>Ga0126305_10000016_pt1 | contig 75662 bp, 56 predicted proteins | sample Plot26_FD_92536 | JGI IMG/M metagenome (GOLD analysis project Ga0126305, IMG submission 92536) | Serpentine soil microbial communities from UC McLaughlin Reserve, CA, USA - Plot26 | ecosystem: Environmental > Terrestrial > Soil > Grasslands | place: USA: UC McLaughlin Reserve, Lake County... | reverse complement strand
GGGTGCGCGAGCTGACGGCGGCGCTGGCCCGGATCGAGGGGATCGGGCCGGCCGGCGTCACCAGCCTGGCGACGGAGCAGGGCTTCCGGTTCCGTCCCGGAACCCTCGAGCGGCGCACGCTCCTCGAGCCCCTGCCCGAGACTCCGCGGGCCCTGGCCGATCTGCGGTCCGATCTGCGGCGGATCGGCGTCTACGACGGTACCCTGGTGGGGAAGGGCGGTGCGAGCGCGGCGATCCTGGCCGGCCTGCCTACCGGCGCGGACCGGCAGGCGCTCTACGGCAAGGTGCGCGACGTCGCGGCGGCGCACGCCTCTGCCCGCGACCGCGTCGAGGTGCTGGGCGCGCCGGTGGCCGAGACCCTGCTGGGGAGCCACATCCTGGGCGACCTGGGGATCCCTGCCTCCTGGCTGGGGGCGGGAACGGAGGGCTCCGGGCGCCGGATCGGTCTGGTGCCTCTCTCGCTGGCGGTGATGGGTCTGGTGTTCCTCGCTGGCTTCCGGCGGCCGGCGGCGGCGCTCCTGCCCCTCCTCAAGGTGGGGATCTGCCTGGCCGTCCTGTTCGGGCTCATGGGCTGGCTCGGGGTGCCGGTCTACCTCACGACGGCGGTGCTGCCGGTGCTCCTCATCGCGCTGGGGACGGCGAGCGAGGTCCACCTGTTCCGCCGCTTCGGCGCGCTCTACCGGGAGCGGCCGGGAGCGGCCGGCGCGGAGCTGGCGGCCGCCGCCATGGAAGAGGTGGAAGCGCCGGTCCTGCAGGCGGCGGCCACGACGGCGGTGGGCTTCCTGTCGTTCTCGGTCTCGCCCATCGGTCCGGTGCGGGTGTTCGGGATGTTCGCGGCGGGGGGCGTGCTGCTCTGCCTGGCGGCATCGCTGGCGGTGACGCCCGCCGTGCTGGCCCTCGTGCCGCCGGAATGGATCGCGCGCCGGCGGACGGCGGCGGCGGAGCCAGGGACCGCCAACCTCCTGGGATGGCTGGCGGTCTCCTCCCTCCGCCACCGCCGCGCCGTGCTCACCTTGACGGCCGCCCTCACACTGCTGGCGCTGGATGGCATCCGGCGGGTGGAGGTGCAGGACAGTTGGGTCGACGGCTTCGCTGCCGAGAGCTCTTTCGCTCGCTCGATGCGGCGGTTCGACGAGGATTTCAACGGCGCTCACGTCCTTCAAGTCGTGGTGGAGGCCGAGCCCGTCCACCTCACCGGCGAGGTGGACGGCGAGGCCGTGAGCGACCGTTTCCTGACCTTGCCCCGAGGCCCTGAGCCGGCGACCCTGTTGGGGAGCCGGATCTCGATTAGAGAACCGCCCAAGCGCTGGTCGTCCTGGGTGGCGACGGCTCGAAACGACGGGGACCGTCTGATGCTCGGATGGCCCGTGGACGGCGGCTCGCCGCGTTTCTGGTTACAGCCCGGACCCGGAGACCGCCTAGGTTGGGAGCTCGAGCTCGAGCCGCTCACCGTGCCGGCCACGCTGGAGCGGGTGCGGGCCCTCGAAACGTTCCTTGCCCAGCGGCCCGGGGTGGGCGGGGTGCTGGGGCCGGCGGAGTTCCTGGAGACGGCGGCGTTCCTCGTCAGCCCGGACCGTCCCGGGTCGCGGCGGCTGCCGGCCACGCCGGAGGCGGCGGCCATCCTCTGGCACAACGCGGAGCGGGCTCTGGGATCCGAGCGCCTGCGCCGCGTCGTCGATCCCGGCTACTCCCGGGGCCTGGAGACGGTCTTTCTCAAGGGCTCGACCTACGCCGCCACCCGCCGGCTGATGGCGGACCTCCGCGTCTGGGAGAGGCGCGTCCTGGCGCCTCATGGGATGCGCCTGGGCTTCGCGGGCGACGTGGCGGTGAGCCAGGCCCTCATCGGCGCCGTGGTGTCCACCCAGGTGGAGTCCCTGGCCTTCTCGCTGCTGGGGATCTTCGCCGTGACGGCGTGGCTCGCCCGCTCGCCGCGCCGGGGCCTCCTCTGCGTCCTGCCGGCGGCGATCGCGGTGCTCCTCAACTTCGCAGCCATGGGCTGGCTTGGCATCCCCCTGGGGGTGGCCACCTCCATGTTCGCGGGCATGACGCTGGGAGTGGGAGTCGACTACGCCATCCATCTCCTGGCGCGGCTCGCGCGGATCCGAGAATCGGGGCTGGAAGGCGAATCCGCCCTGGCGCTCGCCATGTCGCAGACCGGCCCCGCCATCCTCATCGACGCCGCCAGCAGCGGGCTGGGCTTCGCCGTGCTGCTGCTGTCGCAGGTGCCCGCCAACTATCGCCTGGGCGGACTGTTGACGCTGAGCCTGGCCTGCTGCGTGCTGGCGACCCTGGTGGTGGTGCCGGCGGTGTCTCGGAAGACCGTCAGCGCGCCTTCACCGCCCGGGTGAAGGCGTCCGGCTGGCGGGCCGGCGCGTCGATCCGGGAGGGCTGGACGGTGGCGATCCAGAGGAGATGGAACATCTTCTTGCCGGCCGCCAAGCCCTGGTAATCGCCGAGGAAGAAGCCTTCCGCGAAGGCGGCGAAACGCATGTCCCAGGAGGCTGGGCTCATCCGCGTGCTGCGGCCGAACGTCTTGCCCCGGTTCCTGGAGACGGCGAGGTACTCGTCGACGAGGAAGAGGCGTGCCGGGTCGTGGCGCAGGGTGTAATAGGCGACGCCCACCAGGCCGTCCGCGCTCACCGCCACGGCGGGCGTGAAGTTGGCGGCGTCGAGCGGGCCGTCCGAGATGCGCCGGGGAGCGCTCCACGTCCGTCCGCCATCCGCCGAGCGGGAGAGGACGATCTGGTCCGTGCCCGGGGAGAAGCGGGAGTCCTGCCAGACCACGTAGAGGTCGCCCCGGCGGGGATCGACGGCGGCGGTGGGCACGATCGAGCCGGTGCGCGCGTTCGGGAGGCCGGCCGTCACCATGTCCGCGATCATGACCGGCTCGCTCCAGGTGTCGCCGCCATCCGTGGAGCGCGCGGCCAACAACTGGAAGGAGATGAAGTCGCCGCCTTGGGAGACGCGGGTCCAGATCGCGTGGACGACCCCTCCCGGGCCGACCAGGGGAACGATGCCGATGTTCGAGCCCTGATCATGGATCGTGACCGGCGGCCGGTAGGACAGGCCGCCGTCCGAGGAGTAGGAGAAGCGCATGGGCTGGCGCCGGTCGACCGTGGCCGTGTCCCAGCCGACGTAGACCCGGCCCCGGAAGGGGCTGCCGGCCTGGTTGTCCACCACGATCGCTTCCTTGTCGTCGAAATCGCCGGTGGCCGTGTGGACTGCGACGGGATCGCCCCAGCTCCGGCCGCCATCCTCCGAGACGGAGACGAAGATGCCGTTGGCCGGGCTGCGCTCGTTGAAACCCAGGGATGCGTAATAGGCCCGGCCTCCGGGACCGAAGGCGACCCAGGGATCGGAGGCGCGCTCGAACGGCCCGCCGGTGGCGGCGGTCAGCCCGGGGATCAAGCCCTCCTGCCATGTGCGGCCGGAATTGAACGAGGCCGCGAAGGTGAGCGCGCGCGCGCCGCCATTCTCGAAGCGTCCTTCCTGGTAGCCGGCGAGCAGGTTCGTCTCCTGCTCGGGATTGAGGGCGAGGTGCGGCTCGGTCTGGGTCTCCGGCTGGGCGGCTCCGCCGTTCGGCTCCAGGATGTCCAAGCTGACCCGGACGTTGGACGGCTGGGCGGCCGGCGCCGGCAGAGCGGTGATCGACTTGAGGTCGAAAGGCGTCCTGACGCGCTGCCGGCCCAGGGGCAGGACGTCGCCTTCGAAACGTGCGCCCCAGGCGGCCTCCTGCTCGGCTTTCCAGCGGCTGCGGGAGAAGGGCGCCGGAATATCCTCCATAGACCACGTACCCTCGGCGGCCCACGCCGCCAGGAAGACGAGGAGGAGGGCCAGGACGGACAGCGGCGCGATCTTCTTCTTCATGGGATATGGCACTCCGTGCTCCCTTGATCGGTGTAGGTGCCTCCCGCGGCGGGGAGGAACTGCCAGTCGTAGCCGCCGGGACGGAGCCGGAGCTTGAGGACGCCGAGGTCGTGGGAGTTGCGCGCCTCGCTGTTGGCACGGATGGTGGCGAAGGAGCGGGTCTCCCGCCCTCCCGTGCCGACGACGAACTGGCGGATGCCGCGCTGCGGATCCCACTTTCCGGAAGGGTCCTGCGGCGCGAAACGCTCGTAGTCATGGTCGTGCCCCACCAGCACGAGCTCCGCCCCGGCGTCGTAGAGGACCCGCCAGAAGTCGGTGGTGGTGGCGTCGTCGCCATGCGCTCCCGAGGAGAAGCGGGGGTGATGCCAATAGGCGAGGGTGCAGGCCGTGGGATGGGCGGCGAGGTCCTTCGCCAGCCAGCGGAGCTGCTGCGAGCGCGGGCCGCAGCCGCCGATGTCTTCGCAGTTGGAGTTGAGGGCGACGATGTGCCAGGCGCCGAGGTCGAAGCTGTACCAGCCCTTGGTGCGGTCGCCCGCCGCCGCCCCGAAATAGTCGTAATAGCCCGCGGCGCCGGGGGTGAGGTACTCATGGTTGCCCGGCACCGGGCGGAGGAGGGAGCCCAGGCGCCCCCAGCTCGGGGCGAACGACGCCTGGTGAGCCGCCAGGGTGCCTTCCCAGTACTGGTTGTCGCCCAGGAGCAGCACGGCGTTCCAGGCGCCTCCCACCAGCAGGTCGGAGGTCGCCCGCATGCGGCACGCCGTCGCCGTGCCGGCGCCGGCGTTGAAGCTGGGATCCGTGGGATCGCAGGCGATGTCGCCCGCCGCCGCGATGACGGGGTCGACGGCCTGGACGGCGGCCGGCGAGAGGGTCAGCAGGACGGCGAAGAGCGCGTGGCGGAGGTTCATTGAGGGTCGATTGTACGCCTCTTGTTCCCGCGCTCCTGAGGAGCTCTCCGCTCTGGCGCCGTTACCTTCCCTGCGAGCCCCGCTCGTGCTATACCAATGCCGCTCTCAAGATTCCGCCGTAGAACGTAGCCGCTGCAACTCCGCGCCCGGCGGGGGAAGGGGTTTTCTCCGGGTGACGAGGGGAGCCGGATCATGAATCCAAGCGTCATCGGCAAGTACTCGGTCCTGGCCAAGATCGGCCAGGGAGCCATGGGCGAGGTGTTCAAGGCGCACGATCCGGTCCTCAACCGGCACGTGGCGGTCAAGACCATCGGCCGCGCCGCCTCGGCGCAGTGGGACGACGACCTGGGCGAGCGCTTCCGGCGCGAGGCGCGGGCGGCGGCCGGGCTCAACCATCCCAACATCGTCACCATCTACGACTTCGGCGAGGAGAACGGCACCTTCTTCATGGCCATGGAGCTCCTCGAGGGCACCGACCTGGCGGATCTCCTGCGCCGCCGGGGGCTGGCGCGGCTGGAGGACAAGCTCGCCCTGATCGAGCAGATCTGCGACGCCCTGGCCTTCGCCCACGCGCACACCGTGGTCCACCGCGACCTGAAGCCGGCCAACATCCAGATCCTGCCGGGCGGCGCGGTCAAGATCCTGGACTTCGGCCTTGCCTACTCCGGCGAGGCGCAGGTGACCAGCTCGGGCTGGATCCTCGGCACGCCCCACTACATGTCGCCCGAGCAGGTGCGCGGCGAGCGCGCCGACGCCCGTTCGGACGTCTTCGCGCTCGGCGCCCTGTTCTACGAGGTGCTCACCTACCAGCGCCCGTTCCCCGCGGACACCGTCCACGCCGCCCTGTTCCAGGTGCTGGAGCGGCAGCAGGCGCCCGTGCGGAGCTGGGACCCGGCGATCCCCCTGGTGCTCGACCGGACCCTCCACAAGGCCCTGGCGAAGAGCCCCGAGCGGCGGTTCCGGGACGCCGGGGAGCTCCGCGAGGCGCTGCGGCGGGTGCGCGGCGTGATGGCGGGCGAGCGGTCCGAGGCCGAGGTCCTGGCCGCCCTGGCGGACCCGGACGCTCCGCCGGCGCCGGTCGGTCCTTCGCCGTCCCTCTCCCAGGCGGCCGACGCGGCCCTCGGCCGCACCGGGAACATCCGCATCCCCTCGCCTCCCGCCGGATCGCTCCGCGTCCCGCGGGTGACTTTCCACGGCGAGGAGGGCGGCGACCGGGTGGTGCCGATGGAGGAGCCGGCCTCGAGCCTGCTGGACCTCGCCCTGCGGGCGGGCATCCCCCACTTCCACGAGTGCGGCGGCCGGGCCCGGTGCTCCACCTGCCGGGTGCGCATCGTCGCCGGCGGCCAGAACGTCTCGCCCCCCAACGCCGACGAGAAGAAGCTCGCCGGCCGCTTCAACTTCAGCCCCGACATCCGGCTCGCCTGCCAGCTCACGGTCAACGGCGACGTGGCCGTCCAGCGGCTGATCCTCGACACCGAGGATTTCGGCCTGCTGCGGCACGAGGCCGGCCAGGCCGCGCCGGCCCAGGAGGCGGCGCTCGCCGTGCTCTCCTGCGAGCTCAAGAACTTCGCCGCCTTTGTCCGCAAGTTCCCGCCCTACGACGTGGTGCACGTGCTCAACCGGTTCTTCCTGCAGATCGGCGAGCCGGTGCCGGCGAACGGCGGCCGCATCGAGCGCTATGCCGGGGAGGAGATGACGGCCCTGTTCGGCCTCGACGGCGGCGACGCGCGCGAGAAGTGCCTCGCCGCCGTGCGCGCCGCGCTCCGCATGGCGGCCCGCATGGAGGAGCTCAACCGGTACACGAAGAGCCACTTCGGCACCGGGCTCGAGCTGGGGGTGGGGCTCCACTTCGGCCGCATGATCGTGGGGCAGGTGGGCCACCCCTCGAAGATGCAGATGGCCGCCATCGGCGAGGCCCCCGCCGTCGCCCGCCGCGCCCAGCGGGCCAACCGGGAGAACGGCACCGTGATCCTGGCGACGGAGAACCTGGTCAACGTCGTCGAGGACGACATCCAGGTGGGGCGTGTCCTCCAGGAGGACGCGCCGGACGGCCGGGAGACCGTCCTCTACGAGCTGGCGGACTTCCGCAAGCCGGACGCGGTGTTCATCGTCCAGTCCTCCTTCGAGACGGTCAACCGGCGGCGGGACGAGGCTGCCGAGCTGTTCTACCGCCTCCTGTTCGAGGTCGATCCCGGAACCCGCGCCCTGTTCTCGAGCACCGACATGAAGAGCCAGGGCAACATGCTGATGAGCATGCTGGGCGCGGCCGTGCAGGGTCTGGACCGCCTCGACGAGCTGCGGCCGGTGGTCGAGGACCTCGGGCGCCGCCATGCCGGCTACGGCGTCCAGGTGCGGCACTTCGACGCCGTCGAGCAAGCCCTCCTGGAGACCGTCCAGCGGATGATGGGGGAGCGCTTCACCCTCGACGTCCGGCTCGCCTGGACCCGGATCTACAACCAGCTCGCGGCGATCATGATCGGAGCGATGGGAGCAGGGTAGCTGTCTACGTCTCCGGGCCGTTATACGATCTGGGGCCATGGCGCCCAGCAAGACCGGACTGAACGCCGAGATCCGCGGCCTCTACCAGGGGCCGTTCGACGAATTCATCGCCTCCCGCAACGCTTTGGCGGCGCGGCTGCGCAAGGAGAAGCGGGCGGACGAGGCGGCCGAGGTCAAGGCGCTGCCCAAACCGACGCCGTCCGCCTGGGCGGTGAACCTGCTGTTCGGCCTCCAGCCGGAGAAGATGGAGGCGCTGCTCGGGGCCGGCAAGCGGGCGCGGACCGCGCAGCGGGAGGCCGTCTCGGGCCGGGGCGCCGAGTCCCTGCGCGAAACGATCCGGGCGGCGCGCGGACTGGCGGACGAGCTCCGCTGGGACGCCGCCCACCTCCTCACCGAGCGGGGCCGGCCGCCGAGCCGGGACCTGGTCGAGCGCATCGCCGCCAACCTCCAGGCCCTCGCCTTCAGCCCCGCGGCGGCCGAGCAGGTCGCCCGGGGCTGGCTCGACCGCGACCTCGATCCGCCCGGTTTCGAGGTGCTCGCCGGCCTGCAGCTCGCCGGGGCCCCGGTCGTGGACCTCGCGGCCCGGCGGCAGGAGGCGAAGCGTCAGGACGAGAAGAAGGAAGACAAGAAGCCGCCCGCGCCGCCGCCCCTCAAGATCCTCAAGCAGCCCGACCGCGAGGCCAGGCAGCGCGAGGAGGAGGCCCGGCGGAAGCTCGAAGCGGCCGAGCAGGCGCGCAAGGAACGCGAGGCGGAGAGGATCCGCCGCCGGGTCGTCGTGGCGGAGGAGAAGGCGGACAAGGCCCGGGCCGAGGCGCAGGCCCTGCACGAAGAAGCTCTGGAGGCCGAGAACGCCGCCGCCGAGGCACGGCAGCGGGCGGAGGAGGCGGAGCGGGCCGCCTACCGGATCCGCGAGAAAGCCGACCGGGCCGCCGAGCGCCTCGCCCGCGCCGAGGAAGCCGTGCGGGCCGCCGGCGAGCCGGAAGGCGGCGCATGACGCGACTGCCGGTCGAGGAGATCTTGACCCCGGATGCCCCCGCCCTCATCCCGTCCGGCCTCGAGATCGGAGTCTCGCGCGAAGGGAGCGGGATCGCCGGGCACGTCTTCGGCCACGGCCCCCTCCACGTCAGCCTGATCGGCGGCTGCCACGCGGACGAGCCCGTGGGGCCCGCCATGCTGCGCCGCCTCGCCGGATTCCTCGCTTCGCGGCCGGCGGACGATCCCCTCCTGACGGTCGCCACCTGGTACGTCGTCCCCCACGTCAACCCGGACGGCGAGGCGCGCAACGCGGCCTGGAGCGGCACGACCCTGCCGGCCGTGGACAGCGAGGGACGCGAAGACCGGGTCTACGACCTCTCCCTCTATCTCCGCCACGTCGTGCGCGAGCTGCCGAGGGACGACATGGAGTTCGGCTTCCCGCGCGAGCCGGGCGACGCCGGCGCGCGGCCGGAGAACCGCGCGGTCGCCGCCTTCCTCGCCCAAGGCGCGCCGTTCCACCTCCACGCGAGCTTCCACGGCATCAGCTTCACCTCGGGTCCCTGGTTCCTCATCGAGCCGGCATGGATCGACCGCACGGCGGACCTGCGCGAGTCGCTCCGCCGCCAGGTGCGCGCCCTGGGATACCAGCCCTTCGACGTGGACCGCGGCGGCGAGAAGGGCTTCCACCGCATCGACGAAGGGTTCACCACCCGTCCCGATTCGCGCTCGATGATCCGCTGGTTCGAAGAGCGGGGCGATCCCGAGATGGCGGCCAAGTTCCGTCCCAGCTCCATGGAATACGTCCGCTCCCTGGGCGGCGATCCCTTCACCATGGTCTCCGAGATGCCCCTCTTCCTGCGCCCCCTGGAAGAGGGCGAGACCGGCCGGCCCGACGATCCCCGCTTCCGCGCCTTCCTCGGCCGGGTCGCCGGGAGATCGCCGGACGAGGTCCGCGCCGAGGCCGCGAGGAGCGGCGTGCGAGGGATGCCGATCCGCGATCAGATGCGGTTGCAGCTCGCGTTTTTGAATGAGGCGCTGGCGGTCATGAGATGAAGGGCCAAAAAGGACCTCAAAGACAACAAAGACAACAAGGACGCCAAGGACAGTAAACGAGGGCGCCAGTCCTTATTGTCCTTGCAGTCCTTGCGGTCCTTTGGCCCCGCCCCTACCGCCCCCGCAACGCCTCCAGCGGATCGAGCTGCGAGGCGCGGTGGGCCGGCAGGTAGCAGGCGAACAGGGTCACCATCATCAGGCCCAGGGACACCCCGGCGAAGGTGACGGGGTCGTTGGCGGCTACGCCGTAGAGCAGGTTTCCGAGGAGGCGCGTCACTCCCAGGGCGCCGGCGAGGCCCAGGGCGAGGCCGATCGCGACGAGCCCCATGCCCTGGCGCAGCACCAGGAGCTCGACGTTGGCGGGCTGGGCGCCGACCGCCATGCGGATGCCGAACTCGCGGACCCGCAGGCTCACCGTGTAGCTCAGGAGACCGAAGAGGCCCACCACGGAAACGCCGAGGCCCAGGATGCCGAACAGGCCGGCGATCTCGGCGTACATCCGCTGCTCGGCCAGGGTGCGCCGCAACTGCTCGCCGCCGGTCACGAGATCGACGATCGTGAGGTCCGGATGGGCCGCCTGGACGGCCCGGCGCAGGTCGGGCACCAGGCTGTCCGGCGTGCCCGCCGTGCGCAGGATCAGGGTGAGCCGCGTGTGGGCGCGCTGCGTCGCCGGGACATAGAGAGCGGGACCGGCGGGCTTGGTGATCATGGCGACCCGGACGTCGGCGGTGACGCCCACCACCTCGAAGATCGGGCCGGGCTCGTCGGGCCTGGCCGGAAGGTCGGGGAGGGAGACGAGGCGTCCCAGGGGGCTCTCGTTCCCCCACAGGCGCTTGGCGAGCGCCTGGTTGATCACCACCACGGGCGGCGAGTCCCGGCGGTCCCGCTGGTCGAGGGCCCGCCCCTGCAGGATCGGAATGCTGAGGGTCTCGAAGTAGCCGGGCGCCACCCGATTGGCCGTGGTCTCGACGGGCTTGTCGGGCTTCTCCGAGCTCGTCACCATGGAGGTGCGGTTCCAGGGCGAGAGAGGCACTTCATAGGCGAGGCTCGCGGACTCGACGCCGGGCAGGGCCGCGGTCTCCTCCTGGACCCGCCGGTAGACCTCGGCGGCTCCTTCCTGAGCTGAACCGGCGCTCTGCGGCACGTACAGCGAGGCGAGCAGGAGCCTGCCGGGATCGAATGCGAGCGCGATCCGCTCGGCGTTGCGCAGCGTGCGGAAGAGCAGGCTGCCGCCCAGCAGCAGGAGCACGGACAGGCCGACCTGAGCGACGACCAGGAGCTTGCGGGGCGCCAGGCTGCCCGATGGCCCCGCGGCGCCCACGGCGTCGCTCTTGATCGCCGCGACGAGGTCGCCCCGGAGCACCCGCAGCACCGGGGCGAGCCCGCAGAGGAGGCCGCTCAGCAGGGCCACGGCGATGGCGAAGGCGAAGACGCGGAAGTCCAGGTGCACGAGCTGGTTGCCCTCCGACCACGAGCTGCCCATGCCGGCGGGCGGCGTCATGACGTAGGAGTTGATGCGCCGGGCCATCAGGACGGCGAAGCCCAGCCCCAGGGCTCCCCCCGCCAGGCAGAGGATCAGGCTCTCCGAGAGCACGGCCCCCACCAGCCGGCGCCGGCTGGCGCCGAGCGAGGCCCGGATGCCCCACTCGCGCTGCCGCACGGTGGCGCGGGCCAGCAGGAGGTTGGCGACGTTGGCGCAGGTCAGGAGGAGGAAGAGCAGCGCCGCCACCATCAGGACGCGCGCCGCGTCGAGGTAGGGGTCGCTCTCCCCGTTGGGCTCGTAGGTGGTGGCCAGGGTCGCCGATCCCCGGCGCTTCTCGAGCGGGAGCGGCGCCGTCTCGTCGAGGACGCGGGCGGTCCGCGCCATAGCTTCGCGGGCCTGCTCCAGGCTCACGCCGGGAGCGAGCCGGCCCAGGAGGTACAGCATCCGGGCCTCGCGGTTCTGCAGGCGCGGCAGCCCGGTCACCCGGTCGCGCTGTACGAGCGGCACGTAGATGGCGGAGGTATGGCCATTGCCCCGGAACCCTTCGGGCAGGACGCCGATCAGGGTGAAGGTCTCGCCGTTGAGCTTCAGGGGTTTGCCGACCGCGGCCGGGTCTCCCCCCAGGGTCCCTTTCCAGAAATGATGGTTGGCGACCACCACGGGCTCCGCGCCGGGCCGGTCGTCCGAGGGCTGTATCAGCCGTCCCGCCGCCGGCCGGGTGGCGAAGAACGGGAAGTAGGAGCCGCTCACCACGTGCCCCCAGGCGAACGCCGACGCCTGGCCGTGCCTCACCGAGGCTCCGAAGGCGGAGAAGGCGGCGATGTCGCGGACGCTGCCCTGCAGGCGCTGGAGGTCGACGAAATCCAGATAGGAGGCGGCGGTGGAGGGCGCCTCGGGCGTGCCCCAGTTGATCCAGACCGCGCGCTCCGCCTCCGGCGCGTCGAGGGTCGGCCAGGAGATGGCGGCCAGATAGGCGAAGAGGGCCGTGCTGGCCCCGATCCCCAGCGCCAGCGTCATCACGACGACCAGGACCATGCCCGGCTGGCGGACGAACGAGCGCAGCGTGACGGCGAGGTGCCTGGCGAGCTCTCTCATGTGTCCTCCAGCCTCCTGAAAACCCTCACCCCTGCCCCTCTCCCGACCCCTCCCTCCCCCCTCACCGGGAGAGGAGGGCCGGGGAGGTGAGGGCTCCTACCGGGACGGCGACACCCACGCGCCGCGCCGGCTCTCGTACCACTGGAGCGGGCGGACGAGCTTGAAGTCTCGCTGACTTCCGCGCAGCTCGATCCCCGCCGCCAGGCGGCCATAGCGGATGTACATGTCCCCCAGCCTCTGAGTCTTGGAGAAGATCATACGCGAACGCACCTCCAGGGAACCGCCCGTGGCCTGCAACGACTCGATCTCGATGACGCCGCCGCCGAGCCGCAGCCCCCCGTGGGCCGTGACGTTCTCGACGTTCAGCACGTCGTCGAACCAGCGCAGGAAGCGGCTCCGCTGGGCGAACAGCGCGAGGAGCGGGCCCGACGTCTTCATGTCGACCTTCCCCTGCCCGCGGAGGGAAAGGGGCGCTCCCCACACGATCGAGCCGTCCTGGAGCTCGGCGCGCGCCCACCAGCCGGCGTTCTCGGCCGTGCTCTTTTCGGATACGTCCTGGTAGGAGATTCCGTCCAGCTCCAGGCGCGTGCCCTTGAGATCGAACCGGCGGCTGTCGAGGTCGGGGCTGACGAGCGGCGCGAGGAGCATCAGGCTGCCCTGCATCTCCACGTTCTGGAAGCGGATCTTCGCGGCGTCCGAGGACAGCGTGGCGCTGCCCTTCGTCTTGCGGGTGGCGGTCGAGGCCTCGAGGTGGAGCCGGGCCCGGCCCCGGCCGCCCAGGATCGACAGGCCGGCCTCCGCCGGCAGCAGGGCGTCGTAGACCCTGAGGTCCGGCACCTCGGCGTCCGGCATGTCGACGGCGGCGTCGAAGTCCGGGAAGGGCGCGGTGAGGTCCAGGGCGACGGGGGTGACGGCGGCGATCCTGAGGCCCCGGCCCCGGAGATAATCCGGCTGGCCCTTCCGGCGAGGGTCCGCGAGGCCGAACCGGTCGAAGCGGACGGCCAGCGACGTCTTTCCCGGCGTTACGGCGGCTTCCACCGTGCCGCGGCCGGTCGCCAGGCTGTCGAGGATCGTCGCCCGCACGGGCGAGGCGCTGACGGCGAGCCGGGTCCCGGGAAGGAGCTTGCCGTGGTCGAGCCGGACGTCCGCCTGCAGGCCTCCCTGCCCCTGGAGGGATAGCCAGGGCGTCTTTTGAAGATAGGCGCCGAGGAAGCCCAGCGAGGAGATTTGGCTGCGGATGACGGCGGTGCCGCTGACGTAGCGCAGGAAGGCGAGCCCCTGCGTCTGGCCCAGGATGGACGGCTCGATCCGGGCCTCGACGTTCAGGGAGAGCTTCTGGGCGGCGGTCTGCCCGGCCACCTGGAAGCTGCCGTCGGGCATGAGGAGGGCGACCCGGTCGACGGCGAGGGTGCCGTCCGGATCATAGGAGAAGGTCGTCTCGGCCTTCAGGCCGCCGGCGAGGAGGTGTTCGCCGAGGCGGACCTCCCGAATGTCCGTCAGGCGGGCTCCCGCGAACCGCACGGAGAGCGGCGCCGGCGGCGTGCCGGCGGGAGGCGGCGTCGCGGCGACGTCCAGCCGCGCGGAGATGCCGTCCGCCAGCAGGCCGTCGATGTGAATCCGCCGGGCGAGGAGGCCGGCGAGGTCGACGCGTCCGGCGGCATGGTCGAACGACGCCCGAAGGGTGGCGCGGGAGCCGGGGGCCTCGATCTGCACGCCGTCGGCCCGCACGTCGCCTTCGAGGGGCAGGGAGATGGGGACCTTGCGGGTCCGCACGTCGCGGGTGGTGGCGAAGATGCGGCTCAAGCGCGTCTCGGTGGTCGTGGAGGCCACCGAGAGCGTCTTGCTCCGGAAGAGAGGCGGCGCGTTCTGCCGCCGGCCGGCGGCGATCCCCTGGGCCTCGAGCCCAAGACGGAGGAGGGGACCGTCCGGACCGTTGGTAACGGCCGCGATCAGCGCGAAGGGCGAGGCGGGGCCGTTCGCCGGGGCCGTGACGTCGAACCGGCTGCCCGCCTTCAGGCGTCCCCCCTCGACCCGCAGGTCGGCCGTGAGCGCGCCGGGCTTTCTCCCCTGCGCGCCGGGGAGCCCCGCCCCTTCGAGGAAAGGCAGCTCCGGCACTTTGCCCTGGGCCTGGAGAGAGCCGGAGAGGAAGTCGAAGCCTTCGAGGCCGGGGTGCTCGCGCACCTTGTAGGGGCCCATGCTCGCCTCGGCCCGGAGGTCCATGCCCTCCGCGAGGGTGTCGTCGCGGAACGCGAGCCGGGCGCCGGGCATCCGCACCTTGGAGGGCTCGAGGCGGAAGTCCCCTCCCAGGACGATCGAGAATGCACCCTCGGCCCGGCCGTCGCCGCTCACGCGGATGTCGTTGAAGCGGAATTCCCGGACGTGGTCGAGAGTGAGACCCTCGAAGCGCAGGGTCCAGGAGCGCCCCTTGCGGCTGCCGCGGGGCCGCGGCGGCGAGGGGGGCGCTCCGACGCCGGGTCCCCGCAGCACGGTGGACCGCACCTCCGCGCCCCGGAGGGACGAGATCCGGAAAGTCTTGCCGGCGAGCGACGGCAGGTCGATCCAGCCGCGCGCCCGTGCCGCCGTCACGGACCAGGCCACGTTCCGGCTCCACCCCTTCACCTCCAGCCCGCGGGTGTGGACGAGGCCGGGCCAGATCGTCCATGCCGAGCTCCAATGGAGCTGGAATCTCTGGGGGCGGCGGTTGAACGCCCGGGGTCCGAGCGGGCTGTTGAGGAAGATGTTGACGGCCAGCAGGTACAGACCCGCCAGAAGGAGGAGAGCAAGGAGAAGCCGCTTCAGCCGGGTTCGCACGGTGCGGGGCATTATGGATGGGAATGTTGAGCGGGAAACGTGCCAGACTTCGCTCTTCCCAAAATAGGAGAAGCCATGAAGATTCGAAGCATCACTCTCTCGACGGCCGTCGGCGCCGTCCTCGCGGCCAGCGCGGCCCTGGCCGCCGGCCCCTACACGATCACGGGCACCGTCCAGAACCCTTTGGAGGGCAACCTCGTCCGCACGGAGTACACCGTCAAGGTGGGCGCGCATCCGCTCGACCGCTTCAAGATGGTCCGCATCGCCAGGGACGTCCCGGCCTCGCAGCTCCGGGGCTCCATCCTCCTGCTGCCGCCTCTGGGCCCGCCGTTCGGCTTCTACGAGCAGCGCGACCCGAACGGCGCTCCCGGCTCCTCGATCGCCGAATACTTCGCTCTGCACGGCTTCGACGTCTACGGCTACTCGCCCCGCTTCGAGGGCATTCCGGCGGGCACCTGCGAGGCCGGCGTCCTCGATTGCTCCGCCATGGCGGGATGGAACATGCAGTCCATGGTGGACGACGTCGCCTTCGTCCGCTCGCGGATCGAAGCGCTTCATCCCGGCACCAAGGCCGTGGCCGGCGGCGCCTCGCTCGGCGGCATGCTGGCCCTGGCCACAGCCAACGCCCATCCCGGCGACTGGGACGGCATCATCCCCTGGGAGGGGATGCTCTACAGCCAGGATCCCCAGGTGCTGGCCCTCAACCAGGGGTATTGCACCGCCCTGCAGGCGCAGCTCGCCGCCGGCCAGCTCTATGACGGCGTGGGCGGCAATGTCATCAAGGCGGCCGTCGAGCTGGTCCGGACGACTCCCGGCGGCCTGACCCCGATCCCCCTGTTCCCGCCCTTCCTCACCAACCACCAGGCCCTGGTGGCGGTCCTGAGCACCCCCACCCCGAGCCCGGTCACCATGCCGGCGCCCAACTACGTGCTGATGAACGGCAGCCTGGCCGAGGACCGGCTCTTCAACGCCTCCGAGCCCCGGATCTTCAACGGCGTCGCGCGCTTCACGGCCTATGCGCCCCTGCCCCTGGTGCGGGACATCAGTTGCTCGCTGGCCGGGGTGGAGACCCAGTACACCTCGAACCTCGGCAACTATCACGGCTCCGTGCTGGCGATCGGCGGCGGCCGCGGCTTCGGGCCCTACTTCGGCGATCAGCTCGACCAGATCGGCTCGACGGACATCACTTTCCTGTTCGAGCCGACCTTCGGCCACATCGACCACTTCATGACGGCGCGGCACCAGGACTTCGTGGAGAAGCCGATCCACGACTGGGCCGTGGGGGTGTTCGGACACCCGTAGCGGTGACGCCGGGGGGCGTCGTTCCGTATAACTCCTCGAAGTCGCTGTACAACCTTGAAGGAGTGACGCCCCTTGCGAACCGCGGCTCCGCGCTTCCTCCTCGCCGCCTGCCTGGCGGCCTGCTGCCTCATCCCGCCTCGCCCTCTGGAGGCCCAGACGCCCGCCCCTCCCCCCTGGAACATGAAGCTGGGGTTCTCCTACCTGGCCACCAGCGGCAACACCGAGACCTCCTCGTCCGGCTTCGACGCCGCTTTCGACCGCGGCTGGCGCTCGTGGGCGCTGGAGGGGAGCGCGGCCGGCGTCTCCGCCACCAAGAGGGGACGGCGCACGGCCGAGAGCTACAACGCTCAGACGCGGGCCAGGCGGAAGCTGCGCAAGCGCCTCCAGCTCACCCTCGGCCTGCGCTGGGAGCGCAACCGCTTCGCGGGCCTCGACGGACGGCAGGCCGCGGACGTGAGCCTGCTCTGGGAAGTCCACGAGACGCCGGCCTGGAAGCTCCGCGCCCTGGGCGGCTTGTTGGTCAGCCAGGAGGAGCCGCGAGGGAACCGTCCCGCCGCGGACTCCTTCGGCGGGCTGCTCCAGGTGAGCGGCGACGCCCGCGTCTCCGAGACCGCCTCCTGGGACGGCCAGGTGACCTTCTTTCCCAACTTCGACGACGCCGGCGACTACCGCTTCCAAGGCCACCTGGGGCTCCAGGCCTCCCTCAGCCGCCATTTGGGGCTGCGGCTCGGCTACGACCTCAAGTTCGACAACGAGCCGGTCCCGGGCTTCGGCACCACGGACGCGTCCACCACGGCGTCGCTCGTCCTGCAACTCGGCGGGAAAGCTCAGCCATAGAAAGAAAGCAAAGCGACTCTTTTATCGGCTTCTCGTGCACCTTGAGGCTAAGGGCGCGATACTCGTGTCCGGCCCAATGCAAAGGAGCTTTCGCATGAAGAGACTCACTCTACTCGCCCTTCTGGTCGTCTCGCTCTGTACCTTGAGCGCGGCGACGCCCGCCACGTCGGCCAGCCTGTCGTCCGCCACCGGCGGCTCCTATTGGTGCCCCTCGTACACCTGGTACTGCCAGCGGAATTCCCAGTGCCGTGGTTACTGCGGCGCCGGCGTTCCGGCCGAGTGGGAAGTCTGCTCGCAGGGCTGCTGCGCCTGCGCCGGTTGAAGCCGTAGCGGTTTTCCGTCTCTTCCTTCTGAGCCCGTCGTTTTCGGCGGGCTTTTTGCATTAGTATGAAGTTGCTGCTTCACCATCATGGGCCAGGGCCCAGGGAGGACATGATGAAAAGGACGAGTGTCGTGATGCTGTTCCTGGCTGTCGCGTTGCTGGTGGCCGCCATCCCCGTTCATGCCCAGGGAGGATCGGTCATCACCCGCCTGCGGGGATTCGAGGAAGTGCCCGCGACTTCCACTCCCGGAGGTGGTTTTTTCACGGCAACGGTCAACGATGCAGGCACGGAGGTCGAGTGGGAGCTCAGCTATTTCAACATCGAGGGGAACGTGCTGCAGGCGCACCTCCACTTCGGCCAGAAGGGAGTCAACGGCGGCATCATGGTGTTCCTGTGCTCCAACCTGGGTAACGGCCCCGCCGGCACCCAGGCCTGCCCGGCGAAGAACGGCACCATCAGCGGCACCTTCACCGCCTCCAACGTGCTCGCCGTCAATGCCCAGAGCATTGCCGCGGGCGAGCTCGGGTCGCTGCTGCGCGGTCTCCGGGCCGGGGTGGTCTACGCGAACGTCCACACCGATCAGCTCCCCGGTGGATCGATCCGCGGCCAGCTCAACTTCACGCCGTAAGAGCCCTTTTCCAGAATCCGGAATCGAATCCCCCCCTCTCTCTTCTCTCCTTGGGGAGAGAGAGGGGGGCTTGGGTCACCTCACCCCGGCCGCCGCCACCACCGGTGGACCCGCGCGACGCCGGGCGCGCGAAAGACCTCCACCTCCACCACGCGCTCGCGTTGCGCGTATTTGGCCGTCGCGACGACGCGGAAGACCCCGGAGCCCACCGATGTGGCCTCGCTCGCGATGACGCCGCCGCCGAACTCGTGCTTGGGCGAGCCGGAGTAGGAGGCGCTTCGGGCGAGGTTCGCCACCGCCTCGGCCACGGCGGCGTCGGAGAGCGCGGAGAGGATGACGCTCTGCCCATCCTGGCGGGCCAGGCGCATGCGGAGCTGGAGCGAGCCGGCGAGCAGGGCCAGGGCGACCGCGAGCAGGAAGATCACCAGCAGCGAGGTCAGCACCGCGTAGCCCGACTCGCGGCGGCGGCTCACCAGGTGTCTCCCAACCCGGCGCCTCGGGGGAGGAAGAACATCCTCTGGGTCAGCTCTTCCTTGACCGCTCCCCGGAAGGCGGGCAGCGCCGGTAGCGGCGAGCGGGGCACCGTCCGGCGGCGGTAGACCACCTCCAGATCCACCAGGCTCGAGCCGAGGATCCGGCAGTCCCATCGAGTCACGCCCGGCCACAGGAGCGCGGGCCTGCCGGGCGGATCGCCGTTCAGGGGCACCACCCTGCGGTAGAGGGCGTTGCCCTGCTTTCTGTAGAGGATCCGGTTCTCGAGTCCCTGCAGCACCAGCGTGTCCAGCGCGCCGTCCTCGTCGAGGAGGAGGCTGGCGCCCTTCGCTGCCTGCACGTCGCCGCGGATGCGGGCGATCACCAGGGGCACGGGGGTGTCCAACCCTTCGCCCGACGTCTCGGCGAAGAGCTGCGATGTTTCCATGAGGATCTGGGCCGCCAGGGTCAGGGCCAGCAGGAGAAGGACGAGGGAGACGGCCGTCTCGACCAGGGTGAACCCGGCTTGGCCCGCAGGTCTCATCAGGGCGCCTTGGGCGGGCTCCAGACCATCGTCTTGAGCCTCTTGTCGAACTTCCGCCGCTCGACCGTATAGCGGGCGGAGAGCGTCACCTCGAAGAGGCCTGGCACGCCCGCGCGCTCGACCGTCATCGCGATCTCGAGGTCCTTGGGGGCAGGGCTGTCGACCGCCGTCATGAATCGGCCGAGCTTCGCCGTGGTGAGGGGGACGGCCCCGGCGCGCACGGCTTCGAGCGTCGACTCCATGGCGCGGAAGGCCTGCCGCTCGGCGTCCGTCCGGCGGACGATGCGGGGGTTCTGGAGGGCGAGCTCCATGCCCATCAGCAGGGCCGTCCCCACGAGGACGAGGGCGACCAGGACCTCGATCAGGGAGAACCCGCTCTGGCGGCCGGGCCGCAGAGGGAGGAGGGGAGGATTCATAAGAAGACCTGGGCAAGGATAGCACCTGTCCTTCCGCTGGACCTTCCGCGATAGGCTACGCCCGCCATGGAGGCGCTGGAGACAGAGGAGGGCGGGGCAACCGAGGGGGAGAGGCATCCTCTCGTGCGCCGCATTCTGTCCTGGCTGCCCGGCATCCTGCTGCTGGCCGGACTGGTGGCGGTCGTCAACCATGCCGGAGAGGGGCAGCGGTTCGCGGAGATGCTCGAGCAGGCCCGCCCGGCCTGGCTGCTCGTGGGTGCCCTCCTCCAGGCCGTCACCTACGTCTGCGCGGCGGCCGTCTGGCAGCGGCCGCTGCGGAAGGGGCGGGCGCGCTGCACGGTGCGCTCGCTGGTGCCGGTCGCCATCGCGCGCCTGTTCGTGGACCAGGTGGTGCCGACGGCCGGCTTCGGGGGGCGGCTTCTGGTGGTGCGATCGCTGCGCCGGCGAGGGGTTCACGTCGGGCTCGCCGTGGCAGCCATCCTGGTGGACCTGCTCACGCTTTATGCGGCTTTCGCTGTCGCCGTGATCGCGAGTCTGGCGATCATCCTCGTCTTTCGAGGCGACCTGAACCATCTCGTCCTCGTGCTGGCCGGCCTGTTCGCCATCTTCGCCCTGGCGATTCCGTCGACCGTCCTCTGGTTCAGCCGCGGCGGAGTCCGGGAGCCGCCGCGCTGGCTTCACCGGTTGCCCCGTGCCGACGAGCTCCTGAAGGAGGTCGCCCGGGCTCCCCGCCGCCTGGTACGGAACCGCCAGGTGCTCCTGCAGGCCGGCGCCCTGCAGCTCGCCATCTTCCTGATCGACGGCGCCACGCTCTGGGCGATGCTCCGCGCCGTCGGCTACGACGCCGATCCGCTGGGGGTTTTCGCGAGCTTCATCTTCGCCCAGGTGGCGGGCACCGTCTTCCTGGTGCCCGGCGGCCTCGGGACGTTCGAAGCCAGCTCCGTCGCCATGCTCACCCTGTTCAAGGTGCCGGTCGAGACCGCGCTGACGGCGACCCTGCTGCTGCGCGGCCTCACCTACTGGCTCCCCATGGCGCCGGGCTACTGGCTCTCTCATCGGGAGATCAAGAAGAAGGTGCCGGCAGTCCACGCCAAGGCGGCGTGACGCGTCCTGATCAGGCGTCCTCGGTAGAGATCAGTTCTTCAATCTGCTCGATCAGGCGCGGAATGTCCTGCGCCGCCAATCTCCAGATCCTCTCGTCCTCGACCTCGTCATAGGCATGGATCAGAACGTTGCGTTGATCGACGATCAACCGCCAAGGAATCTCCGGGCACGAGTCCTTGAGCTCTGCAGAGATGCGGCGTGCGGCTTCGCCGATGATTTCGATCCTCCGCTCCGTCGCCAATCGTAGGTTCTCATCCGCCATGTACTGGACGAACGTGAATCCTTGTAGAGCGGACACGACTCCCCTAGCCGCGTTCAGCATGTCCCAGAGGTAGACCGGATCCCGGTCAGGCGGCATAGATGACGCGCTGGTCGGCGAGGATTGCCTTACGCCGGAAGGGGTTGCGGAGGGCCTTCTTCTCGACCAGATCGACCTCGCGGCCGAAGATCTGTTCCAGCTCGATCCGCATCCGGGACAGGTCCCAAAGCGTCCAGGGAGCGCCGGGCTCGAAGGTCACTAGGACGTCCACGTCGCTCTCCGGCCGGAAATCATCCCGGAGGACGGAGCCGAAGAGGGCAAATTCCGTGACTCTCCATCTCAGGCAAAAGTCGGCGATCCGGTCTGGGTCGAAGGCGAGAGCCGTAGCCATACCGGGATTGTAGCGCGAGGGATAGCCTCAGTAACGCAGCAGCGCCGCCACCTCGCCCGCCTCGGAGAGCCCCGGGATCGGATCCACGAAGTCCGCTTCGGCGCTGGTCAGGGCCAGCAGCTCGACCAGCTCGTTGACCAGGTCCACGGCAAAGACGTCCGCCGAGCCGCACATCTTGCACTTCTCGAGCTTGCCGGCGAGCAGGTTCTCGCACTCGCGGCAGCGGGTGCCGGGGAGCTTGGCGTCGCGGGTGACGGCGAGCTTCTCGACGCGGCCCACGGCCAGGGCCTTGAGGACCTCCTCGGGGCCCGTCACGGCGAGGCCGCCCCGGCAGTATTCGCCCTTGATCTTCTCCCAGAGCTGCGACTCGGCCTCGCGCTCGGCGGCGAAGAACATGTCGAAGGCCGTGTCGAAGATCTGGTCGTCGCCGGCGCTGAAGTCGACGTTCTGCTTGCCGGCGAGCTTGGCGGTGAGCGGGGCCGTCAGGGCGCTCTCGATCTGGACCATGGTCTCCTGCGAACCGACGATGAAGATCCGGTCGAACTTCTCTTTCTGATCGAGCTCGGTCAGGACGTCCACGATTTCCTTGGAGTAGTGCACCAGCTCGTTGGTGCGCCGCCGCTCGTAGCGCTTCTGGGACCAGCCGCCCTTCTTGACGTTGTTCTTGACGTCGCCCTTGATGCGGGCATCCTGGTCCGCCTTGGCGGAGGTGACGAAGAAGACTCGCGAGGCGGTATTGTCCGCCGCCACGACGACGAAGTTCTCGTACTCGTCCTGGAGCTCCGCGATGGGCCGGATGTAGGGCGAGGAGTCCACCCAGATCAGGTCCGGCACGGCGACGGTCAGCGGGAAGGCGCGCACGAAGTCGAGGGCCCAGCAGACGAACAGGCAGATGCCGTCGACCTCCCAGGTGTGCTCGGAGAGCCACGTCTCGGCGATCTTCAGGTTCTCCTCGAAATGCTCGAGTTCGGCGGGGTTGTCCGAGAGCAGGGCGCGGATCGTGTCGATGCGCCCTTTGAGCCCGTTCAGCGAGTCGGGGGTGGCGAGGTAGAGGCTCACGAAGGCCCGCTCGGGGCCGGAGATCTGCGCCAGCTCGCGCAGGTCGATGTTGTTGAACATTGCGGGTCTCCCTGAAAAGTTCCGGTCCGTGCCGGGCCCGCAGAAGGTTGCAAGAGGGGGGCCAGGAGTTTGCTACGATCCCACCACCAATTTTGGGAGACTCCCCCTTGAAACGACGGATCTGCGCCCTCGTCCTCCTGCTCTGCCCCTGCGCCCTGCGCGGGGAGGAGACCCTTGGCTACTACCGCTTCCCCGCGATCCATGGCGACACGGTGGTGTTCGCGGCGGAGGGGGACCTCTGGCGGGTGGAGCGCGAAGGCGGCACCGCGGCGCGGCTGACCACGCATCCCGCGGCGGAGTCGCACCCGGCGATCTCGCCCGACGGCCGCACCGTCGCCTTCTCAGCGGCCTACGAGGGGCCGACCGAGGTCTACACGATGCCGATCGACGGCGGCGTGCCCGTGCGCCGGTCGTTCGAGGGAGAGAACGCGCGGGTGATCGGCTGGACGCCGAAGGGGGAGGTCCTCTACGCGACCGCCCACTATTCGGGGCTGCCCGCCGAGCAGCTCGTCCGCTTCGATCCGGCCACGGGCGGGCGGACGATGGTCCCCCTGGCCCAGGCGAGCGAGGGCGCGTACACGCCCGACGGCGGGACGCTGTTCTTCACCCGCTTCGCCTTCCAGGGCAGCCACACCAAGCGCTACCGCGGCGGCACGGCCCAGAGCCTCTGGAGGTTCGGCGAGGGCGACGCCGAGGCCGCGCCGCTCACGGCCGGCTTCACCGGCACCAGCAAGGAGCCCATGCTCTGGCAGGGGCGGGTCTACTTCGTCTCGGACCGCGACGCCACCATGAACCTCTGGTCCATGGACGAGAAGGGAGGCGATCTCCGGCAGCACACCTTCCACAAGGGGTGGGACGTGGCCTCGCCCGATCTCTCCGAGGGCCGCATCGTCTATCAGCTCGGGGCGGACCTGCGCCTCTTCGACGTCGCCGCCAAACGGGACGCGCCGCTGCCCATCCGCCTCGTCTCGGACTTCGACCAGATGCGCGAGCAGTGGGTGAAGGAGCCCATGGACTTCCTCACCTCCGCCGACCTCTCGCCGGCGGGCGACCGGATCGCCCTCACGGCCCGCGGACAGGTCTTCGTGGCGCCGGTCAGGAAGGGGCGGATCGTCGAGGTCACCCGCAAGCCGGGAGTGCGCTACCGCGAGGCCCGCTTCCTGCCGGACGGCAAGAGCCTCGTGGCCCTCTCGGACGAAACGGGCGAGGTGGAGGTCTGGAAGCTTCCAGCCAACGGCGTCGGCAAGCCCGAGCAGCTCACGGCCGACGGCAAGGTGCTGCGTTGGAAGGCCATCTCCTCGCCGGACGGGCGCTTCATCGCCCATTACGACAAGGACCAGCGGCTCTGGCTCCTCGATACGAAGACCCGCAAGCAGCTCCGCATCGCCACCTCCACCAGCGGCGACTTCGAGGACTTCGCCTGGTCGCCGGACAGCCGCTGGCTCGCCTACTCCGTGCCCGTATCCAACACCTTCAGCCGCATCTTCCTCTACCAGGTCGAGACCGGCGCCACGGTGCCACTGACCTCCGACCGTTTCAACAGCGGCAGCCCCGTCTGGAGCCTTGACGGGCAGTGGATCTACTTCCTCTCCGACCGCAGCCTGAAGACGCTCGTCCCCTCGCCTTGGGGTGCACGCCAGCCGGACCCGTTCCTCACCGCCACCACGCAGATCTTCGGCGTCGCCCTCAAGAAGGATGCCCGCTCGCCTTTCCAGCCGCCGGACGAGCTGCACCCGGCCAAGGAGGAGGAGGAGGAAGAGGAAGAGGAGGACGCCGGGAAAGGCGATGAGGACGAGAACGTCGAGGACAAGAAGGCGCCACCCAAGAAGGTGGAGATCGATCTCGACGGCCTCCAGGCACGGCTCTTCACGGTGCCGGTGCCGCCCGGCAACTACCAGTCGCTCGCCGCCGGCGAGGAGCGCCTGTTCTGGGCCTCGATCGAGCCCGCCGCCGACGAGGAGGGGGGGAGAAGGCGAGCCTGCTCACGGTCGCCTTCGATCCGGAGAAGACCGAGCCGGCGACGGTGATGGAGGAGATCGACGGCTATGCCCTCTCGGCGGACGGCGGGAAGCTGCTGGTCCAGAAGGAGGGCGAGATCTACGTCTTCGACGCCGGCGAGACGGCGCCCGAGGAGCTGGACGAGTCGAAGGTGGACCTCTCCGGCTGGACCTTCACGGTCGATCCCCGCGAGCAGTGGCGGCAGATGTTCCACGAGGCCTGGCGCCTGGAGCGGGACTACTTCTACGACCCGAAGATGCACGGCGTGGACTGGCCCGCCATGCTGGAGAAGTACCGTCCCCTCTCCCTGCGGGTGACGAGCCGGGGCGAGCTGGACGACCTGTTGGCGCAGATGGTGAGCGAGCTCTCGGCCCTCCACACCTTCGTGGGCGGCGGCCAGTACCGCAAGGGGGACGAGAAGATCGAGGTGGCCTCGCTGGGCGCGCGGCTGGCGCGCGACGAGGCGGCCGGCGGCTTCCGCGTCGAGCGCCTCTACCGTTCGGAACCGGACCTGCCCTCAGAAGCCGCGCCCCTGGCGGCCCCCGGAGTGGGGATCGGGGAGGGTGACGTGATCGAATCGATCAACGGCGTTGCCACCCTGTCGGTCGCCGACGTCTCCCTGCTGCTGCGCAATCAGGCGGACCGGCAGGTGCTCCTGCGCGTCAAGGACGGCAAGACCCGCAAATCCCGGGACGTGGTCGTGGTGCCGGTCTCGCCCGAGCGGGCCGCGGACCTTCGCTACACGGACTGGGAGCGCTCGCGCCGGCTCGCCGTCGAGGAGAAGGGCAAGGGGGAGATCGGCTACGTCCACTTGCGGGCCATGGGCACCGAGGACTACACGAGCTGGGCGCGCGACTTCTATCCCGTCTTCAACCGTCAGGGCCTGATCGTCGACGTCCGCAACAACGAGGGGGGCAATATCGAGAGCTGGATCCTGGCCAAGCTCCTGCGCAAGGCATGGTTCTGGTGGCAGCCGCGGACCGGCGAGCCCTACTCGAACATGCATTACGCCTTCCGCGGCCATATCGTGGTGCTGATCAACGAGGGGACCGCCTCGGACGGCGAGGTGTTCGCCGAGGGCATCCGGCGGCTCGGTCTGGGCAAGGTGATCGGCACCCGTACCTGGGGCGGCGAGATCTGGCTGACCGGGAGCAACATCCTGGTCGACAAGGGAATCGCGACGGCGGCCGAGTTCGGCGTCTACGGCCCCGAGGGCGTCTGGCTGATCGAAGGGCACGGCGTCGATCCGGACACCGTGGTGGACAACCTCCCCCACGCCACCTTCCAGGGCGGCGACGCCCAGCTCGACGAAGCCATCCGCTACCTGGAGGAGAAGATCAAGGCCGAGCCCGTACCGGTACCCAAAGCGCCGGCGTACCCGAACAAGGCGGGGCCGGGGTAGGCCTTTCCATTCCGCTGATTACGCGAGCCCGATCGCGTCGAGGGAGGGAGCGGTGACTGCGCGAGCGTGGGCTTCCATGATCTCCCGAAAAGAATCCATCGCTGCAATTCGTTCGCGGAATGCGTCGGGGACAGGCCCAAACCGCTGTTCGATGTGCTCCAGGAGGGACGACCGAGCCTCCTCGAGCCCCTTTTCGAGCCCCTTTTCGAGCCCCTTTTCGAGTCCCTTCCCGAATCCCTTCTCGAACCCTTCCTGTTCCCACTCTCGAGTCCATTCAATGACGCGCTCAGCTAGCATCGTCTTGACCTCCTTGAGATCCATCACTTCGGGGACCGTGATGCCCGGGCATCCGCGCCGGCAGGAGCACCTTCGAAAGCCAGATGCCGAAAGCCTGCCGGAGCATCGCCTGCTCCGGATTCTTCAGCCATTCTACGAGGGCGGCGACGACCTCTCGCACCTCCTCCAGTCCCCGGCTCTTCTCCAACCGGAACAGTGCCGCGGCCAGGTTGCGCAGGCCCCCGAGCTCGGAGCCGGCGATCCGGTTCTCGTCCAACAGGAGGTACCGGCACCGGGGCCGGTAACTGTCCGGAGCTCCCGGGAGGCGCTCCACCAACTCGTCCACGTCCTGGGCGGCTCCCCAGGCCACGGCTCCATTATAGAGAACCAGAGGCAGCACGGGAGGAAGCCTGCCTTCAAGCGTCAGGAGCTTCTCACGGATGAGCGTCTGGTAGAGCAGCCCCAGGTAGGTCATGACCCGGACGGCCATGAAGGGATCGACCGTGGACTGGAACTCCAGGAGCAGGTAGACGTATAGCCAGCGGCCCCCGCCCCAGCGCAGACGCCAGACGAGATCACCTTCACGGGCGGTCAGATCGTCGTTGACGAAACTGGCATCTACCTTCTCCAAGGTGGTGAAGTCGAGGTCGGCAACCCAGTCCTCGTGGACGAAGCCGCGCAGGAGGTCTGCCACCATCTCGGCGTGAGAGAAGAGCAGCTTGTAGGCGTGGTCGTGGTCTGCCATGTCTTGCCAGGTCCGTGTTCCGGGAACTGCCGGCACTTGTATCGGAAACTTCGGCCAGAGGCAAGGCTTGGGCCTTCCGAAGCGTGTTACGCTGTTGCGACATGAATAATCTTCTCGGTCGATCGAAGCGTTTGGCGATCGGTGTCGCCTTCGGAATCCTGGCCCTCCCGGCTCTCGCCGGCGAGACCGGCTCGGCGCGGCTCGTCGCCGACCTCGCTCCGGGCAGCCTTCAGATCCCGCAGTCCGTCTCCGGCTTTGCCAACATCGGCAGACGCGCGGTCTTTCTGAGCGGGGACAACGGATACTTTCCCGCGCTGTGGGTGACGGACGGCACGCCCCAGGGGACGAGCCCTTTGGGCGTCCTCTGCCCACCGTGCGGGAACGCCTCTCTGCTGGGGTCGACGGGGAGCGTCGCCTTCTACCTCGTGAACCAGGGCTATCCCGATCTCGAGGCGCGCATCTGGCGCACCGACGGGACGCCGGCGGGCACCTTCCCGGTCACCGAGACGTTCACGTTTCCACAGGCCCCGCCCGGTGCCCTCGCCTCGCTCGCCGGCGGCCGCCTCTTCTTCACCGCCTGCACCCCCGAGCTGGGATGCGAGATCTGGTCGAGCGACGGCTCGCCGGCGGGCACGGCGCCCGTGGGCGAGATCGTGCCTGGGGCGGGGAGCAGCGTCATCCGTGAGCTCGCGGTCATCGGCGAGCAGGCTTTCCTGCTCGCCGACACTCCCGCCGGCCAGCTCGGCCTCTGGCTGGCGGATGGCGCCGGCCACGAGTTGAAGCTGCTTCGGCGCACACCGCAGGCGAGCCGCCTCTCGGTCGCCGGCAACCGCGCCGTCTTCATCGCTCAGGGAGATGGCCTCGAGGTCTGGACGAGCGACGGCACCACCGCGGGAACCCGGGCCGTCACGAGCTTCGCTCCCCGGGATCCGTTCGGACAGGTTCCGGTCCTGAAATCTCTCGATGGCCGCTTCTACTTCGTCGCCAACGACGGGGTTCACGGCTTCGAGCTGTGGAGCGCGGGCGGAGGGACGGAGAGCCTGCGCCGTCTCACCGATTTCTCCGATCCGCTGGCCATCGTGGGCAGCGTCGAGAAAGCCGGAAACCGGATCGTGTTCGCCGCGAACCAGAGGCGGACGGGGGCGAAGCTCTGGAGCTCCAGGGGAGATCTCCGGTCGACCTCGCCGCTCGCCGGCTGCCTGGGCGGCTGCCCCGTCGTCGCGAGCCCGCTCGCGGCCGTCGGAACGAGCCGGATCGTCTTCTATGGCCGCGACGGCAGGGGAGACGGCTTCTGGGTCTCGGACGGCACCGGTGCGGGGACCCGGCTGCTCCAGCGCAGCGAGCGCCCGCACGATGAAGCCCAACTGGTGGCCGCCGGCGGGCGCGTGCTCTTCGACGTCACCAACGAATACGAGGTCCCCGAGCTTTGGATCACGGATGGTACCGTGGCTGGCACCTTCTTCGTGACTCACGGCGGGCCCGGCTGGTCCCACTACTATGGATGGGCCGGCAAGGTCGCCGCCGGCTCAGCCGACGGCCGCCTGGTGTTCACGGGAAGGGAAGGCGAGGGCATCTATAACGTGCTGTGGAGCAGCGACGGCTCGCCGGCGGGATCGCGGCCGCTCCGCCAGAGGCCGATCGGGAAAAGCTCGGATCCTCAACGGCTCGCGGCTTTTCGGGACGGATTGCTGGTCCAGACCTGCACGGACGCCGAGGTGGAGCTGCGGTTCGTCCGCGGTACCGCAACCACCCGACTCCTGGCGGTGCAGTCCGGCTCCGCCGACTACTGCAGCCCCGCCTTCACGGCGCCCGTCGACCTGGGGGGCGTCGCCATCTTCTCGGCCGTCGCCGACAATGGGATCTCTCTCTGGCGCACGGACGGCACCCCCTCGCGCACGGCCGTCCTCGTGCCCGCCGAAGGGCCGGACGAACCGGAAGACGTGACCCTCTTCGGCGGACAGGCCGCTTTCTGGCTGGCCCTGAGCGGCCCCGGCGGGCTCCAGGCCCAGCTCTGGCTCACCGACGGCACTCCGGCGGGGACCCGCAAGCTCTTCGACCTGCCTGCCAACGTCGCGATGTACGGGCTGAAGGGGATCGGCGGCAAGCTCTACTTCCTCGACGACGAGAGCCAGCCCGGCAGGGACGACTCCTCATGGCGGCCGTGGGTGAGCGACGGCACGCTGGCCGGGACGCACCCTCTGACCGGAGTGACCGATCCCAACCTCGACGGCGTGTCTTTCGGCAGCTTCGCCTTCCTCGAGCTCGGGGGACGCGTCTTCTTCCCGCTGGCGGCGGGCGACGGGCCCCTTGAGATCTGGAGCACGGACGGCACGGCCGCCGGCACGGGACCCGCCGTCACGGCGGCCTCCGGCATGCTTCAGCCGGGGGCGCTGAGCGCCGCGGGAGGAAGCCTGTACTTCGCCGCGCGCCGGACGGGAGGTCCCACGGGTCGGCTCCTGCCCTGGGTCTCGAATGGCACCGACGGTGGAACGTCGCCGCTGGCCGGCCTCGTCGTCAGCGACGGCGATTTCGCGCTGGAGGAGGACCGGCCGAGGTTCGTCGAGCTGGGCGGCCGGGTGTTCTTCGCCGCGTCGGATGGGGCGCGTGGCGAGGAGCTCTGGGCGACGGATGGCACGTCCGGAGGCACCTTCCTGGTGCGCGACATCGCGGCCGGGCTGCTCGGTTCCTACCCCCGCGGCCTGGTGGCCTGGCGTGGCCGGCTCTATTTCCGCGCCCGCGACAAGATGCATGGGCTGGAGCCATGGGCTAGCGACGGCAGCGCGCGAGGGACCCGGCTCGTCCAGGACATCGCCGCCGGGGCCTCCTGGTCCGCTCCCGGGGAATTGACCGCCACCGGTCAGGGGCTCTATTTCTCGGCCAACGACGGCGAGCACGGCCGGGAGCTTTGGGTGCTGCCCGAAGTGCCCGAAGCCCCCTGATTCAACTCGATTGTCATAGAAATGCGGGCTGGGGGACGTATAAGCTTCCCCTCCGACCAGGGGAGGCTTCGATGTCGTACGAGATGTTCACCCACGAGTGGGCTGTCGCCTGCGGCGACCAGATCCGCGCCAATGAGGATTATCAGAAGGCTGCCCGCACCTGGAAGTGGCCCATGGTGCTCACGATGAAGGCCGATCCCAAGCTGGGGCTGCTGGAACGGTCCGTCTACCTCGACCTCTTCGAGGGCGACTGCCGTGAGGCGCGGCTGGCCGAGGCCGCGGACCTCGAGAAGGCCTCGTTCATCATCAGCGCCGACCCGGCGATCTGGAAAAGGGTGCTGGAACGCGACCTCGAGCCCATCCCCGGTCTGATGCGGGGCAAGCTCAAGCTGGTCAAGGGGAGCCTGGTCTCGCTCCTCCCCTACGTCTCCGCGGCCAAGGAGATGGTCGCCTCGGCGGCCAACGTCGACACCCGCTTTCCCGCCGGGCTTTAAAGGACCAGAATGGTATTGCCGGGCACCATGAGAAACCTTGCCATCGTCCCGCCCGTGCGGCTCGCGCTCCTGCTGGCGATCTGTGCCGGTCTGCTGGTCTTCCTGCCGGCCCCGGTAGCCGCGGCCTCGCCTTTTCCGGAAGCCCTGCTGCCGCCGGTCGTCATCATTCCCGGCGCGCCGGGCACGGAGCTGGTGGACCGCGAGACCGGCGAGCTCGTGTGGCCAAGCCCGCGGCTGATGGTGTCCAAGGACGGCAACGACCGTCTCTCGCTGCCTCTAGACGATCCGGAGAGCACGTCGATCGTCCCGGGCGGGCTGCTCCGCGAGGTGCGCGTCGCGGGATTGAGCTTTCGCATCCGAGCGTACGATGGCCTGGAAACGCGGCTCCGCGAGCTCGGCTATCGCGCGGGCGACTGGCGCTCGCCCGGCCGGACGGGAGAGAATTTCTACTGCCCCTACGACTGGCGCCAGAGCGTGGAGACCAGCGGCCGCCGCTTCTCCCGCGAGCTCGCCGATCTCTACCGCCGCATGCCGCCGGAGACTCCTCCCGCGGTCGTGCTCGGTCATTCGCTGGGCGGGCTCGTAGCTCGGTACGCGCTGATGTACGGCGACGCGGCGCTCGGCGAGACTGGGCCGCTGCCGCCGGTGACGTGGGCCGGAGGGCGGCACATCGGCACCCTTTTCCTGGTCGCGACGCCGAACGAGGGCACTTTCACGGCGCTGAAATGTCTCGAGAGGGGAAGCTTCTACCGGTGGCGCCACGGAGCGTTCTCGCCCGCCACGCTGTTCACCTTTCCCTCCATCTTCGACATGATCCCCGACCGGATCGAGCCCCTGATCGACGGCGCCGGCAAAGCCCTTGCCTATCGCTTCGACAAGCCTGAGGACTGGGAACGCCTCGAGTGGTCCGTCATCGGCCAGCGCGGCAAATCCGCGGCTTCCCACGCCGTGCTGCGCGCGCACCTGGAGCGGGAGCTCGCGCGCCACGCCCGGCTCAAGGCCGCCCTGGCCCAGATCGCCGGCGCACCCAACCCGGCCGCTCTCTACGCCGTCGGCAGCTTTTCCCAGAGCGTTCAGCGCTCGGCCCTGGTCACCAGCCGGCGCGGGGGGCGGATGAAGGTCCGCTTCGAGCCCCCCTCCGGCGGCCGCCAGGCCCTGGCGCCGCTTCTCTTCGAGCCGGGCGACAACATGGTCTCGGGCCGGTCGCTGATCGCGGAGGGTTCCACCCACGATCGGGCGAGCAGCCTGTACTTCCGCTCGGTGCTGCACTCCAGCCGCTCGCACCAGGGGCTGCTGTCGAGCCCCGAAATGCTGAGGGCCCTCGATCAGATCCTGCGGTTCTCCCAGGCGAGCGGCACGCAGAGGTCGGCGGGCGGCGGCGCGGATTAGACGGCCCCGCCGGTCAACTCATCCCGGACTGCGTCATCCCGAGCTGCGTCATCCGCTGCTGAAGCCCCTTCTTCGAGACCTCCAGGCGCTCCACCATGGCGTCGAGGTCGCCGCCGCAGGTCTCCCGCGCTTCGAGGATCTCCGCCCGGCTGAGGTCTCCCGCCTTGCGGATGGCGGGGAACTTCTCGATCAGCAGATACAGCGAGGGACGGGAGATGCCCAGCTTCTCGGCGGCCGGCTTGACCTCCCAGCGGCAGGCGCGCAGGGCTTCGAGGATCTCCGCCTCGCCGACGCCGGCCGGAGAGCGGTAGACGATGGACTCGGCCCTCTTGCGCACGGGCCCGGCCGGGGCGGTCCCGGGGGAATCGGCAAGCATCGCGGGCACCGCGGGCGGCGCCGCTTCCCGCAGCAGCTTCTCGATCTGGGGGCCGATCTCCACGACCTCGGAGGCGCGGCTGGCGATGACGATCTGCCGCGCGGCGTTGTGGAGCTGCCGGACGTTGCCGGGCCAGCCATGCCGGGCCAGCCGGGCCACCACGGAGGCGGGGATCCAGGGCGAAGCGTCGTCTCCCTTCGGGGAGAGCCGGTGCTCCTCGCCGATCGCCTGGAGCTCCTGCCGGAGGAAGTGGAAGAGGAGCCTGCCGAAGTCGTCGCGCCGCTCCCTCAAGGGCGGGAGCACGATCTCGTAGCCGGCGAGCCGGTGCAGCAGGGGGGCGCGGAAGCGGCCGTCTTCGATGGCCTGGTCCAGGTTGGCGTCCGTCGCCGCGATCAGCCGCACGTCCACCCTCTGCGGCTCGGCGCCTCCCACCCGCTGGACCTCGCCGGTCTCCAGGACGCGCAGCAGCATGACCTGGACCTCGGCCGGGGCTTCGGCGATCTCGTCCAGGAACAGCGTGCCGCCATGGGCCCGCTGGAAGAAGCCGGCATGGTCGCGCAGCGAGCCGGTGAAGGCGCCTTTCGACGACCCGAACAGCTCGGAGGCGGCGAGAGACACGGGGATCGCTCCCATGTTGACGCACAGGCAGGGGCCGTTCTGCCGGCGGCTCGTCTGGTGAATGGCGCGGGCGACGATCTCCTTGCCCGTCCCCGTCTCTCCGCGCAGCAGCAGGGGCACGTCGAGGTCGGCCACGCGGCGCACCTCGGAGCGCACGCGCGCGATGCCCTCGCTCTCGCCGATCAGGCCGAAGCGCTCGGGCGGCGGTTGGCTGGGGACGGCCGGCAGGGTGTGCAGGAGCAGGACCACGCGGTTCGCCAGCTCGATGACGCCGCCGCTCTCGACTTCGTGGCCGGAGAACGCCCAGGTGTGCTCGACGGGCGTGCCGTTCACCACCACCCGCATCCGGGTCTCCGCCACGGAAAGATGGAGGGCGCCCGTCTCCTCGGTGCGGCTCAACTCGACGGGGGAGCGGCTGATGTGGCGGTCCCCGAGCGGGCGGGAGGATCTCTGGTAGGGAGGCTCGAAGCCCGGCTCCAGACGGGAGATTTGGACGGTCCGGCCCGCCAGCAGCTCGCCCAGCAGGGCCCGCTCGCCCACGCGGCTCAGGTCCGGATGGTAGAGGACCGTCAAGGCGGGGATCCTCGCCCGGGCGCGGCGCCGCCTTTCGACGTCGGAGGACGGATCCTCCCACACCGGTTGCTCGACGGTCAGCCCGGAGGTCCCCTCGGTCATTTGCAGGCAGTGTAGCGGCGCAGCCCGGTCTAATCAAGAAAGGAATATGCCCGCATCGCGATTAGACATTAGTTATTTTTAAAATAAAATTGAAGTTGTCATGAGAACGGTCACGTTTTCGACGCTCTATCCCAACCGCGCGCAGCCCCGGCACGGAATCTTCATCGAGCAGAGGCTGCGGCACCTCCTGAAAACCGGCGCCGTCGAATCGCACGTGGTCGCGCCGGTGCCATGGTTCCCCTGGCCGCACGCGGCTTTCGGGCATTACGGGATCTTCGCCCAGGTGCCGTATTACGAGGAGCGGCATGGCATCCCGATCTACCATCCGCGCTATCCTCTCCTGCCCAAGGTGGGCCTGAGCTCGGCTCCGCTGATGATGGCGACGGCGGTCAAACCCGTGCTCGAAGGGATGATCGAGCGCGGTTTCGATTTCGATCTGATCGACGCGCACTATGCCTATCCGGATGGCGTCGCCGCCGTCATCCTGGGGCAGCACTTCGGCAAGCCGGTGGTGATGTCGGTGCTGGGGGACGACGTGATCACCTATCCGCGGTACCCCATCCCGCGGCGTCTGCTCCTCTGGGCCGTCGATCACGCGTTCGGCATCACCTCCGTCTGCGAGGCGCTCAAGAGCCGGCTGGTGGCCTGGGGGGCGCCGGAGGAGAAGGTGCGGGTCGTCTTCCAGGGCGTCGACCTGGAGCTCTTCCAGCCGGTCGACCGCGCCGCCGCCCGCCGTCGGCTGGGGCTCACGGGCACCGTGCTCCTCTCGGTGGGGCACGCGACGCCGCGCAAGGGGCACCACTTGGCGATCGAGGCGCTGCGGGACCTCCCCGGGGTGACCCTGATGATCGCGGGCGACGGGTGGTACGAGAAGACGCTCCGCGAGCTCGCGGCCGCCCTGGGGGTCGAGGACCGGGTGCGCTTCCTCGGGCAGGTCGATCAGGAGGCCCTCAAGGAGTATTACAGCGCCGCCGACGCCCTCGTGCTGGCCTCCAGCCGGGAGGGCATGGCCAACGTCCTGCTGGAGGCCATGGCTTGCGGAGCGCCGGTGATCGCCACGGCGGTCTGGGGCACGCCCGAAGCCATCAGTTGCCCCGAGGCGGGGGTGCTGATGACGGAGCGGACGGCGGGGGCGCTGGTCGAGGCGGCGCGGCGGCTCTTCGATCATTACCCCGACCGCGCCGCGACCCGGCGGCACGCGGCGGGCTTCTCCTGGGAGCGGACCAGCAGGGACCTCCTGGAGGTGCTGCGGGAGGGCTCGGAGCGGCTCACCGCGGCCCTTTGAGGCGGCGGATCAGGGTGCGGGCCCGTTCCACCTGCATGGGGTCGCGGGTGGTTTCGACCAGGGGCTCCAGGATGGCGGTGGCCCCCCGGACATCTCCCTTGTTGGCGAGGGCGACCGCCTCGTTGTAGCGGTCGACGAAGTGGTTGAAGTTCTGCGCTTCCTGGATCTCGCGGATCCGCGCCGCCATCTGGTTGCGCCGGTTCTCCTGGCTGGTGCCGGCGCGGATCTGTTCCAGAAGCGGGAGCGCCGCCTCGAGCTTCTCCTGGTCGACGAGCTTCTCGGCCTGGATGTAGTCCTGGTCCAGGATGGCCTCGCGGGCGTTCGCGACCAGCTCGGGCTCGGCCCGCGGCACCAGCACGCCTTCGATCAGCGTCTGGGCCTTCTCCCTCTGTCCCGTGCGGGCATAGGCAATGGCGAGGTTGTGGGCGATGTCCATCCGCGACGGCAGGAGCCGGTGGGCCGTCTCCATCGCCTGCATCGCCTCGGCGGTCAGCTCCTCTTCGACCTGGTAGGTGTAGCCCAGTTGCGCCCACGCCTCGCCGAAGTCGGGCCGGAGCCGGACGACCGTCGACAGGGCGGCGCGGGCTTGGCGCAGGGAGTCCGGCCCCGGGTCCTCCAGGAGGTTCTTGGCGTAGAGGTACTGCACCAGGAAATCGTCCGGAGCGGCCTTCGCCGCCTTCTCGTACCAGGGCCGGGCCTCCTGGGGCCGGTTGTCCAGCTCTACGAGATAGCCGAGGCCGGCCATGGCGGGCCCGTGGTCGGCCTGCTCGGCGAGGGCCGCGCGGAAGTGCGCGGCGGCCTGCTCGGAGCCGGTGTTGGCGAGCAGGTCTCCGAGACGGTAGAGCGCGTCGGCCCAGGGCAGGGGCCGCGCCTCCATGGCGAGGTTCGCGTCCGTCCGCAGCGGCACGCGCGAGACGTTGAAGATGTAGCTCTGGACGTATTTGGCGAGCTCGCGGTCGAGGGCCGCGGGGTCGGTTCCGAACGCCTGCCGGAAGATTTTATCGGGAGGGGTGCCGGCCTGCGCCAGCCGCAGCGATTCCGTGGCCTGCAGGCGGCGCTCGGGGCTGCCGGCGATCAGGTAGTGGACGAGGGCCCAGGACTCGGCATAGAAGGCCCCCCGCCGAGCCGCCTCGTTGTAGCTTTCCGAGTGCTCGTCGACGGCGAACAGGCCGGAGAGGGGGATCAGCGGATTCTTGCGCAGCCATTGGACGTACTCGGCGATGGGCAGCCCGATCCGGGCCTCGTCCTTGGCGACCTCGAAGGTGCTGTAGTACTCGGCCAGCCCCTCGTGAAGCCAGAGCGGCAGGCTCGCGTAATTGTTGCGCAGGACGTAGTGAACGTACTCGTGATAGATGATCGCCCGCGCTTCGCCGTGCTGGTCGCCGTTGACGGCGACGTAGTTGGCGAGCTGCCTGGAGAGGAAGTAGCCGCCGGATTCGAGCGGCTTGCCGGCATAAACCCGCTGGTAGGGCCGGAACGAGGCGGCGTTCTTGAAGACGAAGATGTAGGTGGGGGAGGGCGAGTTGAGCGCGAGACCGGGCGTGAGCTGCGACAGGGCATCGCGCAACCGTTCGAGGTCCGCGCCGATCTGCCGGACCACCTTCTCGCCGGCGTTGCTGAACAGCGTGAAGCTCGCCGTCCGGAGCTCGATCCACTCCTCTTTCTTGGGCTGCGCCTGGGCCGGCGCCGCCATCAGCACCCACAGGACGATCGCGGCGGCGAGAGCAGAAAACCGCTTCATCCTCTTTAGATTACCACTCTCAATCCGCCCGCCGCGGGTCTCCGCGCTCGCTGGCTGGCACCCGCCAGGAAACGAGATAGGTCGTCTCCCGCTCCTCGAACGTCAGGTCGCGCCATTCGAAGAGCCGGGCCAGCCGCTGCAGGATGCGCCGGCCGCCGTAGGCCTCGCCCCGCTCGCCGGAGCGGTCCGAGGCTCCGGGCCGCAGGTCGTTCTCCACCTCGAAGGCAATCTCGCGGCGGACGCGGTCGAGGCCGATCCGCAGGGCCGGCGTCGAGCCCGGCCGGCCGTGCCGGATGGCGTTGATCAGCACCTCGGCGAGGAAGAAGCCGAAGCCGCCGCGCACCGGGCAGGTGAACCAGTACTCCGCCGGCCAGTCGATCTCCAGGGAGAAGACGGGCGTGCCGCCGGGCCGCTCGGAGAGCACGCCGTTGTCCCAGTGGAGCCGGGTGCGCAGGTCGGCGTCCCGGGCCGCCAGGGCGAAGACGCTCTGCAGGCCCTCCAGAGTCGCCCGCGCCTGGGCGGCCTCGACCGAGCTGTCCGGGGGCAGCGGCGGCTCGGCGTCCCAGTGATCGAGCAGCCAGGCGGTGGTCCGCATGCGGCGGTCCACGTAGGCGGCAAGCCAGGAGACGAATTCGGGGGAGGAGCCCGCGCCCCCGGCTTCGCCGGACATTCCCCGCAAACCGTGGGCGAGCACCCGGATCAGCGTGTCCACGCCATGGCTGAGCAGACCGGCCAGCTTGCGGCGCTCGTCCCGGCGGGTCTCGCTCTCCAGATCCTCGGTCAGGAGGGCCAGGTCCGCGTCCGGCTCCACCAGGAAGAGGATGCCCAGGCGGTGGCGCTCGTCGGCCCGCAGCGCTTCGATGGGCGCCGTCACGGCCACCGAGCGGATGATCGCGTAGCGCTCCTCCTCCCGGCCGTCCTCGCCGCGCACCGTGACGGGCACGCCGTAGGCCCGGCGCGGCTCGGGCTTCGCGACCTGCATGCGCTCGTAGTGGGCGCGCGCCCGCGGGTCCCGTGAGACCCGGTCGCCGATCCGGGAGCCCGGCAGCACCCCGAGGTTCTCCGCCGCCTGGTTGCCGAAGACCACCTCGTCCGTGTTCGGGTCGACCACGATCAGCGGCACCTGCATGGTGTTGAGCAGGTTCTGCTTCTCCTGGAACGCCCGCTCCGCCCGCCGGCGGTTGAGCTCGAAGCCCCAGAGCAGGGTGACCAGCAAGGCGGCGGAGAGCAGCACCGGGATCAGCGGCAGGTGCGACTGGGTCTTGGGGAAGAGGACGACCAGCCAGGTGGCCGCGGCGACCTGGAAGGCGGCCACCGCTCCCTGACCTTCCACCACCCCATGGAGCACGTTCGGCACGCTCTCCGCCGCGCTGGCGCCGGGGTTCTGGGCGAGCGCGGCGACGGCGCGGCGGAGAGCGGCCGGCCGGTTCTCGGGAAGGGCGCTCTCGATCTCCGTCCACGGCCGGCCCCCGGCGGGCGAGCTCGCGAGGTGGACGACGCCGGCGATCATCGGCGGATCGATGCGGCGGGCGAACGCCTCCCAGTCGATGTCGAACGTCAGATCCGCGCCGACGACCCCCCGCGAGTCGAGGCCGGGATCCCGCAGGGGCGTGGTGATCGTGGCGACCAGCCCCTGGCCGCCGAGGTCCAGGTAGAGGCCGGAGTAGAACGTCTGATCGGCCGGGCCCGCATCGTCGAAGCGGAAGTAGAACTCGTTGGAGACGAAGGTCGGCCGCTCCGGCGAGCCGCTGAGCTCCCGGCCCTCCTCGACGGCGGAGCGCCGGCTCGCCTCCGCATCGAAAGGCTCCCGGACTCCCGCCAGCGGCAGCGAGACCAGCGTGCCGTCTTCCGACACGGCGTAGAGGCGAACCACCCGCGGCGGCCGGCTGCCGGGGAGCGCCGGCAGGGAGTGCCGCGACAGCACGCCCGGGAGATCCCTGGAGAGCGCCAGCAATCGGGGTGTGACGAACGACAGGAACCGGTTCGAAGGGTTCGAGAAGTCCGAGAAATCCGGGGAGTCGAGGGCCCTGCGGCGCGTGATGGCGAACCAGTGGCCCTCCAGCTCGATGTAGCCCTGGCGGCGCAGGGAGGAGAGAGCGGCGCCCTCCCCCGGCAGCAGGCGCGGGGCCGACGGGCTCTGGGGCTGCCGGCTGAAGCCCGCCAGCAGCTCCCGGATGGGGGCGAAGAGCGGCGGCACGGAGCGGGTGTCCTGCCACTCGGCGACCTCGCCGTAGAGCCGCGCCTTCTCGGGGTCCGCGATGCGCTCGCGGTACCGCCGCAGCTCCAGGTTGAGCCAGGCGGTGGCGCCCGGCGTCTCCGTGGGCCGCGCCGGAATCTTGCCCTGGACGAGCTGGAAGATCGCCTCCGACCGGCTCTGGCCCACCCGCGCCTGCCACTCGCGCCGGATCGAGAGCGCCGCCAGGGCCATCACCACGGCGAGCAGGAAGACGCCGAGATACAGCAGGCGGGAGCCCCACCGGCGTTGCGGCGGCCGGCCGGTGGCGCGTTCCGGATCGGCGGTCATGGGGAATCAGTATTCATGAGGAATCAGTATAGTAGCCGCCATGACCTGGGTCGGAACGGCAGGCTTCACGCGGCGTCCCCTGGTGGTGGCGGAGGACCACCTGCATCACGTCGCGGAGCTCCTGGGAGCCCTGGCCGAGGAGGAGCCCTCCATCCTTGCCAGGATGACCGTGCTCTGCCTCGACCGCACGGGGCCGGACACCACCCGCCTGGTGGAGCAGTGGCTCGATACCTATCCGACGCTCCAGGTGGCCGCGAGCCTCGGTCCAGGAGGTGGGAGTGGGAGAGACGCCCGCCGCGCCGGCCTCGACGCCGCTGTCTTCGAGAGCGCCAACCGCTTCTGCAAGACCTTGGCGGGCATGCTCCGCTCCGGCGGGCTGGTGCTCCAGGACATCCAGCTCTCCACCCTCTCGTTCATCCCGGCGGACCGCTGGTGGGAGTCGATCTACCTCGCAAGCACCGTGCGGGGGATGTTCGCGGCGAATCCGCCCACCTGCCGCTTCCTCTCCAACAAGCGCGGCTACGAGGCCACCTTCGGCCGCGACCTGATCGACGCCGGATTCAACCCCCGAGACGTCATGGACAAGGGAGAGCTGCGGGAAATGGTGGTGCCCGTCGTGCGCTCGTACTTGGAAAGGGCCTTTCCCCTGACCCTCCAAGTCTTTCAGGGACCGCCGGACGCCGCCGTGGCGAAGACGGAGGAGGACCGCCGGGAGATCGAGAGCGAGCTCGACCTGGTCGTCTGGTGCGGCGACCCGGCGGTCGAGATCGGCGGCCGCCTCCTGGCGGGCGAAGGGGAGAAGCGCCGTATGAACTTCAAGGCGGGCAGCCAGGAAGCCCTCACCTGGATCGAGTTGGTCCAGGATCGTTTTGCGGGCGGGGAAGGCGTTCCCGTCCTGGAGGTGGGAAAGAGAATCGCGCCCGAGGGCGCCGACCGTGCCGAGCTCACCAACCTGGCGGCCCGGCACATCCACGGTCTGCGCGGCCGGCTGAAGGAGGGCTCGGCCATCGTGACCGCCCACCACGCCTACCGTCTGGCCGAGGGGCTGCGGGTGGGGCGGGTGGTGGCACGGAGGATCGGCTAATTACTACGTCCCCCTCGCCAAGTCTCGTTACGCCCCCGCGAATTCTCTCTCGGCCCCCGCGAGTGCGCAACGAAAATTCGCGAGGGCGCAATGAGAATTCGCGGGGGCACAACGCAAATTCGCGAGTTCGCAACGAGAATTCGCGAGGGCGCAACGCAAATTCGCGAAGTCGCAACGAGAATTCGCGGGGGCGCAATGCAAATTCGCGAGTTCGCAACGAGAATTCGCTGGGGCGCAATGCAAATTCGCGGGGGCGGAAGGAAAATTCGCGAGGGCTGAGTGCGCTACCGCGAATTTGCGTTGCGCCCTCGGGGGACTGAAGCTCCCTTCGCCCGGACCTCCCCCCACCTTCCCTCCCGCTCCCCGCCCTCCGAAGGTTCCGGAATAGTCCCGTCCCCCCGCCGGGGCCTAACCTCCTTTCAGAACTAGAAGGAGGTGGAATCCGTGGCGAGTCCTCTGTTCGCGAAGAAGCCCCTGGGAATGCTGCTCGAGGAGCTGAAGGGGGAGAACCGTCTGCACCGGGTGCTCGGACCCGTGCAGCTCACCAGCCTCGGCGTCGGGGCGGTGATCGGCGCCGGCATTTTCGTTTCGACAGGCGTGGTCGCCCGGCAGACGGCGGGGCCGGCCCTGATGCTCTCGTACGCCGTGGCCGGGCTGGTCTGCGTGTTCGCGGCGCTGTGCTATGCCGAGTTCGCCTCGATGGTTCCTGTGGCCGGCTCGGCCTATACCTACGCCTACGCCACGCTGGGCGAGCTGTTCGCCTGGATCATCGGCTGGGACCTGATCCTGGAGTACGCCGTCAGCTCCGCCACGGTGGCGGACGGGTGGTCCGGCTACTTCCAGAGCGTCCTCGACGTCTTCGGCTGGAAGATCCCCCATGCCCTCGCCGGCCCCGTGGTGAACTACGACGCCGAGCTCGGACGGCTGGTCGCCACCGGCTCGTACATCAACCTGCCGGCGGTCTTCATCGTCGGCCTGGTCACCGTCGTTCTGGTGATCGGGATCCGTGAGAGCGCCAGCGTCAATACCCTCCTGGTGGGGATCAAGCTCGCCGCCGTCCTCTTCGTGATCGGGGTCGGGGCCTTCTACGTGAACCCCGCCAACTGGCACCCCTTCGCACCCTTCGGCCTCACGGGCCTGCAGATGTTCGGCCACACTCTCCTCGGCCAGAGCGACGCCGGGGGCAATCCCAGCGGGATGCTCGCCGGCGCCGCTCTGGCCTTTTTTGCCTACATCGGCTTCGATTCGGTCTCCACCCACTCGGAGGAGGCCAAGAACCCGCAGCGCGACGTGCCCATCGGCATCATCGTGTCGCTCGTGCTCTGCACCGTGCTCTATATCTGCGTCGTCGCCGTGCTCACCGGCATGGTCCCCTACGGCCAGCTCGACGTGAACGCTCCCGTCTCCGACGCCTTCGGACGGGTCGGGCTGCGCTGGGCCCAGTTTCTGATCGCTCTGGCCGGCATCGCGGGCATCACCTCCGTCCTGCTGGTCACCATGCTGAGCCAGGCGCGCGTGCTCCTCGCCATCGCCCGCGACGGCCTGCTGCCCGCCGGCTTCTTCGCCGCCGTCCACGACCGGTTCCGCACACCCTGGAAGTCGACGATCCTGACCGGCCTGTTCGTGGGCTCTCTGGCCGCGTTCCTGCCCATCAGCGTGCTCCTGATGCTGGTCAACATGGGCACGCTGTTCGCCTTCGTCATCGTCTGCGCGGCCGTGCTCATCATGCGCCGGACGCACCCGGACGCCGAGCGGCCTTTCCGCGTCCCCTTCGTGCCGCTGGTGCCAATCCTGGGGATTCTGAGCTGCCTGCTGCTGATGTTCTCTCTGCCGTCCGAGAACTGGCTGCGGCTGTTCGTCTGGCTGGGGATCGGCCTGCTGATCTATTTCTTCTATGGCCGCAAGCACAGCAAGCTGGCGCGCCTGCGGGAGCGGGATGAGGCCGGGAAAGTGGCCGGTGCCGCGTGATCGCCATGGCCCGCCTCCGCAACGCGGCTGTAGGTTTTTCCCACAGATTCTTCCGCTCCGGCGAAGCTGAGGGGCAATGTTGGATCGGCTGAGCGGACCGTATGAGCGATAACGTTCACCCGCACTGTAGAGACGCCCTGCGGGCGTCTCCGAGGCGGGCCAGAGGGGTCCAGATTCGGGATAGATCCCTCGGCGGGACGCCTCTTCGCCTCGCTTCGAGCCTAAAAGGATAATCGTGCTTGTCAGGAGACGCCCGCAGGGCGTCTCTACAGTGGGGATAGGCGCTGTTCAGATTTTGTGGCTCTTGCCCATCAGCGGCCTAGCTTCCTTCGAATGGCTTCCTGAACGCATAAAGTCTCCTACTCCGCATACATCCCGATCACCCTATCGATCGCCCCCGCGCATACGTCGCAGAACGTTTTCGGGTTGCGGCTGAACATGATGCAGTCCACCTCGGGCCGGTAGAGCCCCTTGGCCTCGTAGGAGGCGCCCTGGAAGGCTCCCACCTTGCCGAAGTGCTTCTCGGCGCGGAGCATGGGAGTGGTCTTCTGGCGCACTTCCTCGAAGAGGGCCTCCATCTGCTCCTCGGGGGCGTTCTTCTCGCGCAGTTCGCGCCGCCTCTTCTCGAAGGCCAGCACGGTCTTGTCGTAGGTGTCCTGATTCCAGGGAGTGGGGATGGGCGTGCCCTTCGCCACGAGATTCCCCCACTTGGGGTGCTCGGGATCGAGGAGGGCCGTGACGTTCGGCTCCCAGGGCTCGGTGCCGGGCGGATTGAAGTCCTCGTAGGCGACCTGGGAGGTGTAGTACTCGTCCCCCAGGCCCGCGAAGGAGTGGCCGAATTCGTGGACCACCAGGTAGGCCGACTCGGCGCTGTCCACGGCGGCCGTGTTCCAGAGGTTGAAGATGCCGCCGCCCCCGTACTTGCGGCTGTTCGAGAGCAGAATCAAGGCGTCGTAGGGGGCTTGGGCCGCGGCCTCGCGGATGGCCTGATCTGAGAAAGTCAGCATGTAGCGCTCGGAGTCGAAGGCGTTGTAGGCGAGCCCCAGGGGCGTCTTCCTCCAGGTGCCGGTGCGCGGATCGGTGACCCCCGAGGCGGAGGAGGGGAGGTCGATCGCCCGCACGTTGAAGTCGTTCCGGCGGCTCTTGAACGGCTCGACGGCGAAGAGGGCGTCGGTCAGCCGGCGGACGTCGGCGTGGAACTTCTCCATCTCGGAGGCGGCATAGCCATCTCCCAGGAACAGGAGGTCGACCTTGACGGCGGGCGGCCCGCTCTCGAATGCTGCCCAGACCTTCCCCGTGGCGGAGACGGGAGAGCGGTCGACGAAACGGCTGGCGGGATCGATCACCGTTGAGAAGATCTCGCGGAAGGAGCCGTCGGGAGTCCGCTTCTTGAGCACGAGTTGAGCCTTGCCCCTCGTCTCGGGGAAGCGCATGGACTCATGGATCGTGCGCCAGGTGCCGGCCGCGGCCTCGCCCGTGGTCTCCCACTCGCCGTAGATGCTGGAGAAGCCGCGCGACCAGATCGCCTGGTTGGTGGCGGGATCGATCACCTCGAAGAGGTACTTGCCGAGGTTCGTGCCGTCGAGGAGGTGGACGCGGCTGCCGGGCCAGTCCCCTTCCAGGCGAATACCGTCCAGGCTGACGTGCTCTTCCTTGGCGGTGCCGCCGTGGAAGTAGTCGAAGCGCAGCGTTTTGCCGGTGAAGCGGGCGTCGAAGCCGGGCGGCTGTTGTGCGACGGCGGCGGTGGCCAGGAAGAGGCCGAGAAGACGGATCAGCATGTTGGATCTCCTTGATCTCCGCGGGATCTTAGTAGAGTGGGGGCGCGATGACCGCAGTTTTCTCGACCCGCACCATCCGCACCGACCGGGGAGATGACCGGAAGAGGTTGGACGTCACCCTCGTACGTCACTTGGCGGACCGCCCGGACATCTCCCGGTCCCAGATCCAGTCCTGGATCGAAGGCGGGCTGGTGCGGGTCAACGGCACGCCTGCCGCCAAGCCGGCGTCCCGGCTGATGCTGTGGGACGAGATCGAGGTCGTGCTGCCGCCCCCGCCGCCGCCGCGGCCGGCGCCGGCCGCGGAGGAGATGCCGCTCTCCATCCTCTTCGAGGACGAGCACCTGGTGGCCATCGACAAGCCCCCCGGCCTCGTCGTCCATCCCTCGCCCGGCCATCGCCAGGGCACGATGATCAATGCCCTGTTCTGGCGCGCCCGGGACTGGGGAGAGGACCGGCGGCCCAGTCTCGTCAACCGGCTGGACCAGGGAACCTCGGGCGTGCTGATGGTGGCAAAGACCCCGGCCGTCCACACGGCCCTGGCCCGGAACCTCCGCGGTCGCGACACCGTCAAGGAGTACTTGGCGCTGGTCTATCGCGCGAACGGCGCTCTCCCCAAGGGGCGGATCGACCTCAAGATCCTCCGCGATCCCGTGGACCTGAAGCGGCGGATGGCCTCGAAGACGGAGGGGCGGGACAGCGTCACCCTTTACGAGCGGCTGGCCGAGGACGGCGGGCTGGCGCTCCTGCGCTGCCGCCTGCTCACGGGCCGCACGCACCAGATCCGGGTCCATCTGAAGTCGCAGGGGTGGCCGATCGTGGGTGACGCCCTGTACGGCGAGCCGCGCTGGAAGGGGTTCGGCGATCCCGCCCTGGCGGCGGCCTGCCGGGATTTTCCCCGTCAGGCCCTGCACGCCTGGCGCCTGGCGTTCGTCCATCCGGCGACCGGCGCGGCGATGGAGATCGTCGCGCCGGTGGCGGAGGACATGGCGGGCCTGCTTGCCGCCGCCCGCCTTCAAGCCCCTCTCCTTCAGGAGAGGGGTTGGGGTGAGGTCAAGGCGTGAGCTGGCTCGCCGGGATCACTTCCTTGGCGAGTCCGGACGCGGACCAGAGGAGCCGGGCGACCGCGCCGCCCGCGTTCTCGTAGAACTCCATCCTGACGTCGTAGAGCTGACCGGCCGTCAGGCTGAAGGTGCCGCTGTTCTCGATGGGCGCGTGGTCCGTCCAGTTGTCGATCACCAGGACGTTGTTGATCCAGAGCCGGACGCCGTCGTCGCTCACCGTATAGAAGGTGTGGCTGCCCGTCACCTTGGCTCGGACCTTCCCCGTCCAGCGGGCGCTGAAGGTGTTGATGTCGATGCCGGTGGCCGGACTGCCGGCGGCCCAGTCGAAATTGACGGTGGGATCGACGCGCGTCACCGTGGCGCCGGTGAAGTTGGCGTTGTCGAAGTAGGTCGCGGCGAGCCCGGACGGAGCCGGGGTGGTGCCGCCGGTCGGGAAGAGCTGGGCCTGGGGCACGGTCTCCTTGGCGAGGCCGGGGGCGGACCAGAGGAGCTTGGCGACGGCGCCGCCCCCGTTCTCGTAGAACTCCATCCTGACGTCGTACCTCTGGCCGGCGGTCAGGCTGATGGTGCCGCTGTTCTCGGTGGGCGCGTGGTCCGTCCAGTTGTTGATCACCAGGACGTTGTTGATCCAGAGCCGGACGCCGTCGTCGCTCACCGTGTAGAAGGTGTGGGTGCCCGTCACCCGGGCCTGGACCTGGCCCGTCCAGCGGGCGCTGAAGGTATCGGCGCCGATCCCGGCCGCCGGGCTGCCGCTGCCCCAGTCGAAGTTGACGGTGGGATCGACGCGCGACACGGTGGTGCCGGTGAAGTCCTGGTTGTCCCAGTAGGTGGCGCTGAGACCGTTGCCGGTGGGGTTGGTGACCACCCGGAAGGTGGCCGTGTAGGTGGTGTTGCTCGCCGGGGTATTGAAAGAGTGGGTGGCGGTTCCGCCGTCGGACCAGGAGACGAACTCATAGGTGACGCCGCCCACGGTCTGGGGCGAGACGACGCCCAGGGTGCGGGTGACTCCCACCACGCTCTGCACGGAGGAGGGGGCCGTCACCGGCTGGCCGTCGAGCGTCACCTGGAGGCCCGTGGGGCTGGTGGCGAGCGTCAGGGTGACCTTGCGGGGCACGACGTCGACGAAGGTCGAGCTCGTCAGGCCGCCGGAGTCCCGCACCGTCAGATGGATGCGGTACCAGACGTTGGCCGCCGTCTCGCCCGTCCGCGGGATGACGAACGAGCCGCCCGTGGCGCCGCTGGTCGCGGGGACGAACGGGTGGGTGTGGGTGTCGTGGTGGAAGTCCACCTGCCAGGTGAAGGCGCTCGGGGGCAGGGTGCCATCTTCCGGATCGGTCCCCGTACCGCTGTAGACGATGGTGTCGCCCGCGCTGTAGAGGGCGTTGTTGGGCGGCGCCGTGATGGTGGCGCTCGGCAGGCTGTTGGCGGTCACAGTCAGGGTCGCGGCGTTGCTGGTGGCGGTGCCGAAGTTGTTGGTGACCACGACGTCGAAGACCGCGCCGTTGTCCGACAGGGCGGCGGAGGGCAGGATGTAGCTCGCCGCCGTGGCGCCGGCGATGTTGGCGCCGTTACGCCGCCACTGGTACTGCAGGGGGGCGGTGCCGGAGGCGCCGACGGTGAAGGTGGCGGGCTGCCCGGCGGCGACGGTGCGGTCCGCCGGCTGGGTGGTGATCGAGGGCGCCTGGCTCGCCGTGTAGCGGACCCGGTAGACGGCGCCGGCCCCGCGCGCCAGGTAGTAGAGGCTGCCGTCGTCGGTGACGATGAGGTCGACGGGGGCCGGGGCGTTGGTGGCGAAGCCCGTCGCCGTGTTGCTCGCGGGGTCGTACCGCCGGATCCAGTTGTTGCAGTAGTCGGCGAAGAAATAGTCCCCGGTGTAGTCGGCCGGGAACTGCTGGGTGGCCGGGTTGTAGAAGGAGCCGCCGGTGATGGCGCAGCCGACGGTGTTGCCGGTGCCGTGGCCGTACCAGTGGAGCGGACTGCGGAACCGCGTGTCGGTGGTGGGGCCTTCGGTGGTCGGCCAGCCGTAGTTGGAGCCGGCGATGCCGTCGTTGATCTCCTCCCAGGTGTTCTGCCCGACGTCGTTGATGAACATGCGGCCGGTGCCGGGCTGGAAGGAGAAGGTGAACGGGTTGCGCAGGCCGAGCGACCAGATCGCCCGGTTCGTCCCCACGGCGCTGGTGAAGAAGGGGTTGTCGGTGGGGATCGAGCCGTCCTTGTTGATGCGCAGGATCTTGCCGAGGAGGTTCCCGAGAGTCTGCGAGTTGGCGGAGTTGGCGTTCTCGCCGACGGCGATGTAGAGCTTGCCGTCCGGCCCGAAGTGCATGGCGCCGCCGTTGTGGTTGGTAGCGCCAGACAGGTTGTTGAGCTCGAGGATGATCGTTTCGCTGCCGGCCACCGCCGTGTCGCCCGAGGCCGTGAAGCGGCTCACCCGGTTGTGGATCGCCGGGGTCGTGGCCGTGTAGTAGAGGTAGACCCAGCCGTTCGAGGCGAAGGCCGGGTCGAACGCGACCCCCAGCAGACCGCGCTCGCCGTCGGAGCTGACGGAGAGCGTGACGAAGGGCGTGGGCAGCAGGGCGCCGTTCTTGACGACGCGGAGCTGGCCGCCCTGCTGGGCGACGAACAGGCGGCCGTCGGGAGCGAAGGCCATGGCCGTGGGGTTCGTGAAGCCGCTGGCGACCACGTTCTCCGTAAACCCGGAGGGGAGAGTGGCCGCCATTATGGGCAGGGAACCCGGCAGGCCAAGGATCAGCAGGAGCGGCAGCAGGCGGAAGGCTGGGGAGCGAAGGAACATGGGAGGTCTCCTCATGGGTAGGCGGTTCCAGTCGGCTCGAAAGAACACGGGCGAACGGCTGAGCGTTCGCCAGGGACGTGAGTCTGTCTTTCGCCGGCGAAATTTTCAAGCCGGCGGATGAGCGGTACCGTTCAGGGACCGACGGACTCGACCTGGGTGACGAAGTACTCGGTCTCGCCGAAGCAGGCGGTGGGGATCCCCTTGTGCTGCTCGTAATGGAGCCGCACGCGCTGGCCCAGGCTCTCGTTCAGGCTCTTGGCGACGGTGTCGTCGCGTACCGAGAAGTGGAACAGCTCCGGCATGGCGCCCGGCAGGTTGACCATGGCGAGCTCGCCTTCCCACGTCTTGCAGAGCCATCCCTTGCGGGAGAACTTCTGCACGTACCCCGCCCGCTCGCCCTCGGAGTAGTCGAAATTCAGGGCCAGCCAGACGTAGAGAGCGAACAGCAGGATCGCGACGATCGGGAGCATCAGAAGCACGAAGCCCAGCTTGCGCCGCCGGCGGGGCGGCGGTGTCGCGGTGGGCGGCTGCACGGTTTCGGCCATGGCGGTCTCCTTGGAAGGGCGGCGGAGCCCTCAGGGGAATCATTCCATGAAAATGGCGAAAGGAGACGCCCCCCTAACCTCTCCCCCGGGCCGATATTGCCGTGGTGAAAGGGAGGGGTGCGGGGGGCGCCGACGACAAGCCGGTATTGCCATGGTGATGGGGAGAGGTTGAGGGGACGCCGATCCGGAGAAAATCATCCGGTCTTGATTCGTTTGGCTTCCCAGCGATGGGGGTTCTGGCGGATGTAGGCACGGGCACGTTCCAGGGCTTCGAGACTACCGAGGATTCTGTCGTGGAACCGCTCTTGCCAGTTAAAGGCAAGGTGGCCCATGGCCCGTATGGATTTGGTGGATTGGGACTTGAACTGGCCTATGACGGTTGCCAGGGAGGTTTCCTCGGAATCCGGAGGTACGGATTCCAGGAACACGATCCCATGCAGGTGGTCGGGCATGACGATCCAGGCATCGAGTTTTGCCCGGGGACAGCCGTCGGGAATCCGTTGCCAGGCGTTGGCGACGATCTCGCCATAAGCCGAGGCTAAAACCTTCCCACCTGCCACTTCGCCAAGGCACGGATCGCGCCACAGAGTACAAATCGTCAGGAAGTACATGCCTGGACGGCGGTAATCCCAACTCCGCAGCCGCGCGGAAGGAATCCGGTACCGGTTCCGGAACAACGGCGCGGAATTACGTGGGGATGACATTCGATCCCATTATACGGAACCAATGCCGGCCCGTTACCGATGCCCCCCGCACCACTCCCTTTCACCTAGGCAATACCGGCCCGTAGAGACGCTCCAGACGAGTCACCACCAACGTCTCGGCCACCACCCACGTCGGGGCGTCTCTTCGAAGGGCATGCCTTCGCGGTTCGGTCTGCCGTGCTGGATCACTTCCCCGCTAACGGTTCCCGATCTTCGGATCGCCCGGTCCTCCGATTACCTGGATCGCCCTATCGGTACCGGAACGTTCGTCTGTCAGGCGACGAACGGCGGGTTGCCATTTCACCATTTCGGCGACCTTGCCCGTCGAGGCGGCATGCCCTTCGAAGAGACGCCCCGACGTTATCGACGCCGGCACGGTATGGGTGACTCGTCTGGGACGTCTCTACGGGGCGGTGTTGCCGGGGTGGAGGGGAGGGGTTGAGGGGACATTCGTGCGGGGAAGGTAAGATGCCGGGGTGTCAATGCCATGACGGAGCCGAAACCCCGCAAACCCCGCAGGCGGCGCCTGCGCCGGATCGCCTGGACCGTCCTCTTGGTTCTGGTGGCCCTGCCTGTCCTGATCGTCCTGGCGCTGCGGGCGGCGGGGGTGCGGCAGGCGATCCTGGGGCGGATTTCGGCTCTCGCGGCGGAGAGCGGTTTGGAGCTTAGGGCGGAGGATTTCTCCCCTTTGTGGCGGCGCAGCGGCGTCGAGCTGCGCAACGTCCGCGTCGGCGCGCCGGGGGCGGCGCCCGTCGCCACCTCCAGGCGGGTACGGCTGGAGATCGACCTCGGCTCCCTGCGGGACCGGCCCCTGGTGGTGCGGCTGCTGGAGGCCGACGGTGTGCGGATCGATCTCGCGGCGCCGTTCCCCGAGATCCCGGAATCGCCTCCCGAGGCCGGCTCCGGGCCGCCGGTGGAGATCCAGCGGATCGTCCTTCGGAATGGCGAGGTGCGGGGCGCTCCCCCGGCGAAGCCCGCGACGGACTGGGTGCGGAGCTGGAACGCCCGCGCCATCGATGCGCGGGGCTCCTACCGAGGCGGCCGGCTGGACCTGGAGGTCCAGCGGGGCTTGGCGGTGCTGGACCGGCCAGGGTTCGGCCTGCAGGAGCTCCGGCTGGCGGGACGGATCGGCTACGAGGAGAAGAAGCCGCTCCGCCTCGACGGCCTGCGAGTGACCGGCGAAGGGCTCCTCCTGACCGCTGACGGGACCGTGGGATTGGAGGACGGCGCCGCGACCGCCGTCCGATTCGATCTCGATGCCGAGCCCCGGGCCTTGGTGGCCGGCGTGCCGCCCCGGGGCCGTCTCCGCGTCGGCGGGCGCGTGGCCCTGCCGCAAAACACGGTCTATGTGAAGATTACGGCCGAAGAGATCCCCGCCGAGGCGCTGAAGCCTTATCTCGATCCCAAGCTGTACGCCGACCTCTCCCTGCCGGGCACCGTGGCGGATCTGGAGGCGGACGCGCTGATCGGTCCCGGGGAGTGGACCCGCGTGACCGGGCACGCGGACGCCGTGTGGCGGAGGGGCGCCAAGCCGCTGGCTCGAGCCAAGGGTCGCGTCCTTCCCGGCGAGCCTGTCGCCGCCACCGTCACGTCGGAGCTCCTCCCCGGCTCGCCGGGACGCCGCTTCGTCCAGGGGACCCTGCATGCGATGAATTGGGGAGAGCTGGCGAAGGCCACGGCGGACGGCGTGCGCGCCGAGATCCGCCTGCCAGACGTGCGGGCCGCCTTCGCGGAGGCGCGGTCCCTCTGGCCCCGGCTGGTGCCGGCCCCGCCGCCGGGGATCCCGCTCCAGGGCTCGCTCACGGCGGACGCCCGGCTCTCGGGCACCCTCGCCGCGCCGAATGCCACGGTGAACGCGACGTGGCTCCCCCAGGCAGGCTCCCTCGTGCGGGTCGAGGCGAAGGGCAATCCCCTCACCCGGACCGGCTCGGCGAAGGTGCGGACGGAGGCCCTGCCGCTCGCGATGCTCGGCGCCTTCGCTCCGGGGCTCGCCGGGTCCGTCACCGGCATGGTGGATCTTTCCGGCTCTCCCCGTGCCTACCGCGCACGGGTCGAGGCCGCCACGGCGGGCCTCTCCTACCCGCCAGCCCTTCAAGGTCTGGAGACGGGGCGAGTCACCGCCGACGGGACGGTGATCCTCCGGCCCCTCTCCTATCGCGGCAAGCTGGCCCTGGACGGCGCCGGCCTGGTGTCCCTCCCCAGCGCCTCGGGCACGGCCCGTTTGGACCAGTTCCAGCTCGCCGGCGATGGTCTCCTGCAAGCCTCCCCGCTCCGGTGGAACGGCACGCTGACGCTGGAGGGCGAGGGCGGCGACATGGCAGGCGTGGGCCGGGTGGAGCGCTTCGAGGCCCTGGCGGACGGTACCCTCGGGGGATCGCCCCTGAGCTGGGACGGCACGCTGTCGCTCGACGGCACCGGCGTCGAGAAGCCCGGCACGGTGCGGGTGGACCGGCTCCGCGTCGCCAGCGAGGGGAAGATCGCGGCCGATCTCCAATCCCTCGCCGCACATGCCCGGGTCGACGCGGACCGCGTCGACCTCGTGGAGCAGGGGACGGAGATCCGCAACCTTCACCTGGAAGCGGACGCGGAGGGCCGCGAGGTGCGCGTCTCCGATCTCTCCGGCGAGCTGCCCGAAGGGCGGACTTTCAAGGCCGCCGGGCGTTTCGTCACCGACCCCCTGCTCGCCGAGGCCGACCTCGATCTCAGGCTCGTGAACCCGGTGGACGCCGTCTCGGCGGCGGACCTCACGGCCCGGCTGCGCGACGGCGTCCTGGAGGTGGACGCGCGGCGCCTCGAAACGGCCAGCGGCCCCGGGAGCCTGAAAGCCCGCGTCCCCCTGGGCACCCTCGCGCAGGTGCCGCAACTCGCGGCGGCCTTGGAGCCTCTACCCGGGATCAGGGCGCGGGGTCCCATCTCCCTTTCCCTCGCCTTCCCCGGGGTGGACTCGGAGCCCCTTCTCGCGGCCCTGGGGATGGAGCCCCGGCCCGAGCGGCTGCGGGCGGGCATCACCGCCGAGCTCGCGCTCGATCCCACGGCGCCGGCGGCCGGCACGGGCGAGGTGCGGCTCACGGGGCTGACGGTCGAGACGCCGGACGGCCGCGTGACCGCCGAGGGGCCGGCCGTGCTCCGCCTGGGCGAGGGGCGTCTGGTGCTCGCTCCCGTCCATCTGCGGATCGACGGCGGAGCCGTCCAGGGCGCGGGAGTCGATCTCCGGGCGAGCGCGGACCTGGCCCGCTCCTGGCGCCCCTCCGATCCCATCGCCGCCGCCGTGACGGGGGTCTCCGCCGAGGGGAGCGGCACGATCGACGCCGCACTCCTCAATCCCTACCTCGAGGGCGGTGCGGCCGAGGGCTCGCTCACCTTCTCGGCCACCGCCTCGGGGCCGCCGGACCGCCTCGCGGCCCATGTCGAGGCGAGCGGCCCGGGCGCGTCCTTCGTCTGGCCCACGGCCGGTGCCCGGATCCAGGACCCGCGTCTGGCGCTCGACATGAGGGACGGACGCTGGACGATCCGCGAAGGGAAGATGGGGGTCAACGGCGGTACGGTGGACCTCACGGGCGGGTTCTCGCCGGAGGGGGGCCTCGGAGTCGAGGCGCGGCTCTCGAAAGTCCGTTACCGGCTGGACTACGGGATCGACACCGTGCTCTCCGGCAGCCTCGCTCTCGCGGCTCCTCCAGAGGGGCGGAGCCGGCTCTCCGGCAAGGTGGTGGTCGAGCGCGGGGTGCTCGACCGGGACGTCAGCCTCGACCGCGAGGTCTTTACCCTTCTCTTCAAGCCGCCGGACACGCCCGGTACCGAGGAGAGCGCCCTGGCCGCCGTGGACCTCGCCCTCGAGATCGAGACGATTGACGGCGTGCGGGTCAGGAACAACCTGGGCGTTCTGCGGGCGTCCTGGACCCGGCTCACGCTCGGCGGGACGCTGGAGGAGCCGGTGATCCGGGGCCGGATCAACATCGATCCGGACGGCCTGATCCGCGCCTACGGGCAGACCTTGCGGGTCGACCGCGGCTCGCTCCTGTTCACGGGCGATCCCCTCAACGATCCGAAGGTGGACCTGGCCACCACCAGCTCCCTCCAGGATCCGACGATCGCCCAACTCGGCGGCAGCCCCCTCGACTTCCTCAAGGGAGCGGATTTCGAGAGGGCCCTTCTGAAGCAGGAAGGCGAGACCGGACCCGATACGAGAGAGCTGCTGACCCAGGGCCTGGCCGGCTACTACGGCGCCCGCGTCCTGGAGGGGCTCGGCCGGTCCGCCGGCCTGGGCGGCTTCTCCGTGCGGCCCGAGCTGGTGTTCAAGGAGACCGACCCGAGCGCCCGGCTGACGGTGGGGAGGGACCTCTCGAAGAACGTCTCCCTCGCCCTCTCGGTCGATCTGCGCAATGCCGAGCGGCAGACCTACCTCCTCTACGTCCATGAGCTCAAGTCCCTGCCCGGGCTGCGGGCCGAAGGGTTCACCACGGACCTGGGCCATGAGGGGGGCAGCCTGCAGCAGGTGTTCACTTTCGGCGGCGGCAAGGTCCGGCGGGAGACCGGGCCGCTCCTCGGCCGGATCGCGATCTCGACCCCCAAGGGGGGAGTCTCCAAGCGCCAGATCCGCCGCGCCATCCGTCTCGAGAAGAAGCAGCCGGTGACGGAGGGCGCCGCCTTCGGCGCCGAGCTCGACGTCGCCGATCTCCTGCGGCGCAAGGGCTACCCCGATGCGCGCATCACGGTCGCCGAGACCCGGCCCCGGCCCGACCGGGTGGACCTGGGCGTGACCGTCGAGCCCGGCCCGAAGGTGTCCTTCGCATTCGAGGGGGACCGGCCGGCCCGCGCCCTGCGGCCGGAGATCACGAGCCTGTACCGGACGGACTTCTACGAGCCGATCTCGATCGAGGACATGCGCAAGGCCGCCGTCCGCGCCTTCCGCAGCACCGGCCATCTCGATCCCGAGGTGACGGTCGAGGTCCGGCGCGAGCGGCCCGAGGACCCGGACGGCCCACGCACGGTGACGGTCCGTAGCAAGGCCGGCCGCCAACGGTCCCTCAAAGAGCTGGAGATCGTGGGGCTCGACGCCGCGGAAGGGCTCCTGGCGGCCGCCGCCTTCCCGGGGACGCTGGCCCGCACCGAGCTGGCCGCCCGTGGAGCCGATGCCGACCGGCGGCTGCTCCGCCAGTTGCGCGCCCTCGGCTATCCCGAGGCGAGGATCGCCACCCGCTTCGTCAACGCGGACGGCTCCCGGCTGGTGCTGAGCGTCGAGCCGGGACCCCGCCAGACTCTGGCGGCGGTGGAGATCGCGGGAGTCGAGGGCGAGGAGCGCGAGAGGCTGGAGGGGCTCCTGACGGTGCGCACGGGCGATCCCGCCCGCATGGACCGGATCACCCAGGGCTCTCTCGAGATCGAGCAGAGCCTCAGGAGGCGAGGCTTTGCCGACGCCGCCGTCCGCGCCGCCGTCGTGCCGGTGCCGCTCCGGCCGGCCGAGGCCTCGGTGGTCTACGAGGTGACGCCCGGCGTGCAATACCGGCTGATGGGCGTGGACGTCGCGGGCGAGCGCTCGTCCCGGCAGGCGCCGCTGCTGCGCGAGGCGGGTCTCGACGTGGGGGAGCCCTTCACGGAGGGCAGCGTCGAGGCGGCGCGCAACCGGCTGTTCCGCACCGGCGTCTTCGCCCGCGTGGACGCGGACGTCGAGAAGGGGAGCGACGGCGAGGCCCGCGTCACCTTCTCCCTCGCCGAGAGCCCCCGTTTCCGGCTCGGCTATGGCGTGCGCTGGGAGAGCAGCGAGGGCACGGGAGCCGTGGTGGACTTCGTGGACCAGAACTTCCTGGGGCGGGCCCTGACCCTGGGCCTGCGGGGGCTCTACCAGTCCGAGGACCGAAGCGGGCGCCTCTATCTGCGTACCGGCGCGATTCTCGGCACCGGGATCTCGCTCGAGAGCTATGCCGAGGAGCGGCGGCGCCTCTTCCCGGACGACAACCTGATCGAGGACCGCCGCGAGATCGCTCTCCAGGCGAGCCGGGCGCTGGGCAGGTCGGACACGGCGCAGCTCTACGCCCGCTACCGCACGACCCATCTCTTCGAGATGGAACCGGACCCCTTCTTCCCCCTGGACTCGGAGATCCGCCTGCCCTACGTCGGCGTCCAACTCCTGCGGGACACCCGCGACGACCGCATCGATCCCAGCACGGGCATCTTCGCGAGCTTCGACCTCTCGGGGAGCGGCACGTTTCTGGGCAGCGACTTCCAGTTCCTCCGCCTGTTCGCTCAAGGCTCGTCGTTCCGCGGCTTTTCGGTCGCCGGCCGGCCTTTGGGCTGGGCCCAGGGCGTACGGGCGGGGGTTGCCCATCCCTTCGCGGACCAGGAGATCGTTTCCAGCGAGCGGTTCTTCGCCGGCGGTCCCAACTCGGTCCGGGGCTATGAATTGGAGAGCCTGGGCCCCCGCGAAGCACTGGGGAGCTTCGAGAGGATTCTGGGAGGAGAGGCGCTCTTCATCGTCAACGAAGAGCTTCGCATCCCGCTGCCGTGGGACCTGACCGGCCTCGCTTTCTTCGATGCCGGTCAGGTGTGGGCCAAGCCCGGGGACGCGGACTTCGACCTCGCTAAGTCCGTCGGGCTGGGCCTTCGGGCCCGCACCCCCCTTGGCCTCATCCGGTTCGACGCGGCCTACCCGCTCGACCGGCGGGCCGGGGATCCGAGCTACAAGCTCTACGTGGGCTTCGGCAACGCCTTCTAGTGTTTGATAGACCGGATGATCGCTTTGGCGCGCTCGGCCTCGGGAGCGTTGGGCGCCAGGGTCAGAAAGCGCTCCATGTCGCCGACCAACTGGTCCTTGCGCCCCAGCTTGTCCTGTGCGAGGCCACGGTAGTAGTAGGCGTAGGCCAGGCCCGAATCCATCTCGACGGCGCGGTTGAGCTGCTCGACGGCCGCCGGCCAGTTCTCCTGGAAGGCGCGGGTGACGCCGATCTGGTAAGGGATCAGGGCCGGCTGGGGCGCCCGGGCTCCCTGCAGGGTGGCGACGGCCTCGTCGTACTGCTTCAGCCGCTGCTGGGCGACGCCGAGGTAGTAGGACGCCTCGGAGCCGCCCTTCGCACGGGCGACTTCAGCCGCCTTGCGGAAGGCGTCGTCGGCGTTGCGGCCCTGCCGCAGTTGAAGCTCTCCGAGATAGACGAACGGCGCCGGATCGCTGGGAGCCATCTCGGTCGCCTTGCGCAGCCGGCCCTCCGCGTCGCCGTACTTCTTCTCCTGATCGAGCACCCGGCCGTAGGCCATGGCCACGTAGGCGTTGCCGTCCGCCTGGTCCATGAACCTGCCGAGGGCGTCCCGGGCCGCGCCGGTCTGGTAATGCCAGAGCCGCTCGTCGACGCCGTCGAGGCCGGCAGGGGGCGTCTGCTCCGCCCGCGCCGGCTCGCCCTGGGGTTTCGAGGGTTGCTCCTGAGCCGGTTTGCCCGGCTTGGGGGGCCTCGGCTTTTTCGGCGGCTTGGCCTCCGCGACGAAGGGGGCGAGGAGCAGGGCGAGGCTCAAGGCGAGCGTGAATCGGGCAAATTTGACGTTCATGAGAGCCTCCGTAGATGTCACGAGTATAACCCCCGGCTGCCGGCCGCTCTTCCCGATTGGACTAAGATGGACGCCGATGCCCGAAAAACCTCTCTTCGAGACCATCTCCGAGCTGTCTGAGCAGGCGATCGCCCGGCTGCCGGAGTCGCTGGGCCTCACGACGAAGAACGAGCTGGTGATCCTCAAGGAGCTCCTCATGGACGCGAGGCCGCCGAAGCTGATGATCCTGGGCCGGCGGGGAGCCGGCAAGTCCTCGCTGATCAACGCCATCTTCGGCGAGAGGGTGGCGGCCACCGGCTCGGTCCTCTCGGAGACCGGGCGGCCGGCCTGGTACTCATACCCCAGCCCCCGGGGGGAGATGAAGATCCTGGACACCCGGGGCCTCGGCGACCGGACGCGGCCCGAATCGGCGAACTTCCAGGACGCCCTCGAAGAGATCCTGTCGGTCCTCGTCGCGGAGTGGCCTGACGCTATCCTCTTCCTCTGCAAGGCCAAGGACGTCGACTCCCACATCGCGCAGGACATCGCCAACATCGAGGCGGTGCGCAAGTTCATCGCCGAGAAGCACCGCTACGAGGCTCCCGTCGTGGCCGTGGTCACCCAGGTGGATGAGCTGGACCCCAAGCGCATCGAGCCGCCCTACGAGAACGAGACCAAGCGGCGCAACATCGACACGGCCGTGCGGGCCATCCAGGAGGCCCTCACCGAGCGCGGCATCGCCCTGGCCCGGGTCATCCCCGTGTCCACCTACGCCGAGTACGAGGATGATCGACGCGCCTACGACAACTACTGGAACGTCGACGTGCTGGTCGACTACCTGGTCGAGGTCCTGCCCAGGAGCGCGCAGGTCCAGATGGCCCGCCTCACCCGCCTGCGCGCCGTACAGGAGAAGATGGCCCGAAAGCTGACCGCCGCCGCGGCGGCCGTCGCGGGAGGCATCGCCGCGGTGCCGATCCCGGTCGCGGACATCCTGCCCATCACGGCGCTGCAGATCGGTCTGATCACCGGCATCGCCTACGTCTCCGGCCGGGAGCTGTCGAAGGCGGCGGCCCGGGAGTTCCTCGTGGCGCTCGGCGTGAACGTGGGAGCGGCGTTCGTCTTGCGGGAGGGCGCCCGGGCCCTCGCCAAGTTCGTCTTCCCCGGCGCGGGCTCCGCCGTCTCGGCCGGCATCGCCTTCGCGGGAACCTGGGGCCTGGGAGAGGCCGCGATCGCCTATTTCATCGAGAACCGGCCGATCGAAGAGGCCCGTGAGCGGTTTCAGCGGAAGAAGAAGGAGAAGGAGGAGCCGCAGCCGCAAAGTGAGCCCTGACCGCCCGGTCCAGCCGGCGGTCCACCCAACGGTTTGCCAGGTCGAAGCCCTTCGCCAGGACGGGATGCCCCGTGACGGCCTGCCGCTGAAAGTCCAGCAGACTCTCCCTCTGCTCGGGCTGGAAGGCGAGCATCGAGGAGTAGAACAGGGCGGCGTTCAAGGCGATCCCGTTCCGCATCAGACGGCGGTCGAGGGCGCGGACGTGATTGCCCACCTCGGCGCAGGACATGGTGTCGTGCTCCCAGTAGGGGGCCATGCTGCGGAGGTTGTCCATGACGCGGAGGCCGAAACGCTGGCGGTTCTCCGGCTGGAGGAGGGGGACGCCCGCGACCCGCGTGCTGAAGGTGGCGAGGAAGTAGAAGTCCGGCGGGCTCTCGGCCAGGAAGCGGTAGGTGCGGTCGAGGGTCTGTACCGTCTCCCCGGGGAAGCCCACGATGAGGCTCACGATGGTCGTCAGGCCGTGCTTGCGGCAGTTCTTCAGGGCGTGGGCGTTCGCCTCCACGGTGCAGGCCTTGTCCATGTTGGCGAGGAGGCGGTCGTCGCCGGACTCGATGCCGATCTGCACCTGGTGGGCGCCGGCCTGCTTCATCAGCACGACGGTCTCTTCATCCGCCAGGTCGTCCGCCCGGGCGTAGCAAATCCACTTCACCTTGACGCTCCGCTCGATCAAAAGCCGGCAGAGCTCGCGCAGGCGCGGCCGGGGCATGGTGAAGAGGGAATCGAGGCAGGTGATGGTCTCGACCCCGAGCTCGTCGACGTACCGCTGCCAGTCGTCGGCGATCCTGGCCGCGCTTTTCGTCCGGAACTTGGTGTCGTCGAAGAGGTAGGGATAGTTGCAGAAGTTGCAGCGATAGGGGCAGCCGCGGACGCTTTCGTAATAGATCATCCGGGACGGCGGGACGAGGCCCCAGTCCGGAGTGGGGAGGAAATCGAGAGAGAGATCCCGGGGTACGCCGCTGTAGAGGAACGCGGTGGAGCCTTTGCGGACGAGCCGGCCGCCTGCCGGCGGCTCCAGGGCCGTGAACCCCGAGCGGATCCAGGCGGCGAGGGGCTCGACGAGCATCTCGCCATAGCCCACCGCCAGCACGTCGAGCTCCGGAGCTCCCTCCCAGCGGTCGTGCAGGATGCCGGCGAGGGCGCCGCCGAGGACGATCTGGTTGTGGGGGCGCTTCAGCCGCCGCAGGAGGGGCTCGACCTCAGAGAGGTCGTGGAGGTAGGTGCTGGAGAGGAAGACGCAATCCGTTTCCGCGAGCTTGCGGTCGACCTCGTCCGGCGCGGAGAAGATCTCGTCCAACTCCATCCGTTCGTAGGGCAAGCGGGCCTGGTGGAGGAGAGTCGCCAGGACGACTTCCGTCAGCGAAGAGGGCTCGATAACCTTTGAGCCGCGCAGGCCTTGGAGCCTTGCGGTGAGCAGGGGCTCGGCCATCACCAGCTTCACCTTGAGGTCGAGCCAGGCTTCTTCGGCCCCTCGCCACTGCTCCCACCACTTGCGGGCGGCCAGCAGGAAGGAGCGCTCCCGGCCGGTGATCATGCCGCCGGTGGCGATGAGGACCTTCATGCCGCCTCCCGCCGCCGCTCGAGGACCATGCGCGTGCCGCGTCGGGGGAGGATCAGGACGAGCCGCCGCTCGGGACGGGTCTCGTATCCCGGCGCCAGGGACAGCTCCGCGCGGCGCAGGATCGCCGAGGTCGTCAGGATCATCTGGCGCATCACGAAGTGCCGGCCGATGCAGGTGCGGGGGCTGAACCCGAACGGGAAATAGGAGCCCTCGTAGGCGCGGCCCGCCAGAAACCGCTCGGGCCGGAACCTCTCCGGCTCCTGGAACACCTCGGGATTGCGCTGGGCGAGGTAGGCCGACGGGAAGATCCGCGTGCCGGCGGGGATGTCGTGGCCGCCGATCCGCAGGCCGCAGCGGGCGACCCGGGTGACGTGGACCACCACGGGGCAGAGGCGCATGCTCTCTTCGAGGCAGGCTTTCAGGTACGCCGGCTCCTCCCGGGCCAGCGCCACGGCCCCCGGGTGCTGATGGAGATGGGCGAAGGCCCAGGCCAGCGTGGCCGCTCCCGTGTCGTGGCCGAAGAGGAGGAGGGCGAGGACTTCGGTGGCGATCTCGTCGTCGGCCAGCTCCGGACCCTCGCGCACGATACGGGCGAGGCCGGCATCGGGAGCGGTTCCCCGGCGGCACTGCGCGATCCGCTCCAGGAGGTACTCCCGGAGCCGCCGCCGGTTCCGTAGCGTCCGTCCCCAAGGCGAGAAGGGTCCGAGGTCGATCTGGAGCGGTTTCAGGAAGAGCACCCATGGGCTTTCGAAGGACAGGAGGAAATCGTCCACGAGCCGCTCGGCCCGTTCGGACTCGCCGAAGACCAGGCGCACGATGAGGCGCAGCGAGATCCGCCGCGCTAAGCCGTAGAGGGAGAACTGCGATCCCACGGGAATCTCGCCCAGGGCCTCGGCGGTGACCCGCGCGGTCATCTCGTCCAGGCGCTCGATCTCCCGGCCGAAGAGGGGCGCCACGATCCGGCGGCGCGCCGCGTGGTCCTCGCCGTCGAGGGTGATCATGGACCGGTCGCCCATCACCTCCCGCAGCGCCGCGATCCCCCGGCCGGCGTCGAGCTCGGGATGGCCCGTCAGCTCCTGAATCAACATGGGATCGCCGGTTACGAAAGTGCGCCCGATCAGCGACAGATCGAGCCAGAAGGTGAGGCCGTGACGCTTCCGGGCCTCGTCGAGGACGGCGTAGGGATTTTTGAGCCAGTGCAGGCTGCCTCGGAGGCGCCGGGCCGCCGCCCGGGCATCAAGGCCCGGGCTAGATGAAAAAGCCCCCTGAAGGGGACTCGAAGCCGGGTTCACCCGGCTTTGTTCCATAGCCCGGGCATTGATGCCCGGACGGGGCCGGCCAGATCGGGATTCTTCCGCCGGTACTTCCGCTCGTATGCCGCCAGCGCTTTGTGGAACGCCGCGAGGATCGCCCGGCCCTTCGGGTCTTCGATCGCTCCCAGCCGCGCTCCCAGCGCCGCGATGCAGGCGGCGCCCCGCTGGTGGTCGCTCCGCAGCCACTCGCGGACGGCCGGCGCGTCGAGGAGAGATTCGGGCAAGGCTTGCCCCTCCGTCCAGCCTGCCGCCTCGAGCGCCTCGCGGGGGATGTTGACGAGCCCCTTCTCCCAGTCCTTCTGGAGATCGCGGACGGGCGAGACCCAGGAGAGGGCGCCGATCAGATCCGGCGCGTCGCCCGCCCGCAGCCCGGCCCCGGCGAGGCGGAAGGTCAGGTCGAGCGAGAGGAAGAAGGTCTGGCGGTGGTGCTCGGCGAGGGTTTCGGCGGACAGGACCCGGCGAGCGTCCATCCGCCGCCGGTCGGCGAGGAGAACCTCGAACAGCTCGATCAGCTCGCGCTTCTCCTCCACCCGCATCTCGTCGCCGACGAACTGGGCGAGATCGTCCGCCGCCGACTCGCCGAACGGCGCCTCGCCCCGCAGGCCGCGCAGGACGGCCTGGACGTAGACCTCCGGATCGCCCTTCACCCGCCGGTCGGCGTCGAGGACGTCGTCCACGTGCTGGGCCAGGCAGTAGGCGGCGCGCAGGAGGCGGGTCTTGCGCCAGTTGGGCAGCGAGGCCCGGTAGAGGGCGATGAAGACCAGCAGATAGCGCGGACTCCGGCGGACGAACCCGACGAACTCCTTGAGACAGAGCGCCTCGATGCGCAGCTCCGCCAGCGTCTCGTCCCGCGACGTCCGGGGGAAGACGGTCGCCACCGAGGCCAGCCCGAGCACGGCGCCGCCGGCGAGGTCGAGGATGTGGTGCTCGTGCAGGAAGAGCGTCGAGACGGCGACCCCCACGACCCAGAGGCAGAACAGGCTCCGCCCGGCCCAGCCGCACCGCCGCCCGAAGACGACCGCCGCCGTTACGGCGAAGGCGATGTGGAGGGACGGGAACTCGTTGTAATCGAGGTTCAGCCGGTCCGCGAGATGGAACAGCGTACTGCCGAACCCGGACACGACCCGCTCCGGGTAGGCCTGGGTCATGGGCAGCAGCAGGAAGAACAGGCCGCCAATCAGCGTCTCCACCGTGAGCGTCAGGAAGAAAGGCGTGAAGCTCTTCCAGGTTCGCAGGATGAAGGGAGTCAGGAGGAGCAGTAGCGGCACCGTGAGATAGACGATCGCCAGGGAGGGCACGAACGGCAGCTTGAGCTCCCAGGAGAAGTGGAAGTCCGGACGGGCCCCGCGCAGCTTGGCGAGCAGGCTCGCGCCGCCGTAGACCGAGAAGAAGATCTTCGAGAACAGGTACGACAGTGGCAGCGAGAACCGCAGGCTCGCTACTCCAGGCCAGGCCACGAGGGGCTCGGCGGGCCGAAGGCTACGTGCTTCCATGAGACTTCACGGCGCCTCCTCGCCCGGCCAGGGCCGGGGTCCGCGCCACATCCTGAGATAGATCCGCAGAAAAGACGGGCGCTCTTCCGAGAAATCCACATACCTCGGCAGGTGGAGCCATGGCACGCTCGGATGCTGGTGGTGCGCCCGGTGATGATGATAGTTCAGAAACAGGTATTGCACGATCCGGTTCACCCGCAGGTTCCAGGCGCCGTCGTGCACGTCGCGCACGCTCCAGGCATGGTCGGCATACTGGAGCGAGCTCCAGTTGAGGGCGAAGGCGGCATAGCAGGCGAGCCACCCCGCGAAGCTGAGGTCGAGGGCCCACACCATCGCTGCCTGCATCGAGATCGAGAACAGGATCTCCAACCGCATCCTTCCCGCGGGTGCGCCCTCGAAGCCGGAGAGCATGGCGTCCGCGCTGGTCTGCCGGGCGGCCTCCGGGCTCAGCAGGGGGAGCCGGAACAGCCAGGGGCAGAGCAGGTAGGCCAGGCAGGCGAGGGGCGGCAGCAGCCAGTAGACGCCGGTGAGGATGCCGTACCACTGGGCGGCCTTGAGGGGCCGGTTGTCGTCGGGCAGGAAGTAGTCGAACAGCTCGACGTCCGACCGGTTGCGGCGGTGGTGCCCGAGGTGGCAGACGCGCTGGAACGTGTAGCCCGTGGGGAAGAACGCCGCCGTGAGCATCCCGAAGGCGTCGTTGACGGCCCGGCGCGGGTGGAAGACGCCGTGCACGGCCTCGTGGAGCAGCGAGAAGACCGTGTTGTTGACGAACGAGAAGGCCACGGCGGCCGCGATCCGCCAGCCCCAGGACTCCGTGTGGGACGCGAACCCGAGCAGGAACAGGTCCGCCGCGACCGCGGCCGCCGTCACCGCCACGTTGAGAGCACCCGGAATGGCCTCGCTCCGGCTCATGCCCTGCGGCGCCTCGACAGGGGGATGCCCAGCAGCAGCCCGATCAGGACGCCGGCCACCAGGCCGATGCCTCCACCCTTGAACGACGCCAGCCGTGCCTTCTGCGTCAGGATCGGGTTGTCGAAGGCATCGGGAGAGGCCTGGAAGGCGGCGATCTTGAAGCGGCCGTCCTGGCGCACGAGGGCGCAGGTCCAGCGGGTGCGGATGGGGAGCTCGAGGCCGTTGCGCATCACGTAGACGGCGTCCGAGTCGCCGAAGGCGAGGCCGGTGTCCCCGTAGAGGTCGGTCAGGCGGTCGACCTTCATGTCGAACCGGACGCTCTTCAGGACCGAATCGGGCCCCTTGAGCATCCGGTCGAAGTAGGCGCGCACCTCCTCCGGACCCCGGCAGACGTGGTTGTTCATGGGGGTGAACACCACGTTGGGATGAAGGTGGGGGACGATGGCGGCGAAGTCGCCCTTCGCGATGGCGGCCAGGATCTCGTCCCGGATGGCGCGGATCTCGTCGTGGAGGGCCGCGGGCGCGGGTGCCGGGGCAGTGCCGGGCTCCTGAGCCAGAGCGGCCGGCGCGGCGCAGAGAAACAGCATGGCGGCAAGCTTCAGAAACGTTTTCATTCCACTCCTCCCGCCCTCAGGATCAGGCTTGACGAGACGTCGTCCACGTCCTCCGGCAACTGCCGCAGGTACGCCAGGAAATCGTTGAGCACCGTGTCGAAAGGGCCGCCCGCGCTGGGATGGAACCGCATGTCGTCCATGAAGGCCACGTCTTTGCGGATGAACCCCGAGTAGAGCCAGCGGGCGAGGTGGACGCGAGCCGCGTCGAGCCAGCCGTGCCGGACACCGAAGATGGGCACGATCTCGACCCCATCCTCCACGGGACGCAGGCAGAGCATCAGGGCGCTGCGGGCCTTGCCCCTTTCGCCGAGGCTGCTTTCGACCGTGATCACCGTGCCGCCGAAGCATGTCACGGTGATCTCGATGTGGTCGCCCGAGAGCCACTGGATCGTCCGGTCCTCCAGCGTCCGCCCCGTTACCTGGGAGACGTAGCGCATCCGGAGCCGATGACTGTCGAGCCGTTCCAGGGCCGGCTCGGTCCGCAGGGCCCGGCCGTGGACGGTCTGGAGGTGCTGGATGTCGAAGCCGTTGGCCGCGATGGCCGCCCAGGGGCAGCGCAGCCGCACCGGAGCGCCGGCCAGGGTGCGGCTCCCACCCTCTCCGGCCGTGCTCCAGTCGGGCGCCGGGTAGCGGGGGACGGGGCCGTTGAACAGGAAGACCGAGCCGTGCCGTTCGGCCACGGGATAGACCCGCTGGCGGAGCGACCGTGGCGCGCCTTCCGCGCCGGGGATCCGCCGGCAGGCGCCGTCGCCGCCCCATTCCCAGTGGTGGAGCGGGCACCGGAGGTCGTTCCCCACCACGCTGCCATGGGCGAGATGCGTCCCCATGTGGGAGCAGTGCGCCGCCAGGGCGTGGACCTGCCCGTCGTCCCGGCCGCGGTAGACGGCGAAGGACCGTCCAGGCAGGTCCCACCGGAGGACCTTCCCGGCAGGGAGCTCCCGCGAACCGCAGACCCGGTACCAGGACTGCAGCCGGTCCGGAATGCGCCAGTCTGTCGCCATCGAGGTGATCAATCGCCTCTATTGTAGACCGCGGACCAGCCGGAAAGGGGTGAGAGGGCCAGCGGCTTGACGTCGCCGAGCCGCTGCCCCCGTTCCTGGCACCGCCGGAGATAGAGAGCGAAGCCATCTTTCTCGATCGGGAAGACCTTCACCGGCGCGAGTTGCCCCAGGGTCACGCAGGTCCGGTAATGGGGATTGGCCGCCAATTCTTCCTCGACAATCGCCTCGACGGCCTCCGCCAACCCCGGATGCGGGGTGGCCTCCAGATAGAGGACGTAGCCGTCGTCTTCCGGAGCCAGCAGGGCGAACCGGGGGGCCATTCCCAGACGGCGGAAGGCGCGCTCCAGGGCTCCGGCCACGAAGCTCTCGTGGAGCTTCTCCCCGCGCAGATCCGAAACGTGCCCCTCCTTGCCCAGGAACCGCAGCGAGGGCGTGCGTCCCACAAAGCCCGTCACCTCGACGCGGTCTTCCAGCCGGTAGCGGTACAGCCCGCCCCCCGTGGTGAGGACGGCCGAGTAGACGCCGCCTTTCTCGATCTCGTGCGCGAGCCGCGGCGTTCCATCCTCCTGGAGGAATTCGAAGAAATGGGATCGGATGGCGACCGGCCGCTCGCCCTGGAACGGAATCGTCACGAACCCTTCCGTCGCCAACAGCCCTTTCGGCTGGATCTCGACCCCCGGAAAGGCCTGACGCACCTCTTCCAGATGGAGCGCCGCGTGGCCGTCGCCCCAGCAACTGATGAGCCCCAGCCGTGGCCAGATCCGCGTCAGGTCGTCCGGTCCGATCCGCCGCAGCTCCGCCGCCCGCTGCGGTTCCATGCGTCGCAGCAACTCGTCCCAGAACCGTGGCAGCGCCCCCATCAGCAGCGTCAGGAAGCTCGGATGCCAGACCGAGATCACGGTCAGGTCCCGCCGCCGGAGCAGGAACCGCAGCGTGTCATAGCGGAACGACTCCACGTCCCGGGCAAAACGGACGGAGCCGGGCACTGCCAGGGTCGAATCTACCAGCCGCTTCCAGAAACCGCCGAGGTACGCGGAATCCTCCTCGAACCCCACCTTCACGGGCGCGTCCGCCCGCTCCTCTTCCAGGGCGATCGGCGTGATCGACCAGTACGCGCACCCCATCGCCAGCCGGGGCCGGTCCTTGTAGAGGTCGAAGATCCAGGGCGCCACCGCCCGCCGGATCTCCGCCTGCATCGCCGCCGTGTAGGGGATCCGCTTCGCCGCCGCCGATGATCCGCTAGTCACCTCCAGGGTCCGCACCGGCGACTTCGTCAGGACCCCTGGCTCGCCCGCGGCGACTCGCTCGATCCAGGGCTCGAAGTCGGAGTACGACACCAGGGGGACCCGCTCCTGGAACTCCTGAACCGTCCGGATCTCGGAAAACCGGTGCTGCCGCCCGAAAGCGGTCTCGGCGTTGTCGCGAAGATAGCGGAGGAGGAGCGCGCGCTGGGTCTCTTCCGGGTCATCGAGGGCGCGGCGGAATTGCCACCAGCCGGTGGCGTTCGCGGCGATCCAGGGAATCATCCTCATGTGGCATCCCAATGCGGTACAATGACCTTACTTTCCGCGCCATGAACCGAATTGAATTCACGAAGGACGCGATCGAGGACCTCCGGTTCCTCAAAAAGCTTGAGCAGCGCTTGGTTGTGGATGCGATCGAGCGGCAGCTCTCGGTAAGTCCAGAAGTCGAAACGCGTAACCGGAAGCCCCTCCGCCCCAACGAAGTCTCGATGTGGGAGCTGCGGGTCAACGCGTTCCGAGTGTTCTACGATATCGAGGACGGAGTCGTCCGGATCAAGGCCGTGGGGCGGAAGGAGCATAATAGGCTGGTGATCCGAGGTAAGGAGTTTTTGCTATGAGAAGAGTCAACGTCACGTCCTCCTCCGACCTTGCCGAGTTGCTCGATCTTGCCGAGAAGGAGAGCGTTGTCCTCCAGACCCCGGAAGGAAGGGAGTTCATTCTGGCCGAGGTTGACGACTTCGGCGTAGAAGTCGAGTCCGTACGGCAAAACCGCGAGCTTCTGGAGTTCCTCGAGGAGCGCTCGGGAGCAGAGAAAACCTACAGTTTGGCTGAAGTTCGAGAGAAACTTAAGCTCGGCTGAGCGGTCACCCTCTCCACATCCGCCGCCCCGCCGCCGTCAGGTTCCCCTCCGCGATCTCCGTCAGGCAGACGAGCTCGTCTCCCCGAACCCATCCCGGATTCTGCTCCAGGAAAAAGGCGACGTGAGAGTCCGTGAGGCGTCCTTCGGGGACCTCGTCCAGCCCCTCGCGGAGCATTTGGGGCTGGGGAAAGCGTACGACCCCATCGCCGGGATCGTAGAGGCTCCCGAAGCGCTCCCTTGCCAGGAGATCCATCAATCTCCGGACCTCCGGAGGCGCCGGGGCGTCGTGGCGGGGCCAGAACTCCCGCCAGAAGACGGGTAGGAAACGATAGGTGCGGAATCCGGAGGTCAGGAGGAGCCAGTAGAGCGGCCCCCGGGGATGCCGCTCGCGCAGGGCGCGCACGGCGGCGATCCAGGATTTCGGCAGGGCTGCCGTGGCCCAAGCGCCGCGCTCGACGATCGTGTCCCCGGAGTAAACCACGGTGAGCGGCGCGCCGTCCGGACCCGCCGTTTCATAGATCTGCAAGGTGGAGAACCCACGCAGGCCGCTCTCGTCCTCCAGCAGCAGGCCCCAGTTCTTTTCCGTCAGGTCGGCCGCGAAACGCTCGGGCGTCACCCCTCGGAAGTGGGCCGAGAGAAGCCCGAGCATCGCTTCCCGCTCCGCTTCCGTGAGCTCCTCCCTCGGCACCAGCCGTCCCCTCATAGCAGGGCCACCTCGACGTGGGGCATCCGCCCATCGAGCGCATCCGGACCATCCTCCCAGTGGACGGCGTAAAGAGTGCTCGCATATTCCCGCGCCCGGAACCTCCGTTTGAGCCAGGGCAGCCAGGGATGGCGCGAGGCGAGGCCGATCACGACGTAGACGTAGCGCCGCGCCCGGGCCTCGGCGAAGGCGGCTTCCGTCAGGGCCTGGAAGATCGCGGGGTCGTCCCCGTCCACCGCGAGGTGGGCGATATAGGCGTGGGGAAGGATCTGGCCGGGGTCCGGCAGCCGGGGCGTTCTCAGCAGGGGAGAGAGGAGGTTGATCCAGGGGCGCCAGCGGGCGAGGCGCGGGCCGTAGCCGCGGACGACCGCCTGCTTGAAGCCGCTCTGGTCCCAGAGAGACAGGCATCCCACCACCTCTCCTCCGGAAACGGCGAGGAAGAAATCCTCCGGCGCCAGGCCCCGGCTCCGCTCGGGCGACAGGAGATCCGCGGTGGAGAAGCGTGGCGCGAACTGATGGCGCCGGCCGTTCCGCTCCAGGCAGGCGGCGATCCCGGCCATGCGCTCCCCGGTCCCCCGTTCGATCCCGGAAACCGTCCGGGGCCGGGACGTGGCCGGCAGCACCAGCGTCGTGAACCCCTCGATCTCCCGGTACGCCGGCAGCCCCGGCAGCCCGGCACCGAGAAGCCGGCGGGCGACCTGGTTGTCCGCGACGATGGTGGTGAGGTCGAAGGGGAGCTCGTCCGGCTCCCGGAATGAGCGGATCAGCTCGTAGCCGCCGGTCAGCAGACGCTTCTTTCCACGCCAGGCGCGGTCCACCCGAAGCTGGGAAAGATAGCCGAGGCGGCGCGGCTCGCCGTTCACGAAGGCGTTCCACACGGACCGGCTCCCCATCCCCACGATCCCGCCTCCAGACGGGTCGCGCGCCACGATCGTGCGGTGGGGCTCCCCCTCGACCGCCGCCGACAGGAACGCGTTGGGCTCCCGCTCCAGGGAGACCCGAATCTCGCCGTCCATGGGATTGTCGCGCAGGAGACGCCGGAGCTCCGGGTCGTCCTCCGGCCTCGCCTCCTCGACGACGATCCCCGGCCTCTGATTCAATTCGCGGGGAGCAGCGGTCCTTGCCAGTCCTCGGCCCCCAGCGGGAAGTGGTTGCGGCCGTCGACGTCGGCGCGGTGGAGATGGTTGATCAGGAAGAAGTTGCGGAACATGAAGAAGTCCGACCGGTTCACCGGATCGACCGACCGCCGGAGGATGCTCGGCCACGAGTAGAAGGACCGCCGGGCCTCGACGCACCCGCGCTCCACGTCCTCGGCCGTCATCCCCGCCGGCCGGAAGGGGACCTTGTTGTAGCTGTAGGCGTCGTCCAGCCACCAGGAGGGGTAGAGGAGCTTGCCCTCCGTCTCGAGCCGCCGGTACAGCTCCGTGCCCGGGAACGGCGTCAGGTGGTTGAAGGCGGCGATGTAGAAGCCGTGCTCGCGGGCGAAGGCCTCGGTCGCCTGGAAGTCCTCCGGCGTGTCGTGGTCGTAGCCGAAGATGAACGTGCCGTAGAGCCGGATGTCGTGCCGCCGCAGGTTCTCGAGCGCCTTCACGTAGCCGCCCCGCATGGTGTTGAACCCCTTGTTCATGACTCGGAGGTTTTCGGGGTTCAGGCTTTCGAAGCCGATCAGCACGCCCATGCAGCCGCTGCGCTTCAGGAGGTCGAGGAACTCCTCGTCGTGGGCGGCGTTGATGCTCGCCTGGCTCACCCAGCGGACTTTGAGGGGGATCAGGGCGCGGAAGAACTCCTTCGCCTGGGCCAGGTTGGAGGTGATGTTGTCGTCCACGAAGAAGATCAGCCGCTTCCTGCCTTTGAGGGCGGCGATCTCGGCGAGGATCTCGTCTGCCGGCCGGCGGGTCTGGGTGGCGCCGAAGACGGTCTGGACGGCGCAGAAGTCGCACTTGAAGTGGCACCCGCGCCCGGCCTCCACGAGCCCCACGGGGAGGTAGCGCTTGCCGTGGAAGATCCGCCGGGCGGGGCGCGCCCCGGCGAGAGAGGTCCGCCCCTGCTGGCGGTAAAACTTCTTCGGCGTGCCGTGCCGGTAATCGTCGATCACCTCCGGCCACAGGGCCTCGGCCTCGCCCACCACGACGGACTCGGCGTGGCGGGCCACTTCGTCGGGGCAGAGGCTGGCGTGGAAGCCTCCCATCACGACCGGCACGCCGCGCCGCCGGTACTCCGTGGCGATCTGGTAGGCCCGCTTGGCCGTGTAGGTCTCGACCGACATCGCCACCAGGTCGGTGGGCTCGTCGAAGGGCACCCGCTCCATCCGGTCGTCGTAGAAGCGCGTCTCGACGTCCGGCGGCGTCAGCCCCGCGATCAGGGCCGGCGGCAGCGGCTCCATCTGCCAGGTGCGGATGTACGAGGTGTCCCCCGCGCGCCGGCCGATGCAGGGGTGGACGAGAGTGATCTTCATGCCGCCGAGCGTTCCCGTCCGAGGCCGAGGATCCAGTCGCAGTTGTAGAAGCGGTGCAGGTTGTGGGCGTAGAAGCGGTAGCCCAGGTTGGTGCCGATCCGCACCGGCAAGGGGCTGGGGGAAGCCGACAGGCGCTTCACGATGGAAGGGAAGCTGTAGGCGTGCTTCCAGGCCGTCTCGATCCCCCGCTGGAGTTGCTCGACCGTCATCCGGGCTGGCTGGAAGACCACGTGTTGGCCGTCGTACAGCTCCCAATTGCGGGTGAGGATGCGCCCTTCGCTCTCCAGCCGCTGGTAGAGGGCCGTGCCGGGGAACGGCGTCACCACGGCGAAGCGGGGGAGGTCGATCCGCGCCTCGACGGCGAAGCGGGCCGTCTCCAGGAAGACCTCCGGTGTGTCGTGGTCCAGGCCGAAGACGAAGCAGCCCTGGAGGGCGATGCCGTGCTGATGGAGCCGCTCCACCACCTCGCGGTAGCGCTCCGGCGAGTTGAAGCCCTTCTTCGAGTCGCGCAGGTTCTCCCGCGAGATGGACTCGAGGCCGATCAGGATGCCCCGGCAGCCGCTCCGCTGGGCCAGGGCCAGGAGGTGGGCGTCGTCGGCCAGCAGCACGGTCGCGAGGCCGTACCACTGCACTTTCAAAGGGATGAGAGCCTCGAACAGGCGCGCCGCGTAGTCGCGATCGGCGACCAGGTTGAGATCGACGAAGATGAGCTTGCGCGCCTTCTTCTGGCGGATGTCCGCCACCACCTCCTCCACCGGCTTCTGATACGGCTTCTGCCCCCAGGCCGAGGGAACCACACAGAAGTCGCACTTGTGGATGCACCCGCGGGTGGCCTCGAAGACGTCGTCGGTGATGAAGCTGCCGCGCGGGAGGAGGTCGCGCCGGGGGAACGGCATCCCTGCCAGCGAGAGCCCGGGGCGCTGGTCGTAGCGCCTGCGCATCCGGCCGGCGGCGAAGTCGCGCAGCAGCTCGGGCCAGCTCTCCTCGGCATAGCCCACCACGACGGCGTCCGCGTGGGCTTGAGCATCCTCGGGAACCAGCGTCACGTGCGGCCCGCCGAGCACCACGGGGATGCCCCGCTCGCGGAACCGGCCGGCGAGCTCGTAGGCCCGCGGGGCCGTGCCGGTGATCACCGTCAGCCCCACCAGATCCGCCTCGACCGTCGCGGGATCGACCTCCTGGATCCCTTCGTCGATCAGCCGCACCTCGGCGCCCAGCTCCTCGGGCACCAGGGCCGCGAGCGTCGTGAGCGTCAGCGGCATGTAGCGCAGCGACTTCTTGAAGATGCCGCCGCGGTGCCGGTAGAGGGGACCCTTGGGGGAGATCAGGACGACGCGCATGGGTGATCCTCACCCCGGGGTAGGGGATTGTCAAGGCGGGGACGCGCCCGTCCGTTCCGTCGTGAGTTCCGACGACCGATGATACAATCCGTACCGTGAATCCGAAAACGCGTCGCACCCAGCAGGGTCCATCTGCCCAGTCAGGCCACGCTTCCAAGAAACAAATTGTGCAACAGCCTGTTGCACAATTGACGGTCGGATACCCGGCCCTGCTGGAAGACTTGAAGACTCAAATCGGACGAACGCAGGTTAAGGCCTCCGTCGCGGTGAATCGTGAGCTTGTCCTCCTCTATTGGGAGATCGGGAAGAAAATCCTGGAGAGCCAGAGGCAGGAAGGCTGGGGCGCCCGGGTCATCGATCGTCTAGCCGCTGATCTCCGGCAGGCCTTTCCGGAGGCCACCGGCTTTTCTCGCCGCAACCTCCACTGCATGCGGTCCTTTGCCGAGGAGCTCCCGGACAACCAATTTGTACAACAGGCTGTTGCACAGATCCCATGGGGGCACATCCTCCAGATCCTGCAGAAGATCAGGGAGCCCGCCGCGCGGGAGTTTTACATCCGGCAGACCGTCGCCCACGGCTGGTCCCGCGCCGTCCTCGTCCACCAGATCGAGTCCGGCCTCCACCGCCGGCAGGGGCGCTCAACAACTTCGACCGCGTCCTTCCCGCGCCCCAGTCCGATCTAGCCCGCGAGACCCTCAAGGACCCGTACATCTTCGACTTCCTCAGCCTCGGACCGGACGTCGCCGAGCGGGATCTGGAGCGGGGACTGATCTCCGAGGTCCGCAACTTCCTGCTGGAACTGGGCGCCGGCTTCGCCTTGGTGGGCACCCAGGTCCTCCTGGAGGTGGACGGTCAGGACTTCTTCCTCGACCTCCTCTTCTACCACCTGCGGCTGCGCTGCTATGTAGTCGTGGAGCTCAAGGTGGGGGAGTTCCTGCCCGAGCACGCGGGTAAGATGAGCTTCTACCTCTCCGCCGTGGACCACCACCTCCGCCATCCCGACGACCAGCCCACCATCGGCCTGATCCTCTGCAAGACCAAGAGCCGCCTGGTAGCCGAGTACACACTCCAGGGCCTCCAGCGCCCGATCGGCGTCGCCTCGTACCAGCGGATGCCGGAGCCTCTCCGCGGCACCCTGCCGAGCCCCGCGGAGCTGGAAGCAGGGCTGGGGGCGCTCAAACCGCTCCAACCGGGCCGTGAAGCGGTCCATCCGGAACGCGTAGAGGGATAACCAGAGGGCCCTTACACGATTCAGGGAGCGAAAGATGTAATTCCACGGGCGATCAAGCGGCTTCGGAGTGCCCTACCGATCCCCAGTGGGCGAATGCTCCGATCGCCGGCGGAAATTCATCTTTCGGGAAACAAAAGTTGAATTTACCCCTCGACCAAAGCTTGGCGGCAAGAAAATGGCAGCTTCCGGCGGTGAAACTGTGTAGAGAGGCAGGAAGATCTGCTTCTTTGAGCGGCGGAACTGGATTGCCAACTTGCGCTATACTTACGCCTATGGCGGAGCTGGTTACTCTCAAGGGGCGTGGGGCGGGGATCAATCCTACGAACCGGTTCGAGACGATCACGGTAGAGCGGGATCCGGAAGCGCCGGACCTGGACCGCGTCGAGACCGAGCTGCTCAGGGACACCTCGCGGTCCCTCATCACCCGTAACGACAGCCCGGACGTGGGATTCGAGGTGTCGATCAATCCCTACCGGGGGTGCGAGCACGGCTGCGTCTATTGCTACGCCCGGCCGTTCCACGAGTACCTGGGTTTCTCGGCGGGGCTGGACTTCGAGAGCCGCATCCTGGTCAAGGAAGAGGCCCCGGAGATCCTGCGCAAGGAGCTCTCCTCTCCCAAGTGGCAGCCGCAGACGCTCGCCATGAGCGGCGTGACCGACTGCTACCAGCCGGTCGAGCGAAAGCTGGAGGTCACCCGGCGCTGCCTGGGCGTGCTCGCCGAGTTCCGCAACCCGGTGGCGGTCATCACCAAGAACGAGCTGGTGACGCGGGACATCGACCACCTTTCCGCCCTGGCCGAGCACGGCGCGGCGGCCGTACACCTCTCGATCACCACCCTGGACGCCGACCTGGCGCGCAAGATGGAGCCCCGGGCCTCCCATCCGCGCGACCGTCTGAAGGCCGTCGAAAGGCTGGCCGCGGCCGGCATCCCCGTCGGAGTGATGGTGGCGCCCGTGGTGCCCGCCATCACGGACCACGAGATCCCGAAGATCCTGGAGGCCGCCGCCGAGGCGGGCGCGACCTCGGCGGGCTACGTGGTCCTGCGCCTGCCCGGCGCCGTGACGGGTCTTTTCGAAGAATGGCTGGATAGGCACTTCCCGGACCGGAAGGAGAAGGTCCTGAACCGCCTGCGCGATCTCCGCGGCGGGCGCCTCTACGACCCCCGCTTCGGCAGCCGCATGAAGGGCGAAGGCCTCTTCGCGGACCAGATCCGCACGACCTTCGAGACCTTCAAGCGCCGCTACGGCCTGGACAAGCCCCGGCCCGAGCTGTCCGCGGCCGCCTTCCGGCGGCCGGGACACGGAGTGCAGCTCGGGTTGTTCGGCTGACGACGGACCGGCTCCCTCTAAGCCGGAACGGGAAGCGGCGGCAGGCCCGCCCGGGCCTTCTTTTTCTTGACCCCGATCGAGATCAGCCAGGCGATGGCGGCCAGAGCGACGACAAGCAGCCCGACGCCGAGGAGGGGCCGGACCACGATCCAACTGATGGCGATCGTCACCAGCGACAGGCAGAGGGCGGTCAGGAAGCTGAAGACGCCGAGCCCCGCGCCGAGGATCGTCCCCACGAGCGGCACGACGTCGCCGAAGACGGCGATCGGCTTGAAGACCATCAACAGTCCCAGAAACATCACGAAGAAACCGACGCCGCGGAGGATCCACGTCATCATGCGGTTGGCATCCTGGGCCGTCTGAAACATGGCCGCGGCGCTCTTGGTGCCGTCCTCCAGCAGGAGGATGGCGTCGCCGGCCTGGGTCTGATAGGACTCGAAAGTGTCCCCCACCTGGCGCGCCACGAGGCTCCGGGGACCGGGCTCGACGACCTGGAAGGAGACCCGGGCATCGCCAACCTGCGGCGAAGATGGGGCCGCACCGAGATAGAACCGGCCGTTGTCGACCCGCACCCCCTCGCGCTGTCCCTCGAGGATCTGCGCCTTCTGCTCCTCGCCGATGGGCAAGTCGACCTCGCCACCGAGCTTCTCGACCTGCTCGGGAGCGAGCGTGAAGGCGCCGAGGGTGATCGGGTCCGCGGTCACCGTCTCGCTCTCGACGGGCAGGGCGCCCGGGTTCTCATGCCCCTCGGGGTGCCGGAAGGAGGCGGAGTCGACCGCCTCGCCCGACCATTCCTTCTTGTAGTCGTAGGTGGTCACCGTCTCGGTGCCGCCGCCGAGCTTCTTCTTCTCCTCGGATTTCTTGTCCTCGACCCACTGATACATCTCGACGTTGCGGATGAGCTTCAGGGCGTCCGCCGAGACGCCGTATTGCTCGTCGGTGAGAGTCCCTTCCGCCGTCACCTGACCGCTGACGTGGACGAGCCGGCCCTCGTTGGCCGGGTCCACCTTGTCGGCGGGCGCGCTGATCACCGCGCCCGCTCCCTCCTTGAGGCTGCGGGCCGTCTGGACGGCGCGCGACTCGTTCCAGAAGAGGAGCGGGAAGGCCACCACGAAGAACACCAGGCCCACGAGCACGCTCTTGATCGACTGGCCGATCCGCGAAAACCAGGATTGACTGCTCACTTCACGATAGGAATTGGACACCGCGGGCCCTCCCCTGTGCGCTCGGCAGTTGATTGTGGGAAATCGGAGAGACCCTACTCCCGTCAGGCGGGCAACGTCAAATGCCGGCCTCGCAGTGGGCCCTACCCCTCCCGCCGCACCCGGAACGCCGCCAAGGCCTGGAGCTTCCCCTCGGGCAGCTTCTCGGCCATCTTGCGGATCGCCTTCTTCCAGCTCGCCTGCCCGGTCCACTTCTTGGCGTCGATCGGCTCGGGATGGAGAGTCTCGCCGGTCAGCCACACGGCGAGATCGGGGCGGGGCTCTCCCTTGCCATCGACGGCGAGCGCCCGCCAGTCCGTGCCTTCCTTGTAGATGGCGAGCAGGCCGAAGACCTCCTCGCCGCCCGGGATCTGCAGCAGGGCCACCCGGCCGCGCGAGCCCTCTTCGAGCTCGAAGAGGACCCCCTCGACCAGCGGGTGGCCGGAGGAGAAGAAGTCGAGCGTCTCCTCGTCCACCGCCCGCTCGCGGCTGAAGGTGCCGAGGAAGCTCGACCCCGGCGGCACCCCCGGCAGGTGGTCCACCAGGGCCTCGTAGCCGAACTCGATCCGCCAGGTCCGCTCGCCGCTCTGCTGATCCACCTCGAACCCGAAGCGTGACGCGGCGCGCACCACCACGCTCTCGTTCAGGGCGTCGAGGTCCGGCGGCACGCGCGAGAGGATCTCCGGCGCCCTCTCGGGCCGGTAGGGATCGCGGTGCAGCTCGTGATAGGCGGCCCCCTGGATACGGTCGTGGGCCTCCTGGGCCTCGCGCAGCACCTGGTCGAACGCCGCGGGCGTGATCTCCTCCGGCCCCTCGACGGCGGCGCGCTCGATCGTCTGGGCGGCGTGGCGCAGCTCCCGCTCGAGGCCGCCCAGAGGCTCGGTAAACAGGCCGATCCGCTCGTAGAGGCCGGCCACGGCGTTGCCGAACCCGGCGGGCGGCCGGAAGTAGACGATCTCCGTGGGGATCGTGCGGCCGATGCGGTCCAGCCGCCCGATCCGCTGCTCGACGACGCCCGGGTTCCACGGCAGATCGAAGAGCACCAGCCGGCGGCAGAACTGGAAGTTGCGCCCTTCGCCGCCGGCCTCGGTCGAG
>Ga0126305_10000015_pt1 | contig 75958 bp, 61 predicted proteins | sample Plot26_FD_92536 | JGI IMG/M metagenome (GOLD analysis project Ga0126305, IMG submission 92536) | Serpentine soil microbial communities from UC McLaughlin Reserve, CA, USA - Plot26 | ecosystem: Environmental > Terrestrial > Soil > Grasslands | place: USA: UC McLaughlin Reserve, Lake County... | reverse complement strand
GGCATGAATGCCCGGGCTAGGTAAAACAGCCGGCTGAAGCCGACTGAGTCCCCTTCAGGGGGCTCTTTCGAGTAGCCCGGGCATTGATGCCCGGGCGGTGTCGGCGTCCTGTTCCTCGCCCCCATTTGCTCGCCCGCCGAGCTGACAGAGCTAAAGGAGAGGGGTCTTATGGCATGACGTTCGGGACTAGACCTCCCTCTCCTTCAGGAGAGGGACCGAGGGTGAGGTTTTCGGAGGGCAGATCGCGCTGGCAGGGAAAGGATTTTCGAGACACCCTCTTAGACGCTCTCAGGCGACTCAGCCAGTGTGTCCCTGAACACCGAAGAGAACACTCCTAAACGCTCTGCCGTTGCACATAGAAACTCTTCTGTGGACATCTCAGGCAGCGAAAATCGCCAAGTGAGCGCGCCCTTTTCGCCATTGACCTGTATCTCGCTGCTAGCGACGCCTAGAAGTTCCGCCCATTCCTCATGTGATCTCGTCGTGACGAGACCGCGAAGCCGTGCACGATGTTTGCTGGCTACATCAAACGAAATGTCGCCGACCGGACGAATGGTCTTTGCGGACGGAAAATCTGTGCCGTCGTATGAGAGGTACAGGCCCACATACGCCGAACGCGCCGGTCCTGCAGCAAAGAGTTGTTCTCTCGATTGTTGTGACCAACGCTGGAACGCAAGACCAGAAGTTAATTCATTCTTCTGCAACCGTCTCTTGAGTTCATTCAAAAGCGCCTGAATCCTGCACCGCCGCTCATCTTCTGGCAGGCGCCCGTGCTTCGCTGCCTCTAATACGTCGCTAACACGATCTACGCCCGCATTGAAAAGCCACGAGGCATGATCATCAATCTTGCCGGCTAATGGAGTCAAGCAATCGAGCAGCTCGCTCCATGCGAGGTGAATTTTTGCGTCGGCACGGCTGGAATGGAGCTCGAGCGAATCGAACTCAACCATTCCCGTGCATGGGGTCGGCGTCAAATAAATGAAGCAGAGGGATTGTTGAGAAACGGCTTCGCCCTCGTGCTTTAGGAAACCGTTGCGATCTAGGTGTAGAAGACAGGCCGAGTAATAGTCACTCAACTGGCCGCGGGTAACTGAGGCTGATGCAACCTTGTTCTCGATGAGTAAGTTCCAAGGTGGCCACACTACAACGAGGTCTATTCCCAAATACTCGAGCTTAACAGCAGTTGGCGCCGGCGAAAAAACTTCAATCCCGTGCCTCTTGAGTAAGTGGGCGATCGCATTGCGTGCCTGGGCGAAAACGGTGCTGTCATACCGCGGGTCGAGTAAAGTACCAAGGAAAGCACTGGTTCCTACCTCGTTTGAGATCAGATGCTGAAGAAGATTAACCATTGATGGTACCTACTGGCACCCAACTTCTAGTTTAACCGCCCCGCCTTTCGGCCTAGAATACATATCGTGGTCCCCATTTCCGTCCAGCCGGCTTACTCGGACTTCTGCATGTCTCTCATTCTATGAGTGTATCCGATACTACGCCGCTTCCTGATCCTCGTCAACACCGAGGCGCTCCAACGTAGAAGGACCCGGACCTGGAAGGACCTCTCCTCGTACCTGTGGGCTTGGAAGTCCGGTTCTTTGCTATACTCTGCTTACTTCAAGAGTAGCGGCAACCCCGACTTCAAGAGTAGCGGCAGCCCCGAGAGGTGGAAAGTTTCCGGGGTTTCACGGAGGTGCGATGATCGCCTATTCCGCTCCTGCCCTTCCTGGGCGCCAGCCGCAGGTCATCCAGGGGTTCTTTGCGGGAGGGCGCCTGCGCGTGGCGCCGCCGCGCGCGGGTGCGGCCGCGGTCCAACTCCGCCTTTTGGGTTCAGCGGCGCAACTACCTTCCGAAAGCCCCGTGCTGTTGTCCCAAAGCGCCGGCCAGCGTCTGCCCGAGGTGTTGCAGCGCAAAATGGAGGAAGCCTTCGGAGCCAGTTTTTCCGACGTGCGCATCCATGTCGGCCATCAGGCGGCTGTGCTGGGGGCTTTCGCCTTCACCCACGGCGCGAATCTCTATTTCGCTCCCGGCCAGTATCTGCCGAATTCACCGCACGGGCAGCGCCTCCTCGCCCACGAGCTGGCGCACGTGGTCCAGCAGCGGGCCGGGAGGGTTCGCAATCCGTTCGGTTCCGGGGTCGCGGTGGTCCAGGACCCTGCACTGGAGGCCGAGGCGGAGAGGCTGGCTCTCAAGGCCACGACGGCCCGGCCGCCTCTTCCGGTACCGGTTGCCAAACCCTGCTTGCCGGTGCCGGCCGGTTCACGACTCCCATCCTTGCCGGTCCAGCCAAAAGTGGACCCCCGGCGGAGCTTCCTTGTCACGCCGGCTCCCCATGTACAGGCTGCCCTCGCGAGCCTGCGGCCGGTTCCTGCACAGAGCGTACAACCCAAGATCGCGGCGCCATCCCGAATTCCCGTGGCGCCCGCTCCGCCCCGACCCTATAGGAACGTAGTTTTCCCTGGCACGGTCCAGCGGATGAAAGACGACGACGAGTACATACCGGAAGAGGAGAAATACGATCCGGATGAATACGTCCGGGCGACGAAGTCTCGGGGCTTGAGTTTCTATTCAGAAACCCGGAAGGAACTGACGGAGGAGCAGACCCGCAACGGCACGCTCTATTCCGGCAAGGACGGCACAGGCCCCATGATGAAGATGAAGAAATACAACAATAAACTGATAGAGGATCGCAAGTACGATAAAAAACCTCACCAGCCTTCGATCGATCATGTCATCGACTGGCTGGTTCTCGAAAAATCCATGCATGCCAAGATCGAAGAAGAGGACATGTCGGACGCCGAGCTCGAGGAATTCAAGAAATACACCTACAGCTACAAGCCCAATCTGCAGATCCTCAGCAAAGGTGAAGATCTAAAAAAGAAGAGATACCGGGAGGATACGGTACCGTCTTCGCTGAAAGATAAGAGCAATCTTCTCATCAAACAAATTCACAAAGGTTTCTACGATGACGCGAAAGTCCAGAAGAAACGCGAAGGTCGCCGCAAGAAGCTGAAAAAGAAGAAGGGCTAAAAACTTGGGGGCTCGAATTAATGGCTGCCTTACGGCTCCAACCCCTCAGCCGGATCTCACACCGGCGAAGAGCTCCACGTGGCAGCGCGATTGCCCGCGCCTCGGAGGCCCTGGCACCAAAGCTGACCCACCGTAACTTTGCGACGGACCGTCGGCTTCAAACGCTGAGCCGTTGGAAGAATCGCTGGCACGCCGTAACTTTCCAACGTCCCGCCGTATCCCTATGCTGGCCCGCCGGAGAAAAAGAACGGGTTATCGCAAGACTCGCCGGCGCTCCGGCTCTTGCCGACGAACCAGCGCATCCTTGTGCAGACTCGCGGCGTTTGACGACCAACCGCCGCGGAGTCCGCTGGCTCTGCGTCATCTTCCAACGAGAGCTCGTCTCCTTGCGCTGGCCCGTGGTAAGGAAACGACGTGCCGTCGCCAAACTCGCTGGGGCGCCGTCGTCTTCCGCCGGGCCAGCGGCCTTTGCGCTCGTCTCAGCGTTGATGGACGGCGATCCGACGTAAAGATCGTTGGCTCAGCGTAATCTTCCAGCGGACCGTCGTCTCTTGCGCTGGCCCGTCCTCAACTGGCGCTGAGCCGCCGCAAGTTTAGCTAAAGTGCCGTAACCTTCCGCCAAACCGCCGTAACTTCGCGTTCTCTGCTTCCCGAGGCGAATTGTGGAGCGGCTGCCCGAAGGGAATTAGCTTGGATCCGCCGCGACGGATGGCTCTTTCGTGGGAAGCAGCTGGGCGTGTAAAGAGGCCGATTTTCAGGGCTGGTAGGCGACGCCGCGGGGACCGACTCGCAGGATCTCTTCGTGAGGGACCATCCGGCCCTGGCGAACGTCTTCCCAGGCTTCTTCCAGAGCCATCAGGTCTTCCTGGGTCACGGGTTCGTCGTCCGTCTGCGCATTCCGCAATGCCGTCAAAACCGGATCTTCTTTTCGGAGGTGCTCAACGAAACGCAGGGCCTCGTGCACCTCGTCCTCGGGAAGATCCTCCACCAAAGCGCGCAGGCGTTCTCTCTCCGTCATGGACCTATCCTAGAGTCGTTCGCACCCTCTGGCAATCCTGCCTTGCACACCAAGGCCCGCACCGCCCGCAGATCCCCCTCCAGCACCCGGTCGCGCAGCATCGTCTCCGCCGCTTCCCGCACGGCGAGGTAGGCCTGCCGCGTGCCCTCGCCGAGCTCGGCCGCGATCTCCTGCCTTCGCTCGGGACGGGTGCGCTCTTCGAACAGCTCGGCTTCGCGGTCGGCTTGCTGCCAGTCGGCGGGGGCGTCGGGACGGGGGTGGACGGGATCGATCCGCATCGCGACCCGCCACTCGACGGCTTGGGCGGCGACCAGCAGCTCGATCGCCAGGACGGCCTGGGCATTGCGCAGCACCGTCCGCAGCTTGCGGGCGGCGATGGTGGCCATGGCGTTGTGGTCCTCGGAGTTGGCGGAGGTGGGGATGGAGTCCACGCTCGCGGGATGGGTCAGGACCTTGTTCTCGGAGACGATGCCGGCCGCGCAATATTGGACGATCATCAGCCCCGAGTTGTTGCCCCGGTGGGGGATCAGGTTCGGGGGCAGGTTGCGGCTCTGGTGAGCGTCGAGCAACATCTGGGTACGCCGCTCGGAAATGTTCGCCAGCTCAGCAAGGCCGATCGCCAGGCAGTCGGCCGCCATGCCGACAGGTTCGCCGTGGAAGTTGCCGGCCGAGAAGGAAATCCGCTCGCGGCCATCGTACCCGGCGGGCCAGTTGGCGGCGAACTCGTGGTCGAGGGGAAGGGTCTCGTCGCCGGGGAAGAAGAGGGGGTTGTCGGTCGCGGCGTTGATCTCCGCCTCCGCCACCACGCGGGCGTAGGCGATGACGTCCCGAGCCGCACCGTGGACGGTCGGAGCGCAGCGCAGGGAGTAGACGTCCTGCACCGCTGCCGCCTTCTCGATCAGCTTGCTGCCCTTGATCTGCGCCCGGATGTTGGCGGCGCAGGCGATCTGCCCGGCGAGCCCGCGGGCGTCGTGGATGCGCCGGTCGAAGGCCCGGGCGCAGCCGCAGACGGCTTCGAGGCTGAAGGCCGCCGCCACGTCGGCCGTATGGGCGAGGCTCTCGCCGTCGTGGACGCCCAGGGCCAGGAGGGCTGCCGAGAAGGTGGCGCCGTTGATCAGCGCCAGCCCTTCCTTGTGGCTGGGGGATGGGACGTCGCCGATCCCAAGGTCTTCCCGGAGGTGCTCGAGGCCGCTCCGCAGCTCGCGGGGCTGGTAGGCCAGGTCTTCCGGCTCGCGGACGACGTAGTAGCGGCTCTCGCCCAGCAGCACGACGAAGAGATGGGCCAGGGGGCAGAGGTCGCCGCTCGATCCCACCGAGCCGCGGATGGGCACCAGGGGCACGATGCCCCGGTTGAGCATGGCGCGCACGGCTTCCACCATCTCGCGGCGGACGCCCGAGTGCCCCTTGAGGAAGGCGTTCAGGCGGATGGCGAGCGTCGCCCGCACCACGTCCGGCTCGAAGTAGTTGGCCGGGTTGCCGGGGTCGGCCGTCTCGCCCATGCCCACGGAGTGGCTGAGCAGGAGGTTGCGCTGCAGCTCCTCCAGGCAGTCGGGCGCGATGGGGAGGTTCTTGAACTCCCCGAAGCCGGTGGTGACGCCGTACTCCAGGACCGGCCGGCCGCCCTCTTTCTTCAGCTCCTCGACGTAGTCGGCGGCGATCGCCTCGATCTGCCTGCGGCTCGCCTCGACGCGGGTCCAGGCGTCCGGATGGATCTCGACCGGCACCCGCGGGTCGCGGGCGAGGCGGGCGAGGTCTTCGAGGGTCAGCGAGCCGCCGTCGAGGACGACGGCCCGGGTATGGCCAGCCGGCTCGGTCACCGTTGCGCTCCCTCGATCTGGCCCAGCATCTCCTTGATCGTGGCGACCAGGTCGGCGCGGGGCACCTCGCGCTGGCCGGGCCGCTCCTCCAGCCAGTCCTCGCGGTTGGCGAGGGCCTGCGCCCGCCGGCGGCCCATCTCCATGTCCTTGATCGTGACGATCCCCTTCTCCTTCTCGTTGGAGCCGTAGAGGATGGCGAACGGCACGCCCCAGGCGTCGGCGTACTTGAGCTGCTTGCCCGGCCCCTTGGCGGTGCCCAGGTAGAGCTCGGTGGGGATGCCCGCCCGGCGCAGCTCCCAGGTCATGGCGATGTAGTCGGCCTGGAGGCCGGCGTCCATGTTGGTGATCAGCACCTTGGCGGTGGACTTCTGGTGGCCCGTGCGGCCGAGGTGGACGAGCGCGGCGAGCAGGCGGTCGACGCCCATCGAGGCGCCGACGGCCGGCACGCGCTCGCCGAGGAAGCGCATCACCAGGCCGTCGTAGCGGCCGCCGCCGAACACGGAGCCGAACTGCGGCGCGTCGAGCAGGACCGCCTCGAACACGGGCCCCGTGTAGTAGGCGAGGCCGCGGGCGATCGAGAGGTCGAGCGACACCTGGTCCTCGCCGTAGCCGAGGCTGTAGAGGTGCTCGGAGATCTTCTCCACGATCGCGATCTCGCCCTCCGCGCCCTCGACGCCGGCGAAGATCTCGCGGAGCTGGGCGACGACCTCGCGGCGGTCTTCCGAGCGGATCTTGAGGAAGCGCTCGATCTTGTCGACCTGCTCGGAGCCCAGGCCGACGCCCCGGATGGGATCGCCCGAGGAATCGACGTAGCCGGCCGTCAGCTCGAGGCGGACCTTCTGCGGCCCCACCTTGTCCAGCTTGTCGAGCACGCGGAAGACGTCCGCCGCCTGCTCCTCCGGGATGCCGGCGAAGACGAGCAGGACGCTGAGGATGCCGCGCGAGGAGAACTTCACCCGGAACGGCCCCACCTTGAGGGCGGTCAGGCTGTCGCACATGCCGGCGATGATCTCGGTGTCGGCGACCTCGGACTCGACGCCGACCGAGTCGAGGTCGAACTGGGTGAACTCGCGGAAGCGCCCCTTGTCGGGCTTGTCGGCGCGCCAGACGGGCGACACCTGGTAGCGGCGGAAGGGCCGCGGCAGGTCGCGGTACTGGGCGATGACGCGGGCGAGCGGCACGGTGAGGTCGAAGCGCAGGCCGAGCTCTTCCTTCTCCGGGTTCTGCACGGTGAAGATCGACTGCTGGGCCTCGCCGCCGGCCGAGGAGCCGCGCAGCACGTCGAGGTATTCGATGGCGGGGGTGCCGAGCGGCACGAAGCCGTAGAGCTCGTACACGCCGCGGATGGTGTCGATCATCCACTGCCGGGCCAGCATCTGGTCGGGCAGGAGATCGCGCAGGCCCCGCGAGACGCGCGGTTCCACCGTGTCTGTCATGGGAAGGCGTCCTCCAGCGAAGCGGTTTTAGAAGAGGGTTGGTACCGACGTCCGGATTTGAACCGGAGACCTCCTGATCCACAGTCAGGCGCTCTAACCAACTGAGCTACGCCGGCCCCGAACGCGACATGGTATGCGGGGACGGGCTCCTTGTCAAAACCCCGAGAGGGGCGCACCGTCGAAGCCCTCACCTCCCCGGCCCTCCTCTCCCGACCCCTCCCTCCCCACCGCACAGGGAGAGGAGGGAGACATGCAGAGAATGTTTTTGTTTCTTTTTCCCTCTCCCGGTGAGGGGGGGAGGGAGGGGTCGGGAGAGGGTAGGGTGAGGGCCCTACGCCGCCACCAGTAGGCTCGACGCGAACCGGCCCGCCGAATCCGTCCACGTCCGCGCGAGCTCGAAGCCGGCCTCGGCGGCGAGGGCGGCGATCTGGGCGAGGTCGAACTTGTGGGAGCTCTCGGTGTGGATCGTCTCGCCTTCCGCGAAGGGGACCTCGAGGCCGAGGGCGCGGATCAACACGGTCTGGGCACGGCGGCTCTCGAGGTGCATCTCGACCCGTCCCAGCTCGCGGTTGTAGATCGCCCGGTGGCGGAAGGCGGTGAGGTTGAACTCGCCCCCCAGCTCGCGGTTGATGCGGCCCAGGAGGTTGAGGTTGAACGCCGCCGTCACTCCCAGGGGATCGTCGTAGGCCGGGATCAGCACGTCCTCGGACTTCTTGAGGTCCACTCCGAGGAGGAACGCCTCGCCGGGGCTCAGCAGACCGCGGACGTCGCGCAGCAGGGCCGGCCGGTCCTCGGGGTCGAGGTTGCCCAGGGTCGAGCCGAGGAAGAGGACGAGCGTGAGGCCGGACGACGGCTCCCTCCGGAGGGCGCGCAGGGCCTGCTGGTACTCCCCGGCATAGGCGGTGACCCGGAGGTCCGGATAGTTGGCGAGGAGCACCCGGGCGCTCGCCTCGATGGCGGACTCGGAGATGTCCACCGGCAGGTACTCGAGGCTGCCCTGGCGGGCCAGCAGAGCCTCGATGAGCAGGCGGGTCTTCTGCCCGTCGCCGCTGCCCAGCTCCACCAGCCGGACGGGCCCGCCGAGGGCGGCTGCGATCTCTCCGCCGTGAGCGCGCAGGATCTCGGCCTCGGCCCGGGTGGGATAGTACTCGGGCAGGGCGGTGATGGCCTCGAACAGCCGGGAGCCCAGGTCGTCGTAGAAGTACTTTGGATACAGAACCTTGGGCCGGGAGGTCAGCCCGGCGCGGACGTCCTCGGCGAAGGAGGAGCCGGCGCCGCCGGCCCCGGCGCGGTGCAGGCTGAGCCGGCCCCCGAACCAGGACTCGGCCGAGGCGGGGGCAAGTCCCCCGCTCTCCCGGACGCCGGCACCTTCTGTAGGGTTGGATTCCATAGCTGGCGGTGAGTCGCCATGGTAGCATCCCCGCCCGGACCACAGGACATCAGGAGCCGACACGCCATGACTGAGCGCGACAGCGACGAGCGCGAAACCCTGGAGCTGGACGTTCTCTTCGTGGGTGCCGGACCGGCCAGCCTGGCGGGGGCGTACCATCTTGCCCGCCTGGCCAAGGAGAGCGGTCTGGAGCTCGCGATCGGGGTGCTGGAGAAGGGCAAGGAGATCAACAGCCATGCGCTCTCGGGCGCCGTGGTCGACCCCAGGGCTCTGCGCGAGCTCTTCCCCGACGACTGGAAGAGCGCACCTTTCGAAGGCCCGATCGGGCACGAGCACGAGAAGCTCCTCTACCTGACGGAGAAGCGGTCGTTCTCCATGCCCATCCCGCCGCCCCTCGAGAATGACGGCAACTACGTCGCCTCCCTGGGCAAGATCCTCAAGTGGATGGCGCCCAAGGTGGAGGCCGCCGGCGTCGACATCTTCTTCGAGTTCCCCGCCGTCCGGGCCCTGGTCGAGAACGGCCGGGTGGTCGGCGTGCGCACGGGCGACAAGGGGATCTCCCGCGAGGGACACAGGAAGGCCAACTACGAGCCGGGAGTGGACATCCGCGCCCAGGTGGTGGTGCTCGGCGAGGGGCCGCGGGGCACCCTGGTCAAGCAGCTCGACGCCGAGCTCGGCCTCTGGGAGGGCAAGAACCCGCAGATCTACGCCATCGGCATCAAGGAGATCTGGGACCTGCCTCCGGGGCGGGTGACGCCCGGCGAGGTGATCCACACCCTCGGCTGGCCCCTGGGCTTCGACACCTTCGGCGGCGGCTTCCTCTACGGCATGCAGAACGACCAGATGATCGTCGGCCTGGTCGTGGGGCTCGACTACAAGAACCCCCTCCTCGATCCGCACGCCGAGTTCCAGCGCATGAAGACCCACCCCGCCATCTCATCCCTCCTGGAGGGGGGCAAGATGGCGTTCTACGGCGCCAAGGCCCTCCCCGAGGGCGGCTGGTGGTCGATGCCGCGCTCCTACGGCGACGGCTTCCTGATCGTCGGCGACTCGGCCGGCATGCTCAACGGCCAGCGCCTCAAGGGTATCCACCTGGGCATGAAGTCCGGCATGCTGGCCGCCGAGACGATCCTCGAGGCCCTGAAGGCGGGCGGCGCCACGGCCGAGCGCCTGGCGGCCTATCAGGACAAGGTCGACGCGAGCTGGATCAAGGAGGAGCTCTGGCCGGTGCGCAACTTCCACCAGGCCTTCGATCACGGCATGGTCGCCGGCATGGCGCAGGCCGGCATCGGCCTGGTGACGGGCGGCCGCGGCTGGGGCGTCCTCGACCGCGTGGCCACCGAGCCGGGTCACGAGCGGATGATCCCGCTCAACACTCCCGAGGGGCAGCGTCTGAAGCGGCCGGAGCCGGTGAGGGCGGACGGCAGGCTGACCTTCGACAAGCTGGCCGACGTCTACAACTCCGGCACCGCCCACGACGAGGACCAGCCGGTCCACCTGCTGGTGGCGGACACCGACATCTGCATCTACCAGTGCACCGTCGAGTACGCCAACCCCTGCCAGCGCTTCTGCCCCGCCGCCGTCTACGAGATGGTCCCCGAGCCCGCCTCCCCCACCGGCGAGCGCCTGCAGATCAACGCCAGCAACTGCGTCCACTGCAAGACCTGCGACATCATGGATCCCTACGGGATCATCACGTGGGTGCCCCCGGAAGGGGGCGATGGGCCGAATTACAGCAAGATGTGATGCCTGCCAGGGTTGTGACCCGCGCCTGACGGCGCGGGCCCTCATCACCCCGGCCCTCTTCTCCCCGCCTCCCTCCCACCGTCCGGGAGAAGAGGGAGAAGTTTGTCGGAGAGAGCTTCAGAGCTTCTTCATTCCCCTTCTCTCCCGGTGGCAGGGAGGGAGGCCGGGAGAGAAGGGGGTAGGGGGTTATGAGGGGCCGGCCCCGGAGGGGTCGGGCGCGGGCCTTTACGGCGTCTCGCCCTTCGGCCGGATCGAGCAGTCGCCGCTCCCCGTTTCGACGTGGATCTCCGTTTGGCCGTTGCCGCGCTTGGCGCCCACGACCTTGCGGCCGTCCTTGCGCAGGACCGCGTCGGCGTAGCCCACCAGCAGCTCGCCGCTCCCCAGGTCCGACACGACCTCGAACTGGGCGTTCGGCCCGGCGTTGATCCGGATGTCGCCGCTGCCCGTCTCGGCGCTCACCCGCCTCGCCTTGGCCAGCGAGGTCTGCACCACCACGTCGCCGGAGCCGGTGTCGGCGGCCAGCTCCTCGAGCTCGACCGCGATCACCCGGATGCCGCCGGAGCCGGTGTCCGCGATCACCTTGCCGGCGACCCCGTCCTGCAGGGTCACGTCGCCGGAGCCGGTCTCGATGGCGATCCGGCCGGCGGAGAGCTTCTGGACCGTGACGTCCCCCGATCCCGTGTCCACCTTGCCGTTGCCCACCAGGCGCTTGACGATCACGCTCCCGGAGCCCGTGTCGATCGAGGTCTCGCCCTTGGCCGAGCCCACGAGGACGTCGCCGGAGCCGGTGTCGATGGTCAACTGGCCCGAGTGCGAAGCGATCTGCACGTTGCCGCTGCCGGTGTCCACGGCCAGAGTGCCGTCGAGGTCGCCGCCGCGCACCGGACCGACGGCGTTGCGCAGGGCGACGTTGCCGCCGGCCGGCAGGGTGACCCGCAGGTCGGCGTAGAGCGTCGGGGTGGAGGAGCGCTTGACGGCGTAGATGCGCACCCGCTCGCCCCGGTACGTGGTCATGGTCTGATTGCCGCCCAGGAAGCCCAGGAAGGCCGGCACGTCGTCGTTGTTCTTGTTGCCGGGGTAGTGATAGGAGCGGTATTTGTCCACCGGGTAGGAAAGGGCCCACTCCTCCCGTCCCTTCTTGTCGCGGCTCTTCACCCACTTCATCCCCTGCAGGATCCGCTGGGTCTCGGCGGCGCCCTCCATGTCGGCGTGAACGGTGGCGTCCACCACCACCTCATGGCCCGGCGCCCGCACGATCTCGATGCGGCCGGCGAGGTTGGCCAGGCGGAGCTGCCCCTCGCCGGCCGGGAAGGCCTGGCGGAAGGCCCGGGTCTGCGGCTCCGCGTGGAGAGATGCCGGGATGGCCGCGATCCCGGCCAGGAGGGTCAAAGCCGCCGTGAGGGCGGGCTTTCTGAAGATCTGGGTCCTGTGTTTCATGGCGTATGCCTCCGGTTCCGATTCACGTCGATCACTACGGCCCGGGGACCACAAAGGTTGCAGAAGCGTTAGACTCGGCCGGATTCCGGTACCCATTCAGGAGGATGCATGCGCACTTTGTCACTTGCCCTGTGGATCTCCCTCGCCGCCGCAGCTCCCGGATTGTCTTTGGTTTTGGGACAGTCTTCGGCTTCCGAACAGCCTCCCGCTCCGGAGAAGACGCCCCTGCTGACGGTCGACGCCGCCCTGGCTCCCAGCGCCCTGGGCCGCCGGGGCGCCCAGCGGGCCTGGGCGCCCGACGGCAAACGGCTGACCTTCGTCTGGGATGAGCATGGCGACGGCAAGGAGGAGGCCCTCTGGGTCCTCGACGCCACGACCGGCAAGCGAGACCTGCTCCTGAAGACCACCGGCCTGAAGCACGGGGAGGAGGACTTCAAGCTGACCGCGTACTCCTGGTCGCCGCGGGGAGACGCCCTGCTGCTGGTCTTCAAGGGAGACCTCTACCTCCTGCCCTTCGCGGTTCCCCTCGACATGGCGAAGCTCCGCCGGCTGACCCGCACGGAGGCGGCCGAGGAGGAGGCCCGCTTCTCCCCCGACGGCTCGCGGATCGCCTTCGTGCGCGGCTTCGACCTCTACACGATCGAGGCCGCGACCGGCCGGGAGACCCGGCTGACGACGGATGGCAAGGAGAACGTCACCCTGAACGGCACCACCGACTGGCTCTATGGGGAAGAGATCTGGAACCGCTCCCCGGTGGGGTACTGGTGGAGCCCGGACGGCTCCCGGATCGCCTACTACCACTTCGACGAGACCCTCGTCGGCGTCTACCCCCTGGTCGACGACACGCTCGTCTATCCCAAGGTCGAATGGCAGAAGTACCCGACCGCGGGCGAGCCCAACCCGCGGGTCAGGCTCGGCGTGGCCGACCTCGCGACCGGCCGCACCTCCTGGCTGGAGACGGGCGATCCCGACGCCTATCTGGCGCGGGTGGAGTGGACGCCGCGGGGCGACGGCGTCGCCGTCCAGCGCCTGAACCGCGACCAGAACCGCCTGGACCTCCTCCGCTGCGCTCCCGCCGGCGGCGCCTGCTCGACGCTGCTGACGGAGACCTGGCCCACCTGGGTCAACCTCGGCGACGACTTCAAGTTCCTGCCCGACGGGCGCTTCCTCTGGGGCTCCGAGCGGAGCGGCTGGCGGCGGCTGTACCTCCACGGCGCGGACGGCAAAGCGGTCCGGCCGGTGACGCCCGAGGGCTGGGCGATCACCCATCTCGACGCCGTCGCGGCCGACGGCTCCTGGGCCATGGTGACGGCCTACCCCACGTCCGAGCTGGGCGCCGTCGACAAGCGGGTGGCGCGGCTGCGCCTGGACGATCCGAAGGCAGACTGGGAGGTGCTGACGCCGACGCCCGGCACGCACCAGGCCCTGGTCGCCCCGAAGACCGGCGCCTGGGTCCACATCTGGCACGACGCCGACACCCCGGCGCGCACCGAGGTGCGGCCGGCCGGCGGCGGCGCTGCCATCGCCATGCCCTTTGCCCTGCCGCCTTTCGACGTGGCGTCCCTGCCGAAGTGGGAGTTCCTGACCATCGCCGGGCCGGAGGGCTCCCGGCTGCCGGCCCGCCTGCTCAAGCCCGCCGGCTTCGACCCGTCCCGCCGCTACCCGGTCATCGTCTACCACTACGGCGGGCCGGGCTCGCAGGTGGTCGACAACGCCTGGAGCACACGGGCCGCCTGGATGAAGATGATGACCCAGCGGGGATTCATCACCTTCAGCGTCGACAACCAGTCCTCGATCTTCTTCGGCAAGGCCGGCGAGGACCGCGACCACCGCCGCTTCGGCCCTCTCAACCTGGCCGCCCAGCTCGCCGCCGTGGACTACCTGAAGAGCCTGCCCTGGGTGGACGCCTCCCGCATCGGCCTGTGGGGCTGGTCGGGCGGCGGCTACAACACCCTCTACTGCCTCCTCAACCGTCCGGGCGTCTGGAAGGCCGGCGTCGCCGGCGCTCCGGTCACCGACTGGAAGCTCTACGATTCCACCTGGACCGAGCGCTATCTCGACCATCCCCAGGACAACCCGGACGGCTACCGTGACTCCTCCCCCGTCACCTACTCCGCCAACCTCAAGGACCGGCTGCTGATCGTCCACGGCCTGGCGGACGACAACGTCCATCCCAACAACTCGATCCTGATGACCGACGAGCTCGTGAAGGCAGGCCTGCAGTTCGAGCAGGCCTTCTACCCCGGGCAGACCCACAGCTTCGCGGGCCTCTCGCTACGGAATTTCTTTCAGCGGATGACGGACTTCTTCGAGCGGGAATTGCAGGGGGAGGCGGGGCCGCCGTAGGCAAAACACCAAGGACTGCAGGGACTGCAACGACTGCAAGGACGAAGGACAGCAAAGACGGGTGTTTCTCCTTGCAGTCTTTGCTGTCTCTGCAGTCCTTGAGGTCCTTGGTGCGGCCTTTCCGCCGCGCGCCCCCCTACTCGCGGTACCGCTTGAGCACGATCGACGCGTTCGTGCCGCCGAAGCCGAACGAGTTGCTCATGGCGTACTCAAGGTCCACCGGGCGCGCCGTGTGGGGTACGAAGTCGAGGTCGCAGCCCTCGCCCGGCTCGTCGAGGTTGATCGTGGGGGGAAGGATCTGGTGGTGCACGGCGAGGGCCAGGATGCCCGTCTCGAGCCCGCCGGCCGCGCCCAGGAGGTGCCCGGTGGCGCTCTTCGTCGAGGAGACCGCCAGCCGGTAGGCGTGATCGCCGAACACCCGCTTGATCGCCCGCACCTCGGAGAGGTCGCCCAACGGCGTCGAGGTGCCATGGGCGTTGATGTAGCCGATCACCTCGGGCGCCAGGCCGGCGTCCTTGAGGGCGATGTTCATCACCCGCACGGCGCCGTCGCCTTCCGGATGAGGCGCCGAGATGTGGTAGGCGTCGGCGCTCATGCCGTAACCCACGACCTCGGCGTAGATCGGCGCCCCCCGCCCCTTCGCCGTCTCCAGCTCTTCGAGGATGACGAGGCCGCACCCCTCGCCCATGACGAAGCCGTCGCGGTGGGCGTCCCACGGGCGGGAGGCCTTCTCCGGCTCGTCGTTGCGGTGGGAGAGGGCGCGCATGGCGCAGAAGCCGGCCATCGCCAGCGGCGTGACGACCGCCTCGGCGCCGCCGGCGATCATGGCGTCGGCCTCGCCCGCCTGAATGAAGCGGAAGGCATCGCCGATGGCGTGCAGGCCCGTGGTGCAGGCCGTGGCCGGCGAGGTGTTCGGGCCCTTGGCGCCATGGTGGATCGAGACCTGGCCCGCCGCCATGTTGACGATCAGGCCGGGGATGAAGAACGGCGACACGCGGCCCGGTCCCTTCTCCAGCAGGGTCTGGTGCATCGACTCGATCAGCGGCAGGCCGCCGATCCCCGAGCCGATGACGACGCCCACCCGCTCGGCGTTGCCGTCGTCGATCCGGAGACCGGAGTCCTCCAGGGCGAAGCGCGTGGCCGCCAGGGCGTAGTGGATGAAGGTGTCGCTCTTCTTGACTTCCTTCTTGTCGAGGTAGTCGAGCGGGTTGAAGCCCTTGACCTCGCCGGCGATGCGCGACGGGTACTCCGCCGCGTCGAAACGGGTGATCGGGCCGATACCGGAGCGCCCCGCGAGGAGCGCATCCCAGTTCTCGGCCGTACCTACACCCAGGGGGGACACCAAGCCCACCCCGGTGACGACGACTCGGCGCGTCTCTTTCTTCAAGGCTGGATCGGTAGCTTTGAGATTCGTGAGGGGGGAACCTAGTTCTGGTCCCCGACGTTGTTCTGGATGTAATCGACCGCCTCGCGAACGTTGCTGATCTTCTCCGCCTCCTCGTCCGGAATCTCGATGCCGAACTCCTCCTCGAAGGCCATCACCAGCTCCACGATGTCCAGCGAGTCCGCGCCGAGATCCTCGGTGAAGCTCGCCTCCAGGGTGACTTCCTCCTCGTCGACCCCGAGCTGCTCGACGATGATGCTCTTGACCTTTTCAGCGACTGCCATCGATCGTTCCCTCCTTCATCTAAGGATCTGCGGGCGCACCCGCACGAACACGGGTTCTAGCATAAAGGTCCGCCGCGAGTCCATGCCACGGCGGGCCGATTCGGATTCAGGACGTCAGATATACAGACCGCCCGAGACGTTGAGCGTGTGGCCGGTGATGTACCCCGCCTCCTCGCTGGCCAGGAAGAGCACCGCCCAGGCCACGTCGTCCACCGTGCCCAGGCGCTTCAAGGCGATCGACCCCGCCAGCTCCTCGCGGGAGGCCTCGGGGAGGTTTTCCGTCATGGCCGTCCGGATGTAGCCGGGGGCCACCACGTTGACCGTGATGTTGCGGCTCCCCAGCTCGCGGGCCAGCGACTTCGAGAAGCCGATCAGGCCCGCCTTCGAGGCCGCGTAGTTCGCCTGGCCGGCGTTGCCCATCATGCCCACCACCGAGGAGACGTTGATCAGCCGGCCCCAGCGGCGCTTCATCATCCCCCGCACCATCTCCTTGGTGAGGGCGAAGGCGCCGGTCAGGTTGGTCCGCAGCACCCGCTCCCAGTCGTCGAGCGACATGCGGGCGAGCAGGTTGTCGGCCGTCACGCCGGCGTTGTTGACCAGGATGTCGATGGCCGCGAAGTCCTCGGGCAGGCTCTTCAGCGCCTCGCCGAAGCTCTCGGGCCGCGACACGTCGAGGACCAGCGGCCGGGCGCTGCCGCCGGCGGCCTCGATGTGCGCCGCGAGGTCCCTGAGCTTCTCCTCGTTGCGGGCCGCCAGCACGACGCGGGCGCCCTGCCCGGCCAGGAGCTTCGCGACCGCCTCGCCGATCCCCTGGGAGGCGCCGGTCACCAGCGCGGTCCTGCCATCCAGCTTCAGCATCAGCTCTCCTCCCCTTCTGCCTTCTCTTCCAGGAGCTGCCGGAGATGCCCGGGATCGGTCACCGCCGTCGTGCGCGCCGCCTTGACGATGCGCTTGGTGAGGCCCGTGAGCACGTTGCCCGGCCCCACCTCGACGAAGGCCTCCACCCCCAGCGCCTCCTCCATCCACAGCACCGACTCCACCCAGCGCACCGGGCTGTCGATCTGGCGAACCAGGGCGTCGCGCGCGGCGCCGCCCGCCGTGACGGGCGCGGCGTCGACGTTGCTGACCACCGGCACCCGCGGGTCCTGAAATCCGGTCGCCGCCAGCAGCGGCGCCATCCCCTCGCGGGCCGGACGCATCAGCGGCGAGTGGAAGGGCGCCGAGACGGCCAGCAGCGTCGCCTTGCGCGCCCCGCGCTCCCTGGCCAGGACGACGGCGCGGTCGACGGCCGCCTTGCTCCCCGCGATCACCGTCTGCGACGGGCCGTTGTAGTTGGCCACGGCGCAGACTTCCTCCGCCGTGGCCGCATCGGCCGCAACGCCGGCGACCGCCTCGGCGTCCATGCCGATGATGGCCGCCATGGCGCCCTGCCCCACGGGCACGGCCTCCTGCATCAGCTCGCCGCGGCGGCGCACCAGCCGCAAGGCGTCGGCGAAATCGAGGGCGCCCGCGGCCACCAGGGCCGAGTACTCGCCCAGGCTGTGCCCCGCGACAGCCACCGGTTGCAGCTCGGGTGCCAGCACGCCGAGGGCGCGGTGGACGGCGACGGCGGCGGCCACCAGGGCCGGCTGCGTGTTCGCCGTCAGGTTGAGCTCCTCCTCCGGGCCTTCCCAGCAGAGCTTCGAGAGGGGGAAGCCGAGGGCCTCGTCCGCCTCCTCGAAGGTTCGGCGGGCCTCGGGGACGGCGTCGGCCCAGACGCGGCCCATGCCCACCTTCTGCGAGCCTTGGCCGGGAAAGACGAAGGCAATTTTCTTATTGATGAAGATATTACCGATCAGGCTCATCCCGCTTCGGCTCCCTGCCGGCCGTCCAGGTGGCGCTCCTCCTGGCTGTGCAGCTCGGCGATCTTGTCGCGGATCTTACGGTCCAGTTGGGCGTTCGAGAACTCGACGGCCCGGCGGATGGCGTTCTGGATGGCGTGGGCGTTCGACCGGCCGTGGCCGATGAAGCAGCCGCCGTTGACGCCGAGCAGCGGCGCGCCGCCGTACTCGGTGTAGTCGGTGCGCTGCCGGAAGCGCTCGAAGGCCCCCTTGGCGAGCAGATAGCCCAGCTTGCCGCCGGCGGCGCCCATGATCTCCTCGCGCAGCATGCGGCGGATGAACTCGGCGAGCGCCTCGGCGCTCTTGAGGAGCACGTTGCCGACGAAGCCGTCGCAGACGATCACGTCCACCTCGCCGGTGAAGACGTCCCGCCCCTCGACGTTGCCGATGAAGTTGAGGCCCGTGGTCTTGAGCAGCTTGTAGGCCTCGCGGGTCAGGTCCGTGCCCTTGCCCTCCTCCTCGCCGATCGACATCAGGCCGACCCGCGGCGAGAGGGTGCCGATGACCTCCTGCGCATAGAAGTGCCCCATGACGGCGAACTCGCGCAGGTGGACGGCCTTGCTGTCGACGTTGGCGCCGACGTCGAGCAGCACCGTCTTGCCGGTGGCGTTGGGCAGCACCGCCGCCAGCGCCGGGCGGTCGACGCCGGCCACCGTACCGATCACCATCTTGGCGACGGCCAGGGCCGCGCCGGTGTTGCCGGCGGTGACCATGGCCTGGGCCCGGCCGTCCTTGACCAGCTCGGCGCACAGGCGCAGCGACGAGCGCCGCTTCTTGCGGATCGGCGTGATCGCCGGCTCGTCCATGCCCACCACCTCCTCGGCGTGCACGATCTCGATGCGCCCGCTGCCGCCCAGCTTGCGCAGCTCGGGCTCGATGCGGGCGCGGTCTCCCACCAGCAGAATGGCGCAGCCGTCCTCGGTGGCGGCGCGGAAAGCGCCCTCCACCGCGGACTGCGGCGCGGAATCCCCACCCATGGCGTCTAAGGCGATCGGCATGCTTTGGGTCAGCCCCCTCTCCGCTCGGGAGAGGGGTCGGGGTGAGGTGGGCTACACGTTCTCGCTGCCCTCGATCACCTGGCGGCCGCGGTACTGCCCGCACTTGGCGCAGGCGCGGTGCGGAATCTTGGCCTCACCGCAGTTGGGGCAGGTCGAGATGGGGGGAGACGCCAGCGCGTCGTGCGCCCGGCGCTTGTCGCGGCGAGCCTTGGAATGGCGTCGTTTTGGATTCGGCATGGTCGTCGAGCCTCTTTGAGTCTAGGGTCCTGGTTTCTTCACTTCTTCTCTTCGAGCCGGCTCTTCAAAGCGGCGAGGGCCGCCCAGCGGGAGTCCGTGGTGGTCTCCACGCAGGAGCAGGCTCCGGCGTTCTTGTCGGCTCCGCAAATGGCACAGAGCCCCTGGCAGTCCTCACGGCAGAGCGGCTTCATGGGGACGTTGAGCTGAAGCTGCTCGATCAGGATGGGGTCCGTCTCGAAGACCTCATCGGGAACGTACATCAACCCCAGGTCCTGCTCGTGCAGCGCGTGCTCGCCCCCGAGGGGCGGATGTTTCTCGACCAGAATCATCAGCTCGACGTCGGACTCGGCGTGCTCGACGATCGGCTTCAGGCACCGGTTGCAGCTCAGGGTCTGCTCATAGGAGAGGTGGGCGCGCAGGAAATACCCCGGATCCGCGTACACCACCTGGCCGTGCCAATGCACCGGACCGAGGTCCAGCAGCTCATGGCGCTCCAGGGTCTCCTTGGCAATGCTCTGAGTTTCGTCCCAGTTGAAAGGTTCGTCTTGAACCTGTTCCAGCCAAATCTGCATACACAGAACCTCCAGCCGGGGCAAACGCGAAGGCTAAGGGATTCGCTCCCGGCTGTCAAATCAGTGACAATCCTGCAGCCGCAGGAGAAACGACGACGGCGAGCGGGTCGCCGCCATGGAAACCCGTTCGCAGGCCGCGAGCGGACGGAGCAGCGTCTCCCAGTCCCGCCAGGTCTGAACCTGCCGGCGGTCGACCAGGGGGACCTTCTCGAAGCCTGTGCGAAGCTGGGTGACCAGACGCAGGGCAGGAAGGGGACGCACCCAGAGGCCCAGGACCAGACGGCCGCCGGGGGCCTCCCCGTCGGGCGGTGCGAGCGCCGAGATCTCCGGCGCCAGGGCCTCCGCGCGCTCGAGGCTCGCGGCATCGAGAGCAACAATGCTCCATCCGGCGGCATTCCCCCGCGGCAGGTTCTTCGCCAGCAGGCCCGCCACCCCCTTCGTCGGCATCGCCCACCGCCGGCCGCCGGGCGGATTGAGCACCGCCGCCCCCGGCATCTGGCCGAGAGGGCCCAGGTTGAGCCCGCCCTGGGTGTCAAAAAGCATCATCGCGGCCGGCGGCAGCGGCTTCGGCGAGTCGGCCGGCCAGGCCGTCCCCACCGCGGCCAGCAGCACCGGCGCGTCCTCGCCGGCCACGGCCGGCGGCTCGGGCGCCGCCGCTCCGCCCGCGAGGGCCAGTTGCAGGCCCCTGCCCTGCCTCTCCACCAGGTAGTCGCCAGCGGGAAAGTCGGAAGCCTCCTCCTCCAGGTGGATCAGTCCCAGGCTGGCGGGATAGGGCTGCGCCGCACCGGAGCTGTCCCCGACCTCGGGGATCCGCGGCTCCGGCCCGAGCCGCACCGTCCAGAGGTTGTCCCGCCAGGCGACGTGGAACACCCGCTCCTCGACCTCGTCCCGGCGCCCGCGGGTCTCGCGCACCTCGCCGCCCTGGAGCCACGGGTTGTCCGCCAGTTGGCCGGCGAGCCGCGCCAGCGCGCCGAGGCCCGGGTACACCCGCGCCACCAGATAGAACCGCTGGCCGTCGAGGTCCGAGCAGGCCGCGATCTCGCGCGACGGCGGCACCGCGAAGGGCCCGAACGACGGCAGCGTCGGCGGCGGCAGGTCCGCCACCCGCGCCAGGGCCATCAGGTACTCCGGGCCGCTCGGGATCGATCCCCCGAGCGCGCCAAGGTTCTGATGTGGGAAGGGCATCCACAGGCAGGCGCCATACGCCCCCGAAGCCAGCAGGCGCGCCGGCAGCCCCCCCGGCTCCGGAGCCCCCGGCCGCTCCTGGGGCCAGTACCAATAGAAGACGTGCCCCGCCAGCACGGCGAGCACGACCAGGACGAGCGCGAGGCGGAGGAATCGCCTCATGCGGGGGTCCTGGGGAAGGATTGAGAAGGAGAGGTCACCATCGGCGCTCCGTAGCGCCGGGAAGGTACCACGAGAGACGCCCTTACGGCACGATCCACCCGCCCACGGCTTCCACCCCTGTAGCCCCGTCCGCCAGCCGCACGACGTAGCTGCCCTTGGAGGCGAACCTCTGCCCGGGGCTGAGGCTGAGGGAGGGGAAGACGCCCGGGCTCAAGGCGTTCTCCGTCTCCTCCTCGACGCTCTCGACGAAGAAGTCGCGGGAGAAGCTCTCCACCAGGTGCACGAGCGAGTGGTCCGTCACGGCGAGGGCGAACCAGGTGTCGAGCTGCAGTCTCTCGTGGGCCGGCTCGACCCGGCGGGCGCGCATCCAGGCCCGGACCCGGTAGGCCAGGGGCTCGTCCTGGCCCGGCAGGGCGAAGGGCCAGGTCAGCCAGGCCTTCCGCCGCAGCCCGGCGGGTATAGCCGGCTCCGCCTCTTCGAGCAGGCTGTACGAGAAGACGAGTTGCCGGACCCCCGCGAAGGCGTCCTCGGCCGGCCCGAGCGACGCCGCGTCCTCTGGGCCCAGCCAGAGCACGAGGACGTCGGGTCGGGTCTCGCGCACCAGGCGCTGCCAGAAAGCGGGGGTCAGCGCCTCGCCTGACGGGACGGCCCGCTCGGTCACCGACGGCAGGGCGTTGCGCAAGGCCTGGGCGGGAACCCTGCCCGCTTCCCGGTAGACCTGAACGACCCGCCCCGGCATCGGCACGGGCAAGGACTGCAAGGACCTCAAGGACTGCAAGGACTGCAAATCTCGGTCTCGTTGCCGTCTTTGCTGTCCTTGAAGTCCTTGCAGTCCTTCGTCCTCCCCCAGGCGCCGGGCGAGGGCCTCCGCCTCGACCGTCAGGCCCGGCGACAGGTAGAGCGCGTAGGCGCCCGGCGGGGAGACGACCGGCAGGTCGGTGTTGGGGAACAGGCAGGGCACTTCCTGCCGCTCGCAGAAGTCGTGCACCGGCCGCCACTCCCCCACGCCGATCCCGGAGAGCAGGACGAACACGGGCTGGGCGCGGTAGTACGCCGCGAGTTGGGCCGGCCAGGTTGCGGCCGCGCCGCGCAGCTCCCAGACGTGGAGCTTCCACTCGCGGTAGGAGCCGGCGAACTCGTCCCGGTACCAAGGCGAGAAGCCGAGCCGCGCCGCCGAGTGCCTCGTCTCGGCGTTCTTCCAGCGGACGTAGGCCGCCATCACGTCGAGCATGGCCTTGCGCCGGCCCGGGTCCACTCCCTCCGTGACCACCGTCGCAAAGTGGATCGCCTCGCCATCCACCCCCGGCGAGGGTGCGGCCGAGAGCCCCTGGAGATAGGCGGTGAGGTGGGCCATCTCCTCGTCGCTGAGGGTGAGGCGCGGCATCAGGGGATCGAGCGTCCGCCCGGCGGGGTCCCGCCCCTCGCGCACGGCGGCGGCGAGGGTCTCCGGCGTGTAGGCCGGACGCGGCCGCGGGTCCCGCAGGCGCGCTCCGTAGGGCTGGGGCTGCACCTCCTGGTAGAGATTCCGGAACAGGTCGGCCCGGCGGATCTGACCGCTCTGGAACAGGGCGGGACCCGTCACCCGCGGGATGTAGACCCCGCCCTCGCTCGTGCCGAAGCCGCTCCGCTTATGGCAGGAGGCGCACGCCTCGCGGTAGATCCGCCGGCCCGCACCAGCCTTTCGGAGCTCGGAGGCCAACTCCGCGCCGGTCATCGGACCCGCGAACCGCAGCCAGGGCTCGCCGGGCGCCGTGCGGAGAAACGTCAGCGGCTCGTGGGACATCTTGTTGCCGCGGTAGGCGCCGAAGGCCTTCTGGACGGCGGCCACGTCCTCCCGGCTGCCGGTGAGAAACCACCAATCCGGTCCGGCCTTGAACCGTCCGGCGTACTCGCGCAGCCGCGCCGGCGTGTCGAACTCCGGATCGATCGAGATCGAGACCTTGCGCGCGCCTTGGGCAGCCGACAGCGTCGAGCTGAGCAGGGGGCAGATGGAAGGGCAGGTGGTGAAGATGAACTGCAGGACGACGGGGCCGGGCGAGTCCAGCGCCGACGCCAGCGGCACCTGCTCGCCCCGGGCGTCGATCAGCGTCACGGCCGGGGGCGTGCAGGTGGCCACGGACCGCGTGTAGCGCGGCGCGGCGGGCACCGCTGGAGTCAGAAGCAGGACGAGGGCGGCAGCCAACAACCTCATCGGCAGACCGCCCTAGTGGACCGAGTAGACCGCCACGTCGTGGTGGAACGGATCGAACTCGTAGAACCGCAGCCGCCGGGACGGATCGAAATTCAGGTCCACCTCGACCTTGTGGAGGCCCGGCGCCAGGCCGCCCGCCGACGGCACGCAGATGTAGGGGTTGACCGGGCCGCCGGCCGGCATCCACCAGTAGTTGCGGCCGAAGGTGAACCAGCAGCCCGAGCCCGCGACCTTGACGGACGACTTGAACTGGTTCTCCCAGCCGCGGTTGCCTCCGAAGTCGGCGATCGTGTAGGAGTGCACGAAGCCGTCGCCGTTCAGGATCGTCACGCGCAGCTTCTTGGGCCGCTGCTCCCAGTCGTCCCACCGGCCCCAGGCGCCGTTGGTCAGCTCGCCATAAGTGGTGTTGTTGACGTAGAGGAGCGTGAGGTCGGAGTCCGGGTCCTTCTCGACGCCGGCCGGAAGCTGGTTGCGGTTGAGCCAGTCGAAATAAGCGGGGAGCGCCCGGCCGCGGACGATCGCCTCGACCGTCTTCCATTCCCCCCGGTCCGCCGCCTTGCGCGCCTCGCCGATGGCGCGCCACATCTTCTTCTCGGGCGCGACGTCGCCGATCCGCGAGATGGCGTAGAGCTTCTGCTTCTCGCAGGCCGAGGGCTGGCCGTCCGGCGTGAACGGCGGCTCGCCGGGGCGGCAGCGCACCGACGTGCAGCCGGGGTCCTCCGGCAGGCAGAACACGGCCTGCTCGAGCTGCGGCAGGGTCTTGCCCTGGTAGTCCCCGGGGCACGCCGGGGGCACGGTGCCCCCGTAGTTGATCGTCTTGGCGGCGTTCTCCATCACCTGGACGCGCGGCGGGTGCATGCGCCAGCCCCAGGTGTAGATCAGGTTGAGGTAGGAGGCCGGCGCCATCTTGATCCGGAACACCGTCCGCGTGCCCTCCTCCATGTTGAAGAAGGTCTGGTCCATGCCGATGCCGGGCTTCCTGGTCGGCGCGTCGAAGTACATGACCGTGGGCGAGAAGTCGTCGCGCCCCCGGTTCAGGACGTCCACGGTATAGGTGACTGTCCAGGGGACGTCGGGAGTCAGCGCGCTGGCGTCGAGGAACGCGGTGTCCGACTCGATCCGCTGATTGAACCAGACCTGGTGGACGTCGACGTTGCCGCCGATCACGTTGCCCTGCCCGTCCTTGATCGGCACGACCGCCCGGATCTTCTCCGGGCCGGTGTAGTGCAGCAGCGGCAGGCCGCTGTAGACCCGCCCGGGCACGGGATTGCCCTCGACGATGTCGTTGGCGAGCCGCAGGCCGGCCCGGACCGCCTCGTCGCCGTACTTCTTCTGCAGGGAGTCGAGCCCCGTCTTCTCCTGATCTCCGGCCAGGAGGCTCAGCACCTGGTCGAAGATCTCCCGCAGGTCGTCCTCGGGGGAGGTCGGGTTGATCCTCGACACCACCGGGTCGCCGTCGTGCAGGTTGTAGGGGTTGTCCGGCGTCGACGGCAGGGTGTTCGGGATCTCGCCCCCCTGGCTGTTGAAGGCGTTGGTGTAGACCGTCGGCAGGAAGTTGGTGCCCGGGAAGGTCGCGTAGTTGAAGGGATTGCTGGGCGGAAAGATCCCCTCGCCCGTCACCACCACCGTCTTGCAGTTGCCGGGGCAGCCGGTGGTCGTCTCGGCCGAGGGCTTGGGCCACGGCTGCGGGTAGGGATGGCAGACGCCCGGCAGGCCCGGGTACTTCGGCGATTCCGCGTAGGGGCAGGACAGGTACGTCCAATCCGGCGCCGTCTGGGGCGGTGTCTGGGCAGACAATGTGGAGGCCGCGAGGCAGAGCATGACGATCGCGAGGACCGGGGTTTTCATGACGGCTCTCCTTCCCGCTTCGGAAGCGCCAGCGGGGCCGGCCCGCGCCGCCGCGGCGGTCCCGCCACGGGCTCGCGCGTTTGAACCCAGGAGAGGCGCTGGACGATCCACTCCGGGTCCGTCCTTACGGGCACCGCTCCCCAGAGCCCCGCAGCCGCGTTGCCGTAGCGCAGCATCGCCATAGCGCAGTCCATGTCGTGGATATGGCCGGGGCCTTGGGAGAAAAGCCGCCCCTTCAAATCCAGGAGATCCTCGGGCTGGCCGGTCAGGAACAGCCATCCGGGGCCAGCGCCGTGGCGGGCGGCGAATTCCTTGAGGGCCCTCGGCGTGTCGCGCTCGGGGTCCACCGTCAGCGAGTAGAAGAACACGTCGCGGCCGAGCCGGCCGGCGAGCAGCGGCTGCACGCGGGCCAGGGTCTCGGCCGTCCGGTACAGGGGCTCGGTGGCGATCGACATGCAGTGGAGGATCACCGTCCGGCCCACCAGCAGATCGTCGTAGAAGAGCGCCCGGAAACCCTCGTGGGTGACCACGGCGTGGTTGGGGAAGTCGCCGGCGTTCGGTCCCTTGGCGGGCCTCTCGCAGTCCTCTACGGGAAGCAGGATTCCGGGCAGGGCCGCGGCGCCTGCCGCGATCACCTCTCGTCTACTCTTCATGGCCGTTCCTCCTCGGCGGCGAGCCGCCATCCTCCTGTCCCGGGCTCGCCGGCTTGATCTCCACGTGAGGCGGGCTCTCCGGCGGCGGGTCGTAGACCTCCGCCGCGGAGCGCGGCTGGTCGAAGCCCTTGCCCGGCTCCACGATGTCCCAGCGGATCATCATGGCGTGGTCCTCGTGGACGACGTTGTGACAGTGCATGACGTACTTGCCGAGGAAGTCCGGCCACCGCATGTAGACCTTGAGCTCGTCGCTGGGCAGCAGGATCGCCACGTCGCGCCGCCGGCCGCCCATGAAGCTGTCGACCGGCGAGCGCGTCCCCTTGGCGATGCCCAGGACCGGCTGGAGCTCGAGGTCCCGGCCGCGGATGTCCTGGATGAGGTCCTCGCGGTACGGCCGGCCGTTGATCTCCAGGAGCAGGAACTCCACGAAATGACTGTGGATGGGATGGGACCAGTTGCGGCCGCCGTTGCGGAAGGTCCAGATCTCGGCGCTCCCCTGGTCGATGCCGGCGTCGACGCGGTTGGGGTCCATGACGCGGCCGTTGATCGTCCACAGGCCGCCCTCGTAGTCGAACGTCCAGACCCGCTCGCGCCTGACCTCCGAGAGGTCGATGCGGGGCCAGGGCCGGAACGCGCCGGGGATGCGGCTGTTGTCGGGCGCCGTGAGCGGCACGACGTCGAAGCGCAGCAGGTTGGTCTGGGGATCGTCGAAGTCCAGGTAGGCGCCGGTCGGCCCGGCGCCGTTGAGCTGCTCGAGCCGGTTGTGGATGTAGACGTGGTCGCCGGGCTTGTAGGCCGAGAAGTCGAGGATCACGTCCACCCTCTGGCCGACGCCCAGGAAGATGCTCTCGGTCACCACCGGCTCGGGGAGGAAGTTGCCGTCGCCCGTGATGGCGGTGAACCGGGGGTACTGGAGATCGCGGCTCTCGTTGCGCGAGGAGCGCAGGAACAGCTCATAGAAGCGCGACGGGCCGCCGTCCAGGAGGCGGAACCGGTACTTCCGCGGCTCGACCTGGAAGAACGGCGTGATCCGGCGGTTGACGGTCATGCGGTCGCCCAGCATGCCATCGGTGTTCCAGGCGTCGAACAGCACCTGGGCGGCGCCGTCGGCCTCCTTGAACCGGATGTCCTGCAGAATCAGGGGGATGTCGTACTTCGGGAAGCTCGGCAAGCGCCAGCCGGTGCTCTCGTCGCCGGTGTCGTCCTCGTCGAAGAGGCAGTAGAAGCCGGCGAGGCCGGCGTAGACGTTGGCGGCGGTGAAATCGAGCCGGTGGTCGTGGTACCAGAGCGTCGTCAGCTTCTGGAGCGGGTCGTGGCCGGCGGGGAAGTTGCCGTAGTGATGGTCCCAGAACTCGCCGGAATCGATCCAGTCGACGGGATTGCCGTCGCTCTCCGACGCCGTGTGGGCGTTGTGGAGGTGGCTGGTGGTCGAGGGCAGGCCGAAATTGACCTTGGCATGGCCGACCGGCGGCAGGTCGTTGTACCGCCGCACCAGGACGGGATCGCCGTAGTGGGCCCGGTAGGTGGGGCCCGGCGTGCTCGGCGCGAAGCTCCCCGACTGAAAGCCCCAGGACCAGCTACCGGCCGCGTACGGCGGGTCCGGGTGGTACTGCCAGAGCATCTCCCTCTCGTGGATTTCGTAGAACCGCTTCGGCAGGAATTCCTCGTAGCGCTGATGGGCGCGCGGGTCGGGCGGAGGCGAGAGCAGAGGGACCGGCTCCATCACCGGCGGCACGAACAGCTCCATCGCCCACGGCCGGGCCGGCGGGCTCGGCGGCTGGTCGTTGATCTGCCGCGGCCGGTCGTCCGGCGGGCAGAGGAACTTCACCAGCTCCCTGTGCTGGGCCAGCACCTGCCTGGAGGTGAGGAGTCCCGCCCCGCCGGCCACCAGCCCAAGCTTCAGAACGTCCCGTCTCGTCGCCATCGCTTCCTCCCACGGATCGGCCAGACGGCGAGCGATCCGGCGCTCCGGAGGCGACTGTGCCGAGCTCAGGCTGCGATCCACTACGGATTGATGATGCGGGTGATTATGGGGGATGCCGGGGGTTGGGGAACGGAATCTTGACTGCTGTAGCCCTAAAATGAACCGGGCGTTCTGTAGGGGCGGCCCTGTGTGACAGACGTCCCCCCTACGGCAGCCGCTTCCAGACGATGTCCCAGGCCTCGCGCCGCTCCGCGAAACCCGTGACGCGGCCGTTGGGGCCGCGCTGGAAGACTTTCCGGTAGCGGGGTTTCCCGGGCACGAACAGGACGTCCGGCGCCTCCGCGCGCAGCACCTCCGGCTGGCGCCCGGTCTGCTGGCCTTCCAGCCCGCCCTCCGTGCGCCGGATCTCATAGCTGATCGCCGGGGTCAGGGCATAGCGCCCGACGTACTCCTCCGTCTGGCGGGCCGTGAACGGGACGCCCGGCGGGTCGGTGCGCAAGGCGAGCACCTGGGCGGCGATCAGGCGCCAGCCGGCGGCAGTCTTCAGCCAGGTGTCGGTCTCCCGGTACTGGCAGTGGATCTTGTGCCCGTGGTAGTTCTCGTCCTCGTCGTCGACGTAGCTGGCGATGGCGACCGGCCCGTGCAGGGTGACCTTGAAGTCCGTCACCTTGATGGTCCCCGAGACCCCCTCCGGCAGAGGCTTGATCTGCTCCACCAGTTGCGCCTTGGTCTGGACGGTGCCGTCTTCCGCCGTATAGACGGCCTTCGCATCCAGATAGCGCTCCCAGACGGCGGCCGAGCCCGTCGTGACCGCGTCGATCATCTCCTGAGTCTGCCGGCGGAGCACCTCGGCGGTGTCTTCGGAGGTACCCTCTTCGGCGGCCAGCGCCAGAGTCTGCAGGAAGAGCAGGACCCCGCAGGTCAGCCCCGCGGTCAGCCAGAGTCTCGCTTGCATTCGGATCTCCTTTGGGTGACTCCGTGAGTCTTGACCCTGATTGCCACCTGAAACTCGCCATGCGATAGTACACGACATGACACGGGAAGAATACGAAGCTCACAAGCAGCGGCTCGAAGAGCAGCTCCGAGCCGGCATCGAGATCCTGAAGGCCGCCCATGACCAGCAGGTCCGGGCTCTGGACGTCGTATGGATGATCACCCAGAGAGAGACGGCGACGGGCCTGCCGCCTCCCAGGGAGGAGCCGCTGTCAGTGCAGCCCCTGGAGTCCCAGAGCGAGCCCGCCTCCCGTCTCCTGCCACGCACCCGGCGCCGCCCCTGGGAGCTGATGAACGATGTCGAGAGCGCGCTGCCGAAGCTTCCGGAGCCGTTCGACCGCAACCACGTCTGCGATGCCCTTGGCTACGAGCCTGACCGCGGCTCTCTCTACCGGACTCTGCAGGGAATGGTCGGCTCCGGCGTCCTCACCGTCGCGAACGCCGGCGGCGGCAAGACGCCGGCCCGCTACAGGAAGGCGGAGCAGCCGCCATCCGGACGCTCGTGACACGCTACCGTCGCCTATTGCGACACCACCGGTGGCTCGTGAGCCATTCGACCTGGAGATTGTGACTGTCATCCCCCAGGACGAACAATTCATCCCGCAGGTCAATGGACTCATTCCAGGGTTGAGCGGACCATTCCGCGGGTCCATTGACTCATCGCTCAGGTCGAATGGCTCATCCCGTGGGGCAAAAGTGCCGACCCGGAGAGCGAAAAGGCTATGGCAGAGGTCGAATGGGGCAACGGCCGTCGCCGTTCTCACAGCCACCGGCGTACGCGCCGGCAATAGTCCGCGTACGAGTCGCCGAACGCCGTGGAAAGGTAGCGCTCCTCGTTTTGTATGACGGCTTTCCAGAGCAGGAGCAGCACCAGAGGCAGCAAGAGGAGGGGCCAGAGCGCGTTGAGCCAGAAAGCCAGCCCCAGGTACATCCCGGTGAGCCCGGTGTACATGGGATTCCTGCTGAACCGGTACGGCCCCACGAGGACAAGGGAGGACGCCGGACGGTTGGGCATCACGGCGGTGCGGGCGCGCCAGAACAAGGAGAGCGCCCAGGCGACCAGCCCGCCGCCCAGGAGGAAGAGCGCCCATGCCAGCATCAGAGCCACGGCTGAACGTCCACCCGGGATCACCGGCAGAGGCCAGACCCGCTGGAGAAGAGCTCCCACCGCGAAGCCGAGAACGAACACGAATGGCGGCGGAAAGGGGACGCCGGGGCCCTTGGAGTGGTGCATCCGGGTAGTATCGCTCAGGGACCCGCCGCTGGCGGAAAATCGCGTGAAGTGGAAACTGCTGGCTGTAGGATCACGAAGCGCCCTAAGCCAAAGGTGCCTTGACGAGAGCCGGGCAGGGAGATATCATATGCGATATCACCTCTCGCGGCCAGAGGTGAGCCGTGGTCCGAAAGACGAAGGAGCAGTTGCTCAACGAGCTTCGCCGTAAGAAAACCAACCGTACGCTTCCAGAAGTCGAGGAGCTGCTTGAGGCTTATGGGTTTACCTACAGGCCTGGGAGCAAGGAGCGCGGAGGAATCTGGCAGAGGGGCCGGTGGACTTTGACCCTCCCAAAGCCCCATGGTGGAGATCGAGCGTTGGCACCAAAATACATCGGTAAGCTCATCGACCTCATTGAGCTCGCCGAGGCGGAAGAACTAGCCGAAAGGAGCGACCGGCAGGATGGCTAAGACACGCGACGACTTCCTCTCTCTGGACTATCCGTGTGAGTTGATTCGCGATTCAGAGGCAGGGATGTTTGTCGCCTCTCATCCGGACCTTCCTGGATGTTTGGCGCAAGGCGCCAGTGCCGATGAGGCGATTGCCAACCTTGACGATGCCCGCAACGACTGGATCACCTTCCGGCTGGAGGCGGGCCTCCCTGTTCCCGAGCCGTTGGGCCAGGAGTACAGCGGAAAGCTTCTCCTGAGGATCTCCCCCAGTTTGCATTCAGCAGTCTCTGTGGCCGCCCGACGCAATAACTTGAGCGTGAATCAGTTCATCAGCAATGTTCTATCCGAGTACATTGGCGGCGCTCGGATAACAGAGCAAGTAGCCGATCTTCTAGCACGGCTGGAGGCACAGACAGCCATGGCCGTTCGCCCGTCGCGGGTATCGTCAGCTCTGCCCGGGCGGAAGAAGAGGACTGCTTAGAACCGTAGCAGAGCTCTCAAAGCTTTGTAGGAACGGGCTTGTAACCGCCCCTACGTCTCCTGCCCCTTCTCCGGCACAACAGGCTGGTACGCCGCCGCCGTCCCGAGATCCCGGATGGCGGGACGAATGCTGTCGTCGATGACGCACTCGATGATGACCCGGATTTCCATCGAGACGTCCATCTCCTCCTCGCCCAGCAACATCATGCCCTCGGTGGGCGGCACGGGCAGGCTGCCGTGGATGGCCATCAGCCGTGTACGGATGGCCTCCAGGTCTCTGACGATCTTCTGAAGCTCCGCCTGGGCTCTCGCCTCGGCTTCCTGGGTGGGGGGCTCTCGCTTTGTCATGGCCGTGAGGATACGGGGCGGCTCTCCTTCCTTGATCAAGGAACTTGAAGATCCTATAAACTATGCTCCGGAGACGATCTTTCGCGCAGTCTGGAAAAACTCCGCCGGATTCGGTGTCACGAAAGCGTGCCGGCGGGCACATCTTCTAATGGAACCGCTTCAAGGGGGGATTCGGCAATGCCGCGAGAAAAGCTGTCACCGGAAGCCTTGGCGCTGATCTACCTGCGCTCGCAGCGGGGCTGGTCCAAGAAGGAGCTGGCCTCCCGCCTGGGCCTCTCGGACGTCCGGCAGCTCTATCGCTACGAGCGGGGCGAGGCGGCGCTTCGCCGCGAGGATCTGGAGTCCATCGCGGCTCGTCTCGGCTATTCGCCGGAGGCCGTGGAAGCCCTGCTCTTCATCCACTCCCTGACCGGGTACGAGCCCAGGCAAGCCGCCTCGCCTTTCCCGCTCACTCCCGAGGACCGCCGGAGGATAAATCGCGCCGTGATCTTCACCGGGTGGACGGTGGCGGAGACGGTCGGCGATTTATTGACCCACAGGAGGAGGAAGGCGAAGGAGGCGGAGGCGCGCCGGGAGGCCGAGGAGCTGTGGACGCGGCTGAAGACCGCCACCCGTCAGGAGCGGCGCGATCTGGTGACGTTCCTCCCGGAGTTCCAGAGCTGGGCTCTGGCGGTACGGGTGTGTGAGGCGAGCGTACGGGCGGCGGCCGACAAGCCGGAGGCGGCGCTGGAGCTGGCGGATCTGGCGTTGAGGATCGCCGAGCAGGTGTTGGGAGAAGAAGGTTGGCGCTGCCGCGTGAAGGGGTACGTCTGGGCCCACGTCGCCAACGCCCGCCGGGTCGCCAATGACTTCGCCGGAGCTGACGAGGCCTTCGCCCGGGCCTGGGATCTCTGGAGGGCCGGAGCCGCCGTTGACCCCGATCTCCTCCCCGAATGGCGGATGTTCGATCTCGAAGCCTCCCTCCGGCGTGAGCAGCATCGTTTTTCGGAAGCCTTGGCGTTGCTCGATCAGGCCCAGGCCGGCAGTAGAGGTGAGCCAGTGTCGACAGCGCGAATTCTCCTGAAGAAGGAACACGTCTTCGAGCAGATGGGTGATGTCCAGAGTGCGCTCGCAGTCTTGGCGGAGGCAGGACCCTTCGTCGAAGCCTCGGGGGACCTCCACCTGCTCTTCGCGCTCCGTTTCAAGGAAGCAAACAACCTATGTCACCTGGAACGCTACGCCGAGGCGACTGGCATCCTGCCACAGGTGCGCGAGTTGGCCGTCCGGCTGGGCAACGGACTGGACCTCATCCGCGTCGTCTGGCTGGCGGCGAAGGTGGCAGCCGGTCAGGGGCGGAAGGAGGAGGCCACGGTTGGCCTGGAGCAGGTGCGCCGGGACTTCACGGTCCGCCAGCTTCCCTACGACGCGGCCCGCTCCTCATTGGATCTCGCCGTGCTCTGGATCGAGGCCGGACGCACGGCAGAGGTGCGGGAGTTGGCGCTCGCGATGACGTGGATCTTCAAGGCCCAGGGGATTCATCGCGAAGCTCTCGCGGCGCTCTCCCTCTTTTACGACGCCGCCCAGCAGGAGACTGCCACGGTTGAGCTGGCGCGCCAGGTGATCGCCGAAGTGGAGAGAGTAAGGCGCTCGGCCTCTCAGCGAACGACAGGAGAGGCCAAGCATTAAGTGTCTAGGAGCCGCAACGGCCGTTCGGGTCGATCTGGCAGCCGGTGTCCGCATGGTCCTGCGGAAGAGGCAGTTTGCCTGCATCACCAATGCAACGTCCGTCGGGATCGATGTTGCAGCCGGTCTTGCTCCAGAGGCTCGCGAGGAAGCTCCAGGCACGGCTGACGAGAGCACGAGGGACCGGCTCGGGGCTTTTCACCGGCCGACGGGGCCCGGCGAAGGCTCCGGGAGCGGCGAGGACAGAGGCGAGAAGGAGAAGGACGAGAACCTTGCGACGCAGAGAGGAGGTGGACATGGGCGGCTCCTTCGAGAGCGCTCCACCACGGCCTCCATGGCCGCAGGGGCGGCTCTACGTAAAAAAGTACACCCGGAGAACATAACCTATGTGCGGAATCAGGAAGAGGTATCAAAATGGCGCAAAGCAAGAACGTCAAGGATGGGCTGCGGCTGGTCACGGTCTTCCTGCGCTTCCAGGCCAACATGACGCAGGCCGAGCTCGGGAAAGCCTGCGGAATCCAGCAGGGCGACATCTCCCGGTATGAGTCCGGCGGGAAGGTGCCTTCGGAAGGGGTCCTGCGGCGGATGGCGGCAGCCGCGGCCATCCCCTGGCCCGTGGCGGCCCATATTCGCCGATTTCTCAGCAAGGTCCTCAGCACCACGGAGCGATGGATCGCGGCGGAGTCAGGCGCCGAGTCCGTGGACCGAACGGCCGTGGAGGTGGCGCTCCTGACGTTCGCCTACGAGCTCATCGAAGCCGACCTTACGGCTCCCTTCACGCGGACTCCGGAGGAAACCCGCCGCGAGGCGGAGGTGGCCTGGCTTGGGCTGGAGGCTCTTCCCATGCCCCGCCGGCGGCGGATGATCGAGCTGTCTCTGCGGTCTTCCCGGAACTGGGCCCTGGCGGTGCGGATCTGCGGGTCGAGCGAGAGGGCGGCGGCCGCCGATCCTGAGGAGGCGATAGAGCTGGCGGAGCTCGCGCTGTCGATCGCGGAGCAGGTGCCCGGAGACGAGGGCTGGCGCTCCCGGGTGAAAGGGTACGTCTACGCCCACCTCGCCAACGCCCGCCGGGCGGCCGGCGACCCCGCCGGAGCCGGCGAGGCGCTGGCCCAGGCCAGGGATCTCTGGCAGGCCAGCACCGACCCCGAGGGCCTCATCCCGGAGCCGGGAGAAGAGAACTGCAAAGACTTCAAGGACCTGCGGTCCTTTCCTTCTACCGGAACCCCAACGCCATGACGTCCTGCACGGCCTCGATCCAGTCGCAGGGCGTCAGGCGGGTCTCGTGGCGGCGGAGGACGTAGAGCTTCTCGCCGCTCTCCCGGCGCTCGAGGAGGCGGAAGCCCTGGTCTTCGTAGAAGGTTTCGACGGGCTTGTTCTTGGCGGTGGGGACGAAACGGCCGCGCAGCTCGAGGTGGCCGGGCTCGTCCAGCAGGCGGTGTTTCAGGTGGTTCATCAGGGCCGTCTCGATGCCCCTGCCCATGGCCCGGCAGCTCATGAGGAAGCTGTCGATGTAGACGATGCGGCCGTCGCGCTTGAGGAGGACGACGCCGACGGTGCCCAGGTCGCCGAAGCGGTCCCGCCCGCGGGCCACCCAGAGCTCGCAGATGGGCGAGGCGATGAAGCGCTCGACCTCGGCCGGGGTGTAGCGCTGGGTGGTGAGGTTGAACTGGTTCGTCTTGGTGAAGAGCTGGTGGATCCGCGGCAGGTCGTCGCGCCTGGCGCGGCTGATCGCGAGCTCCGTGCGCAGGCTGGCGAGATAGGTGGCGAGGTCGCCGGCGGCGGCCTGGAGCTCCTGGCGCTGCCGGTGCTCGTGGTACTGGGCGGTCTTCCGCGCGTCATCTTCGAGGACGGCCGTGCGCTCGAAGTCGGTGAGCCGGTCGAGCAGGGTGGCGTACTCGGCCGGGTCGCGCGGCAGGAGCACGGTCTTGACCTCGGGAAGCATCTGGGCGATCAGGCTCGTCTCGGCCGGGTTGTCGTCGACGAAGACGAGGCTGTCCGTGCCGAGGTTCAGGGCGGCGGCGATCTTCTTCAATCCCTCGTGCTTGGGCTCCCAGGAGATCTCGACGGCGGCGAAGTCGGCGAGCTTCAGGGGCAGCTCCGGCCGGCTGTCGAAGAGCTCGTGCACGTCCCCCGGGTTGTTCTTGCTGCACACGGCGAGCAGGACGCCCTGGGCCTGGAGGGCCTTGAGGCGGTGGTGGAGGTCGAGGAAGGCCTCGCCTTCCGGATCGCCGTGGCCGAGCTTGACGCCGGCGGGGCCGTCCTCCCCCACCACGCCGCCCCACAGGGTGTTGTCGAGGTCGAGCACCAGGCACTTGCGGGCCCGCCCCTGGGCGGCCCGGGTGTGGCGGACGAGCTCGCCGGCCACGCAGCCGAGGAAGGCCGGGGACCACTCCATCTTGGCCAGGTAGTACATCCGGCGGTCGACCAGACGGTCCTTGCCGAAGCGGGAGGCCAGGCGGTCGGCGTCGAAGACCTGCACCCGGGGGTGGCCCTTGAAGCGGCGCAGGATGGCGAGGTTCAGCTCCAGGTGGAACTCGGTCTCGCCGTATTCGGCGTTCAGGTCGGCGACGCCGAAGGCGGCCTGCGGAGGGACGGGGAAGTTGGCCACCAGCAGGGTGCCCGGCAGCCGCTCCAGGGCCGAGAGGGCCCAGGATTCGAGATGGGAGACGACGTCCTCGCGCAGGTCCTGCCGCTCTGCGGGCGACAGCCCAGGGAAGGCCGCCCAGGCTTCCGGCCTCAGCAGGCGCAGGGAGAGGGCCAGCAGCACGAGGTCGGGCTGGAACTGGACGAGGCCGGAGCTCTCCCCGAGCACCTCCTGGACGTACTGGCCGAAGCCGCCGACGTGATGGGCGGCGCTCAGGCCTTCGCGGGCGAAGTGGACGTCCACCCAGCGCGGCAGGAGGTCGAGGGTAAAGTTGGAGAGGTAGGCGATCCGGGCGTCCGGCGACCCCGCCCGCTTCTGCAGGGCGCGCGAGCAGAGGCTCACGTCGTTGGCCGAGAGCTTCTCGAGGTCCACCGGGCCGAGCGCCCGCTGGAGCGCGGCGGCGTCCGGCGCGGCCGCGAGGGCCTCACCCAGGGCCCGGGTGTCGAGCTTCGAGTCGCGCGGTTTCTCCATCGTTGGCATCCTCTCCGATCCTTTCCGCGACGGCATTGTAGAAAGCCAGAAGCTTCCGGCGGAAGGCTTCCGGGGTGAATTCCGCCCGCGCGAGCCGCCGGGCGCCGGCGGCCAGGCGCTCGCGCAGGACCTCGTCCTGGAGCAGGCGCGCGAGCCCCTCGCCCATCGGCCCGGGCTCGGGGTCGACGAGCAGGGCGACCTCGTCGTCGAGCACCTGGGTGTGGGTGGGCAGGCGGGTGGCGACCAGGGCGCGGCCCGAGTCGAGGTACGAGTAGACCTTCATCGGGGTGTTGGTGCCATGCACCCGGGGCGACACCAGCAGGTCCGCCTGACGCAGGCAGTCGCCAAGGGACTCCACGGGACGCGCGCCGGCGAAGAGGACGTGGCCGGCGATCCCCAGCCTTTCAGCCTCCCCCCGGTAGCACGCGATCTCCGCCGCCTCGCCGCCCACCACCACCAGCCGCGCCCGGGGGACCAGCGAGAGGGCGTGGGCGAAGGCGGCCAGCAGCAGGTCGATCCCCTGGTAGGCCTGGAGGTTGCCCACGTAGAGGACCTTGGGATCTTGCCGCCATTCCGGCGGACAGAGACCGGGATCGCCGCCCCGCCCTCTGCCTTCGCCATCGCCGAGCAGGCTCACGTCCTCCAGCCGGGCGACCAGCCCGCCGGGGTGGCAGGCCCGGGCCTGCTCTTCCAGCGAGCCGCAGACGGCGAGTGTGCCGCAGCTTCCGCATATGGCCAGGCGCTCGCAGGCGTCGAGCAGGCGACGCACCCGGGCGAGGACCGGGAAGCGGTCCACCATCTGCTGCGCCAGCCCGGAGTCCATGTCGTAGACGTAGGGCACGCCGAACAGCCATTTGCAGAGCAGGGCGATGAAGGCCGACTCCTCGACGGCGTGGACGACGTCGTAGCGCCCGCGGCGGACCCGCGCCAGGCAGGCGCCGAGCATGACGGCGTCGCCGGCCAGCTTCTTGAGGGAGAAGCCCGGCCGCATGCCCCGCGTCCAGGCCGGGGCGGGGACGCGGATGATGCGACAATTGGGGATCTTCGGGTCTTCCCCCTCGGGGAAGGTGAGCACTTCGATCTCGTGGCCCTGGGCCGCCAGCACCTCGAGGAGCATCTTCTCGGCGATGGGCGTGCCCCGCTGCGAGAAGAAGGGGTGGGGAGCCAGGAGGAGGATTCTCATGGGATCGCCTCCACGGCCGCCTGTGCCTTCCCCTTCTCCCCGCTCCGCCGCGTCGCGTACACCATTCCCCCCGCCAGGGCCTGCAGCAGCACCAGCCCGTAGTCGAGCCAGGCGACGGCCACGCCCAGGGCGGCGGACACCCCGAAGGCGGCGAAGAAGAAGGCCCAGACGTTCTCCCGCACGCCGATGGCGTTGATCGACACCGGCAGCATCATCACGAAGATGGCGAGCGGCACGATCAGGAAGAAGGCCGGCAGGGGGATCGGCACGTGCAAGGCGCGGGCGAGGAAGTAGCCGTTCAGCACGACCAGCGTCTGGAGCAGCAGCGACCAGGCGAAAGCGCGGGCCAGGACGCTCACCGGCCAGCGGAAGGAGAACCGGCTGGCCACGATCCTGGGCAGCACGAAGAGCAGCCCGGCGAGGGCCCCCATGGCGGCCGCGCCCCCCAGCACCCAGGCATAGAGGGCGGGCACGCGCTCGGTCAGACGGCCGGAGGCCAGCACGCTCAGGGCGGCGAAGAGCATCAGGGCGAGCAGGCCCACGAAGCGGTCCACGAAGACGATGGCCACGGCCTTCGCCCGGCCGACCCCCGTGCGTGAGGTATCCATCGCCCGCACGGCGTCGCCGCCGATCGTCGACGGGAGCAGGTTGTTGAAGAACACCCCGACGAGGAAGGAGCGGACGAGGAACGGCAGCGCCGCGTCGCCGCCCTGGGCGCGGATCAGCAGCCGCCAGCGGCTGACGCTGGCCAGATAGCCGAGCGGGTTGAGGGCGAGGGCCAGCAGCACGAACCGCGGGTCCGCCGAGCGGAAGGCGGCGGCGACCTCGCGGAAGGGGGTGCGGGCCAGGATCCAGGCGACCAGGGCCGCCGAGACGGCCAGACGCAGCCAGAGCCAGGGGCCGCGGCGGGCCGCCGGCGGAGCCTCCGACGCTGAAGCCCGGGCCGGCATCCGTTCAGGCCGCCGATCCGACAAGCCTCTCCTTGAGCATGCCGGTGAGGTCCTCCAGAGGCTCGCCCCGGACGTGCATGCGGTACCACATCTCGACGTTGAGGATCATCCACAGCCGGACGTGGTGGTCCGCGCGGTTGGCCACGTGCTCCTCGACCAGCCGGTCGATGGGCTCGCGCCGGAAGATGCCTTCCTCCACCAGGGTCGACTGGGCGAGCAGGTGCTTGAGCACGGGCAGGAGCGGCCCCTTCATCCAGTAGCCGAGAGGGAACATGAAGCCCTGCTTGGGACGCTTCAGGATGGACTCGGGCAGGTAGGGGGCGGCCACCCGGCGCATGACGTACTTGAGGGTGCGCCCCCGCATCTTGAGGCTCACCGGCAGCGAGGCCACGAACTCGGCCAGGCGGTGGTCGAGGAACGGCGAGCGGGCCTCGAGGCCGCGGGCCATGGTCATGCGGTCGGAGAGCATCAGGGAGTGCTCGGGCAGACGGGTGGCGACGTCGGCCTGGAGCATGCGGTCGAGGTCCTGGCGCGCCTCGGCCTCGTCGAAGCCGCGGATCACGGACTCCATGGGGTCGTGCTCCGCCAGCGTCGCCACCACGTCGGGCGAGTAGAGGCCCCCCTTCCCCTCCTGGCCGAAGCGGAAGAAGGCGGTGGCCTGGGCGTAGCGCCGGCCGCCCTCGTGGAAGGAGAGGTCGTGCATCCAGCGCGCCTTCTGGGTGAGGTTCTTGTAGGCCGAGGTGTCGCGCAGGGTGTTGAGCGCCGGCCCCAGGAGGTGCCGCCGCAGACCTGCCGGCAGGGCGGCGTAGAGGTTGACCCAGCGGAAGCCGAAGTAGCGGTCGTAGCCGGCGAAGATCTCGTCGCCGCCGTCGCCGGTGAGCACGACCTTGACGTGGCGGGAGGCCAGGGACGCCGCGTGGTACATGCAGGCGGCGATCGGGTCCGAGGGCTCGTCGAGGTGCCAGACCATCGACGGCAGGAGCTGGACCATGTCGGGCCAGACCATCTCCTCGTGATGCCGGGTGCCGCAGTGCTCGGCGACGGCGCGGGCGTAGGGGAGCTCGTTGAACTGCGGGTCGTCGACGCCGACGGCGAAGGTCTGGAGGGGCTCGGCGCCCAGGTCCGACATCACCTCGGCCATCATCGCCACCACCAGGCTCGAGTCCATGCCGCCGGAGAGGTAGGCGCCCACGGGCACGTCGGAGATCATGTGCGACTCGACGGTCTCGCGGATGCGCTCCCGGGTCTCGTCGACCAGCTCGGCCTCGCGGTCGCCCCGCTTGGGGTGGTAGCGAAGCTGCCAGTAGCGCCGCACCTCGATGGACGGCGCCGGCGCCAGGATCCCGGGCCGCGGCTCGGTGCCGGCAGCGTCGAGCACCAGCAGGTGGGCGGGCGGCAGCTTGCGGATGCCCCTGAACAGGGTGTGCGGGCTGGGGATGAAGCGCAGCGTCAGGTACTCGTCGAGCGCGCGCAGGTCGAGCTCGGGGCGCTGGGCGTCCGGCCCGCCGGCGGCCAGGATGGCCTTGATCTCGGAGCCGAACAGGAGGCGCCGGCCGTCGAACCGGTAGAACAGGGGCTTCTGGCCGAAGCGGTCACGGGCCAGCAGGAGCTTCCTGCGGCGCTGGTCCCAGATCGCGAAGGCGAACATGCCGCGCAGCTCGTCGACGACGCGCTCGCCGCGGTCCTCGTAGAGGTGGAGGATGACCTCGGTGTCGCTGTCGGTCTTGAACCCGTGGCCGCGGGCGGCGAGCTGCCGGCGCAGCTCGCGGTGGTTGTAGATCTCGCCGTTGCAGACGATCCAGACGCTGCCGTCCTCGTTCGAGATGGGCTGATGGCCGCGGGTGAGGTCGATGATGGAGAGGCGGCGCATGGCGAGGCCGGCCTCGCCGAGGAGCACGGCGCCCTGGTCGTCGGGGCCGCGATGGACCAGCGCCCCGTTCATCCGCTCGAGCGTCGTGGCCTCGACGCCCTGGAGGTTCCATTCACCGCAGATTCCGCACACTCGAGATCTTCCTTTCAGCTTCGGGCTCCGGCCGGCCAGGGGCGCGGATCACCTCGGCGACGTGGTAGGAGCGGACCTTGCGGGCGTGGGTGAAGATGATGATCTCGCCCACCAGGCCGAGCGACAGGGTCTGCACGCCCAGCACCATCAGCAGAACGCCCAGCAGCAGCAGCGCCCGGTCCGACAGGCCGGTGTCGAAGAAGAGCTTTTCGGTCACCACGATGAGGTCGACGCCGACCCCCATGGCGAACAGCGCGACTCCCAGCAGGCCGAAGAAGCGCAGCGGCTGGCGGGTGAATTTGGTCAGGAAGAAGATCGAGAGGATGTCGAGCAGCCGCCCGAGGTAGGTGCCGGTGCCGTGGAAGCGGGTGCTCCGGTCCTCGCTGCGCTGGGCGACGTCGATCTCGCGCACGGCAAAGCCGTGGCTGAGGGCCAGCACCGGGATGAACCGGTGCATGCCGCCGTAGAGGTTGAGCTCGCGCGCCACCTGCGGTTTCATGACTTTGAAGCCGCAACTGATGTCGTGGAAATTGGTGCCGGTGAGGCGGCTGACGATGCGGTGGAAGAGCCGCGACTGCAGGCGGTTGAAGTAGGAATCGATCCGCGGGAAGCGCCTGCCGACGACGAGGTCCGGCCCCTCGTCCAGCGCCGCGAGGGCGGGCCCGAGCCCGCTCGGCTGCACCTGGAAATAGGCGGCCAGCGTGACGATGCTGTCGCCGCGGGCCCGCTCCAGCCCGGCGGTGAGGGCCGCGGACTCGCCGAAGGGGCCGCCCATGAGGACGATGACGAGCTCCTGCTCCGTCCGCTCCTGGAGCTCGCGCAGCACGGGCACGGCGTCGCGGAGCTGCTCGTCGATCACGAAGATGAACTCGGAGCTCTTCCCCAGCCGGGACAGCTCGGCCGAGAACTCCGTGTAGAGCTGCCTCAGATCGCCATACCGTTCGACGACGGGGATGACGACCGAGACGTCGGGATTTGCACGCGTCTGTCCTCTGCTCACGGCCGTCCTCCTGAATCGAGCGACGGCAGCACGACGTCGCTGGCCTTGAAGTCGCCCACCCGCACGACCAGCTCGGAAAACAGCCCGAGGATAGTCAGGTGGGCCGAGGCGAAGGCGAGCAGGATCGTGATCGCGGGGAACACCAGCGAGTACTTGCCGCCCGGGGGGACCGTCAGACCGAGGTAGACGGCCACCGCGAACGCCAGCAGCGTCCCCGCCAGGAAGGGCGCGGCGAGCGCCGCGAACCACTTCGCCGGCCGGGTGGTGAAGCCGAGCAGCATCTTGATCGTGAGCAGGTCGAGGAACACCTTCCAGATGCGCGAGATGCCGTACTTGCTGCGGCCGAACTGCCGAGCCCGGTGGTTGACCACGACCTCCCGGCAGCGGGAGCCGGAGAGCGACATCATGGGCGCCATGAAGCGGTGCATCTCGCCGTAGAGGCGGGCGCGCTTCACCACGTCCGTGCGGTAGGCCTTGAGGGTGCAGCCGTTGTCGTGGATCCGGGTGCCGGTGATCTTGCCGATCAGCCAGTTGGCGGCCATCGAGGGCAGGCGGCGCGAGACCATCTTGTCCTTGCGGTCGCGCCGCCAGCCGCAGACGACGTCGCAGCCCTCGTCGAGGGTGGCGAGCAGCAGGCCGAAATCCCGCGGGTCGTTCTGCAGGTCGCCGTCCAGGGTGATGACCGTCCGCCCCCGGGCCTGGTCGAAGCCGGCCTGGAGGGCGGCCGTCTGCCCGTAGTTGCGGCGGAAGCGGATCGCCTCGACCCGGGGGTCGCGGGCGCAGATCTCCCGCAGCCTGTCGAGGGTGCCGTCGGTGCTGCCGTCGTCGACCAGCAGCAGCTCCCAGCCGATCCCCAGGCTCTCCGCCGCCGCGCGGACCTCCCCGTAGAGGGCGTCCACGCTCTCTTCCTCGTTGTAGAGCGGGATGACGATGCTCAGCTCCAGCACTTCAAATCCTTCAACTTCCTGCCTTACGGCACCCTCTTCACGATCATCGGGCCCAGCACCCGGGTGACGGCAATGGGCAGCTTCTGCCATAGACGGATGGCGGCCTGGTATTTTGGGTTCGCGGGGCTGACGTTGGGCAGCTCACGGGCCTTCACCAGGTGGTACTGGTAGCCGAGGGGGACCTCCTCCATTCCCCACCGCTGCTTGAACTTCCAGGCGCCGGTGCCGCGCTTGCTGCGGCCGAAGTCGAAGGTGCGGAAGCCGTTCTCCCGGCCCCAGCGCATGATCGCCAGGTAGGTGAAGTCGTCGACTCCGCGCGGCCGCTCGGTGCGGTCGGCCCCGGCGTAGAAGGGCATCAGCACGTCGCGGAAAAGCAGGTTCATCACGCCCGCCACCGGCTTGCCCTCGTGGAGGACGAAGAACAGGTTGGTGTCCCCCGGGTGGCGGTCGAGGATCTCGCGCAGGAAGCGGCGCGGATAGACCGGCGTCCCGTGGTGGCGCATGCTCTCGCAGAACAGCCGGTAGAAGAGGGGCAGCTCCTCGAGGCCGGCGACGCGGTACTCGAACGGCGCCTTGGCGACGTAATTCATCATCTGCCGCCGCTTGCGCTCCATCCGCTTGAGCAAGGCCTCCTCGCTCTCCGCGAGGTCGGCCCGGAAGGTGACGTAGAGGTCCTTGGTCAGCAGCCCGGGGTCGGGCAGCGGGCGCTCCGAGCGCAGCTCGAGGTAATCGACCCGCAGCTCTTCGGCCAGCGTCCGGGCTTCGGCAAGCAGGGCCGAGGCCGCCGCGCCGTCGTCCGCCACGATGCCGCCGCCGATGGCGAAGGGGATCGAGACCAGGGAGCGGCCGAAGAGCAGGCTGCGGAGCTCGAACATCGGCAGCACGCCCACGATGCGCCCGTCCCGCAGGGCGGTCAGGTAATGGGCCCGGTGGCCGAAGACCCGCTCCACCAGCCAGCGCCAGCCGAGCTGATGGAAGAAGGTGGCCTCGGGCGAGCTCTTGACGTAGCGGTCCCACTCGCCCTCGCGGTGCGCGCGCAGGGTCTCGACGGCCACGAAGCCCGGCGCCGCCGCGACGGCGGGCTCGATCTCGGTCAGGACCAGCGGCTCGGCAGTCATTGCTCCCGTCATAGGCCGAGAACCTCCCGGCAGGTCGTGAAGGTGTACTCGGAGAACAGCCGGGCCAGCCGGGCCTCGGTCAAATCGAGGTTGCGGTAGTGGCGGAGGCGCTTGAGCATCCCGACGTCCTGCACCGGCTGGCCGGGATCGAGCTCCCAGGGGTGGATGTAGACCACGGCGGGGCGGCGCTCGACCTCGTTCAGGTGGCGCATCCCCCAGCGGATGAAGGGCAGCGGGAAGTGGCGCAGATAGCCGCCGCCGACGAACGGCAGGTTCATCCCCGCGAGGCGGATGGTCGAGATGGGGAACTCGTGCAGGGCCGAGCCGTTGTGCCCCCGCACCGGCCGCGGGAAGCGGGGGAAGTCGGGGATGCCGTAGTGGTCGTGGCGGATGGGGAAGATGCTGGAGTCGTAGCGGAACCCCTCCTCCGCCAGGATGTCCATGGCCCACATCGTCTCGCGGACGATCGAGTAGTTGGGGGCGCGGTAGCCGATCACCTCGACGCCTGCGACGTCCTCGATGGTCGCCTTGGAGCGGCGGACGTCGGCGCGGAACTCGTCCGGGGTGAGGGTGGTGACCCGGCGGTGGTCCTGGCCGTGGGTGCCCAGCTCGTGGCCGGCGTCGCGGATCTCGCGCACCAGGCCGGGCCAGCGCTCGGCCACCCAGCCGAGCACGAACCAGGTGCCCTTGACCCCGTGCTCGCCGCACAGCTCCAGCAGCCGCCGGGTGTTCTGCTCGACGCGCGGCTCGAAGCCGTTCCACGAATCGCGGGGAATGGCGTTCTCGAACGCTCCGACCTGGAAGTAATCCTCGACGTCGACGGAAAACGCGTTCAGCACGATCTCACCTCCTGGCCCGGCACGACGGCGGCCGAAGGCCGCTCCCGCAGCCCGGCCACCAGCTCCTCGACCCGCCTCGCGTTCTCTTCCCACAGGTAGCCCTGCTCGAAGACGCGGGCGCGCGCCGCCTCGCCCAGACGGTTCCGCATTTGCGGATTCCGTACCAGGGCCAGGATGGCGGCGGCGAGGTCGTCGGCGGACGGGTTCTCATCCCCGGGGCAGAGCAGCGCCGTCTCCCCGTGGGTCAGCAGCTCGCGCACGTTGGCCGAGCCGGGCGCGACGATGGCGCGGCCGGCGGCCATGTACTCCAGGATCTTCATCGGGCAGGCGTAGGACGTGACCGCCGGCTGGACGGCGACGTCGAAGGCCGCCAGCGCCGACTCGATGCCGCCGCGCGGCACCGGGCCGCAGAGCACGACCCGCTCCCGGAGGTCCGGCGAGGACTCGCGGATCTCGCGCAGGGCGGGCATGGCGGGGCCGTCGCCGGCCAGCACGAGGTGGATGCGGGCCTCCCGCCAGGCGGGCGAGGCGGCCAGCTCGACCAGCTGCTCGAGGCCGTGCCAGGCGCGGAACCAGCCGACGAAGCCGGCCACCGGCGCGTCGGCCGGAATGCCCAGGGCCCGGCGGAAGGCGGCGCCGTCGCCGTTCGTCCCGAACTCGCGGCGGACGCCGTTGGGCATGACGACGATCTTCCCCTCGGGCACGCCGTCGCCTTCCAGGATGCGGGCCAGCACGCGGGTGACGGCGATCGTCACGTCCGCCCGCGCGCAGAGCCGCCGCTCGATCCGCCCCGTGACGGCGCGGAAGAACAGCCCGTCGTGCTTCGCCTTCTCGAGGGCCAGGGGCGAGTTCACCTCCAGCACGAAGGGCACGCCGTGGCGGCGGGCGGCGGCGAGCCCGGCGAAGGTGTTGGCGGCGTAGCGCTCGTAGACGAAGTCCGGGCGGTGCTCGCGGATGGCCCGCGACAGGCGCCGGTAGGCCACGGCGTTGTAGGCGAGCTCCATGGCCTCGCGGGCGGGCAGCGGCAGGCTGGAGGCGGCGCGGGAGGCGAGCCCGGCGAGGCCCCGCGCTTCGCCGCCGGACTCGTCCGCCCTGGCCTCCGTCCCGGCCTCCACCAGGGCGACCTCGCGCACGTCGTGGCCGCGCAGGCGGAAGGCCCGCTGGATCTCGGAGATGTGGATGCCCTGGGCGTCGCCGGCGCGGGTGCGGTGGTGGTAGAGGATCCTCATCGCACCACCTCCTGGGCGTAGGGTGCGCCGTGCGCACCGTCCGGAGCGGCGATGGGATGCACGGCGCCCTCCAGCTCCTCCGCCACCTCGCGGCCGACGGCCCGCCAGGTGCGCGACTCGACGCGGGCGCGCACGGCGTCCCGGTCCCAGCCGCGGCTCAGGGCCTTGTCGATGCCGGCGGCGATCGACTCCACGTCCCGCTGCACCAATACCCCCGTCTCCGGCCCGAGCAGCTCGGGGATGCTCCCCACCGGCGTCGCCACCACCGGCGTGCCGCAGGCGAGGGCCTCCAGCACCACGTTGGGGCACCCCTCGTGGGCGGTCGCCAGCACGAACAGGTCGGCGGCGGCATACCAGGAGGCCAGCTCGGCGCTCGGCCGGGGGCCGGCGAAGATCACGCGGTCGGCGATCCGCAGCCGCTCGGCGAGCTGCCGCAGCTCGTTCAGCATGGCCCCCTCGGCGCCGTCGCCGCCGACGATGGCGAGGCGCAGCGTCGGCCAGCTCTTGCCCAGCTTCGCCATCGCCTCCATCACCAGGTGGAAGCCCTTGCGGGGGGCCAGCGTGCCCACGGAGACCAGGAGCGGCCCGTACTTGGCGAAACCCACGGCGCGCCGGGCCTCGGTGCGGTCCTGGGGGTGGAAGACGTCCGGGTCGATGCCGTTCTCGATCACCCGCACCCGCTCCGGAGGCACCCCGAGGGCGACGGCGTCCCGCTTCAGCGACTCGGAGACGGCGATCACCCGCGCCGCCCGGCGCAGGGCGAAGCGGAGCTGCGGCCGGCGCAGACGGAAGGGCACGAGCAGCGGCAGCATGCCGCGCAGCGTGACCGTCACCGGCACCCGCAGGACCAGCCCGGCGAGCGCCGCCGCCAGGCCCTCGGGATAGACGAAGTGGGCGTCGATCACGTCGAAGCGGAACTCCCGGCGCAGCCGGATCAGCGCCGGCAGCGTCCAGAGGAAGAGGAACAGGCCGTCCAGGCACTTGAGGATGCCCGGGACGGAGAGGAACCGCGGGTGGAGCACGGGCACGCCGTCCTGGACCTCCTCGCGCGGCACCTCCGGCCGGAAACCCGGACGGAGCCCCGAGACCAGGGGGAACCAGGGGGTGGGCGCCATCACCCGCACCTCGAAATCCGCCGCCGGCAGGCCGCGCATCCGCTCGCGCACGAAGACGCCGTGGTGCGGCTGGGCGGCGTTGGGGAAGACGGTGCTGAACAGCAGCACGCGGGTCCGTCTCTCAGACTGCCGCGGCATGCAGCACCTCCAAGTCGCTCGACAGGGCGGGAGCCGCCTGGCGCGCCACCTCGCGCCCCCAGACCTCCAGCATCAGCAGGGTCCACAGGGCCCAGCCCGCCTCCAGCCGGCGCGCCCCGTGGTCGTCGAGCAGGCGCTCGACCTCGCGGCGCTCGAAGAGGCCGCGGCCGAAGGCGTCCGGCGCCAGCAGGAGATCGCGGGAGAAGTCCCGCAGGTCCTCGCGCAGCCAGCGCGAGACGGGCGGGGCGAAGCCGCGCTTGGGCCGCGACAGGATCTCCGCCGGCAGCCGCCGCCCGGCGATCCGCCGCAGCAGGATCTTGGTCTGCCCGCCCGCCATCTTGAGCCGCGCCGGCAGACGGGCCGCCATCTCGACGATCCGGTGGTCGAGCAGCGGGCAGCGGACCTCCAGGGCATGGGCCATGCTCATGCGGTCCACCTTCACCAGGCCGTCGTCCGCCAGCCAGGTCTTGAGGTCGAGATAGAGGGCGCGGGCCAGCGGCTCGCGGGGAGCCCGGGCGAGGTGCGGCTCGAGAGCGGCGAAGGGATCGAACCGCCGGCGCCGCTCGCGCAGGCCCTCGCCGAACAGGCGCTCCTGCAAGTGGCCGGGGATCAGGCAGCGGTCCTGGTAGTAGGAGCGGGCGGCGTCCACCGACAGGTTGCCGAGCAGGCCGCCCAGGCGGAACGGGCGCGGCAGGCGCGGCGAGCGCGGCCAGCGCCGGGCGAGCTCCGGGAAGACGCCGCGGCGCACGGCCGCCGGCACCCAGGGGCGCAGGCGCTCCTCCAGGAGGTGCATGCCGTACTTCTCGCCGTAGCCGGCGAACAGCTCGTCGCCGCCGTCGCCAGACAGGGCGACGGTGACCCGCCGCCGCGTCTCGCGGGAGACGTACCAGGTGGGCACGGCCGAGGGGTCGGCGAACGGCTCGTCGAGGTGCCAGGCGATCCGCGGCAGCACGTCCACGAGGTCGGGGTGGACCTCCGTCTCGACGTGGTCGGCGCCGAGGGCGGCCGCGACGGCGGCGGCGTCCGCGCGCTCGTCGGTGGCGCGGTCGGCGAAGCCCACGGTGTGGGTGCGCACGGGCGCGGACAGGGCGCCGCTCATGAAGGAGACGATCGTCCCCGAGTCGATGCCGCCGGAGAGGAAGGCCCCCAGGGGCACGTCGCTCTCCAGCCGGTCGCGCACGGCGGAGCCGAGGAGCGACTCGAGCTCGGAAGCCAGGCGCTCGTCCTGGCCGGGCCCGAGGTCCACGGGGGCGTCGACCGGCAGGTCCCAGTAGCGCTCGACGCGGACGCCATGGGCGTCGGCGACGGCGAGGTGGCCGGCGGGAAGCTTGGCCGCGCCGCGGAAGATGGTCCACGGCGCCGGCACGTAGCCGTAGGAGAGGTAGAGGTCGAGGGCTTCCGGATCGATCTCCGGCGCCACCAGGCCGGCGGCGAGAAGCGACTTGAGCTCGGAGGCGAAGCCCAGACGGCGGCCGTCGTCGGCCAGGAAGAGCGGCTTCTTGCCGATGCGGTCGCGGGCCAGCAGCAGGGTGCGGCGGCCGAAGTCGGCCACGGCGAGGGCGAACATGCCGGCGAGCTTCTCGACGCAGCGCGGCCCCAGCTCCTCCCAGAGATGGACGATGACCTCGGTGTCCGAGCGGGTGGCGAAGCGGTGCCCCCGCTCCTCCAGGCCCCGGCGCAGCTCGCGGTGGTTGTAGATCTCGCCGTTGCAGACCACGGCGGCGGAGCGGTCCTCGTTGAAGATCGGCTGGTGGCCGCCGGCGACGTCGATGATGGAGAGCCGCGCGTGGCCGAGGCTCAAGGGGCCGGTGAGGAGGAGCCCCTGATCGTCCGGCCCGCGGTGGCGCAGCGGCGTCACCAGGGACGCGAGCGTGTCGCGGTCCGCGGCGCCCGAGCCCGCGGCGTAGAGGAACTGTCCGGCGATGCCGCACATGGCGTCAGGCCCTCCTCGCCAGGGCCGAGGCTGGAGAGGGCAGTGGGCGCCGCCACCAGGGCTCCTCCGCCACGGCGGGCGCCGCGGCCGCGGCGGCGATCGCCTGCAGGCTCACGCTCATCCCGACGATCTGGTAGATCAGCTCGGAGTAGGCCGTGTTGAGGAACATGCTGCCCACGAAGTAGGCCAGGATGGAGATCTGGAGCATGCGGGCATAGGTCTCGACCCAGGGCTCGCCGGTTTCCCTGCGCAGCCGTCCCAGGCCCCACCAGCCCGAGCCGATGACGCCGAGGAACAGCAGCAATGCCGGCAGGCCGCACTCCGAGAGGATCTGGAGGTAGGCGTTGTGCGACACCCGGAAGCGCTCCGGCTCCGGCGAGTAGCGCGAGTGGACGACCTGCAGGTTGTTCGGCCCGACGCCGAACACCGGGTAGTCCAGGAACACCCGCCACGAGGTCTCCCAGGCGTTGAGGCGGCCGACCGCCGAGCGGTCGTCCTGATATTCGGAGATCGTCGACGCCCGCTCGACGTAGGCCTGGGTAAAGGCGTCCGAGGTGAAGAACAGGAACCCCGCGAGGCCGGCGGCCACCAGCCCGCTCACCGCCAGGCGGTGCTTGGAACGCCAGATCAGCGGCGGCACCACGGCGCACAGGGTCAGCAGGCCGCCGCGCGAGAAGGTGAACAGGATCGTGACCGTGGAGAGCACGGCCATCACCGCGGCGATGACCCGCAGGATCTTCTCCTTCTCCACCACGGCGATGCCCACCAGCAGCGGCAGGATCATGTTGAGGACCAGGGCGAAGCTGTTGTTGTCCGACATGAAGCCGCCCGGCCCGTCGTCGTAGCGGATGCCGCCGCGCACCAGGCCGACGAGGCCGCGCTTGGCGCCCAGGAAGCCGATCGAGAAGGCGACCAGCATCACCAGGATGCGGAAGCGCCGGCGGTCGCTGACCAGGCCGGTGGTCAGCACGCTGATCAGGATCGCCTTCCAGTAGTAGCCGTAGAGGTCGACGGAGACCTCGGGCAGCACCGCCGTGGCCACGGTGATGCTGATCCAGCCGGCGAGCAGGATGAGCAGCACCGTCTGGAGCTTGAGCACCATCCACCGCTCGCGGCCGAGGGCGAGGACCAGGCCGAGCAGCAGGGCGATCGCCACCCACTGCGAGAGAGGGAGGATGCGGGTCATTCCCCACGCCATGTCCTGCGGCCGCATGTAGGCCAGCCAGCCGTAGACCAGCAGCCCGACGAAGGGGCGGAAGACGATGACCGGCAGTGAGGCGCAGACGATCGCGAGGACGATCAGGTCACGCACGGCGCGCTTCTCCGGCGGCTGCGGCCGGCAGATCCTCCGTTGCCTCGGAGCGGCGGTCCTCGGGCGGCAGAGGCGAGCCGGCCGGCGGGCGCGCGGACGCCCCGACCAGCTCTTCCATGCGCTCCAGGTTCGTCCCCCAGCGGTAGGTGGCGGTCAGCCGCTGGCGGGCGCTCTCGGCCAGCCGCTGCCGCGCCGCGGGGTCTTCGATCAGGGAGGCGATGGCGCGCTCCATCTCCTCGTTCGAGGAGGCGGCCAGCAGGTCGCGGCCGCTGCGGAAGCCGCCGTCGGAGAGGCCGGCCAGCACCCGCTCGCTGCAGACCACCGGCACGTTCGAAGCGATCGCCTCGAGCACCTTGTTCTGCACCCCCTGGGCGATGCGCAGCGGCGCCACGAACACCCAGGCGCGGGCCAGGAACGGCCGGACGTCGCCGACGGCGCCGGTCACCTGCACCCCCGGCAGCTCGCCCAGGTCGCGCACGGCGGCGATGGGGGCACGGCCCACCACCAGGAGCTCCAGGTCGGGGAACCGCTGGCGCAGGCGGGGGAAGACCTCGCGGGCGAAGTGGACGATGCCGTCGACGTTGGCGAAGTAGTCCATCTGGCCCGTGAAGACCAGCGCCGGGTGGGCCGACTTGGGCAGCTCTAGAGGCTGGAAGAAGTCGAAGTCCACCCCGGAGAGCACGGTCTCCACCTTGGCCTGGGGCGCGAAGCTCTTGTAGAGCCGGGTCTCGTTGCCGGTGGCGAGGAAGATCCGGTGGAAGCGCTCCGCCAGCGACGCCTCGTAGTGGCGCAGCCGCCGGGCCTCCAGGGCGTAGACCGGCCGCAGGGCGAGCGGCGCGAAGCGGGCGTACTGGCTCCACTTGGCCGAGTCGACGTCCACCATGTCGAGCACCGCCGGCACCTCCGGCAGCAGGGCGGCGTAGGGCGCCATGGCCGAGCAGTAGACGAACACGACGTCGAACCGCTCGCGCCGGGCCAGCTCCCGCAGCCGGGCGCTGAGCTCGGCCGACTGAAAGAACGAGAGGGTCAGCGGGCCGGGCCGGAGCACCCGCAGGGCCGCCCGGACGTAGGCCGCCGGCCGGCTCAGGGGGAAGACCTCCACCCGCTCGCAGAGGGCCTCGAGCGGCGCCAGGTCGGGCACCGCGCCGTCGGCCAGCGTCAGCAGGTGGACGCGGTGCCGGCGGGCCAGGCTGCGGATGGCATGGAAGGCCCGGATTTTATCGCCCTTGTCCGGCGGATAGGGGACCCGGTGGCAGAGGAACAGGATCTTCAGGCCGGCGCGCGGGCGCGACGCGTGCCTCAGGAGATCCACGGGAATGGGCTCGGTCATCGGGCACCTCTCCCCAGCAGCACGATCCTGGCCGTCGAGAGCAGGATCGAGATGTCGAGGAACAGCGAGAGATTCTTGATGTAGTAGAGGTCGAACTTGAGCTTCTCGATCGACTCCTCGAAGGTGGAGGCGTAGGGTGCCTTGATCTGGGCCCAGCCCGTGAGGCCGGGGCGGACGACCAGCCGCTGCTCGTACCAGGGGCAGGCCTCCTTGAGCTGCTCGACGAACATGCGGCGCTCGGGGCGGGGCCCCACCAGGCTCATGTCGCCCAGCAGGACGTTCAGGAGCTGCGGCAGCTCGTCGAGCCGGGTCTTGCGGATGAAGCGCCCGACGCGGGTGATCCGCGGATCGCCCTGGACGGCCCAGCGGGCGCCGCCAGCCTCGGCGTCGGTGCGCATCGAGCGGAACTTCCAGAGCGTGAACTCGCGGCCGCCGCGGCCCACCCGGTCCTGGCGGAAGAAGACCGGACCCGGCGAGTCGAGCCGCACGGCGAGCGCGACCAGCAGCATGAACGGCAGCGCCAGCACCACCCCGATGCCCGAGGCAACGATGTCGAGCAGGCGCTTGGCGAACAGCGTGCCGCGGGAGACGACGAAGCCGTCCGAGAAGATGAGCCACGACTTGCGCAGCCCTTCCACCATGATCTTGCCGCTGATCTGCTCGTAGTAGCTCGATCCCTCCTGGACGCGGATGCCCTTGGTCTTGCACTCGAGCAGGGCGTCCATGCTGAGGCGCCCCCGGTAGTCCAAGGCGGCCACCACGACCCGGGTGACGCCGTGCTGCAAGGCCAGGCTGCAGGCCTGGGCCGTGGTGCCGATCACCCGCGGGTTGATCAGGCTCACCCCCTGGAGCAGAGGGTCGTCGTCGAGGAACCCGACGACGCGGTAGCCCAGGTGCTTGCGCGCCAGGGTCTCGCGGGCGATGTCGATCGCCTTCTCGTCCGCGCCGACGATCAGGATCCGCTCGCTGAAGCTCTCCGAGCGCAGGATCCAGCCCAGGCCCACGCGCCAGGCCACCACGAAGGAGGCGCCGAAGACGAGCGCCAGGGCGAAGACGCCGCGCCCCGTCTCCAGCGAGGGAACGAGGAAGTAGATCGCCCAGGAGGCGATTGCCAGGATCGAGAACGTCCGCAGCAGGCGGATCGTCAACAGCCGGCTGGAGAGCCGCTCGCCGAAGTCGTAGAGGCCGTTGGCGTAGAGGGCCAGCAGTCCCAGCAGGGCGAACATCGACGCCTCCAGGAGCACCGTCCCTCCCGACGGCGGCGTGCCGGGACCGATCCCCAGGCGCAGGTGCGTGGCGAACAGCACCGCGACCAGGAGGAGGCTCCCCTCGGCAACCAGCGAGATCAACGCCGGCACGGCCCAATAACGATTGAAGATGCGGATCATCGACGCGCTCCCTGGCTAATCGGCTACCAATACCTTGCTAGTAATACCCGCGGTATCCGCGATCGGAAATGCGCGCGCAATTGAGCACCGCCCCGACGAGCTTGTCCGGCCCCAGGGCGGCGAGCGTCTTCTCGAGGCTTCCCTTCTTGGTCTGCCCCGCCCGCACCACCACCACCACGCCGTCCGAGCGGGCGGCGAGCGACCGGGCGCTGGCGAGCAGGCCCATGGGCGGTGAATCGATCACCACCATCTCGTAGGCGGCACGGACCTCGGCGAGCACCTCGGACATCCGGCGGCTGGACATCACGTCGCCGCCTCCCGAGGCCCCGGCCAGCAGCACGTCGAGGGTGCTCCCCTCCAGGGAAACCACCGCCTCGGCGAGCTGGGTCCGCCTCTCCAGCACCTGCTGCAGCCCCGGCCGGTCCGGCCGTTCCGGGAGGAAATAGGTGTGGAGCTGGGGCCGCCAGAGGTCCCCCTCGAGGAGCAGCACGCGACGCTCCTGGCCGCGGGTGAGCGTCAGCGCCAGGTTGAGGCTGGTCAGCGTCTTGCCCGCCCCCTCCTCCGGGCTGGTGACGGTGAGGACGTAGCCCAGGTTGCCGAGCGGATTGATCTGCTCCTCGACCTGCACGGCGAGGCTGCGGTACTGCTCGGCCGCGAACGACGGCGGGTCCATGTGGTTGATGACCGGAGCGTCGTCGCGAAGCTGTATGCGGCGTGACGGCCCCAACTCCCGGGGCGCCCGCGGCGACCTCTCCGTTCTCAGCGATAAATCCATGATGGTCATCTCCTGCTGTCCCGGGAGCCGCCGCGGGTTCCCTGGAAGACAGGGATCGTGGCGAGCAGCGGCAGGCCGGGGAAGGCCTGCTGCAGAGAATCGGCGTCGGTGTAGGTGGGATCGGTGCGGTCGCGCAGCAACGCCGCGAACAGCCCGGCGAGCCCGCCGGCGCAGAGCCCCAGACCCAGCACCAGGAGCTTGTTGGGACCGTACGGCACGGACGGCGGCAGGGCCCGCTCGAGGATGTTGAAGCGCTCGCCCTGCTGGCTCTTCTCCAGGTTCTCGTAGAGCTTGGCGTTCAGGCGCTTGTCGAGCAGCGACTCGTAGGAGTTCTTGATGTTCTCGTAGTCGCGGGTCAGCGACAGCAGCTCCTGCTCCACCCTGGGCACGCTCTCGAGCCGCGCCTGGACGCGCGAGGTGTCGCCCAGGATGCGCTCGCGCTCGTTCTTGAGGTTGCGGATCTCCATCTCGATGGAGGCCAGCTCGGCCTTGAGCGTGGGATCGACCCGCGGGGCCGCCGGCTCGTCGTCCTCTTCTTTTTCTTTGGCGGCCGCGGCCGTGGTGCCAGCGGCGGCGGGCTCCTCGCGGCGGGGCCGCTCGCGCTCCGCCTTCTCCAGTTGCGCGATCTGCGCCTCGGTGCGGATCACGTCGGGATGCTTGTCCGTGTAGCGGGCGCGCAGATCGATCAGCTCCGCCCGGAGCAGCTCAAGCCGGGTCGGCGGCTCGGGGGCCGAAGGGGCCGCGGCGCCGTTGGTGATCGTCCGGCCCGACCGGGTCACGACCGAGGGATAGCGCCGCATCTCGGCGAGCTGGGTCTGCAGGAGGATCTTGCGGGTCTCGGCCTTGTCCAGAGCGTCCATGTTGATCTCGAGCTTGGTCTGGAGCTGCTCGACGGAGCGCAGATTGGTGTCGCGCTGCTCGGGCAGGTCCCCCATGTTCTGGCGCTTGAACTCGGCGAGACGGGCCTCCTGCATCTCCAAGCGGCGCTTGGTCTGGGCGAGCTCGCCCTCCAGGAACGAAGAGGTCCCCTGCGCCTGGTTCTCGCGCAACTGGAGGTTGCTGTTGATGAACAGCTCCGCCACGCGGTTGGCCGTGCGGGCGGCCTTCACGGGCTCCTCCCCCTCGAAGTAGATGAGGAAGGTGTCCCCCTGCAGGCGCACCGTCAGGTCGTTTCGCACCTGCTCGATCACCCGCTCCATGGAATACTCGCGCCGCATCTCCGGGTAGAGGTCCATCTCGCGCACGATCCGCTCCAGGTTGTCGCGGTTCTTGATCTGCGGCTCGATCGTGCGCAGCCGCTCCTCGATGCTCGAGCTCACCGTCGGCTTCACGTAGTCGGCGGGCACCTTCTGCCGCTCGACGAGCACGGTGGTGACGGCCCGGTAGGTCTTGGGCAGCACCTTGAGCGCCAGCACGCCCGCCACCAGACCGAGCGCCAGCGGCACCAGGAACCAGAAGCGGCGCCGCCAGACGGCCCGGGCCAGATCACTGATCGTCAGGTTCGTCATCCGTCGGTCTCCCAAGGCTCTCCGGCGCCTTCGGGGTCTCCCCCGTGCTGTAGATCCGGAAAGCCAGGCTCAAGAAATAGCGTGCATAGCTGAGGTTGCCGAAGGACTCGATCTCGGAGCGCTGCCACACCTGGGAGTAGCCGCCTTCCAGCCGGAACGCCGGGGCGAAGGTCCAGGCGGCGCGCGCCGTGCCGGCGGCGAACTCGGTCAGACGATCGCCGCGGCCCGGCAGCTCCTCGCCGCCGTCCCGGTCGGACGAGAGGTCGCTCTGCCGCGAGGCGTTGCCGTCGAGCCCGAGCTCCCATTGCCGGCCCACGGGGACCGAGAGGCCGAGGAAGGCGTTGTCCGCCTCCACCGCGCGGCCCAGGCCGGCTCCCGGCGAGATGTCATGGGAGAGGCCGAGGCCCCAGCGGATGATCTCGCGCTCCTGCGAGAACTGCAGGGCGCCCCGCCACCCCTGCCGGTCCTCCTGGGCGATCCTCTCCGTCACGACGGGAACGCCGGGCTCGCCAGGATCGCTGGGATTGCCGGGCTCGCCGGGCAGCACGAGCAGGAGGCGCTCCGAGGACTCCACCCAGAAGGCGCCGCCCTCCACCCGCAGGTGATTGCTCCGCCCCAGGTCGTGCACCCAGGCGATGCCGACGGTGCGGACGTCGGCGTCGCCGCGTTCCCGGTAATCGAACTGCCCGATGCCCGCCAGCGCCTCGAGCCGGCGCCCCTGCTCCAGGTCGAAGCCGGCGCCGATACGGGCGCCCAGCGATTCGGAGTCGAAGAGGTCCTCGTCCTCGAACTTGCGCAGCGAGTGGTTGACCCCCAGCACCAGCGAGGCACGGCGGCTGAAGTCATGGTCGAGGGTGACGTCCAGGGCGTGGCTGAGCTGGTCGCCCCGGCGGCTCACCGTCGTCGTATCCGGGACGGCGACCGGAGCGTAGAGGTTGAGGTCGGGGGTCGAGAGGAGCCGCTCCCGGACGTCCAGCCGCAGCCGCCGGGTGAGATCGCCCACCAGGCCGAAATCGAGGCGGTGGGTGGTGCCCGAGATGTCGGCGTCGCCAAGGCTCCGCTCGTAGGACGGGGCGTAGGCGAGAGCGAGGTTCAGCCGCTGCAGGGCATAGGAGAGCTGAAGGTTGAGACCCGCGCGTCCCACCGATTCGTTGCTGCGCAGGATCTGTTCCTGATCCGGGTCGAGGTTGCCGCGATCACCGTAGTTGCCGTCGTCGCGGACGCCTGCCTCCCCCTCGAGGATGAACCGGAACTCCCCCGCCGCCGCGGCGTGGGCCAACGAAACGTAAAGCACCGCCACAAGGGCCGCCGCCTTCCCGGTCCGCCGCGCCATCCACCGTTCTTCCGATACCGGTAAGCCTCTCATGGGTCTCTTTCCTTCTCTCCGCTCGCTTAAGACGCCGAGACCGGCTAGGCCCAGCCGGCCTCGCGAGTGACTACCGATCCAGTCGCCGTGAGCCGCCCTACGAGATCTATGTCTGATCGCAGCCTGATCACGAAAAACAGCCGGAAACTACTTCCTGGCCCTCCAGCAAATTGCAAGAGGGGTGCCATAGCCCTTCATGGAAGTGAACCCCGATCCGTTCTCTCCGTGCTCTCCGCTCTCGCCGCTCTTTTCCAGTTCTTTCCCCAACAAATCGCGCCCTGTTCCCGCTGCGGCAGGCGAACTCTTTCCAACTTGCTCGTGTAGGTTTTTCCGCCCCCTGGAACCGTCTTATAACCATAAACAGATTGGAAAACGTAAGTAGATGATGAATTTCGGTCCACGCCACGCGGTGGGCAGCGGTTTCATAACCTTTCCGTCACCATCGTGAGGCGGGGCCGGCCCCGCCTCGCCTGCATTCGGAGTGGATCGCGCAGGTGGGGATCAGGGAACGAACAGCGTGTCGCCAGGCTGCAGGAGGAGGTTGTCCTGCGGTTTCTTACCGGAGACGATGGCGGCGATCGCGATCTCGAAGCGCCGGTCCTGCTTGCCGTCGCGGGTGTCCCGCAGCACGACGACGCGCCCCTTGGCGTAAGGAGTGACTCCGCCCGCCAGGGCCAGCGCCTGCATCAGCTTCGTCCGCGGCTGGAGATCGTAGACCCCGGGCTTCGTCACCTCGCCGGTGACATAGATCTGACGCGAGTGGATCTCCTTGACCACGACTGACACACCCGGCGCGGTGACGTATTCCTTGTAACCGTCTGTCAGGGTCTGTTTGAGCGCCAGCGGAGTCATCCCCGCAGCCTGCACGTCGCCCAGGAGCGGCACCGAGATACGGCCGTCCGGGCGCACCGGCACGGTGCTGGTGAGATCCGGGTTCTTCCACACCGAGATCTCGAGAACGTCGCCGGGACCGATGGCGTAGGCGTTGGGGGGATCATCGTCCGTACGCGTCACGACCTGGGCGGCAGTCACCGAGCAGGCCACCAGGATCAGCAGCGCCGTAATAAAGAACCGGCTTATATTCAGGGTCCTCGTGCCCATCGTTTCCTCCAGAGTCTCGGGCATAACTTCACCCGGGTGCCAGATCACCTGGAGAGCCCGGTTTGCAAGAAGCGGGCCGAAAGGTGCCCTCCGCCCCGATGCCCATGGCCCGGTCATTGCATTTGAGCCGGGCTCAGCAGGACTCTGTCCGGAGGCTCGAGATGAAGAAACGTCTGCTCGATTGGATCATCTGCCCCAACTGCGGCGAACGGCCACGTCTCCAGGTCTTCCAGGAGGAGAGGCTGGAGCTCCCCGCACCCGTGGGGGCCCCCGCGTGTTCCTTCTACTGCGGACGGCACGATGTCGCGCGCCCCGCCGACATCACGCCGCCGCCGGACTGCAACTCCTGCTATAGCGAAGAAATCCTGGAAGCAGCGCTCTCCTGCGTCTGCGGTCTCGTCTACCCCGTGGTGGACGGCATCCCCCGGATGATCCGCAACGCCCGAGACGAGTATCCGGAGTTCTTCGCCCGCCACGGCCTGGCCGGCGTGCTCAAGGCGGCGCCGTCCGCGGCGCCCGCCCTCGACCCCCGCAGCCCCAAGAGCTTCGGCATGCAGTGGAAGCTTTACCAGGAGGGGGACCACACCTGGTTCAAGGAGGACGCCAGCCTGCGCAAGCAGGAGTTCCTCTACAACCTGCAAACCACCCCGCAGGAGCTGCACGGCGCCACGCTGCTCGACGGCGGCTGCGGCAACGGCGAGCTGACCCGGGCGGTCGCGGAGTACGGTCCGGAGATCGTGGGCATGGACTTCAGCCGCAGCGTCGAGCACGCCCGCCGGCGGCTGTTCGAGAAGGGCTTCGCCGTGTCCCACAAGGTCCACTATCTACAGGGCAACATCCTGGAGCTGCCGCTGCTGCCCGCGAGCTTCGACATGGTCCACACCTCCGGCGTGCTGCACCACACGCCGAGCACCTACCGGGCGTTCCGCTCGATCAGCAAGGTGGTCAAGCCGGGCAGCAAGCTCTACGTGCAGCTCTACCGCCGCCGTCCTGCCTGGATCCACGCCGTCAACGTCTCGCTGCGGGCCGTCACCACCCGGCTGCCCATGGGCCTGCTCTACGGCCTCTGCTATGCCACGACGCCGGTGCACGCGGCGCTCTCGCGGCTCATGCACCTCCTCCGCCGCGAGCCGGCGCCGCCCAAGGCCACCGCCCGCGAGCGCGCCGTCCAGATGTTCGACAACTACAGCCCGCCCTTCCAGTACCGCCACACCGTGCCGGAGATCATGGAGCTCTTCCGCAGCGAGGGGTATACGGACCTGCAGGACGTCACCCTCGACAACGAGGCGCGCCACATGCTGGCCGTCCTGGGGAGGAAGAAGGCGGAAGGGGAAAGGGTCGCGCAGACTGCGGCGGCCGAGCCGGTGCGGGAATCGTCCTCGATGACGGCTCAGACGGTGTAGGCGCCCGCGCGGTCGGGGCTCGGCCATGCCGGTCCGGAAACCGCCTCCCCATCGATGAACTGCCGGTGCCACTCCTCCAGCACCAGGAGCTGCCACAGCACGCGGTGGTGGTCCCGCTCCCCCGCCGCGTGCTCCCGCAGCATCGAGCGCACCGCTTCCGGCCGGAAATAGCCGCGGTCGGCGAACTGGTCGCTGCCCAGGACCTCCTCGACATATCCTTTCAGTTCACCCTTGAACATCATCGCGAGCGGCGTCGGGAAGCCCATCTTGCCGCGGTAGAGGATCTCCTTCGGCAGGTACGGCTCCAGCGCCTTCTTTAGAATGTACTTCGTCTCCCAGCCCTTGATGCGGAACCGCGGCGGGATGCGGCCGCCGAGCTCGACGAGACGGTGATCGAGGAACGGCACGCGGAGCTCGATCGAGGTCGCCATCGTCATCTTGTCGGCCTTGATCAGGAGATCGTCCGGCAGCCAGCTCTTGATGTCGAGATACATCATCCGCAGCAGCGGATCGAGCCCCTCCGTCCGGTCGTAATAACGGCCCACCAGGCCCGGCATGGCGCTGCCATTGAAAAGGTTTCTTATCTCGGGCCGGTAGAGCGCGTCCTTGACCGGCATCTCATAGAAAGACACGCCGGTATAGCGTTTCGCGAGCGGCTGATTGGAGAGCTCGGTGTACTTTCCCCACTTGCCGCCCAGCCGGTTCAGGACGGGATTGATCAGGTTTTGCCGCAGCGCGGCCGGCAGCAGGCGGTAGCGCTCCAGCGTCTGCATGTACTTATAGATCGGATAGCCGCCGAAGACCTCGTCCGAGCCCTCGCCGGAGAGCACCACCACCACGTCCTCGCGCGCCAGCTTGGAGACGTAGAACAGCGAGACCGCCGCCGACTCCGTGACCGGCTCGTCCATGTGCCACACCAGGGACGGGATGAAATCCCGGAACTCCTGGGGCTTGACGAAGACCTCGCGGTGATGGGTGCCGAACTTCTGCGCCACCATGCGGGCATAGCGGGTCTCGTCGTACTCGGGCCCGAAGTCGTAGGCGACGGTGAACGTCCGGATGTCGCGAATGCCCATCTCGTGCATCAGGGCGACCACGGCGCTCGAATCGACGCCGCCGGAGAGGAAGACGCCCAGGGGGACGTCGCTCCGGAGCTGCAGGCGGATCGAGTCGCGCAACAGGCCGAGGGAGCGGCGGACACACTCGTCCTCGCTCATCTCCTCGGTCTCGGGCCGGAGGTCCCAGTACTGGCGCAGCCGCGGGCCGTCGCGGTCCACCGTCATGCACCAGCCCGGCTGGAGCTTCTCGATGCCCTCGAAGAGCGTGTGCTCGGTGGGCACGTACCCCACGCTCATGTAGGCGTCGAGCATCTCCAGGTTGACCTTCGGCCGCTTCCCGGGCGAAATGGCGAGCAGCGCCTTGATCTCCGAGGCGAAGGCGAGACCCTCGGCCCCGACGGTGAAGTAGAGCGGCTTGACGCCGAGCCGGTCGCGGGCGATGAACAGGGTCTTGGCGAGCCGGTCCCAGATCGCGAAGGCGAACATGCCATTGAGCTTGGCGAGCATGTCCTCGCCTTCGACCTGGTAGAGGCGAAGGATGACCTCGGTGTCGGTCTGGGTCTGGAAGGTGTGCCCCTCGGCTTCGAGCTCCGTCCGCAGCTCGAGGAAGTTGTAGACCTCGCCGTTGAAGGTGATGGCGAGCTGGCCGTCCTCGGTGAACATGGGCTGGCGCCCGCGCCGGGACGTGTCGAGGATGGTCAGCCGCTTGTGGACGAGCCCGAGGGGCCCTTCCTCGTAATACCCCTCATCGTCCGGCCCGCGGTGGGCGAGAGAGGTCCCCATGGTCCGCAGCTCGCTCGGAGACACCGGTCTCCCCGAGCGGAAGTTGTAGATCCCCGCGATGCCGCACATGACGACTCCCTCCAGATGACGATGGCCGGAGGCCCGGACGCACCGATGCCTGGGGAAATTCTGAAAGCAAGAAGCGGGCCTTATTGCTGGTCAGACAGCCGGCCGCACCGCCCCGTCCGGGATCACCGCCGCGGCCACGCTCTTCGCCAGATCGACGCCGCCGAAGACGTCGAGCAGCTGCTTCCGCACGGTCTCGCGGGAGTAGTCGGCGGCCAGGCGGCGGCGGCCGTTCTCGACCAGCCACTGGCGGGCGGAGGCGTTGTCCAGCAGGTCGGTGACGGCGGCGACCCACTCGACGGGGTGCTGGCCGACGAGGATGAAGTCCTCGCCCTGGCGGCCGGAGGTGCCCGCCACCGCCCAGGAAGAGGCGAGCACCGGCACTCCGACGGCCCAGGCTTCCAGCACCTTGATGGGCACGCCCGAGCCGCAGCGCATGGGCGCGATCGACAGCGTGGCCTGGGAGAGGACCGAGCGCATGTCCCGGGGCGACTCGATGAGCCGCGCCCCGGCCTTCTCTACCCTCTGGCGGAGCTTCCGGGACGGCCGGTCGCCGGCCACCACCAGGCGCACGTCCGGCCGCACGCGGTGAAGCTGGGGCCAGACGTCGCGCAGCCACCAGGTGATCGCGTCGGCGTTGACGAAGTAGCCGAGATTGCCCGTGATCGCGAGAACGGGCCCCTGGTCTCCTTCGCGCCAGAGCTTCTCCTCTTCGAGAGGGGGATCGAACTTCCGCTCGCGGACGGCGAGGCGCACCACGGCGACCTTGGCCCCGAGGTCCGGCGGCAGGCGGTTGACCAGCGCCTGGCGGTCCCGCTCGCAGACGACCAGCAGCCGCTCCGCCCGCTCGGCCAGGCTCTGCTCGGCGATGGCCAGCAGGCGGGCCTCGACCTTGAGGAGCGGCGCGAGCCACCGCCGGTCCACGTCGGCCCGCAGCGAGAAGTTGAGCGACAGGCTGTCGATGAGATCGACGACGATCGGGGTGTCGCCGAAGTCGTCGACGTGGCTGGCAAGGCGGACGAGCTGCAGGATCCCGAGATCGTGCCGCGGGGCGAGCTCGCGGAGCCGCCGGCCGAGGTCCGGCTGGAAGAACGGCCCCGTCTGGAGGGGCAGGAGCTTGACCATCGCCCGCGCCATGCCCTTGAGGAAGGCAGGCCCGCCGCCGCCCTGGTAGAGCTCGATCCGGTACGGCGTCTCCGCCGGCGGCGGGGGCTGATCCTTCCCCGGCGCCGGCGCGAGCAGCGTCACCTCGTGCTCGCTCGAAAGGAAGTCGAGCATCTGCACCGCCCGCATCTGGTCCCCCCGCCGTGGCGGCCAGGGGTAGCGGGAGGTGGCGAGGAGGATCTTCATTGGGGCATATTATCGTTCCACTCAGACCAGCTTCAGAAGATGCCCGAGCTTTTCGCGCTTGGTGCGGAGATAGGCGCGGGTCGACTCCGTCGGCGGCACTTCCAGGGAGAGGCGCTCGACGATCTCCAGACCGTAGCCGTGGAGGCCGACGTACTTGCTGGGATTGTTCGTCATCAGCCGCATCTTGCGCACGCCCAGGTCGCGCAGGATCTGGGCGCCGATGCCGTAGTCCCGCTGGTCGGGACGGAAGCCCAGCCGCTCGTTGGCCTCCACCGTGTCGTGCCCCTGCTCCTGGAGCTCGTAGGCGCGGAGCTTGTTGAGCAGGCCGATGCCCCGTCCCTCCTGGAGGAGGTAGAGGAGCACGCCCTTGCCCTCCGAGGCGATGTGGTTGAGGGCCTGCTCGAGCTGCGGCCCGCAGTCGCAGCGGCAGGAGCCGAAGATGTCGCCCGTCAGGCACTGGCTGTGGACCCGCACCAGGGTCGGCTCCTCGGGATCGATCTCCCCCATGACCAGCGCCACGTTCTCGTCGCCCGTGACGTCCGAGCGGTAGGCGTGGATGCGGAAGTCGCCGTACACCGTCGGCAGGCTGGGGGAGGCGATCTTGCGCACCAGGGTCTCGTGGCGGAGCCGGTAGCTGATGAGATCGGAGACCGTGATCATCATCAGGCCGTGCTCCTGGGCGACCTTGACCAGGTCGGGCACGCGGGCCATGGTGCCGTCGTCGTTCATGATCTCGCAGATCACGCCCGCCGGCTTGAGGCCCGCCAGGGAGGCGAGGTCCACGGATGCCTCGGTCTGCCCGGCGCGCTTCAGGACGCCGCCCTTCTTGGCGCGGAGGGGGAAGATGTGGCCGGGGCGCAGCAGGTCCTCCGGCCGGGTCGCCGGGTCGATGGCGGTGAGGATGGTGGCGGCGCGGTCGGCCGCTGAGATGCCGGTCGTCACCTTGCCGCGGGCCTCGATCGAGATGGTGAAGGCGGTGCCGAAGGTGGAGGTGTTGTCCTCCACCATGAGGGGGAGCTCCAGCTCCCGGCAGCGCTCTTCGGTCAAGGCCAGGCAGATCAGGCCGCGCCCGTGCTTGGCCATGAAGTTGATGGCCGCCGCGCTGGCCTTCTCGGCCGCGATAGCGAAGTCGCCCTCGTTCTCGCGGTCCTCGTCGTCGCAGATGATGACGATCTCACCCCGGCGGAAGCTCTCGATCGCCTCCTCGATGGAGGCGAAGCGGTTCTTGTCGGTCATGGCGTTGGCTTTCCTGTCTCGAAACGGCTCGCGCCGCCCATGAGGCGTAGAGGAGAAGATGTACGCGGGTACGCCCTGGAGAGTCTACGTTGCCGCAGTGCGTCGGTCAACCGCGGGGGCGACCGTCCCGAGGAGGGGAGGTAGAGCCGAGCAGGCTATCGACTGCCCTTTGCCCCTTGGTGGATGAGACCACGCAGGGCTTCATTGACCGAATCCGCATCGGAGAAAACCGCTGCGACGTCGGGCTCCAGAACGACTATCGTGCTCCCTTCGGAGAAGCGGTCGGCGTACTTTCCGCGAACACCACCACTGAAGTCGTACTCCTTCCGCATTTCCAGTTCCCGGTCATCTTCCTGACTCATACTGCCTCCGTTCCTGACGACCCGCTTCGCGCGCGCTGATCACCCGAATCCTATCGCCAATATCGGTATGGACGACGACCAGGAGACGGTTCCGCTGAGACAGTCCGATAAGGATGAAGCGCTCCTCATCAAAGGAGTGATCCGGATCGGTAATCGTGACCGACAGCGGGTCCGTAAAAGCGCCGACCGCCTCCGCAAAGGATACTCCATGCTTCTGCTGGTTGAGCCGCGCTTTCGCCGGATCCCAACTGAAGGTGACAGGCATCGCCGGACCCTCCGCTAGAACGGATTCCCGATATTGAAGAACAGCTCGTACGCCGGCTCGCCCGGCTCGCGGTCGAGCTTCCAGCCGATGCCGGCGCGGAGGGGGCCGAGGGGCGAGAGGTAGCGGGCGCCGAGGCCGACGCCGTGCTTGACGTCCTGGAAATCGATCGACCGCCAGTCGGGCCAGATGTTACCGGTGTCGTAGAAGACCGTGCCGCCAAAATCTCCGAACACCGGGAAGCGGTACTCCAGGTTGAAGAGGAGCAGTCCGTCGCCGCCCACCGGCACGAAGCCGTCGCCGCTCGAATTGGGCAGCAGGGTCTCGCCGCGAATGCCCAGGTCGTCGCGGCTGTAGGCCCGGTGGGAGGCGTCGCCGCCGGCGAAGAAGCGCTCGGGGAGCGGGATGTCGCGGCTCGGGAACCGGCTCAGCGGGTTGTCCGGCTGGGCGGGCAGCGTCTTGAAAGGCTCGATGGCGCCGATCCGCAGGCTGACGGCCAGCACGCCCTGCCGCCTGAGATTCAGGTATTGGGTCTGCTGGATGAAGGCCTTCAGGAACTCGGTGTCCGTCTGGAACGCGGGAAAGGCGTACTGGAGCTGGAGCAGGGAGCTCCAGCCCTGGACCGGGTTGATCGGGTCGTTGCGGCGGTCCCAGAAGAAGCTCGGCACGAAGCTGGTGAGCTGGTAGGGCTGGTCCCGCCGCTCGATCTCGTTGGCCGCGACGCCTTCGTCGACCCCCCTCAGCTCGACGGTGCGATAGTCGAAGCCGGCGCTCACCCGGCGGCTGCCGAATACCCGCACGGCTTCGGTGCGGGCGCCATAGCGGGTCACCTCTTTGAAGGGCCGGTCGCGCGGGGTCTCCTCCTCGTAGAACACGGTCGAGGTGAGCGAGACCGGATATTCGAAGACGTACGGCTGGTTGAAGATGAGGCGGAAGAGCTTGTTGGGCGCGCTCAGGCGCAGGTCGGCCCGCAGGCTGTAGGCCTGGCCCCCGACGTTGTTGTCGCTGAAACCGATGAGCCCCCGGGGTCCGTCCTCGGAGTCCCAGCCGACGCCGTAGATGAGCGTGCGCGGCTTGCCTTCCTGGACCCGGATCAGCACGTCGCGCTCGGCGGTGCCGAGCTCGGCACGGATGAGCTCGACGTCGACGCGGGAGAAGATGCCCAGACGGTAGAGGTTGCGCTCGGTCTCGAGGAGCTTCACCTCGCTGATCGGCTCGCCGCGGTCGAGGCCGACGGTGCGGCGGATCACGTCGCCCTCGGTGCGCTGGTTGCCGCGCACGAGAATGCGGTCCGCCACTTGCCGCGGCCCTTCCAGAACTTCGACGATGACGTCCACCAGCGTGTGGTCCGGATTCCAGTCCTGCCGGGCGGACACCTGGGCCTGGGTGTACCCTTCCGTCCCGTACTCGGCCCGGATCGCGTCGAGGGTGTTCTCCAGGAGGACGGGATGGAACCCCTCTCCGGTCCTCAAGGGCAGGCTCCGGCGAAGCCGCTTCATGTCCAGCGCCTCGATGCCCTGGAGCTCGAGGTTGACCACCCGCTGCCGGACCCCTTCCCGGATGGGGACGACGAGCCGCAGCTCCTGGCCCTGCTTCTCGACGACGGGCGGCCCGACCTCGGCCTGCGAGTAGCCGCGGAGGGCGTAGTAGCGCCGGAGGTTCTCCAGGTCCTTGTCGAGCTCGGCCTGCACGAGCCGGCCGCTGCCGGGGCGCAGGAGGCTGCGCTCGGAGCTCGCCATCACCGGCCTGAGCTCCTCGTCCGAGAGCTCCTCGTTCCCCTCGAGGCTGATCTCGCGCAGCGTGTACTCGGCACCGGGCTCGATACGGAGGGTCAGCACGAGATCGCCGTTGGTCCGCTCCTCGCCCGTCTCGATCACGACGTCGTAGAAGCCCTGCTCCTGGTAGAAGCTCTTGAGCCGGCCGGACGCCTGGAGCACCAGGGCCTCGTCGTAGCCGGCCTCGGTGAGGAAGGGCAGGAGCCCCTTGCGGCGCAGGGTCTTCTCTTCGGCGCCGATGACGACGATGGAGATCTTCGGACCGATCTCGATGGGATAGGTGAGCTTGACCGTGTCGCTCGGCTGCTCCCGTTCCTCGCGCGGCGGGTCGACCCGGGCGGCGCCGTGGCGCTGGCGGACGAGCCAGTCCTGGAGACGCTCGGCGTCTTCCCGGGCCGTGCGCCGGCTGTAGAAGCTGCCGGGCTTGAGCCGGAGCTGCTGCACGAGGGTGGCCGCCGCGAAGGGAGCCACGGACTTGTCGAAGGCGATGGTGCTCACCCTGGCCCGCGGCCCGCTGTCGACGGCGTAGAGGACGACCGCCCGCCGGCGCCGCTCGTCGGTCTGGACGGAGACGCGCGCCTTCGCCTGGAAGTAGCCGCTGCCCTCGTAGAGCTCCTGGAGGGCGAAGACGCCCTGCACCACCCCCTCCTCGGAGAGCGGCTCGGCCTCTGCCTGGGGGATGGCTTGGCGCAGGATGTCCCGCGAGAGCCCCAGATTGCCGGTGATGCGGACCTCCTCGACCTGCACCACGGCGCGGAAGACGATCACCACCACGACGCCGCCGCCCGCGGGATCATCCTGCGTGTAGATCTCGATCTCGGAGGCGGTGCCGGTGGCCTGGAGGTTGCGCAGCGTGTCGCGAATCCTCTCCTCGTCGAGCGGCTCGCCGACTTCGGTCTCGATCAGGGTCTCGAGCTCCAGGGAGTCGTCCAGAGGGGCGTCGCTGCGGATCTCGATGGCGGTGACGACCGGACCCGCCGGCGGGATCTCCACGGCGGCCTCCGGCTCCTGCGGCAATACGGCGCTCGCCGTCCAGAGGGCGAGCGCGAGGGCGAGCGCCGCCGTCCTCAGAAACGCCTCTGCCATTGGGCATCGACGGCGTAGGTGCCGTCGCCCGCCTGGGTGAGGACGAGCGTGACGTTGCGCTTCACCTGCCACTCCACCTGGACGACGTACTGGCGGTTGGTCGAGGGGTTGGACGAGTAGGTGACGAAGACGTCCCGCGACAGGCGCTTGCCGACCGTGACGCCGACGCCGGAGATGGGCTGCCCCGCCTCGGTGATGGGATCGATGCGGAAGCGGTCGAAGCCAAAGAGGCTGCCGACCCGCTTGGTGAGGGCCGTGGCGGCCTGGCCGTAGAGGAACTGGCGCGCCACCTCCGAGGGAGCGACCTCCTGGTCGACCGTGGAAGGCGGCACGATCCCCTCCGTCGGCTGCTGGCCGGTGGCGATCAGGGTGAGGATCTCCAGGTCCGCCAGGTTGGCGTCGGAGGCGAAGTTGACGTCCGGCCGCTCGAGCGTCCCCCCGATGTTGAGGGTGATGTTGAACCGCTGGATCTCGGTCTGCGCCACCAGGTCGATGAACGGATCGATCCGGTTGGGGTTGCTGAACGTCAGGACGCCCCGCTGGACCTCGTACTCGTTGTCGTTGAACACGAGGGTGCCGCCGGGAACGATCTCCACCTCGCCAAAGATGACGGGCCGCGCCACCGTGCCGCGGACAGTCAGGTTGACGTCGCCCTGGAGGTTGGCGACGTTGTTGCGGACGCGCAGGGCGTCGGCCCCCTGGATCACCAGGTTGAGCTGCGTGGTGGCCTCGAAGTCGCCGGTCTCGACGAGCTCCAGGCGCTGGCGCTGGAAGAGGATCTGGACGAACTGCAGCAGGTCCACCGGCACGTCCTCGACGTACAGCGACCGCTCGAGGTTCACCTCGCCCACGATCTGCCGGCCGCCGTCGCTCGAGATCAGCGAGATCTCGGCGTTCCCCCGGTTGTTGAGGAACTCCGGGAAGCGCAGGCTGATGTTGTCGGCGGCGACGTTCAACCGGTAGGAGAAGGTCCTGCCGGCTCCCGGCAGGACCAGGCTGCCGTTCGCCCGCAGTGTGCCGCCGCCCAGGCGGGCGTGCAGATCGTCGAGCAGGATGCGGTCCCGGTTGAAGCTCAGGAAGCCGTTGATGTCCTCCACCGCCTGCGGGAGGGTGGGAGCGATGACCCGGCCGCCGCGCACCTCCCCTTCGCCGCTCAGCAGCGGCTCGCCCGCCGTGCCCCGCACGGCCCCCAGCAGGTCGAGGGCGCCCTCGATCCGGTAGTCGGGCAGGAACAGCCCCGCCCAGGTGGCGGCGAGCGTGCTCTGGAAGCGGAGGTTGAGGGGGATCCCCGGCTCGAGGCCGAGAGTGCCGGCGACCACCAGCTCGTTCTCGGTGCCGGGCTCGCCCATGTAGAACGACTGGACGGTCGCCCGCTCGGGGGTCACGTCCACCATGATGGGCTCGCGGTTGGCGATGGTGTGCCCCTCGTACTGCAGCCGCAGGTCGGCGAGCTGGACCCCGGCGCTCCAGGTGCCGGCGGCGAAGTCGGCGCCGAGGGCCGTCATGCCGACCAGGGAGCCGGTGAACGCGGGCAGGTTCTGGGGCGCGAAGACGCGGGCGAGGGTGCCGAGCTGGTCGCTGCGCAGGTCGAGCGCCACCTCGGCCCCCTGGCGGTCCAGCCGGCCGCCGCCCTGGAAGGAGGCGAGGCCCAGGAGCGACCCCTGGACATCCACCCGCCGGCCGTTCCAGTTGGCGACGACGCGGGTTTCGCCCTGGCCCACCACGGGTCGGCCCAGGAGGACGAGGTCCCGGCCGAGGATGGAGACGGTGGCCTGGGGCTCGCTCAGCGTGCCCGAAGCCGTGGCCTGCACCGTCATCCGGCCCGTGAGGTCGCCGCCCAGGTAGCGCCGGAACGGCTCGGCGTCCAGGGCCAGCGACGAGGCCAGGACGTTGAGCGTCAGGGCCTCCGTCGCCGGATCGAAGCTCCCCTGGGCGAACACCATTCCGGCCGGCGTCTCGATCTGCCCCTGCTCGACGGCGATCCGCCCGCCGTCGAAGTCCGCCACCGCCCGCGCCTGCCCGACGGGGATGCCGGCCACCACCAGGTCCCGGACCTGGGCATCGATGCGGCCCGTCAGGTGGTCGGGGACGCCGGCGAGGTCGACGCGGCCGGAGAGCTCGCCCTGGAAGGTCTCGGCCAGCTTCGGCCCCAGGAACCAGCCGAGCCCCGAGGCCGGCCACTGCGCGGCGTCCACGGCCAGGTCGAGCGGCTGGGAGGCGGCGGCCCTCCCCGCCTCCGGCAGCGGCACCCGGCCGGTGACGATCAGGGCGCCGCCGCCGCGGGTCAGCTCCATCCGCAGATCCTCCACCGCCCGTGGATTGAAGACCAGGGAGCCGTGCACCGTGTCCGCCGTGGTGGCCGGCGCCACGACGTCCTGGAGGTCGAGCCGCAGGCCGAGCGAGAACTGCTGGCGGGCGAAGGTCATCGTCCCCTCGGCGGCGCCGCGGCCCCGCGTGGGCAGCCAGAAGGGGGGCTCCTCCCCCGGCGCCGTCTTCCCCCGCAGCAGCGGGTTGAGGGGCCCAACGTCGGTGCTCACCAGGCGGAAGTCCAGCCGCCCGGTGCCGCGCTCGAGGTCGTAGGTGAAGCCGCTGGAGGTCACGTCCTGCCCCGGCGACGTCAGGTGGAGGTTCCGGCCGGAGATCACCCCGCCGTCGAGGAAGATCGGCAGGCGGCCCGCGATCGGCAGCCCGGTCTCGCTGGTTCCCCGGACTTCGACGTCCGCCCTGCCGGCGCCGAGGAGCGGGGCGTCGGAGTTGAGCCGGTACTCGAGGGTGCCGCGGGCCCGTCCCGAGAGGCCGTCCACGATGGGCAGGTCCTCGCCGGGGAACTGGTCGTCGAGGAGTTGGCGGATCGACAGCTCGGAGTATTCGAGGTCGAGCGCGACGGGGACGCCCGCCACGCGCTTCCCGGCCGTGTCGATGGCGATCAGCCCGCCGACGGTGCCGTCGGCGTAGCGGGCGCGCTCGACGTCCACGTCGAGGCCGTCGGGGCCGCCCGTGAACGACGCCTGGATGTCCTGGATGACTCGGTCGAAGGTGTCGATGCGCGGCGAGCCCGCGGTGCCGGCGTAGCTCCAGCCCGCCGGCGTCCACTCGAAGCGGGCGTGGACCGTGGCCGGCCCGGCGATCGGCTGCTCCATGTAGCCGAGCCGGTTGGCGATCTGGGCCGCGCCCTCGGCGTCGATGCCCAACTCCACTCGCCGGTTCTCGGAGCGGTAGGCGACCTGGCCGTTCACCCGGGCCTGCAGGTCCGGCCCGGCGAGGCGGGCGACGGCGATCCGGACCAGGCCCTGCTCGGGCAGCACGCTGCCCTTGGCGGAGACGGTGAACCGGTAGGGCCGCGCCCTCGGCAGCGTCGTGACCACTTCCTGGGCCGTGACCAGGGCGTCGAGGCGGTTGCCGCCCTCGCCCCCGCGCTCGGCGCGGCCGGTCAGCCGGCCCCAGATGGCCCGCGCTTCGAGACTCAGGGGCGTCTTGCGCTCGTTGAGGCGGAAGACGCCGTCCTGCACCAGGATGCGGCCGATGCGGACCTCGAACCGCCGGGGCCCGGCGGCCTGCTTCTGGAACCGGAACTGGGGGAGGTTGCTGGTGCCGTCGGGATTGTATTGGAGGTAGATCTCGGGCTTGACGACCTCGATCTGCTCGAGGTCGAAGACCCGGCCCCGCAGGTCGCGGACGGCGATCTGGACCCGGGCGAACGGGGCGCGGAGCACCGGCGGATCCCCCGGCCGGGGGCCGGGGATGACCACGTCGTGCAGCTCGAGGCCGATGGGAAAGAAGGTGTAGTCGATGCTACCGATGGCGATCTTCCGGCCCAGGAAGGTCTCCATCGACGCCACGATCCGGTCGAGCGCCTTCTTGCGCGCATACTGGCTCTGGATCACCAGCAGGCCGGCCCCGAGGACGGCGATCAGCAGCGCGAGCCCCCAGATGAAGGGGCGCACCACCCAGCGACGCACCCGTCCGTGCCGGCGGCGCGGCGGCCTCGGCGGCTCGGCCTCGGCGGGAGCAGGCTCCAGCGGCTCGTTCACGCCGGCGCTCCTCCGGCTTCGCCACCCCCTTCTTGCGGGCCGGACAATCCTCCCCATCGGAGCTTGCCGCGCAGGTTGTGGTAGAAGCTGCGCGTGCCCACCCGGGCGAGCCGCACGGTGGCGGCGCTGCGGGTGACGCGCACGGTGTCATGGAAGCCCACGGAGGTCCCCTCCTGGCCGTCGAGCGTGAGGTAGACCTCCTCGCGCTGCGTCTCCAGGGTGATGTCGATGGGCCCCGCGTCGGGCACCACGATGGGGCGCATCGACAGGGCGTGCGGGCAGATCGGCGTCAGCACCGCCACCGGCAGCAGAGGGTTGACGATCGGACCGCCGGCCGAGAGGTTGTAGGCGGTCGAGCCGGTGGGAGTGGAGATGATCAGGCCGTCGGAGCGGAAGCGGGCGATCAGGTGGCCGTCTACCTCGAGAGTCAGCTCGATGATGCGGGCGAGGGCGCTCTTGGTGATTACGGCGTCGTTGAGCACGCGGAAGCTGGAGGGAACGCCGCCGTTCCTGCGCAGCTCGACGTCGAACAGCGAGCGCTCTTCCGTCCGATAGCGGCCGGCGAGCACCTGGACCATGGCCGGGTACAGCTCGCCGCGGTTGACCTCGGTGAGGAATCCCAGGTTGCCCAGGTTGACGCCCAGGATCGGCACTCCGGGCGCGAGCGTGCGGGCGACCGAGAGCAGCGTGCCGTCGCCCCCCAGCACCACCACCAGGTCGTAGGCCTCGCCGGGATCGAAGGGCGGATGGTCTTCCACGCCGTGGGCACGCAGCGTGGCCTGGTCGAGGGCGGCCTCCAGGCCGCGGCGGCGCAGCCACTCCCCCAGCTCACGGGCGGTATGGACGGCCTCCTGGCTACCCAGCTTGGCGACCACGCCGACGCGCTGGAGCTTCCGGCCGTTGCGCTTGCGGCTCATGGTCCGCCCCGCCGGAAGAGGGCGAACGCCTCGCGGTTGCCGCCGGTGCCGGCGACCGGCGAGTCGAAGACGCCGAGGTTCTCGAGCCCCAGGGCGGCGATCCCCGCGGCGCATTCGTCGATGACACGCCGGCGCACCTCCTCGTCGCGCAGGATGCCCCCCTTGCCCACGGCGCCGCGGCCGGCCTCGAATTGCGGCTTGATCATCGGCAGCAGCAGGCCGCCCGGTTGCAGGTGAGGCAGCAGGGCCGGCATGACCTTGAGCAGCGAGATGAAGGAGACGTCGAGGGTGATCAGGCCGCACGGCTCCGGCAGCGCGTCCGGGGCGAGATAGCGGGCGTTAACCCGCTCCATCACCACCACCCGCGGGTCGGTGCGCAGGCGGTGGTCGAGCTGGCCGTAGCCGACGTCGAGGGCGTAGACCCGCGCCGCCCCCCGCTGCAGCAGGCAGTCGGTGAAGCCGCCCGTGGAAGCGCCCACGTCGAGGCAGACCCGGCCGGCGGGATCGACGCCGAAGTGGTCCAGGGCGTGCGCCAGCTTCCTGCCCGCCCGCGAGACGAAGGGCTCCTTCGGCCCCTGCACCGCGACGCGGGCCTCGCCGCGGATTTCGGTGCCCGGCTTGTCCACCCGTTTCCCCTCCACCTCGACCGTGCCCGCCATGACGGCGCGCCGCGCCTGCTCGCGGCTGGGAAACAACCCACGCTCCACCAGTAGCTGATCAAGGCGCACTCGGCAAGTCCTCGCCGCGAGACCGTGCAACGGTCATGCCCGTGAGCGGTCTCCTGGAGGACGCCGCCGCGAGGCAGAACGGCAGCGCCAGCACGAACAGCACCGAGCGCTGCACCTCGGTGTCGCCCCAATTGTTCTCGAACAGACCCGCCACGTTGAAGGCGAGCAGGGCGAGCATGACGCCCACGTAGAGGTCGGCCCGCGGCCCCCGCCGGCCGCCCTCGCGCCGGAACCGCCGCCAAGCCTCCAGAATCGCCGCGGCGGTCAGCCACAGGTAGGCGCCGAGGGCGGGCAGCCCCCGCTCGGCCGCGATCTCCAGCAGGCTGTTGTGCAGGTGGGGGATGTCGTAGCGCGGCGCCGACGGGGAACGGTAGATGGGGTACCGCCGCTCCACCAGCTCCGGGCCGAAGCCGAACAGCGGGCGCTCACGGACCATGGTCAGGCCGGCCTCCAGCATGCAGAGCCGGTCGTAGTTCGAAGCATCCCTGAGATCGGTGATCGAGAGCACCCGGTGCAGGAGCGGCACCGGCGCCAGGGCGATGAACAGCACCGTGGCCGGCACGTAGGCCAGCAGCAGCCGCGGCGCGCGGAGCACCACCAGGACGGTGAGCGCGACGCCGAAGGCCACCCAGGCGTTACGGGTGTAGCTGCCGAGCAGCGCCACGTTGATCGCCGCCAGCGCCCCCCACCGCCAGACGCTGCGCCAGCGGCCGGCGAAGACCATGGAGGCCACCAGCAGCAGATCGCAGACCAGCAGGAACCCCGAGAAGGTCATGTAGTGGGAGAACGGGCCGCGGATCCGGCGGTCGATGTCGCCGTAGCCGACCAGGTACTGGGAGAGCCCGGCGCAGGCGAGCAGGGCGGCCCCGCCGATCAGCACGTCTACCAGCAGGCGAACCTGCCGCTCGCCGCGCACCAGCAGCGGCGCGAGGACCAGTGTCGTGAGCGAGAAGATCTCCGTCAGGGCACGGACGCTGGTCCGCGGGTCGTAGGAGGCGGCGACCGAGCCCGTGAGCAGCAGCACGTAGAAGCCGAGGGGGACCAGCAGCGGCGAGAGGCCGGCCCAGTCCACATCGGCGCGCCGGCGCGTCCAGGGCAGGGAGAGGATCGTCAGCCCGAGCAGGATGCTCGACGCGGCGATGCTGAAAATGGTCGCGAGATGCGAGACGTAAAGCCAGTAGCCGGCCCGCTCCGGGCGGGACTCGGAAGGCTCGAAGAGGGGGGCCAAGGCCGGGCGCTCGACGGCAGGCCGCAGACCTGTGGTGCCTCAGCGGCCGGCGGCGGAGGCGGGGAGCGCCTCCTCGATGAGCATGATGGGGATGTCGGAGACGATCGGATAGACCAGCCCCGAGGCGGCGCAGTAGAGCCCCTGCTCCACGACCGGCTCCTCGTCCCGGAAATGCTCCCGGTACTTCTCCACGAGGGCGCCGCGCACCTCCTGCGGCAACTCGATCAGCTCCAGCTCGCCCTTCGACTTCGGGCAGACGAGGATTTCCAGCAGCTCAGGATCAACGGCCACGGTGACACTCCAAGAGATTGCGCTCCACGCCGGGAGGATAGCACAGGGAAATACACTCCCCGGCTTTAGATCCAGGAGCGGAGCGCGATCAGGGCCTCGGCGACGACGGGCAGGAGAACCGGGCCCCAGAGGCCGCGCAGCCCATAGTTGCGAAGCACCCGCTGGATCGTGAAGCGGTCGGTCGCCAGGGCCTCACGGACGGAGAAGAGATTGGGAATGAGCCGGGGCGTTCCCTTCACGGCCTCGAACTCGCCCGGGTGCTCCCGCGCCAGCCGCGCCTCCTCCTGGACCATCGAGGGGTAATGGACGGCGACCAGGAGGCTGAGGAACAGCAGGCTGCCCACGAGCAGGCCGTCCAGCGAGATGAGGAACGCCAGGTAGATGAGGTTGTTGCCCAGATAGAGAGGATGCCTCACCATGCGGTAGATCCCCGTCCGGGTCACCTCCTGGTTCTTGGACAGGTTGCCCGCCCCCCAGAGACGGGCCCCCGCGCCCATCAAAGCCAGCGACCAGGGCAGGAACCAGTAGGGCGAGCGGTCGGCGCCGATGAAACCCAGCGGCGCATTCTTGCCCCAGAGGGCGTAGCCGACCGCGATCAATCCGATGAGAACGCTCAAGGGGCCGCGCTTGCGGGTCATCCAGCAGAACGCCCTGCCGCAAACAAGCGTTTCCAAGCTGGAGCTTGATATATTTTGGTACAATACTATCTCCTGCTGCTAAAAAGTTGGAAGCATTGTACCCGGATTTTAGGATTTCAGGTTGCCGGAAGCCCGGCTTTTTTCAAACCGGCCTCAGGGGCGGGCGGTATAGGTCAGCACCAGCGACTCGCCGCCGGGGTTGAACCCATAGAGGCGGGCATTGGAGAGGTGGTAGAGCAGCAACCCGAGGCGCGACCGCTCTCCGAGGCGGCGGGACAGCTCGATGCCGGAGCGGAACTCCAAGGGTCCCCCGAGCTCCCGGCCGCCGTCGCGATAGTAGAGGCCGGTCGCCCATTGCGGGCTCAGCCACCACGACTTGCCCAGCGGCCGGTCGTAGCGGAAACCGCCGTAGACGTAGAGGGTGCCTCGAGAAGTGGCCATGACTCCCAGCGTAGTGTTCGTCTTGTGGAGGAAGCGGGGGACCCAACGGATCGGGCGAGGGGCGAAGCTCAACTCCCAACCGGTCTCATAGCTCTGGACGCCGCCATCGAGGACGCTGAACGCGCCGGCGCTCGCGGTGACGGCCACGGGCTGCTCGGCTCCCGCCGGGATCCCCGCGAAGAAAGCCGCCAGCAGCATGAACAAGAGGACTCCCGCCCTGCGCATCTCCATAGCCCCTTGAAACTCTCCCAGCGCCCCTCATGCGGCGGGGATGCCTTGGTGCAGTACGCGTGGGGTATAGCACTGGATGAGCCCTTGCTCAAGGAGCCCCGCCCCAGACCGCCAGGATCCCGGTGCGGTAGGGCTGGACGAAGACGGCCCGGGCGGCGCCCGCAGGGGACTCGTACAGCTCCTGAACCACCTCCCCCCGGGGATGCTCCCGCAGCCAGGCCCACTCGCTGGCCGCGGGGATCTCCTGCAATGAATGCTCGAGCCGGCCCAGAAAGTGGAACTGGCCGTGGTAGTTCCCGGCGTAGGCGATAGGCCGCCCCTCGCGCTCGGCCGCGGCGAGGTAGCGCGCAGCCGGCCGGATGTCGTAGGCGTCATGGATCGCCTTCGAGCCGCCGAGGAAGAGGGCGGTCACGAGCAGCAGGCTGAACAGCGTCGGAGCGGCCGGCCGGCCGGTGAAGACCGGACGGCTGAAAGCGACGCAGGCGACGGCCGCCAACCCCAGCAGCACCCCCGCGCCGGGCGACACCTGCCCGGCCCAGGGCGGGGCGCCGGGCCGCTGGGCCAGGAACGGCGCGGCGGCGAGGACGGCGGCCGGCAGCAGCAGGGCGGCGGCGGCAGGCGCCGCGGCCCACCGCCCCGGGATGGGGATGGGGACGGGAGCGTCCAGCAGCCGGGCGGCGAGCAGCGCGAAGCCGGGCAGCAGGGGCAGCAGGTAATGAGGCTGCTTGCCGCTGATCAGGGAGAAGGCGGCCAGGGCCGGCAGGGTCCAGGCCAGGCAGAAGCGCGTCCCGGCGTCGGCGGCGCGCGGGCGCAGACCGCCCAGGGCTCGCCAGAGAGGCGGCCAGAGGGAATAGGGAAAGAGGAGCCCGGGGAGGACGGCCAGGTACCACCACCAGTGCCGCCGGTGGGCGAAGGAGTGGACCACCCGCTCCCCCGTCTGGGAGAAGAGGATGGCGCTGGCGTACGCCGGCCCCCCCGCCCGGGCGGCCGGCAGGGCCCAGGAGAGGGCGATGGCGGCGGCCACGGCCACGGCCGCGAGGATT
>Ga0126305_10000014_pt1 | contig 78040 bp, 56 predicted proteins | sample Plot26_FD_92536 | JGI IMG/M metagenome (GOLD analysis project Ga0126305, IMG submission 92536) | Serpentine soil microbial communities from UC McLaughlin Reserve, CA, USA - Plot26 | ecosystem: Environmental > Terrestrial > Soil > Grasslands | place: USA: UC McLaughlin Reserve, Lake County... | reverse complement strand
GACGATGGGGATCCGTCCGGAGTCGACCTGGGATTCGGGCAGGGCGAACCGGTAACGGAAGTGCTCGAACAGCTCGTCCTTGTAGAGCACCTCGCCGTCCACCACGAAGGCGTAGCTCGCCGTCGAGCTGCCCTCGATCCGCTCAGGCCTGACGGCCTCCTTCGGCACGGAGACCAGGGCCTGCACCACCGTGCGGCTGCCGAAGCGACTGGGGAAGGAGAGGTCCACCTGGGCGGGGAAGCTCTGGGCGCCCTCGGGCACGTCGGTCGAGAAGGAGGCGAAGGTGGAGAGCCACTCTTCGCTCACCTTGGGGACGAGCTGCATGGCCGTCTCGACCCGTCCCCAGTCCAGGGCCTCGGCGAGACGGGCGGCGATGTCCTCGCCGCGCGGGCACAGCTCGGCGATGGCGGCGTAGCCCCGCCCCTGGTCCTGGATCCGCGTCCGCAGGTCGATCGACAGGAGCGACTCGACCCCCTCGGCGGGCGACCAGAGCCGGTATGGCCCCTTGGACGAGCCGCCGCGGGAGACGAAGGCGAGGGTGAAGTCGCCGCGGATGCGCTCCGTGCCCGGGTAGCTCCAGAGCTCGACCGGCAGCAGGACGTCGCAGCGGCCCTGGAAGACCTCGGCGGGCTCGCCGTTGAACAGCACCATGCGGGCGCGGTCGTCCGTCAGCTTGCCGAAGCGCTCGCGGGCCAGCTTCGCCCGCGGGTCCCAGCGCTCCCGAAGCTCGTTGACGGCCGTCTGGGGGAACGGATCGCGCACCTCCCAGAAGCGGCGGATGAAGGCATCGCGCTGGTAGTCCTTGCCGAGCGCCAGAAAGGCCGCCTTCTCCTTGGGGCTCATCAGCAGAGCCACCTCCTCCAGCCACGAGGCGTAGCGGGCCGCAATTTCAGGCGCGGGCGCCGGCGGCGGCGCCTGGGCGGAGGCGGAGATCGCCAGAATCGGCAGGACGAGGACCAGGAGGAGGGACGACAGCAGAGAGCGGTACGGGTGCATCGTGGACGATCCTACCTCACCCCTCACGATCCTCAAGGGTAATACCCCCGCATCGTCTTCGCCTCCATCCCGGACCGGCCCACCTTCAGGTCCACCACGCGGAAGCCGGGATCGTTGCGGGTGGTCGTGGACTGGTAGGCGATCAGGTACTGCGAGCGCAGCTCCTCCTGGATGGTGGCATAGATGCCGGCCAGCTCGCCGGCGTCGCGGGGGAAGAAGGCGCGGCCGCCGGTCTCCTCGGAGAAGCGGGCCAGCTTCCTCCTCTCCACCCCTTCGCCCAGCCCGATGGCGTAGACGGCGACCCCGGCGCGGCGCGCGAACTCGAGCGTCTCCTCGAAGGTGAAGCGGCTCCCCTCGTCCTTGCCGTCCGAGAGCAGGAGGATGGCCCGCCGGCCCTTAAGGCCGTTGAAGTTGTAGAAGGAGAACACCAGGCTGTCGTAGAGCGCCGTGCCGCGCTCGGCCTTGAGGCCGGCCAGCCCGCCGGCCAGGGTCCGGAGGTCGCGGGTGAACTTGACGGCCAGCGAGGGGTGGTCGTTGAAGGTGATCACGGCGGCGCGGTCCTTGGGCCGCACCGTCCCCTGGAGGAACTGGAGGGCCGCGGCCTGCGCAGCCTCCAGGCTCTTCGCCATCGAGGCCGAGACGTCGATCGCCACGGCGGCATGGATGGGCAGGTCGGTGACCCGCTCGAAGCGCACGATCTGCTGGCGGACGCCGTCCTCGGCCACGGCGAAGTCCTTCGCCTCCAGCCCCGACGTCACGGGCCGGCCCTGGCGGTCGAGCACCGTGGTGTAGAGCTCCACCAGGTCGACGTCGACCTGCATCAGCTCGTCCGGAGCGTTGACGAAGACGACGCTCTCGGTCGAATTGCCGTCCGTGAGGTAGGCCACGGCCCGCACGTAGGCGATCGGCTCGCCCCGGGGCAGCATGACGGGATGGACGTACGGCGGCTGGTAGAGCGTCGCGATCCGCGTCTCGTTGAGGAACAGCTCCAGCCGCTCGACGCTCTCGCCCTCCGGGGCCTCGACCTCGGCGCGGGCGAGCAGGCTCGACTCGTAGCGCTTCCCCTTCCGCGGCTCGGCCAGGCGGACGCGGAAGCGGTTGCCGGCGGCGTTGACCTGCATCTCGTCGGAGGCGAGCGTCGCGCCGGCCGCGTCGTAGGCGGCGACGGCGAGCGTCCGGGTGCGGGGCACGGAGCCCAGGTCCAGCTCGACGCTGTAGGGCGGGGCCTTCTTGGTCAGCACCGGCTTGCCGTCGAGCAGGAAGGTGACGCGGGCGATCCCCGCTCCCGTCGACAGGGTGTCGAAACGCTGCATGCCGGTCTGGAGCTGACCCACCGTGGGCATGATCTTGATCGTCGTCTCGCCGCTCCTGAGGGCGGCGTTGGCCTCGGCCAGCACGCGGGCGGTATCCGCGTCGGCGGCATCCTCGCCCTGGTGGGGCAAACGCACCATCGCAGGGGCAATGGCGGTCTCCATCAGCGGCACGGAGATCGCCCGCTCCTCGCGGAAGACCTTGCCGGAGTTGACGTCCTCCAGCTTGAGGACGAGCGTGTAGTCGCCCGGCCGCAGGGGACGCTCGAAGGCCAGGGGAAGCGACTCGCCAACCTCGCTCCCTGGCAGGTCGAACTTGTAGCGGAAGCTGTCGAACAGCTCGCCGCCGCGCAGCACCTCGCCGGTCAGGAGGAGGTTGTACGAGTGGGCGTCGCCCAGGGTCGCCTGGCCGGCGGCGCTCGCCGGCACGGCCACGAGGCCCATCACCATGGTGCGGCTCTGGAAGCGGCCCGGGAAGGACAGGTCGAGCCGGGCCGGCAGGGGCGCGGCGCCCTCGGGCACGTCGGTCGAGTAGGAGTTGAAGGTCGACACCCACTCGCCGCCGGTCCCCTCGGGCCGGCCGGTGATCTTGGCCTCGAGGAACTCCCAGCGCATCCCCTGCGAGGCGACCCAGGCGATGCCGGCCGCGATCTTGCGGGCGTGCTCCCATTCGCCGCAGCCGTCGGTGAAGCCGGTGATCCGGTCCAGGTCGGCGCCCGCCCGCGGCGACGGCGTATCGCCGCCTCCCCCGCTCGGCTTTTCCCGGGCGCCAACGACGCCTGTCGGGGCGCGTTCCTGGAGGACGCTGCTCTGGGCGAAGAGCGCGCCGATCTCCTCGGCCGGGTGCCAGACCCGGAACGGGCCGGCGCCCCACTTGCGGTAGAGGACGACGGCGAACGAGTCCTCTACGCGTTCGCTGCGGCCAAAGAACCAGACCTCGAGGGGCACCAGGAGCAGGGGGCAGCCGGACTCGACCCGCTCGTCGGGAGGCCCGTTGAGGAGGAGCACGCGGGAGCGCCCGTCCTTGAGGTCGCCGAACAGGGAGCGGGCCTGCGCCACGTCGGTGTCCCAGCGCTCCCGCCGCTCGTTGCGGGCCGTCCGCGGGAGCGGGTCCCGCACCTCCCAGAACCGCTTGACGAAGGCGTCGCGCTGGTAGTCCTTCTCCAGGGCCAGGAACACCGTCCGCTCCTCCTCGGTGAGGAGGATGTCCACCTCCTCGACCCAGCTCCGGTACTTCTCCGGCAGCCGGGCAAGGGCGGCGAGCTCCTCCGGCGCGGCCTTGCGGTCGTAGGGGTGGTAGGCGCGGGCGGGTAGGGGGAGGAGGAGGACGGCAAGGAGGAAAAGGATGAGCCCGCCCCGGCCGGGGCCCTCGTCACCCCGGCCCTCTTCTCCCAGCCTCCCTCCCGTCCACCGCCGGGAGAAGAGGGAGAGGTTTGTCTGAAGGGTTCTCTTCAAGCCCCTCTCTCCCGGACGGCGGGGGGGAGGCTGGGAGAGAGGGGTTGGGGAGTGAGGGCCCGCCCCGGAGGGGCCACGCTTCTCACGGGTAATACCTCACGGGTAATACCTCATGGGTAATACCCTCGAATCGTCTTCACTTCCGTCCCCGGCTTGTCGACCTTCAGCTCCACGGCCCGGAAGGTGCTGCCGCCGCTGGTGTTGGTCGACTGGTAGGCGATCAGGTACTGCGAGCGCAGCTCCTGCTCCACCTGGGCGTAGATGCCCGGCAGCTCTTCCACCCCCTTGAGGAAGAACGAGCGCCCGCCGGTCTCCTCGGCGAGGCGGGAGAGCTTGCGCTTGTCGAGGCTCTCCCCCAACCCGATGCTGTAGATCGTCACCCCGGCCCGGCGGGCGTAGTCGAGGGCATCGTCATAGGTGAAGCGGCTCCCCTCGTCCTTGCCGTCCGAGATCAGCACCAGGGCCCGCTGCCCCTTGACGCCCGTGAAGTAGAAGAGGGTGAAAACGATGCTGTCGTAGAGAGAGGTGCCGCGCTCGGCCTTGAGGCCGGCGAGGCCGCCGGCCAGGGTCGGCACGTCGTTGGTGAACTTCACCGTCAGGTTCGGATGGTCGTTGAAGGTGATCACGGCCCCGCGGTCCTTGGGCCGGATGGTGCGCTGGAAGAACTCGAGGGCGGCCTGGCGAGCCTTGTCGAGGCTCTTGTCCATGGAGGCCGAGACGTCGAGGGCCACGGCGGCGTGGATCGGCAGGTCCCTCACCCGCTCGAAGCGGGCGATCTCCTGCCTGGTGCCGTCCTCCGTGACCGCGAAGTCCTTCTGCGTCAGCCCCTCCACCGGCCGGTTCTGGCGGTCGAGCACCGTGGTGAAGAGCTCCACGAAGTTGATGTTGACCTCGGCCAGGTCCTCGGGGGCGTTGACGAAGACCAGGTGCTCCGTCGAGTTGCCGTCCACCAGGAAGGCGACGGCGCGCACGTAGGCGATCTCCTCGCCCTTGGGCAGCACGATGGGCTGCTGGTAGGGCGGCTGGTAGAGCGTCGCCACCCGCGTCTCGTTGAGGAAGAGCTCCACCCGCTCCACCGTCTGGCCGTCCGGCACCTGGGTCACGGCGCGGGCCAGCAGGCTGCCCTGGTAGCGCTTGCCCTTCAAGGGCTCCTCCAGGCGCACCTGGAAGCGGTTGGCGGCCGAGTTGACCAGCAGCTCGTCCGTGGCCACCTCGGCGCCGGCGGCGTCGAAGGCCTTGGCGGCCAGGGTGCGCGGGCGGGGGATGTTGCCGAGGTCGAGCTCGACGCTGTAGGGCGGGTTCTTCTTGGTGAACACCGGCTTGCCGTCGAGGGAGAAGGTGACCTTCTGGATGTTGGGGCCGGTCGTCAGGGTGTCGAAGCGCTGCATGCCGGTCTGCAGCTCGCCAAACGGGCGCACCAGCTTGAGGCTCGTCTCGCCGTTGGAGATGGCGGCGTTGGCCTCCGTCAGCAGGCGGGCGCTGGCCTCGTCCGTATCGGTGGGCGGCGGCGCCGGGGCCACGTGGTCCGAGGACGGCACGGAGAGCGCCATCTCCTCCCGGAAGACCTTGCCGGAGTTGAGGTCCTCCAGCTTGACGATCATCTTGTACTCGCCCGGCCGCAGGTAGCGCTGGAAGACGATCGGCAGGCTGTCGCCGGGGGCCGCCGCGGCGGTGCCGGGGAAATCGAACTTGTAGCGGAAGTTGTCGAATAGCTGGCCGTTCTGCAGCACCTCGCCGTTCATCAGCAGGTTGTAGGTGTTGGCGCCGCCGAGCGCGGCCTTGCCGGCGGCTCCCGAGGGCACGCTGACCAGCCCCTGCACCACCGTGCGGTTCTGGTAGCGGCCGGGGAAATCGACGGTCATCTTGGCCGGCAGCAGCGCCGCCCCCTCGGGCACGTCGGTCGAGTAGGAGCTGAAGGTGGAGACCCACTCGCCGGCCTGCGAGTCCGGCTTCGCCGTCATGCGCTGCTGGAGCAGGTCGTAGTTCAGCCCCTGGCGGAGCACCCAGGCGATGCCGCCGGCGAGCTGGTCGCCGTCCTTGCAGCCGTTCGAGACGGTGCCGAGGTCCACCGCGCCCGTGTTCCCCGCGCCGTCGGCGAAGAGGGCCCCCAGCCCGTCGGCCGCCGTCCAGACCCGGAACGGCCCGGCGCCCCACTTGCGGAAGAAGACCACGATGAACTCGGAGCGCATGCGGTCGCTGCCGCCGTAGGCCCAGACCTCGACGGGCCAGAGGATGCTGCCGCAGCGCGACTGGATGCGGACCCCCGGCGGGCCGTTGAGCAGCAGGATGCGGGCGCGCTCGTCCTCCAGCGTGCCGAACTCCTGGAGGGCCTGCTGGACGTTGGCCTCCCAGCGGTCCTGGAACTCGTTGCGGGCCGTGGACCGGTAGGTGTCGCGCGCCGCCCAGAAGCTCTTGATGAAGGCGTCCCGCTGGTAGTCCTTCTCCAGGGCCAGGAAGGTCTGGAGCTCCTCGTCGGTGATCAGCAGGTCCACCACCGTCAGCCACTGGCGGTAGGTCTCGGGAAGCTTCTCGATCGCCGCCTTGTTGGCTTTGCGGTCGATCTTCGGCTTGGCGGCCGCGGCGGCCGGCGCGGCGGTGGACAGGAGCAGGGAGGCGAGGAGGACGGAGAGGATCGTCAGCGGACGGAATCGAGGCATTCTTTCACCTTCTGTCAACTTCAGACGCAGAGACGGAGGAGCCCCTGGGATCGACCAGAGGATTCAACAACTGTGCCGGGCGTTACAATACATCCCTTATGGATTCTGTCTACCTGGACCACAACGCCACCACGCCCCTGCACCCCAGGGTGCGCGCAGCCATGCTGCCGTGGATCGGCGAGCGGCATGGCAACCCCTCCTCGATCCACAGCTTCGGGCAGGCGGCGCGCAACGCCGTCGAGGAGGCGCGGGAAAAGGTGGCGGCGCTGCTGGGCGTCCGGCCGCCGGAGGTGGTGCTCACCGCCTCGGGCACGGAAGCCAACAACGCCGTGCTCGCCCATATTGCCGACCAGGCCGGTGAACGTGGACACCTGGGGCACCTGGTGACGTCCGCCATCGAACACCCCTCGATCCGCGAGGGCGCGGCGCGGCTTGAAAAAAGGGGCATGGAGGTGACGCGGGTGTCCCCCGCCGGGGACGGCGTGGTGCCGGCGGCGGACGTCCTGAGCGCCCTGCGGCCGGACACGCGGCTCGTCTGCCTGATGCTCGCCAACAACGAGCTGGGCACCCTGCAGCCCGTGGCCGAGGTGGCCGCCGCCTGCCGCGAGCGGGGGATCCCCGTGCTCTGCGACGCCGTGCAGGCGGTGGGCAAGATCCCCGTGGACGCCCGCGAGCTGGGGGTGGACTACCTGGTGCTCGGCGCCCACAAGTTCAACGGCCCCCTGGGCGCCGCGGCGGTGTGGGTGCGCAAGGGAACGGAGCTCTCCCCCCTGCTGGTCGGCGGCAGCCAGGAGCGGCGGCGCCGGGCCGGCACCGAGAACGTGCCCGCCATCGCCGGCCTGGGCGAGGCGGCCGCCGCCGCGAAGGACGAGATGGCGGACCGCGGGGCGCACCTGGCCTCCCTGCGCGACCGCTTCGAGGCGGAGCTCGCGCGCCGCATGCCGGACGCGGTCTTCCACTGCCGGGCCTCGCCCCGGCTGCCCAACACCTCGCACGTGGCCTTTCCCGGCGTCGAAGGGGAGGCGCTGCTGATCCGGCTCGACCTCGCCGGCTTCGCCGTCTCCACCGGCTCGGCCTGCTCCTCGGGCGCCGTCGAGCCGAGCAAGACCCTGCTGGCGGTGGGCCTTTCGCCGGAGGAGGCGCTCTCTTCCCTGCGGGTGAGCTTCGGCATCACCAACCGGCTCCAGGACGTGGACGCTTTCCTCGACACCCTGGAGCGCGAGGCGGCCGCCCTGCGCCGGCTTGCTCCGACAGCCGCGCGGGAGGTTGCATGACGGCCGATCTGACCCATGGCGATTTGACCGCCGTCGCCATGAGCGGCGGCCTCGACTCCTCCGTGACCGCCTGGCTGCTGGCGCGGCAGGGCGTGCCGGTGGTCGGCCTCTCCATGCTGCTCTGGGACCACTCGGGCGTCGAGGCCAACGGCCGCTGCTGCGGCGCCCTCGACCTCGGGGACGCCCGGCGGGTGGCCCAGCAGGCGGGCATCCCCCACTACACCCTGCGCATGGACCGGGAGTTCCGCCAGAAGGTGGTGGACCCGTTCGTCTCCGACTACCTCGCCGGCCGCACCCCCAGCCCCTGCGTGCGCTGCAACACCTGGGTCAAGTTCGACCTGCTGCTCGAGCGGGCGCGCAGCTTCGGCGCCGGCCGGGTGGCGACCGGCCACTACGCCCGCATCGTCGAGGGCCCGGACGGCCCCGAGCTGCACACCGCCGTCGACACGGACAAGGACCAGAGCTACTACCTCTTCGAGCTGACGGCCGGCCAGCTCGCGGCCTCTCTCTTCCCCCTCGGGGAGATGACCAAGAGCGAGGTGCGGGAGCTCGCCCGCGAGGCCGGCCTGGTGGTGGCGGAGAAGGGCGAGAGCATGGAGGTCTGCTTCGTCGCCGGCGGCGTGCGCGAGTTCGTCGAGGAGCAGGTGGCAGCCGATCCCGAGCGCTTCGCGGGCGCCATATTGGCGGAGCCGGCCGTCCTGGTGGACACGGCGGGCCGCGAGCTGGGAGCGGGCCAGCCCTACTACCGCTACACCGTGGGCCAGCGCCGGGGCCTGGGCCTCGCCGCCCGGAGCCCCCTTTACGTGCTCGCCATCGAGCCCGGCGAGAACCGCGTCGTGGTCGGTGGCGAAGGGGAGCTCCTGGCCCCCGGCCTGCGCGGCGAGCGCCTGCACTGGATCGGCCCGGACCCCGAGGGAGAGGTCGAGGCCGTCGTCAAGATCCGCTCCCGCCACCCGGGAGTCGCCTCGCGCATCCGGCCGCTGGGAGACGGCCGGGTCGAGATCGATTTCGCCGAGCCCCAGCGCGGAGTCGCCCCCGGCCAGGCCGCCGTGTTCTACCAGGGGACCCGGGTGCTCGGCGGCTGCTGGATCGACGGGCGGCTCTGATCTGATGCGCGCCCGCCGGCTCCGCTGGATCGTCCCAGCCGTCCTCGCCCTCTGCGCCTGCCGGAGCTCGCCGCCGCCAGCCGCTCCAGCCGCCCCTGGAGCGGCGCCGCGCCGGGTCGTCCTGCTGAGCCTGGACGGCGCCGGCGCCGGGGAGCTCCACCGGCTGTACGAGGCCGGGGCCCTGACGGCGGGCGGCTTCGCGCGCTTCTTCCGCGAGGGGCAGGTCGCCGACCGGCTCGTGCCGGTCGATCCCTCGCTCACGGCCGTCAACCACATCAGCCTGGCGACCGGCTATCCCCCCGGCCAGACGGGGATCGTGGGCAACCACTTCCACCCGCCGGACATCCCCTTCCCCAGGACGGTGAGCGGCTTCGCGGCGCCCATCGCCACCGAGACGCTCTGGGAGGCGGCGAAGCGTCAGGGCAAGCGCGTGGGAGTCACCACCTGGCCGGGCGCCGACGACACCGATCCGCGGCGGCGGGCCGACTGGGGCATGATCTACGTCAACGACCCGGAGCGGCCGGCCCGGCTGGTGACGCTGGAGCGCGGGAGCTGGCAGCCGTTTCAGGTGCGAAATATTGCCAGCCGCTCTCCCGCGCTCAAGGCCCAGGCGCAGGTCGGAACCCAGGCGTTCGATCTGCTGGCCGTCGACCGCACGGACGACGGCACCGTCAACTACGACGGCATCGTGGTCCTCCAGGCGGGGACCGATGGGGCGGCGAGCCCGCCGCTGCCGGTGGGGAAATGGGCGGACGTCCCTTGCCGGACGGTCCCCGCGGCCGGAGCCCAGGCGCGCGACACGGGCTGCCCGGTCAAGCTCCTGGAGCTCGATCCGGGCCTGGCCAGCGCGCGCCTCTATTTCTCCGGCCTCTACCCGCTCCAGGCCTACCCGCCCGGCTTCGCCGCCGACCTCGCCGCCCAGGGGCTCACCTGGCCCGGTCCGCCGGACGACGCCAGTCTGAGCGATACCTGGGCCGGCAAGCCGGGCATCGACCTCGCGACCTGGAGCCAGCAGTCGGACCGCTTCACCCGTTTCTTCGGCGACAGCCTGATCGCCGCCGTGAAGCGTCCGGACTGGGACCTGATGATGGGCTACGTGCCGGTGATCGACGAGGCCGGGCACCAGCTCACCCTGACGGACCCGCGCCAGCCTGGCTTCACCCCTGAACGCCGGGATGAGCTCGCGGCGGCGCGCCTCCAGGTCTGGCAGGCGGTGGACCGCGAGCTGGCCCGGCTGCTCGCGGCCCTCGATCTCAGCACGACCGTGGTCGCCGTGGTCAGCGACCACGGCATGATGCCGGTCCACACCGCCCTCGACGCCAATGCCTTTCTGCGGGACGAGGGGCTCCTCGCCTTCGATCCACGAGGCAATGTCCAGGAGCAGGGAACCGCCGCCTTCGCGATCGGCTCCGGCGGCGCGCTCCAGGTCTATACCGCCCCAGGCCGCACGGACCTCGTCGCCACTTTGCGCACCCTCTTCGCCGGCTGGACGGTCGGCGGCGAGAAACCGGTAGAGAAGATCTTCACCCGCGAGGAGGCGGCAGCGGTCGGCCTCGCCCATCCCGACAGCGGCGACCTGGTCCTCTTCCTCCGCGAGGGCTATTCCTTCCAGGACCTCCCGGACCGCCGTCCCTCGGCGCCGGCGCACACCCTCGGCAAGCACGGCTATCTCAACACCCACCCGGAGGTCCAGGCCATCTACATGGCCCTGGGCGCCGGCATCGCCCCGGGGAGCGCCGGCACAATGCGCAACCCCGAGGTCGCCGGCCGGGTCGCGGACTGGCTGGGAATCGGGAAGCCCCGGCCGAAGCCCTGAAAGACTGCAAGGACCGCAAAGACCGCAAGGACATCAAGAGCTTCTTTCTTGCAGTCCTTGATGTCCCTGCAGTCCTTGCAGTCCTTGCAGTCCTTGGTTCCCTCAAGGGGATTAACGCCCCCGGAACCCTTGGTTATCCCAAGCGATGCCCGCCCTCGCCCGCCTGGAATCCTGGTTCTCCGCCCGGGGATGGACCCCGTTCGACTTCCAGCGCGAGGTCTGGAGCGCCTACCGGGCCGGCGAGAGCGGGCTGATCCACGCCGCGACCGGCACGGGCAAAACCTACGCCGCCTGGCTGGCCCCCCTCCTGGAATGGCTGGAAGATCACCCGGAAGGGGACCTGCGGCTCCGCCGCCGGGCCGCCGCGCCGCCTTTGCGCGTGCTCTGGCTGACGCCGCTGCGGGCCCTGGCCGCCGACACCGAGGCCTCGCTGCGGGCGCCGATGGCGGCGCTCGGCATCCCCTGGACCCTGGAGCGGCGCACCGGCGACACCTCGGCCTCGGTGCGCGACCGCCAGCGGGAGAAGCTCCCCACCGCCCTCGTCACCACCCCCGAGAGCCTGTCGCTCCTGCTCTCCCGCCCCGACGCCCGCGAGCTGTTCTCCGATCTCCGGCTGGTCGTGATGGACGAGTGGCACGAGCTGATCGGGAGCAAGCGCGGCGCCCAGACCGAGCTCGCCCTGGCCCGCCTGCGCCGCTTCCGGCCGGACCTCCGCGCCTGGGGCCTCTCGGCCACCCTCGGCAACCTCGACACCGCTTTGGCTGCCCTGGTGGGTCCAGGCCGCTCGGGCCGGCTCGTGCGCGGCGTGGCCCCGAAGGAGATCCGCGTCGACTCCCTGATCCCGGAGAAGATCGAGCGCTTCCCCTGGGCGGGCCACCTGGGCCTGCGCCTCCTCCCCCAGGCGGTGGCCGCCGTCGAGGAGGGACGGACGGCGCTCGTCTTCACCAACACCCGCTCGCAGACGGAGATCTGGTACCAGGCGATCCTGGAGGCCCGCCCCGATTGGGCCGGCGAGATCGCCCTCCACCACGGCTCGCTCGACCGCAAGGTGCGGGACTTCGTGGAGAACGGCCTGCGCGAGGGCACCTTCCGCTGCGTGGTCTGCACCTCCAGCCTCGACCTCGGAGTGGACTTCGCGCCCGTCGACCGCGTGCTGCAGGTGGGGAGCCCCAAGGGGATCGCCCGCCTGGCCCAGCGCGCCGGCCGCAGCGGCCATCAGCCCGGCATGCTCAGCCGCGTGACCTGCGTGCCCACCAACGCCTTCGAGCTGGTGGAGGTGGCCGCCGCCCGCCGGGCCCTCCACGCCGGGCGCATCGAGGGGCGGACGCCCCTGGAGAAACCCCTCGACGTGCTCGCCCAGCACCTGGTGACGGTCGCCGTGGGCGGCGGCTTCCACTCCGCCGAGCTGTTCGAGGAGGTGCGCACGGCCTGGGCCTACCGGGACCTGACGCCCGAGGAATGGGACTGGACCCTCGATTTCGTCACCCGCGGCGGGCCGGCCCTCGCCGCCTATCCCGAGTACCGGCGGGTGGTCGAGGCGGACGGCCGCTTCACCGTGCCCGACCGGGCGATCGCGCGCCGGCACCGGATGGCCATCGGCACCATCACCAGCGATGCCGCCGTCGCCGTCCAGTACCTCTCCGGCGGCAAGCTCGGCTCGGTCGAGGAGTCGTTCATCGCCCGCCTGCGGCCGGGGGACCGCTTCGTCTTCGCCGGCCGCGTGCTCGCCCTGGAGCGGGTCGACGGCATGACCGCCTACGTGAAGAAGGCCCGCGGCGCGAGCGGCGCCATCCCCCGCTGGATGGGCGGCCGCATGCCGCTCTCGACCGAGCTGGCCGCCTCCGTCCGCAGCCTGCTGGAGGAGGCCCGGGACGGCCGCTTCGAGGGGCCGGAGATGGCGGCCGTGCGGCCGATCCTGGAGCTTCAGGCGCGGTGGTCCGCCATCCCCGCCGCGGACGAGCTGCTGATCGAGCGGCTCAAATCCCGGGAAGGGCACCACCTCTTCCTCTACCCCTTCGAGGGCCGGCTGGTCCACGAGGGTCTGGCGGCGCTGCTCGCCTGGCGGCTCTCCCGGCTGCGGCCGATCACCTTCACCCTGGCCGTGGACGACTACGGCATCGAGCTCCTCTCGCCGGACCCCGCTCCCCTCGGCGAGGCGCTGGCGGCGGGCCTCCTCTCCCCCGCCGGACTGGTCGAGGACATCCCCGCCAGCCTCAACGCGGCCGAGATGGCGAAGCGGCAGTTCCGCGACATCGCCCGCGTGGCCGGCCTGCTCTTCCAGGGCTTCCCGGGGGCTCGCAAGCCCGCCCGCCACCTCCAGGCGTCGAGCGGCCTCTTCTACGAGGTCTTCGCCAAGTACGACCCCGGCAACCTCCTCCTCCATCAGGCCCACCGCGAGGTCCTGGAGCAGCAGCTCGAGCGCAGCCGCCTCGGCCGCACCCTCGCCCGCCTCTCGGGCTCGCGGATCCGCGAGGTCCCTCTGGAGAGGACCAGCCCGCTCGGCTTCCCGCTGATGGTGACCCGCATGCGCGACAAGCTCAGCTCCGAGAAGCTCGCCGACCGCATCCAGCGCATGCAGGCCCGGCTGGAGAAGGCGGCCGGATGATGGACGGGTCTTGTTTATTGGCTACTGCCGGACCAAAAGGGCAAGCCTCTCGTCTACATCGACTACCTTGAGACGGCGCCCTGGAATCAGCGAGGGTTGACGGAGCAGCCTCTATTCGGTGGCATCGGGACCATAATGATCGCCGCAGCCATTCATTTGAGCCTGGAAGAGGGCTTCGCAGGAAGAATTGGGCTTCATTCGCTTCCTCAAGCCGACAAATTTTATGAAGGGCATGGCCTGATCAATGCAGGGCATGATCTGGCGAAGCAAGGACTGGCTTACTTCGAAATGAACTCCAAGCAGGCCATCGCGTTTCTTGAAAAGTGAGGATCCCATGAAACTGAATCTGACTCGCGACTGGTTCATTCGCAAGGCTGAGATCGAAGAGGACGTCGACGTTGCGGCAGGACTTCCAGCACGTCACCCCGTTCTTGAAGATTCCCAATCGCTGACGGCGGAGAGCGTCGAAACCCGCAGGACTGATAGTGTCAATCAAGGGCAATCTGTGCGTCGATCTCCAGGGTGAATCCCTCGTCCTCCTCCCCGAGCGCGCCCTGCTCTGGGAGCGCACCGGCACTCTCATCGTGGCCGACGCCCACCTCGGTAAGGCCGCCGCGTTCCGGGCCGCCGCCATCCCGATGCCCGGCGGCACCACGACCGAGGCCCTGTCCCGCCTGACGGCGGCGCTCGGCAGGACCGGCGCGAGACGTCTGCTCCTGCTGGGGGATTTCTTCCACGCGAAGTCCGGCCGGGCCGCTCCAACCCTGGCGGCCATCTCGTCCTGGAGGGACCGCCATGCGGACCTGGAGATCGTGCTCGTGCGCGGCAATCACGACCTCGGGGCGGGCGATCCGCCGCCCGAGTGGCGTTTCGACTGCTGCGACGAGCCCTGCATCGAGCCGCCCTTCGCCTTCCGCCATCATCCGGCGGAAGAGCCGGGCGGGTACGTGCTGGCCGGGCACATCCATCCTGCCGTGTCCCTCTCCGGCCCTGGACGGCAGAGGGAGCGCTTCCCGTGCTTCCTGTTCGGGGAGAAGGTGGGGCTTCTGCCGGCCTTCGGCGGCTTCACGGGCGGTGCCTCCGTCCGGCCGAAGCGGGGAGACCGGGTGTTCGTGCTGGCCGGGGAGGACGTCGTGCCGATCGACACTATGGGCTAGGAGGGGGCCGGATTCCCGCCGGCCCCCGAGCCTTTAACTCTTCAAGGTGGGACCGGCGCTACGGCGTGTTCCTCAACTGCAGCGTCGTGATGTAGCCGTTCGCCATCGCCGCGTTGCCCGTCACGATCACGTCGAAGACGCAGTTGTCAAAGACCCTCTGGTCCTGAATCGGACTGCACACTCTCCGGGCGGTCTCGGCATCCAACGGCCTCACGGGCTCCCGGGTAGATCCTCCACCGGGGATCGTCGTGCAGGACGTGCCGGGCGGCGGCGGCCAATTGGGGTTGGTGAAGGTCGCCGTCGACGTGCCCGACGCATAGTCGAACAGGCTCGTCGTGCTCGACACGCGCCAGGCGTTGGCGAACGTCGCGTTGAGCAGGGTGTGGCGGGCGGCAAGGCCGCCCGGCGCCGGACCGAACGACGAGCCGTTCGGCCTGAGGGGCAGCCAGTTGCCGTTGGGGATATGGCCCATCGTGCCTTCGCGCGCCGGGGTGTTGAGCACCTCGACGTCCAGGTACCAGTAGCCTTGCGAGCTCCAGTAGTTGGGCGTGATGATCACCCGGGTGCCATCGTCCACCCGGACGTCGATGCCGCCGCCCGCGGCGGCCCTGGCGATCCGGTTGTTGCCTCCCAGGTTGAGGCTGCCGTTCGTCGGCAGGGCGGTCAGCTTGCCGTCGATGCGCAGCTCCATCTGCTCGGGTTTGCCGGGTGTGCTGGGGCTCGGCTGATAGCTGACCCGGTGGCTGCCCACGCGCAGGGCCGCGGCGGTGTTGAGGCTCACGCAGCTCGCCAGACCGGTCCAGGCGTTCGGGCCGGGCATGAAGGTGGTGGTGACCGGGGTCTGCCGGGTCTGCAGCTCGAACCCCGTGCTGGAGTTCTTCAGCGTCCGGAACTCGCCGGCGGCCTGGAAGTCGTAATTGATGCCGTTGGTGGTGGTGAGGTGGGGGTCGCCCCGGTCCGACGGGCCTGAGGTGGCCGGAACGCCGCACCAGGCCTGGAAGTCGGTGATCGGCATCGTGCCCGCCAGGGTTCCCGGCAGGCCAAAGCCCAGCGGCATCGTGCTGAGGATGGCATTGTTCAGGACGGCTCCGCAATAGCCGGGCAAAGCCGGGGACAGGTGAGGGAACCGGCCGCCGGAGCCGCCGAGCGTGTGGCAGCCTACGCAGGCCCCGGGTACGTACGGGTCCGTCTGCGACAACTGGTTCTGCGGCCAACTGGCCGGGACGATCGGATCGTACCGGTTGGGCGCGAAGGTCGGCAGACTCAGCGGCGGGTCGTCCAAGTCGCCCATCAGGAGGCCGCCGCCGAGGTCGGAGCTCGGATGGATGATGTACGGGTTCTCGCCCGCGTGGCAGTCGGTGCAGACTCCGCCGCTGCCGAACTCCAGCTCGGCGCCGCCGGCCTGGTACCAGCCCGACGCATTGACCATCAGATCCGGAGCGCCGATGGGGATCTGGGTGCCGGCAGGAAAGTTGAACCCGCTGCCGCCCATCTGGTTGTCCCAGAAGCAGACCTTCGAGGTCGTCTGGCTCAAGCAAATGATTCCGTCCAGCTTCACGTCCGCCAGGGTCCCGTCCACGTACCGCGGCAGGGCGATGCACATGCCGTTGGGACTTTCGAAGACTCGGACTTCGGCCGGCGTTCCTTCGATGAACTGCTCGAGCTGCGGGATGAAGCCCAGGCTTCTCCACCCGGCCAGGCCGAGGGGATCCATGACGCCGATCGAGGGCGGAATCGGCACGCCGTTCGCCATGCACTCCGCTTCGTAGGCCGCACCGCTATTCGTGGTGATCAGCTTGTCGATCGGACTGAATTCCGGCCGCTTGAGCCGCGCTTCGATCCTGGAATCGAGCTTGAAGGGCACGAGATTCTGGAGCTGCTTGTGATCGTCACGGCGCGGAAGCCGCCAGCTCAGCCGGTATTTCAGCGCATTCAGCTTCATCCGCATGCGTCCCTCGGCCGCCATGCGGGGCGAATTCACGACCAGCCAATCGAGCGAACGCTGCTGGAGGACGAGCTTCGCCTGCCCTACCGGGTTGAGGCCCTTGGCCAGCCGCTGTTCGAAGGCGGAGAGCTCGGCGAGCTTCTTGGCATTGAGCCCTGAGACGAGCCGGCCGCGGTACCAGCTCTGGGCCTTGGACACGAACTCGAACGTCGGCACGATCTGCCGGCCGTTCCCGTCAAAGAACCCGCCATGGCCAACGGAGGAGATCGGTTCTCCCCCCGACCGGGCAGGGGAGGGACGAAGAAGATGAGCCGCCCGCGCTTGGCCGGCGCGTTGGCCGAGGCCCGCGTGAGCGGCGATGGGGCCAACGGCCGCGGGCTTCGCATTGCCCGTGGCGCTGTAGGCGAGCGGCGTCACCAGAAGGGTGACCGCGATCGCGAGCAGCGCCAGGTTGCGGGTCGGACAGGAACGATTTACACCCACTCAGCACCTCCTTCAGAGGTCTCCTACGGGATGAGTCGAGGCACGGAAAACCCGCGCGAAAATTAGCTTCTACGAATCAGGTGTCTCTCGGCTGCCGTAGCGAGCCCTGCCGCCGGGAGAAGGCAGGAGGTCGTGCCGATCGGGACTTGAAAGGGGATTTGAGCATCGGGGGCCGGATTCCCGCCGGCCCCCGAAGTCTTCAAGGTGGGACCTGCGCTACGGCGTGTTCCTCAACTGCAGCGTCGTGATGTAGCCGTTCGCCATCGCCGCGTTGCCCGTCACGATCACGTCGAAGACGCAGTTGTCGAAGACCCGCTGGTCCTGAATCGGACTGCACACTCTGCGGGCGGTCTCGGCATCCAGCGGCCTCACGGGCTCCCGGGTAGATCCTCCACCGGGGATCGTCGTGCAGGACGTGCCGGGAGGCGGCGGCCAGTTGGTGTTGGTGAAGGTCGCCGTCGACGTGCCCGCCGCATAGTCGAACAGGCTCGTCGAGCTGGTCACCCGCCAGGCGTTGGCGAACGTCGCGTTGAGCAGGGTGTGGCGGGCGGCAAGGCTGCCCGGCGCCGGACCGAACGACGAGCCGTTCGGCGCGAGAGGCAGCCACTGGCCGTTGGGGATATGGCCGATGGTGCCTTCGCGGGCCGGGGTGTTGAGCACCTCGACGTCCAGATACCAGTAGCCTTGCGAAGACCAGTAGTTGGGCGTGATGATCACGCGGGTGCCATCCGCCACCCTGACGTCGATGCCGCCGCCCGCGGCGGCCCTGGCGATCCGGTTGTTGCCTCCCAGGTTGATGCTGCCGCTCGTCGGCAGAACGGTCGGCTTGCCGTCGATGCGCAGCTCCATCTGTTCGGGTTTGCCGGGTTGGCCGGGGCTCGGCTGATAGCTGATCCGATGGCTCCCCACACGGAGGGCCGCGGCGGTGTTGAGGCTCACGCAGCTCGCCAGGCCGGTCCAGGCGTTGGGGCCGGGCGTGAAGGTGGTGGTGACCGGCGTCTGCCGGGTCTGCAGCTCGAATCCCGTGCTGGAGTTTTTCAGCGTCTTGAACTCGCCGGCGGCCTGGAAGTCGTAATTGATGCCGTTGGTGGTGGTGAGGTGGGGGTCACCCCGGTCCGACGGGCCCGAACTGGCCGGAACGCCGCACCAGGCCTGGAAGGCGAGGACCGCCGGCGTGCCCGCCTGGCTCCCCGGGGAGCCCAGCGGCATCGTGTCCGTGAGGGCCTGGGCCAGGATGGTTCCGCAATAGTCAGGCAAATCCGGGGAGAGGTGCGGGAATCTGCCGCCGCTGCCGCCGAGCGTGTGGCAGCCGACGCACGCCGGGGGTACGTACGGGTCCGTCATCGAGAGCGCGTTCTGCGGCCAGGTCGCGCCGACGATCGGATCGTACCGGTTGGGCCCGAAGGTCGGCAGGTTCAGCGGCGGGTTGTCGATGTCGCCCATCAGGACGGTGCCGAGGTTGGAGTTCGGATGGATGATGTACGGGTTCTCGCCCGCGTGGCAGTCCGTGCAAACGCCGCCGCTGCCGAACTCGATCTCGGCGCCGCCGGCCTGGTACTGGCCGGCCGGATTGACGCCCAGATTCGGAGCACCGATGGGAACCTGGGTGCCGGAAGCAAAGCTGAACCCGCTGCCGCTCATCTGGTTGTCCCAGAAGCAGACCTTCGAGGTCGTCTGGCTCAAGCAGATCACGCCGTCCAGCGCTACGGTCGTCAGGGTCCCGCTCGTGTATCGCGGCAGGGCGATGCACATGCCATCGGGGCTTTCGAAGACCCGGACTTCGGCCGGCGTTCCGACGATGAACTGCTCGGACGTCGGGATGAAGCCCAGGCTCTTCCAGCCGGTCAAGCCCAGAGGATCCAGGACGCCGATCGAGGGCGGAATCGGCACGCTGTTCGCGATGCACTCCGCTTCGTAGGCCGCGCCGCTGTTCGTGGTGGCCAGCTTGTTGCCGCCAGCCACTTTGAATTCCGGCGACCTGAGCCTGGCGTCGATCCTGGGCTCGAGCGCGAAGGGTACGAGGTTCAAAAGATGCTTGGCTTCTCCATGGCGCGGAAGCTGCCAGTTCAGCCGGAATTTCAGCGCGTTCAGCTTCAACTGCATGCGCCCCTCGGCCGCTATGCGCGGGGAATTCACGACCAGCCAGTCGAGCGAGCGCTGCTTCATGATGAGCCCCGCCTGCCCGACCGGGTTGAGGCCCTTGACCAAGCGCTGTTCGAAGGAGGAGAACTGGGCCTGCTGCTTGCCGTTGAGCCCTGAGACGAGCCGGTTGCGGTACCAGTCCTGCGCTTTGGCCATGAACTCGACCGTCGGCACGATCTGCCGGCCGTTCCCGTCAAAGAACGCGCCATGGCCGACGGAGGCGATGGGTTCGTCCCCTGACCGGGTAGGGGCGGGACGAAGAAGATGAGCGGCACGCGCTTCGCCGGTGCTCTGGCCGAGACCCGCATGAGCGGCGATGGGCTTCGTAGCGCTGTAGGCGAGCGGTGTCACCAGGAGGGTGACCGCGATCGCCAGCAGCGCCATCTTGTTGCGGCCCGGAAAGGAACGATGTTCACCCAATCAGCACCTCCTTCAGAGGTCTCCTACGGGATCAGTCGATGCGGGAAAACCCGCGCTAAAAACTCGCTTCTACGAACTAGTGTGCTTATCGACTGACTTAGCGAGCCTGCCCCGGCAGAAAGAGCGGATCTACGTGCTGACCGGACGCGTTGTGCCGATCGCAACGAAATGGCTGAAAGTGGCACACTTCTTGCCCCACCTTCTGGACGCAAGGAGGATGTAATCATGGCCCAGTCCACCAAGGAAAGGCTTGTGTATCACGTGGTCCCCAACTCTTCGGCCGAGAGGTGGGTGGTCTCCCAGGAGAACGCCGAGTTCCGCAAGGAGTTCGACACCAAGGAGGAGGCGGTCGAGTTCGCCAAGGAGCGCGCCCGGGCCGCCGAGCTCGGGCAGGTGAAGGTCCACAAGAAGGACGGCAACATGGAGTACGAGTCGACCTACGGGGAAGACCCGCGCCGCTCGCCGAGCTAGCACCTCGTCAAGGCGAGAGGGGGACGGTTCGACCTGTCCCGTGCCCCTTCCGCCCTGGGCAGCGGCAGTCTTGACCTGCTCTGCCTCCATCCACCGAGCCGGCGCGGACGGTTCGACCTGGTCCGGCGACCCGTGGACCTGCGGGGCGAGTAGGCTGCCCCGCAGGGCAACCTCGTGCCCTGGGGGGCCACACGCCCGCTGGGCAGGTCAGACGGTTGGTCCCGCGGGGCCAACCGTCCACGCCCGGAACGGGTGGTTGACGAGGCCAGGCGACCCGGTCAGTACCCCCCCGTAGGAGTCCTACGGGAGGCTGCCAACCGTCCGCTGGCCGGCGGTCGAGTCCTACGAAGCAGGGCGAACCGGCCACGCCGCAGGTCAAACAATCGGCCTGCGGGGCGAACCGGCCGCGTCATCCACTCCTTTTTCGGGCCGGCGAGCTGATAGAATGAAGTGGGAGATGAGCTGGTATGTACAAAATCACTTTAGAAGTCGAGCACCTGCCTGAGGGTCCGTACCTCGGCACGAGCCCGGAGCTTCCCGGACTTGTGGTGCAGGCAGACAGTCTCCAAGAGGTCCTCCAACTGGCACCCGACGTCGCGCACGACCTGATCGCGGTGATGGTCGAGACCCACCAGCCACTACCACCCGGGATCGAGACGGTCACCGCTCCAGGGCGTGTTCCGGTTCTGGTACCTGCTTGACCTATAGAGAGCTGACCCGCCACCTCCGGCGGCTTGGTTGCGAACTGATGCGTCAGAGCAAGGGGAGCCATGAGGTCTGGCACAACCCGAGCCAGAATCGGTCGGCGGTCATTCCCAGACATGCAGGCGACATCCCCCTCGGTACGCTTCGGTCGATTCTCAAGGGTCTGGGTATTTCTCCGGACGATCTGTCCTCCCGGTAGCCGAGCGCTCGGGCAAACGCACGCGCGTCACAACACCTTCAGAAACAGCGCCTTGCCATCCCCCGGCGCATAGAAGTCCGCCAGCTCCGCAGCCAGCCCGTAGCCGCAGGCCCCGTAGAAGGCCCGGGTCGGCAGGTATTGCGGCCGGGTCGAGGTCTCGACGTAGACGCGGGTGCGCCCGGCGCTCGCCATCCACTCCTCGGCGGCCTGGAGCAGGGCGGCGCCGATCTTCTTCCCCTGAAAATCCGGATGGACCACGATCCAGTAGAGGTCCGCCGAGGCGACCGTTCCCGGGATCGGCCCCCAGCAGGCGTAGCCCGCGACCCGGCCGTCCCACTCCCCCACCAGGAAGCGGTAATGGCTGGCGTCTCCTTCGGCCAAGCGCTCGTCCACCAGTTCCAGGGCCACCTCGATCTCTTCGGGGTTGAAGAAGCCCGTGGCGCGGATCAGCGCCTCGACCGGCTCGCGGTCGGCTGGATCGAGACCGCGGCGAATACTCAATCCCACGGTTTCTTCCTCTCTGGCGCCTCCGCCAGAATCCGGCCGACGACGTCCGCCGGCCGCAGTCCGGCCTTCGCGGCGGCGGCCATGAACCCGGCGTCGGCGGCGAGGCAAGGGTTCGCGTTAACCTCCAGGACGAAGGGATTGCCCTCCGCGTCCAGCCGGAAATCAATCCGCGCGTAGCCGCGCAGACCGCAGACCCGCCAGGCGGCGAGGGCGATCTCCCGAACCCGCCCCAGGACACCGGCGTCGGCAGGATCCTCGGGGAACCTGCGCACGGTGTGGATGTACGCGAAGGAGTCCTCCCGCCACTTGGCCTCGTAGCCAACGACGCGGGACATCCCCTCGGGGAAATCCTCGAAGACGATCTCGGCGACCGGCAGAGCTTCTCCCGCCAGCAAGGAGACGTTGAGCTCGCGGCCGGTGAGATATGTCTCCACGACGACATTTTGACCAGGGAAGCGCTCCGCGAGAGCCCGGGCGCGGGAAAGGGCCTCTTCGCGCGTCGAGCAGACGGGATCGCCCTCCAGCCCCAGCGAGGCGTCCTCGCAGGCCGGCTTGAGGAGCCACGGTCCTGGAACCTCGTCGAGGATGCGCGGGTCTGCCGGGTCCAGCCGGCCGCCGGGCGCCACCGGCAGGCCCTCGGCCGCCAGCAGGGCGCGGGTGGCCAGCTTGTCCGTGGTCAGCCAGAGGACGCCGGCGGCAGAGCCGGTGAAAGGAACGTTCATCAGCTCCAGGGCCGCCGCCGCGGCCGGGTGGACGTGCGGCACCCCCTCGGGCGCTTCCATGAGGTTGAAGACGACCGTCCCCGGCTCCGGGGAGAGGACGAGCCACGGCCGCCAGTCCGGCACGGCGAGGGCCTGGTGGGCGATCCCCAGCGCCGTCAGTCCCGCGGCCACCAGCTCGACCTGCGCCAGGACGTCCGAGGCCGAGGGGTCGTCCCCCTCGCCGATGGGGTTGTGAAGGATGACGGCCCGGGAAATTTCCCGGAAGGTACCGTTCAGCTCCACAGCCCCCAGCGCAGGGCCGAAGCCTCGATGATCCGGCCCAGCAGCTCGGGGTACGAGATCCCGGCCAGGGTGGACATGATGGGGAGGTCCGAGTAGGTCGGATGGATGCCGGGCAGCGGGTTGATCTCCAGGAAGGAGGGCTGGCCCGCGGCGTCGCAGCGGAAGTCGACCCGCGCCACGTCCCGGCAGGAGAGCAGACGGAAGGCCGCGAGGGCCATCTCGCGCGCCCGCTGGGCCACCGGCTCGCCGTCGAGGAGGCGGTAGGTCACCCGGTCTCCGAACTCCTGCTTGTTGATCGCCGTGTAGTCGCCGTCCGTGCCGGCCTTGAAGGTGACCTCCATCACCCCCACCACCCGCGCGCCGTCGCCGTTGCCCACGATCCCCACCGTCAGCTCGCGCCCCGGCAGGTAGCTCTCGACCAGCACCGGCTGGCGGAACGTCCGCTTCAGCTCGGCGCAGGCCGCCGGCAGCTCTCCGAGGCTGCCGACGCGGGAGCGCCCCGTCACCCCCTTGCTGCTCCCCTCGGCCACCGGCTTGACGAACAGCGGCGGCTCGAGGTCCACCGCCGCCGCCTCTTCCGGGCTGTCGACCACCGCGAACGGCGGCGTCGGCAGGCCGCCGTCACGCACCAGCCGCTTGGCCAGCGGCTTGTCGAGCGTCAGCGCGCAGGTGAGAGGGTCCGAGAAGGTGTACGGCTGATCGTAGAGCTCGCAGAGGGCCGGCACCTGGGCCTCCCGCGAGCGGCCGCGCACCCCCTCGGCGATGTTGAACACCAGGTCCCAGCGCTCGCCCGCGGCCAGCCGGCGGGCGAGCTCGACGCCGCGCCCCACCCGCTCGGGACGATGGCCGATCTCCGCCATCGCCCCGGCGAGGGCGGCCACCGTCTCCTCCTCGTCGAACTCCATGACGTCCTCCGGGGCGAAGCCGGCGGCCAGGTAGTCCGACTTGAGGTCGTAGCAGAGGCCGATCCGCAGCGGCCTCATCGCTGGCGCTCGTCGGGATCGACGTAGGCGTACGTCTTACCCTCCCAGTTGCGGACGTGCACCACCCCGTCCTCGTAGCCGGCGATCGTCTGCCGCTGCACCGGCACCTTGCCGCCGCCGCCCGGAGCGTCGACGACGTAGGTCGGCACCGCGTAGCCGGTGGTGTGGCCGCGCAGCTCGTCCATCAGGTGGAGACCCGTCTCGACCGACGTGCGCAGGTGGCCGGTGCCGAGCACGGGATCGCACTGGTAGAGGTAGTACGGCCGCACGCGCAGCTTGAGCAGCCCGTGGAAGAGGTCGCGCAGCGTCTGCGCCGAGTCGTTCACTCCCCTGAGCAGCACCGTCTGGCAGCCGAGCGGGATGCCGCCGTCCGCCAGCCGGTCGCAGGCCTCCGCCACCTCGGGCGTCAGCTCCTTGGCGTGGCAGAAATGGAGGGAGAGCCAGACCCGGTGCTTGCGCAGCACGGCCACCAGCTCCGGCGTGATGCGCTGCGGCAGGAAGCCGGGGATGCGGGTGCCGATGCGCAGGAACTCGATATGGGGAATCGCCCGCAGCCGGCCGAGCAGCTTGTCGAGCGTGGCGTCGGACATCAGCAGCGGATCGCCGCCCGAAAGCAGGACGTCGCGCACCTCGGTGTGCTCTTCGAGGTAGAGCAGCGCCTCCTCGATGCGCCGGCCGAGCGGCTCGAGCTCGCCCTGGCTCACCAGCCGGCTGCGCGTGCAGTAGCGGCAGTAGGCGGCGCAGGTGTCGAGCACCAGGAAGAGCACCCGGTCGGGGTAGCGGTGCACCAGGCCTTCGACGACGCTGGCGCCGTCCTCGTCCAGAGGATCGGTCATGTCGCCCCGGCTCACCACCAGCTCGCTGTCCTGCGGCACGACCTGCAGGCGGATCGGGCAGCTCGGATCGTCCGGATCGATCAGCGCCGCGAACTGCGGCGTGACGGCGACGGAAAATTTCTCGCTGGCCAGGGAGAGCCCTCGCCTCTCGGACTCGGTCAGGTCGAGCAGCTTTTCGAACTGGTCGAGCCGGGTGAAGCGGTGGCGCATCTGCCAGCGCCAATCGTTCCAGTGATCGGGATCATAGGGCTGGTTGAGGACCGCACAGATCTCCTCACGCCGGGTGGTCTCGATCGCAACCGAGGCGAACGCCTGCTTCATCTCTCTACTCCTTCGTGAATACGGGGTAAAGGCTTGAAACGTCGAGCGGGTAAGGGCCGGCTGCCAATGCCGGCGACCCACCCGGATCGAATCATCCGGCGGGAAAGCCCCGGGGGGCTCCGTTTTCATGATCGGCTAGTACGTCAACCCGGAAGGGGTGACACCGCAACCGGGACTGGTTACGGAAGCCTGCTCTGAAGCTGGGGATGCGTGAAGCTCGAAAGCGAAGCCATTGGTCGACAGCCCGCACAGGAGGACCCTGGGCTCGGGGCTGTCCACGGTACTCGGAGGTTGGTCGGGAGGCACGGTAGCGTCCACGCTTTTAACAATAGCGGACTTCTCACCCCTGTCAAGAGGAGCGGCCGCCTCGCGTAGATCTCCTGGAACCAGCGCTGGAACCAGCGGCCCGGGAACGAGCGCCGAGCTGAGCCCGGCCAGGCGATGGGCACGCCGCCACCCCGCGCCGAGCAGACTGCCTCGAAGCGCGGAACGACGACCCTCGGGTGCGGATACGGCTCCCTTCACGACGCCTGATTTATTTGCAATTCCGGGACCAACTTTCCCCGATCCTGGCCCGGACCCTGACGGCCGGTCTTTCGAGCGGAAGACGAGCCGCAATCCGGACCAGGTTTCTTCGACGGCGCACACCTCTTTTTCAAGATGGGCCGCGCGGCTGGTAAAAAAGAGAATCACGTCGAGCGGCGAAGCGCCGATCCGGCATGCCGGCGCCACGTTGGCTCAGCGCTCGCGGACGCCGCCGAAGACGGCGTGGCCGGCCTTCATCCAGAAGACGTCGACGCCGGCGAGGCCCGCCTCGGCGAGCCAGCGGAGCTGATCGAAGAGCGGCGAGGGGCGGTCGATCGGGTCCGGCTCGGTCTCGGCGTAGAGGTTCCAGCGCTGGCGTTGGAACTCCTCATAGGGACCGAGATGGCCGGCCAGCTCGAAGGCACGGCGGCGCACGGCTTCGTCCCAGGACCGCGCGGCGAGGGCGCGGGCGCCGGGGGTCGCGGGCTCGACGAGGTCGGCGATCACGGCGGCGCCCCCGGGAGCGAGGGCAGCGGCCAGATCCCGGTACAGCTCGCGCTTGCCCTCGCCGTCGAGATGATGGATGGCGAGCGAGCTGACGAAGGCGCGCACCGGCTCGGGGAAGCGTCGCCAGGAGCGGTCCGCGAGGTCGAACCGCCGCGTTGCGAAGCGGTCCCCGTGCGCCGCGAGACGGGCTCGGGCGCGCTCCAGCATGGCAGGTGAGAGGTCCAGGGCGAGCACCCGGGCGCGCGGGAAGCGCTCGAGCAGCGCCTGGGAGAGGAGACCTTCGCCGCAGCAGAGATCCACGAGAAGGCCATCGCCGGGGTCCGGGATCACGTCCAGGACGGCCGCGATCTGCTCCTCGCGGTCGGGCACGAAGAAGCGGCCGAAGTCGATGAAGTTGCTGCTGTCGGATTCGCTCCAGGAAGGTTGTGGGTCCATGGTCTATAGAATACGACGCCATGAGCGACCACCAGCCCACCCTCTTCGACAAGATCCTCTCGGGGGACATCCCCTCCTGGAAGGTGTACGAGGACGACCACGTCTTCGCCTTCCTCGACATCGGCCCGCTCTCGGACGGGCACACGCTGGTCATCCCCAAGGAGCGCAAGGCGCAGCTCCACCTGCTCTCGGACGAAGCGGCCGCGGCCATCGGGCGCGTCCTGCCCCGGCTCTGCCGGGCGGTGATGCGGGCGACCGGCGCCACCGCCTACAACATCCTCCAGAACAACGGCTCGGAGGCCCACCAGGTGGTGATGCACGTGCACTTCCACATCATCCCGAAATTCGGCAGCCAGGGGCTCGGCATCGGCTGGGCCGCCGGCAAGCTCGCCGAATCGACCGCCCGCGAGCTGGTCGAGAAGATGCGCAAGGCCCTGGAGGCCTGACGCCGTGCGCGCCCTCGAGATCCGCGGCGGCTTCGGCCTGGAGAACCTCGCCCTCGTCGAGCGCCCCGATCCGCGCCCCGGCGCCGGACAGGTGCTGGTGCGGCTGCGGGCCGCCTCGCTCAACTACCGCGATCTCCTGATGGCCGAGGGAAAGTACAACCCGAAGCAGAAGCTGCCCCTGATCCCCGGCTCGGACGGCGCCGGCGAGGTGGTGGAAGTCGGCGAGGGAGTGACCCGCGTCCAGCCGGGCGACCGGGTCTGCGGCATCTTCGCCCAGAAGTGGATCGCCGGCACCCCCACCCGCGACCGGCTGCGCTCGACCCTGGGCGGCCCCCTCGACGGCACCCTCGCCGAGCTCGCCATCTTCGATCAGGAAGGAGTCGTGAAGGTCCCCGATCACCTCACGGACGAGGAAGCCGCGACCCTGCCCTGCGCCGCCGTCACGGCCTGGAGCGCCCTGGTGACCGAAGGCGGGGTGACGGCCGGAGACACCGTGCTCGTCCAGGGCACCGGCGGCGTCTCCCTCTTCGCCCTCCAACTCGCCACCATTCTAGGCGCCCGGGTGATCGCCACCTCCAGCCGGGACGACAAGCTGGAGCGGGTGCGCGGGATGGGCGCCGCCGAGACGATCAACTACCGCGAGGTGCCGGAGTGGGGCAAGCGGGCCAAGGAGCTGACCGGCGGCACCGGCGTCGACCACGTCGTCGAGGTCGGCGGCGCCGGCACCCTCCAGCAGTCCCTGCAGGCCGTGCGCATGGGCGGCACGATCAGCCTGATCGGCAATCTCTCCGGCACCAAGACAGAGCTTCTCCTGACCCAGGTCTTCATGCAGAAGATCCGCCTCAACGGCATCCTGGTCGGCCACCGCGAGAGCTTCGAGGCGATGAACCGCGCCATCGCGGCCCACCGTCTCCGGCCGGTGATCGATCGGGTCTTTCCCCTGGCAGAGGCTGGGGCCGCCTTCGCGCACATGGCGGCGGGGGAGCACTTCGGGAAGATCGTGGTGCGGATCTGAAGATACGCCCTGTTTACGCTATAGTGCTCTCATGGAACCTCATGAGGAGATCCGGTATCTTACTCATACGAGTGCGCTGATGAAGCCCACCTCCCAGTCCGCCTTGGCTCTGCAGCCTTTCGAAACTGCCCTTGGAGAGGCGCTGTTTGCGCAGCTCCAGCGTGACAGCTCGCGCCTTGGGATCTCAATGCGGGCGGCCCGGATCGAAGAGCTGAGCTGCCGACTCCTCGGTCTGACCCGCTTGAAGGGCTTGGATTTCGAAGCGAGGCCCAGCCTTGCCGGGATTGAGACGGCCTCTGGCGGGGAGAGTGACTTCGAACCGCACGACTACCTCCACCTCGTTCCTCAGGAGATCCGGCGAAGCCTGGGGCAGTACATGACCCCAAGGCCAATCGCGCGCTACATCCTGCAGGCTGCAGGCTATCGGCCCACGAAGGATCTTCTGGCCAGGACACTCTGCGATCCCGCGTGTGGTTCCGGGGTGTTCATGGTCGAGGCCATCCGGACGTATCTGACCTCTCTCCGTGAGGCCCGAGTGCCGACTGAAGAGTGGTATCCCAAAGTCCGGGAACACTTCGTCGGTATCGATGTCGATCCGATCGCCTGTCTCTACGCCCGGTTCAACCTGAGCGTCCTCCTCGCGTCAGCGGTGCTGAGTTGGATGCGCGCCAACCCTCGGCGCCTGCCGGACCCGTTGCCGATCCATGAGGGAGACACCCTCTCCAGCCTGGCTGTCGAGCTTGGAGAAACGGCGCTCCTCGATCCACGGACTCCTGAGATTCGGTTCGGGGGGGCGTTTGATTTCGTGGTCGGCAATCCTCCATATCGGAAACTGGCCAGGATACCTCTCGAGCTTCGCCGTGCCTTCGCCGATTCCATTTATGGCCATCCCAACGCTTATGGGATGTTCCTGCATGCGGGGATCGAGATGTTGCGGCCCGGGGGCAGGCTCGGCTTCATCGTGCCCCGCTCCATGCTCTCCGGCCTCTACTTCCAGAACCTCCGTCGGATGATCGAAGAGAGAACGTGTTTGCAGGAGGTCTCTCTTTTCGCGGACCGCAAACGCGTCTTCTCCCGCGTGCTGCAAGGGACCATGATCCTGGTCTTTCGTAAGCGAGGTTGCGGAGAAGGCGAGAACCGGCAGGTTCGGACCGCCATCATCCGCTCGAACTCGGAGCTGGAAAATGGTGGCCCTCTCCATGTATCGCCGAAGGCGTCACAGGTCGCAAGAAGGCTCAATGGCACGACGGTCTGGTTCGTCTCGGACCAGGAGCGCACCTATTCTCTTCTGGACAAGATCGTGGACCGGCACCCATTGCTGGGAGGCCCAGCCGTGGGATGCCCGGCCAAAACCGGCCCTATCGTTTGGAATCGGGTAAAACCCTTCTTGCGGAAAGGGGGAGGCAAAGGCACCCTGCCTCTCGTCTGGGCAACGGATGTGGGGCGATTTCGTTTCTCTTTCGGAGCCGCTGGTGAAAGCCGGCCGGCCTTTCTTGCCGAAACCCACGAAACGGAGCGCCTGGCAACGTACGGACCGAGCCTTCTGGTGCAGCGCGTGACGGCCGACGAACAGGCCCGGCGCATCGTTGCCGGCCTCGCCAGATTGCCTGATCGGAAATATTTCGTCGAGAATCACCTCAATGTCTTACAAGTGTCCTCCAAGGCTCTCGTTGATCTGAGATTTCTCTTGGGCCTGCTCTCCTCGGACGTCGTGGAGTTCCTCTTTCGTTCGATGAACGGCAACACACAGGTATCCGCCACCGAGCTCAACCTCCTGCCGATTCCTAGGGGCAGGTTCGAATCCGAGATCATAGAGACGGTAGAGCTGCTGGAGGATGCCGCGGCGGAAGCACGGGACGGTCTCGAGCAAGATCTCAATGAAAGAGTGGCGCGGGCCTATGGCATCAACGGTAGCGATCTGCGCTTTCTGAGGAAGACCCTTTCCGGAGAGATCCTGAGTGACAATTGAGGAAGTCAAAGACCTGCTGCGGGAACTGAGCTTTCCTTCAGGCACCCTCTCAGACCAGACCGCCCTCACGATCCTGGCCCTGGCGGACCGGCGATCCCGGGAAGGGCTCCTGGGAGGTCACTCCTGCCTGGCTGATGGAGCGCGTATCCATGACATCCTCAACTTCGTCCGGGAGGATTTCAAACGGAAAGTCGCCGAGAACACCAGGGAATCTTACCGTAAGACATCTCTGCGGCCGCTGATCGATGCCGGTTGGGTCGTCCGGCATTCGCTCACCACGAACGATCCGAACACCTTCTACCGGCTGAACGGCGAGCTTGCCCGGCTTCTCGAAGAAGGGGCGGGCCCTGAGCGGGATCGGCTTTTACAGAAGCTGCGCCTCAGCAAGGGTGCCCGGAGAATTCGAGGCCAGCAGAAGGACGGCGTCAAGGTGCGGATAGCCCCCGACCGGTCCTTTCTCCTTGGCCCCGGTGACCACAACGAGCTCGAAAGAGATGTGGTCGAGACCCTCGCGCCCGCGTTCCTGAAGCACCCATCCGTCCTCTATCTCGGAGATACGGCATCGCGCTTCGGATACCAGGACCGCGCTCTGATGCGCCGGCTGAACCTCCCGATCGACGTCCAGGAATCCCTACCTGACGTGGTGCTGTACGATACCGAGGAGCAACTCCTTATCATCGTCGAAGCCGTGACCTCTGTTGGACCCATCGATGCTGCCAGGCTCGATCAGCTTCGCGAGCTTGCTCGGGGGCCTGCCAAACTGGAAGTCCGGATCGAGTACTTGACCGCTTTTCCAACACGGCGAATTTTCAGGAGATTCGTCGAGCAGATCGCCTGGGGCACAACTGTGTGGATTGCAGGGGAGCCCTCAAACCTGATCCACTTCTCCCCTCTTGATGCGTCCTCAGACTCCAAGGATTGAGGGTCCTCTCCCCCGGCGAGCCAAGAGAGAGGACCAGCCCCCCTACCTCACCTCGATCGCCCCCGCCGCACCCAGCAAATCCACCTTGGCGTCCGCCACCTTCTGCCGGAACGCCGGCACGTCCTCGGCGTATAGCTTGTTGAAGTCGGCCAGAACGGACCGGGTCTCGGTCTCGGCCCGGCTCACGTAGCTCTTGGCCGTCTCGGTCGGCGCGCTCCAGGTGGCGGACACGGCGCGTGCCGCCCTCTCGATCCAGGAGCTGGCCGTGAGGTCCTCGACGATGCCCTTGGTGGTCGGCGGCACGTAGAGCCGTTTCTCGACGTCCGAGAGCTTCTTCTGGAGCTGGCGGGCGGACTGGCGGAGGGCCTTGGTCGGGCTGTCCCCACGGCTGTCCCCGCTTTTCGCGGCATCGGCTCCCGCCTGCTGGGTCCGCTCCTTGTCCTGGGCGTCCAGCTTGGCGAGCACGAGGTCGATGTCCTTGCGGGTCGTGCCGATGCGGACGATGGCGTCCGTCAGGGCGTTCTGGAGCTCGCCCACCCTTTGCACGGCCGCCTCCCGGGTCTGCCAGTCCGCTTCCGAGGTCTTGGTGTACGGATCGGGCACGACCTGCACCGTTCCCTTGGCCTCGCGGTCACCGAGCTTCACCGCCACGCCGTAGGTGCCGGGCGGCACCGTGGGCCCCCGGTCCTCCATCTGCGGCCGGCCCCGGGCGTCCGTGGGCGGCGTGCGGAAGGGGTCGCGGGTCAGGTTCCACACCACCCGGTTGAGGCCCAGCGTCGCCGGCCTCTTGAACGTGCGGATCACCTTGCCCGCGGGGTCGGTGATCCGGATCTCGACCTGCGGCCCCTTGTCGTCCTTCCGGTCGGCGCCGGCCGCCTCGGCTTCCGCCTGGGGCGTGGGAGCCGGCGGATCCTCCTTGAGCGGTCCGGCGGTGCGCGGCGTGGCGGGCTGGAGCTTCTCCCGGGCCGCCACGCGCTCCGCCTCCTTGCGCTCCCGCTCCTTCCCGGCGTCCGGCAGCGGCAGGCCCGGCGTATTGAGCGAGAAGGTGATCAGGGCGCCGACCGGGCGGTTCTCGCCCTGAAACTCGCCGGCGCCGCCGCCGCGCACGCCGCCGCCCCGCTGGGAGCGGATCAGCATCGCCGGCTGGCTCGGGTACAGGTGCAGCGGCTCGGCGAGCGTCTCCGCCGAGACCGACCGCAGGGGCGTGATGTCGTCGATCACGTAGAGCGACCGGCCGTGGGTGGCGACGACGAGGTCGAGGTCGCGCGGATGGATCGCCAGGTCCATCACCGAGACCGTCGGCACGCCGTGGCGCCAGGGCAGCCACCGCGCGCCGCCGTCGAACGACGTCCAGAGGCCGAACTCGGTGCCCAGGAACAGCAGGTCCCGGTCCGCCGGGTCCTGCTCGATCGACAGCGCGTAGCCCCGCAGATCCTTGGTGGCCAGGCTCTTCCAGCTCTTCCCCCAGTCGTCCGTGCGGTAGACGTAGGGCTTGAAGTCCGACCGCCGGTGGTTGTCGAACACCACGAAGGCCGAGCCGGCGTCGTGCTTCGAGGGCAGGATGTGGGGGATCCAGGTGTTGGCCGGCACGCCGGGGACGTTCTTCTCGACGCTCGTCCAGGTCTTGCCGCCGTCGCGCGTCACGTGCAGCCGGCCGTCGTCCGTGCCCACCCAGAGCACGCCCTGCTGCTTCGGGCTCGGGGCGATGGCAATGATGGTGGTGAAGCTCTCGGCGCCCGTGACGTCCGGCGTCAGGCCGCCGCTCTTCGCCTGCTGCTGCCACTCGGGGTTGTCCGACGTCAGGTCCGGGCTGATGATGGTCCAGCTATCCCCCCGGTCGGTCGACTTGTGGACGTACTGGCTGCCGTAGTAGATCGTGCCCGGCGTGAAGGGATCGACGGCGAGGCCGGCGTTCCAGTTGAAGCGGAGCGGCTCCAGGCCGCTGCCGGGCGGCGGCTCGGGCGGCTTGATGGGCGCGGACTCGCGGTTGCGCAGGTTCCAGCGGGTCAGCTCGCCGCCCTGGGACATCGAGTAGCCCGCCATCGAGTCCTCCGGATCGGGCCGCGTATCGAAGCCGTCGCCGCCGCCCACCGCCTGCCAGTCGGAGTTGCGCAGGCCGCCCGTCCAGCTCGCGCTCGGCCCCCGCCAGGAGCCGTTGTCCTGCAGGCCGCCGTAGACGTTGTACGGCGTGTCCATGTCGACCGCCACATGGTAGAACTGGCCGAGCGGCAGGTTGCTCACGAACCGCCAGGTCTCGCCCCGGTCGTGGCTGATGCCGAGGCCGCCGTCCTCGCCCGCCACCATGTGGCTGGGATCGCGGGGATTGATCCACAGCGCGTGGTAGTCGCCGTGGATCTCCCGCGAGCGGCCGAGGTTGTCGAAGGTCTTGCCGCTGTCGTCCGACACCATGAGCCGCGCCGTCAGGTTGTAGATGCGGTTCGGCCACGCGGGATCGACCTCGATGTCGGAGTAGTAGAACGGCCGCTCCGCCGTGCGCTGGTCCTCGTTGGCCTTCTTCCAGGTGGCGCCGCCGTCGTCCGAGCGCAGCAGGGCGCTCTTCTCCGCCTCCACCAGGGCATAGACAATGTTCGGGTTCGAGCGCGAGATGGCGAGGCCGATCCGCCCCAGGTCGCCCTTGGGCAGGCCGTCGTCCTCCGTGAAGCGCTTCCAGGTCTCGCCGCCGTCGTAGGTCACGTAGAGGCCGGAGCCGGGGCCGCCCGAGCGCATCGACCAGGGCCAACGCCGGTAGTCCCACAGGGCGGCAAACAGCTTGTTGGGATTGCCGGGATCGGCGATCAGGTCCGCCGCGCCCGTCCGCGGATCGACGTACAGCACCTTGCGCCAGGTCTTGCCGCCGTCCAGCGTCTTGAACACGCCGCGCTCGGGGTTCTCCCCCCAGGCCTGCCCCAGGGCCGCGACCCAGGCGACGTTGGGATCGGTGGGATGGAGCACGACCTGATGGATGCGCTCCGTCTCCTCGAGCCCCAGGTGCTTCCAGGTCTTGCCGCCGTCCAGCGAGCGGTAGACGCCGTTGCCGATCGACACGCTGTTGCGCACGTTGGCCTCGCCCGAGCCCACCCACACGATATCGGGATTGGCCTGGAACACGGAGACCGCGCCGATCGAGGCCACCGGCTGGTCGTCGAAGATCGGATCCCAGGTGAGGCCGCCGTTGACGGACTTCCAGACGCCGCCGGTGCCCGTGCCGACGTACATGATGTCGGGATTGGACTCGACGGCGTCGATGTCGGCCACGCGGCCGCTCATGGTGGCCGGGCCGATCGACCGTGCCTCGAGGCCGGCGAGCAGGTCCGGGTCCATGGGGGCGGCCGCGAAGGCGTTCCAGGGGAAGAGGAGGACGGCCGCGGCGATCGCGGCGGATCTCATCAGTCGTGGCATAGGGTTCTCCCGAAAAAATCGATGGTGAGGGGAGGAGAGGTTCGACATCCACCTCGCTACATAGCGCAGCGTCGAGGGGGCCGTCAACCGGGGATTGTCTCTTCTTTTCCCACGAGCTCGTCAACGGGTGCGCTCTACCCGCTACCTTGAAGGTATGGGGGTGCGGTCCGGCCATGCCGGCCGGAACTGGCGCCCCTGGAGAGGAGCACCCATGCATCGTGCCACCTGTCGAGCCGTTGCCGTCTTCCTGCTGGCGCTGGTCCTGGCGTTGCCCGTGGCGGCGCTGCCGGCTCACCAGAGAGCGGCGCCTCGTGCGAGCGTCTGGACGGCCCTGTGGGCACGTTTGGCGCCCGTTTTCGGATTCTTCGAGAAGAGCCGGGCGAGCGCCGACCCGAACGGGCTCACCCCGCCCGCGCCGCCGGCAGACGACAACGACTCCCGGTCCAGCATGGACCCTAACGGCTAGCAGCGCTCCGTCGTCCTGCTTTCCCCTCAACGCCGGTACTCTGCCGGCGTCTTTTTTGTCCCCAAAAGAGGCCCCGCGGCAACTATACTGTTACAGGAGGAGATAAAAGCCTATGGCAGAGAATCACGTTTCGAGGGAACTGTTGCAGCGGTTCTTCCGGTCGGAGCTGTCGCGGCGGGACACGCACGAGGTCATCCGGCACCTCATGCGGCGGTGCGAGGAGTGCCTGAGGGTCGCCGTCGAGATCGGGGCCGAGGAGGGCTACATCTATCAAGACGGGGACTTCCAGAGCGCCCTCTACCCGGACGGCGGGGAGCGCTACAACTCCGTCTTCCTGCGGCTGCTCGGCTCCGCCGATGAGGTCCAGGCCGAGCTCGCCCGGGAGCGTCTGCGCGGCATCGGACTCTGGCATACCCTGGAGAAGCACGACCAGGAACGGCGGCTGGAGATGATCCGGAAGGACCCCCGCATGCACACCTGGGGGCTCTACGACCGGCTCCTCGAGAAGTGCCGGGAGATGGGATTCCACGCTCCAGGTCATGCCGCCGAGATCGCGCATCTTGCCCTGGCCGTGGTCGAGTTGTTGGACCCGGCCCGTTACGGCGCCGCCCGGATCGCTGATTTCCGGGCCGGAGGGCTCGCGGCGCTCGGGAACGCCAAGCGGCTGGGCTCCGACTTCGCTGGAGCCGAAATCGCCTTTCGCCACGCCCATGAGGAGCTGGCGCATGGCACCGGCGATCCTCTGGAAGAGGCGCATCTGCTCTCTCTGCAGGCGAGTTGGCAGAAGGATCTAGGAAGCTTTGAGCGGGCGGTCGAGATCCTGGACCGCGCCGCCGAGATCTACCGCGGCTTGAACGACTCCCACCTGGAGGGGCGCATTCTGCTCCAGCAATCTGCCACGATTGGCTTTGTACAACCCGAAAAGGGCATCGAGCTTGCGCAGGATGGGCTCGCTCTGATTGACGCTCTCCGTGAGCCCCTCCTGGAGTGGTGCGGACGGCACAACTTAGCCTTTTTCCTCAACGATGCGGGCCACCCTCACGAGGCGCTCGCCATGCTGGAGATCTCCCGGCCTCTTTATGCCCAGTTCAAGGACCCCTGGACACGCACCCGCCTTCACTGGCTGGAAGGAAAAATCGCCAGAAACCTAGGGGACCTCGCGGAAGCGGAGGAGACCTTCAAGCGGCTGTGGTTCGACCTCCAGGAGCCGGCCTATGCGCACGAGCTGACCCTGCTGTCTCTCGATCTGGCGGAGACCTACGTGGCGCGGGGAAAACACGAGGAGGCTTTGGAGCTGGTGGAGGAATTCGTTCCGCTCCTCAGGGATTGGGGGATGCACACGGAAGGCCTCGCCATGTGGCTACTGATGCGGCGGGCCGTCGAGGAGCGGCGGGCGGAGGCGGCGACGTTCCGGCGGATGGCCGAGTACGTCAGCCGGGCGTGGCACCGGCCGCTCGAGGAGAGGACGAACTAGCCGCTTCAGCTCGGACCTGGTTGGCTTTTGCGGGCAACCAAAAACAAAAAGGCCGCCCGGATCGCTCCGGACGGCCGTGGGGGAAGAACGCAGAGGGGGTGCTAGACGGTGATCGGCAAGCCGTCGAACTTGGTGAAGGTGAAGCCGTCGAACTTCTCGTTGTAGCAACCGCGCTGGTCGCGCAGGATGCTGATGGCGACCTTCTCACCCAGCAGCATCGACTCCAGGGCGTCCGAGCGCCAGTGCACGCCGGCGATGTTGCGGCCAGTGGCCACGTTGGAGGCCAGCTTGTTGAGCTCGCCGCGCACCGTGAGAGCCGGGCCGTGGTAGGGCTCGAGCTCCAGGCCGTCCGCCGTCGGCACTACCGGGTTCGGGATCACGTAGTTTTCGTCGAACAGCGCCTTGAGGATCGTCACGCAGGCGCCGGCCACCGTGGCATGGCCCGCCGTGTAGGACGGGTGCACCGGGCTGCCCTCCGGGAAGACCTGAGGCAGCAGGTAGGTGCCGTACTTGTCGTGCACCCGAGCGACCGCCTCCGAATTGAGCAGCTTCTCATTGAGGAGGCCAGGGTACCGGTTCGCGGTGATCTGGTTGTGCACCCGGCCGCCGTAGGCTTCCGGACGCAGCCGGCGGCTGACCTGCCACTTCTTGTGCCAGGTGGCCTTGAGGGCGCGCGTGGAGACCTCGCACAGCAGCGTCGCGAAGTGCGGGGGGCCGAAAGTGGTGAAGCCGATCTGCGTCTTGTTGCCCACGTAGGGGTTGCCCGGGTTGGGCGGAAAACCACTGGAGGCCATGATCAGGAGCGCGTTGAAATAGGCCTGGAAGAGGACGTCGATGTGCACCCACTGCGCGAGGTCGCGGCCGGTGCGGATGTAGCGGCGGACCGGATCGAAGTCATTGGCGGAAGACTCCGGGAAGTGCCCGTTCTGCACGGCCAGCCAGTTGTCGTAGTCGACCAGGTGGTCGGTGTCCGGCAGCAGCGTCCGCTGCCTGCGCTCGACGTACTCGGTGCCGAACGGCGTGTCCTTCCACATGAACTGAGAGATGTACGGGCCGACCTTGGCGCCCGGGAGGGTGTCGCGGAAGAGCGTCTGCGGCCTGACGTGTCCGCCAGTCTTCGGGCCCTTGAAGTCGTCCCCGAACGCGTCGAGCTCGGCGCCGGCCGCTGCCACGTCCGGATGGTTGTGGTAGTCGAGGAAATTGACGTCGAGCAGAGCCTTCATCCAGTAGTGCTCGACCATCTCGCTCGCCATCTCGGCCGACGCGATGGCCGGCGGAGCCGGCACCGTGAGGGACATGGCGTCCGCGCCCTGGAGGTCGAAGGCCAGGCCGCCCTGCGGGGAGACCAGCTTGTTCGTGCCGGCCAGGGTAACCGCGTCGAAATCATCCGGATCGCCCGTCGTGCAGGCCTTGAGCAGGCCGTCGTAAGCCGCCGGATCGACCTCGCCGAAGGCGTTGTGCGGCAGGCCCTTCGAGAAGTTGCCGATGCGGTTGGCGTAGCGGGTTTCGTCGCCGTTGGTGGCGTGCGCGTTCGGCCTGATCTTCACCCAGAAGTCGGCACTGTCCTTGCGGACCTTCCAACTGCCGTTGCGCCTCAGCCGTCCCGGGCCGTCCGAGGCGGCCTGATCCGTGAAGTCCTCCAGGGAGGGGGCCGCCGCCGCGTGCGCCGCGGGCTCCAGCCCGATCACACCCGTCGCCGCCACGGCGGCCGCGCCGCCGAGCCCGCCGAGGAACTTGCGCCGGCTGAGGGCGGATGCATCCGCGTCGCCCTTCACATCCGTAATCTTGTCGTGACCAACATTCTCGTGAATCGACATGCGACCTTCCTCCTGATTGAGCGTTCCCTAGTCATCACACAGATGCGCTGACAGATAGCCGCGCTGAATCCGCCCCGGATAGTCGCCTCCCCAGGTCCTGGCACGACTTGGGATGGTAACTTCTTCATTCCGGCGGCACCACAGAGTGCTTCTATGTCCCTCAGTGTGGGACGTGCCCCAAAACGGGACACACGAAGAATTTCCACGACTATAGCGTAGGAAGAAGGAAAGGCGGCACGGCCCCCTTTCGGGAGCCGTGCGTTCAGGCGGATCTCGGTCAGGCTTAGACGGTGATCGTCGTGCCGTCGAACTTGGTGAAGGTGAAGCCGTCGAACTTCTCGTTGTAGCAGCTCCGCTGGTCGCGCAGGATGCTGATGGCGACCTTCTCGCCGAGGCGCATCGACTCGAGGGAGTCCGAGCGCCAGTGCATGCCGGCGATGTTGCGGCCGGTGCCGACGTTGGAGGCCAGCTTGTTGAGCTCGTTGCGCACCGTGAGCGCGGGGCCGTGGTAGGGCTCCAGCGCCAGGCCGTCCGGCGTAGGCACCACCGGGTTCTCGATCACGTGATTCTCGTCGAACAGCGCCTTGAGGATGGTCACGCAGGCGCCGGCCACCGAGGCATGGCCCGCCGTGTAGGACGGGTGCGTCGGGCTGCCCTCCGGGAACGCGATCGGCATCAGATAGGTGCCGTACTGGTCGTGCACCCGCTCGACCGCCTCCGAGCTCAGCAGCCGGGCGTCGAGGACGCCGGGATACCGGTTGCTGGTCTTCTGATGGTGCACCAGACCGCCGAAGGCTTCCTGGCGCAGCCGGCGGTGGACCTGCCACTTCTTGTGCCAGGAAGCCTTGAGGGTGCGCGAGGCGACCTCGGTCATCAGCGCCGCAAAGTGCGGCCCGCCGAAGGTGGTGAAGCCGATCTGGGTCTTGCTGTGGCGGTACGGGTCGCCCGGGTTGGTCGGGACGCCGTTGGCGGCCATGATCAGGAAGGCGTTGAAGTAAGCCTGGTGAAGGACGTCGACGTGCACCCACTGCGAAAGGTCGCGGCCGTTGCGGATGTAGCGGCGGACCGGATCGAAGTCGTTGGCGGCGGACTCCACGATGTGGCCGTTCTGCGTGGCCAGCCAGTTGTCGTAGTCCGTGAGATGGCTGGTGTCCGGCAGCAGGGTCCGCATCTTGCGCTCGACGTACTCCGCGCCGTACGGCGTGTCCAGCCACATGAACTGGGAGATGTAGGGACCGATCCGGGTGCCCGGCAAGGTGTCGCGGAAGAGCGCCTGCGGCGTCACCTTGCCGCCGATCTTCGGGCCCTTGAACTCGCTTCCGAACCCGTCGAGCTCGGCGCCGGCCGTCTTGACGTCCGGATGGTTGTGGTAATCAAGGAAGTTGACGTCGAGCAGCAGCTTCATCCAGTAGTGCTCGAGGCCCTCGCTCGCCATCTCGGCCGAGGCGATGGCCGGCGGCGGGGGCACCGAGACGCCCATGGCGTCCACGCCCTCGAGGTCGAAGGCGAGACCGCCCTGCGGCGACGTCATCTTGTTCGTGCCGCCCATGATGACGGCCTCGAAGTCGTCCGGATCGCCCGTGGTGCAGGCCTTGACCAGGCTCTCGAAGGCCGCCGGCTCGACCTCGCCGAAGGCGTTGTGCGGCAGGCCCTTCGAGTAGCTGCCGATGCGGTTCGGATAGCGGGCCTCGTCGCCGTTGGTGGCATGGGCGCCCGGCTTGATCTTCACCCAGAAGTCGGCGGCGTCCTTGCGGACCTGCCAGCCGCGGTTGCGCCGCAGCCGGCCCGGTCCGTCCGAGGCGGCCCCGGCCGCAAAATTGTCGGGGGAAGGGGCGGCCGCCGCGTTCGCCACGGACTCCAGTCCGACGACGCTGGTCGCAACCGCGGCGGCGGCGGCGCCGCCAATTCCGCCGAGAAATCTGCGCCGGCTCAAGGCGGACGAATCCAATGGCTGGTTCCGCTCCGTAGCTTCGGAGTGAGAAGGGAGCTCAGGGGTGTTCACGAATCGGTTCTCCTTTTTCGGTTGAAGAGAGTGCTCGGGCGGTGCCAGCGTCCGAGCTTCATCGAAGGTCGCGCTACGATATTTCCTCTCAAGACTTGAAGGTGCCGTCTCCGCTCCAAAGCGGGACAGCGCTGTCAGCGCCGCTTTTTCTTCCCCCGCGCTGACGCCCGGCGCGTCTTCGTCTTGAGCCGCGACGCCGTGGTGCGCTCCCGCAGCCAGTCGAGGGCACCCGGGGTGCTCTTCCAGGTGCCGAAGGAGAGGCCGACAAAGATCCCGGCCTCCTCTTCGCTGCCGGGGGAGTAGTACCCGGAAGGCAGCGCGGCCGTGCGAGAGCCCAGCAGCAGGCCGGGAACGAAGCGGTTGGCCTGCAAGGCCTTCTTGAGATGACGGCGGGATTCGAGGGAATCCCCCTCCCGGCGGAACGCCAGCAGGGCGCGCGGGAAGGCCATCGCGGCCGAATCGTCTTCCGCGAAGCGGTCCAGCAGCGCCTCGGCCTCGGCGTCCCGGTCCATGGCGATCAGGAGGTTCACGAGGGGGTCGCGCACTCCCTGGTGGTCGTCGGGGTTCAGGCGCAGCATCTCCCGGAAGCGCTCGGCCGCTTCCTCGAAGCGGTTCAGGTCCACGAGGGAGTGCGCGAGCCCCTCGAGGGCCCGCATGTAGGGCCGGGTCTCGACGAGACCCCAGAAGCTCCCGGCCTCCTCGAACGTCTCGGGGCCCATCGCCCGCTCGGCGGCGGCCATTCCTTGCAGGAAGAGCCGGCAGGCGGACTCCAGGTCCGGAGCCTTGCTGGCGAGCAGGTTGTAGGCGTCGGCGCAGTCGGGCCAGACCTCCAGGGCCTGGCGGGCCAGCAGCACCGCCCGCCGGCCACGGGCCGCGTAGGCCCGGTCGAGCAGCTCCTCGGCCCTTTCCTCGGGAGTTTCCGGCGCGGGCCAGGAGTCCTCTCCCTGCCGGGCCAGGGCGGCGAGAGCCTCTTTCGCCTCCTCCAGGGACCCGAGCTGCCGGCCAGCCAGCAACTTGTGGATTCTCCGCATCGACCGTTCGGTGAGCCGCCAGACCAGGGACGGATCCATCGCCTCTTCCAGCGCTCTCTCCTCCGGCACCAGCAGCCCGGGCAGGCTGAGGACGAAGCGGACCGGGCCCTCGACCGTCGCGACCCGTTTCGTCCAGCGTCCGGAATCGAGATCCTCCTCCGTGGTCGCCGCCAGGGCGGCCAGCAGGCCCTCGAAAAAAGCCAGCCGGCGCCGGTCCGGCCGCTCGATACCCTCGCGGCCCAGGAAGCAGGCAACGGGACACCGGCCTTCTCCGGTCCAGGGAAAACCGTGCCGCTCCCAGATCTCCATGTCGGCTGGAGGAGCCTTCCAGCACGGCTCGAACTGGACCGTCCAGAGCCCTCCCACCACGGAGAGCGACCGCTCGACCTCGTCCTCCAGAGCCCCGGTGTCCACGCTGTCCGAAAAGAACACCAGGCTGGACAACGATCCTCCGCCGAGGCGGCTCATGCCCAGGACGCGGAGCCCCTCCTCCATCTCCGGAGCTTCCACCCGGATGAGGTCGTCTCCCGTCAGGAGGCGCCAGCAGAGGGAGTCGTAGAGTTCGGCGGCGGCCTGGGCGTAAGCGCGCAGGCGCTCCACCGTCACGCCGGCCCCCGTGAGCGCGCCCGGCCGCAGGTCCTGGGGCATGCCGCTGACGAAAAGGGCCAGGAGCTCGCGCAGTTGCGGCAGCTCGGCCAGCGTCTCGACCCGGATGCCCTGAGGGGCGAGGATGCCCTCCAGGACTCCGGCCAGCGCCGGGTCCGCCACTTGGACCCGGGCGGGCCGGGTGCGCCACTTCCGGCCCGCGAGGGAGAGCAGCTCCTCCAGATCGGACGGGACCTCACTCTCCCGAACGACCTGGGAGCTGAGGGCGGTATCCGAGTCCACGCTCAGGCAGACCGCCATCCAGGCACGGACGGGCTTTCCCCCGCCCTCCGCGGGAAGCCACAGGGGCATCGGGACGGCGGCAACCTGCCAGGTCTCAAAGGGTGGGCTCGAAAGGACGGGAAAGATCTGCCGGCCGGGCTCCGCCACTCCGTATCTCCTCTCCGCGGGTCCATGCCCCGCTCCAAGCCCGGTATATTACGGAAAAAGAGAACGGGTTGCGAGAGGCAGATACGGAGAGACGGAACGGAGCGGCATCCGCGCCCGGGAGACTAACTAGATGACGGTCTGCCGCCACTGGCGACGAGCTGCCGCCACTGGCGACGAGCTGCCGCCACTGGCGACGAGCTGCCGCCACTGGCGACGAGCTGCCGCTACTGGCGACGAGCTGCCGCTACTGGCGACGGGCTGCCGCTACTGGCGACGGGCTGCCGCTACTAGCGACGAGCTGCCGCTACTGGCGACGGCCCGTCGCCAAGAGCGGCGGAACGTCGTCTCTGTACGATGCGCCGTCGCCTCTGGCGACAGGTCGTCGCCACCGGATACAGAACATCGCCGCTAGCAGCAGAACGTCGTGGCGCGACGACGGAGCATCGTCCGCGGACGACGGCTCATTGCCAAAACGTGGGCACGGTCTCAGGCCACTCCGACATCCGTTCGGGAGAAGTCGTCGCCGACGAAGAGCAGGAGATGATCGGCGAGCCGGGCGGCAGCGTAGCTCAGGCAGTCCCCAAAGTGAGAGCGGCTCTCCCGGTCCATAGCCGAGAATCTCATCCTCTTCTTCGTGGCTGAGGCGGCGGCCGAGTTGGCCGGGCGGAGCTTTCGGCCAAACCTCCTCGGCGAGGGCTCGGGAGCTTTTCGCCCGCCCTGCCGTTCGCGACTGGGTAGGCGGTCCGGACGTGGCGGCTGTCCTTAGACGTTATTCTCCTCGCGGACCACGGCGACGCTCGGGAGAGGTGTGTCCAGTCGCCCGATTTCAGGTGCAAATTGGGCAAAGTTGGGCAGAGAAGGCCAGTGGAGGGAGGCCGATCCGCAGGATTTCCGGACGAATCGGGGGCAGATACGATTAAGAAAAAAGCAGGCAGCGGATTTTTAATCAGCCGATGCCAATTCACCAATTTAACTGGACGATTCAATCTCCCCGTACTCGTAGCCTTTACTTGCACCAGACAAGAGAAGGATGCAGGCTCTCTATCTCGAGAGGCTGGAGACTTGTCGTCACATCTTGATGGAAATTCGAGGAGATAGTCCCATCCGCTACGGTCGTTGGTTGCCCTCTGTGCAGTTATCGATCTCGCTGCCGCCCAACCAGTGAGCGTGCTTTCTCCGAGTTGTCCGAGATCTCTCATCGCTGAGCCGCTCCTAACAAGAACCTTTCAACTCTAAGGGAGATCTGATGCCGAGTTGTGCCTCCCTTTCACCTAGTATAGCAGGTCTGCATCCATCCCTCACTATACTTGTTCGATGCACTCGCGATAACGTTGACGATCAGGTAGAGGCGAGCCTGCGATCGAAGCTGTAAGAAAAAGGGAAAAATCTGGTCTTACGGTTAAAGTGCGCATTACAGTCGGTAACTGAGCTCAAGGAGTGTACTGGCACCTACCGCACCCGCCACACCCCGCTCCCCCCGGCCGGCAGCCGCACCGTCCACCCCTCCGCACCCTTCACCGGCGCCGCCCCGGAACCGAAAATCGGCTCCAAAGATCCCGCCTTCATGTCGTACGGCCCCGCCGCCACCTCACCCGCCGTCACGTTGTGAACCACCAGCACCCTCTCCTGAGGCGTCTCGCGGAGGAACGCCAGCACGGGCGTGCTCCGGTTTCCTGGGGAGAGCAAAGTGATCGTCCCCCTCTTGAGGGCCGGCGAGGCTTTCCGCAGGCGGATCAGGCTGCGGTAGTGGGAGAGGAGCGAGCCGGGATCGCTCGTCTCCGCGGCCACGTTCGCTGTCTCCTGACCCGGCGCGAAGCCGAACCAGGGCTTGCCGGTGGTGAAGCCGCCGCCGGGCGAGGCGTCCCAGGGCATCGGGGTGCGCTTGAACTCGTCGCTGTCGCCGGATCCGTTCTGGAGACCGACCTCCTCGCCGTAGTAGAGGAACGGCGCTCCGGGCAGGGTGAGGAGGATGGCGGCGGCGCTCTTCATCTTCGCCGGGTCGTTGCCGAGTTGGGTGGCGAGCCGCGCATGGTCGTGATTGGTGAGGAACGGCGCGTCGATGACCCCTTGCGGATAGAGCTCGGCCATCTCCTCCAGCTTGGTGCCGATGCCGGCGGCCTCCGCCGAGCTCAAGGCGCCGAGGATCTCCTCCGCCAGGGGGAAGTTGAAGCTCATCGGCAGCTCGTCGCCGCCCTTGACCACCGAGGTGGAGCCGAAGTACCGGGCGATGTTCTCCGTGGTCGTCCAGTTCTCGCCCACCAGCACGGCCTGGGGATGCCCCTGGCGAACGCTGGCCGCGAATTCCTTGAGGAACTCGTGCGTCTCGGGCTGGTCGTTCTGGAGGTCGCCCGGGCCGTTGGCGAAGAGGTGCCGGGTGGCGTCAAGCCGGAAGCCGTCGACGCCGCGGCCGATCCAGTGGTTCGCCAGGCGCTCCATCTCCTGCCGGACGGCCGGCGTGCTGAAGTTGAGGTCCGGCATGCCGGACCAGAACACGCCGTAGTAGAACGCGCCGTTCTTCTCGTGCCAGGAGGGCCCGGATCCGAAGGGCTGCGTCCACCCCGGATTTTCCGTCCGCCACACGTACCAGTCGCGGTGGGCGGACGAGGGCGAGGAGGCGGAGTCGACGAACCATGGGTGCTGGGCGCTGCTGTGGTTCATCACGAGGTCGACGATGACGCGGATCCCCCGCCGGTGCGCCTGCCCCAGAAACTGATTGAAGTCTTCCGAGGTCCCATAATCGGGCTCGATCTTCTCGTAATCGACCGTGTCGTAGCCGTGGTAGCTCGGCGAATCGAACACCGGCATCAGCCAGAGGGCATCCACCCCCAGATCCTTCAGGTAGTCGAGCTTCGCCGTGAGCCCGGGGAAATCGCCGATGCCGTTGCCGTCCGAATCGGAGAAGCTGCGCACGAAGACTTCGTAGAAGACGGCTCCCCGAGCCCATTCGTGGTCCCACTGGGAAACCGGGGCCGATTCGGCGGTGGCGGCTGCCGGAGCTGGCGGCGGCGGAGCCGCGGGAGGCGCACCGGCGCAGGCGAGCACCAGGGCCGCGAGGGGGACGAGGGAGAACGCCTTGGTTCGCATGGAAGTATTCTAGGAGTATGGAAGAGAGAAAAGTCGCCATCGTCACCGGCGCCTCCCGCGGCCTGGGAGCCGTCTTCGCGCGGGTGCTCGCCGAGGAGGGGTATGCCGTGGCCCTGGGAGCCCGCGACCGCGAGGGGATCGAGCGGCTGGCGGCGGGGTTGCCCGCGGCCTTCGCCCATCCTCTCGACGTCGGAGATCCGGGGAGCGTCGCCGCCTTCCGCGACGCCGTCCTCTCCCGCTTCGGACGCGTCGACGCCCTGGTCAACAACGCCGGCATCGGCATCTTCAAGCGGCTGGAGGATTTCTCTGCCGAGGAGATGGAGCGCACGTTCCGGGTCAACGTCCAGGGCGTGTGGGCCGTCACCACGGCCTTCCTACCCCAGCTCAAGGCGTCCTCTGGACAGGTCTTCATGGTGTCCTCGGACGTATCCACCCGCACCTTCCCCACCGGCGGCCCCTACACCGCCTCCAAGTTCGCCCTGCGGGCCCTCGCCCGCACTCTCCAGCAGGAAAATCCCGAGCTGCGGGTCCTGGAGCTGCGCCCCGGCGCCACCGACACCTCCTTCGCCGGCTCGACGCCCGGCGCCCCGGGCAAGGAGTGGTTCCTCCGGCCGGACACGGTCGCCGAGACGGTGCGTTTCGCTCTACGCCTGCCGCCCGAGGCCCGCGTCGAGGAGATCGTGATCCGCAGCAGCTCGCAGACGCCGGAGTCTCTCTCGGAGAGTATGCCGCCGCCCTGCCACGATCGTCGAGAAGATAGGATGGACCTGACCGGACCAGGCCTGGGATCTGGGAGCGGCGTGCCCTCCGAAGAGACGGCCCGACGTCCCCGTGGCCTGCGGAAGGTGTCGTAACGGGGATGGGCCGTCTCTACCGCTACGGCGTCTCGAGACGGGAAATCTCACGGTGAACCAACGTTCTGCCGCGCAGGCTCACTTGGGCATTCCCCGCGGGGAATGCCGTGCAAAAGGCGCCCAACGTCCCATTCCCCATGGGGAACGCGACGCGACGGACGGGGAACACGGCATGAAGAACGGGGAATGCCTCGGCAAGGGCATCCAACGCCTCATTCCCCATGGGGAATGCGGCGCGAGAAGCAGCCGACGCCGCGTTCCCCGCGGGGAATGCCGTGCAAAAGGCGCCCAACGCCCCATTCCCCATGGGGAACGCGACGCAACGGGCGGGGAACACGACATGAAGAACGGGGAATGCCTCGGCAAGGGTATCCAACGCCTCATTCCCCATGGGGAATGCGGCGCGAGAGGCAGCCGGCGCCGCGTTCCCCGCGGGGAATATCGTGCAAAAGGGCCCCAATACCCCATTCCCGGCCCTCTTCACTCCGCCTCACTTCCGGTCCGCCAGGAGAAGAGGGAGAGCTGAACCCGGAGGCGTCAGACTCGTCTGGCAGGACCCTTGCTATCTCCCGGGTCGTCATGGAAACGACGGCGGGACACCCGCGGGCAGACCGGCGAGCGCTCTGGCGGCAACGGTGGGAGGAGTCCCGGCGCCCGCTGGCCATCCTGCTCGCCCTCTTCTACGGCGTCGCGCTCTTCTTCGGCTTCTCGTGGTCCCGCTGCTTCTTCGACCGCTGCCCGAACGTGGAGAGCCTGGCCGTCTATCAGCCCGGCGGCGCCCCGATTCTGCTCGACCGGCATGGCGAGGCCTTCGCCGACCTCGCCCCCGCCGAGCGCGAGGTCGTGCCGCTCGCCTCCTTGCCCTCGCATGTCGCCCAGGCCTTCCTCGCCGTCGAGGACAAACGCTTCTACGAGCACGGCGGAATCGACTGGCCCCGGGTCGGCGGGGCGATTCTAGCCAACATGCGGGCCGGCGAGTACGCCCAGGGGTTCAGCACCATCACCATGCAGCTCGCCCGCAACGTCTTCCCGGACAGCATCCCCGGCCAGGAGCAGACGACGCGGCGCAAGCTGCTGGAGATCCGGGTCGCCCAGGACATCGAGCGCCAATACTCCAAGCAGGAGATCCTCGAGCTCTACCTGAACCACATCTACTTCGGCAATCGGGCCCGGGGCATCGAAGCGGCGTCGCGCCAGTACTTCGGCCACTCCGCCCGCGAGCTGGGCTTGGCGGAGGCCGCCCTGCTCGCGGCCCTGCCCAAGGCGCCCAGCCACTACGACCCGCGGCGCCACCCGCAGGCCGCCCTGGAGCGCCGCAACCTGGTGATCTCCCTGATGCAGGAGCAGCGGCTCCTGCCGCGCTTCATGGCTCTGGACGCCCGCCGGTCCGCCCTGGACCTCGCCCCCGCGCCACGGCAGGAGCGGGTGGAGTCCGGGCTCGCTCCCTACTTCGTCGAGCAGGTGCGGCGCGAGCTCGAAGAGCGGTTCGGCTCCGAGCTCTACAGCCAGCCGGTGCGGATCGTGACGACGCTCGACTCCGCCGCCCAGCGCGCCGCCGAGGAAGAGCTGCGAAACCAGCTCAAGCGGGTGGAAAGCGGCGACCTGGGGGATTTCCAGGGGCGCCGGTACACCCTCGCCTCCGAGCCGCCGGCGGATGGCACGCCGTATCTCCAGGGAGCGGCCGTGATGCTCGACGCGCGCGACGGCGACGTGCTCGCGTGGGTGGGCGGCCGCGACTACTCGCACTCGCAGTTCGACCGGGTCGTCCAGGCCCGCCGGCAGCCGGGGAGCGCCTTCAAACCGTTCGTCTACGCGGCGGCCCTGGCCCAGGGCTGGGCGCTCAGCCAGCCGCTCGTCGATCAGCCCCTGCGCGTGAAGATGCCGAACGGCAGGTTCTGGACGCCGAAGAACTTCTCCGGCCGTTACGAGGGGCGGGTGACGGTGCGCGACGCCCTGGTCCGCTCGAAGAACGTGGCGACCGTGCGCCTGGCCGACGCCGTGGGATACGGGGAGGTCTCGAAGCTGGCCCGCCAGGCGGGGCTCGACGAGCCGGTCGCGCCCATGCCCTCGATCGCTCTCGGCGCCGTGGCCGTGTCGCCGCTGGAGCTGACCGCCGCCTATTCCGCCTTCGCCAACCTGGGCGATGCCGTCGAGCCCCGGCTGATCCTGCGGGTGGAGGACGAGGAGGGCAAGGTGCTCTGGACGTCGACGCCGCGGCGGCACAGCGTCCTCGATCCCGCCGTGGCCTATCTGGTGACCGACGTCCTCCGCGAGGCGCTCGTGCGCGGCACGGGCAACCTGGTCCAGAAGACCGGCCTTAAAGCCCCGTCGGCCGGCAAGACCGGCACCACCAACGACGGTGCCGACGCCTGGTTCGTCGGTTATACACCGGAGATCGTGGCGGGTATCTGGATGGGTTTCGACCGCCCCCGGCCGATCCTGGAGAGCGCGACCGGCGGACAGCTCGCGGCTCCCGTATGGGGCAGGACGCTCGCCCGCGTCTACCAGAAGCGTCCCAATCCGCGGCCCTGGACGGCCCCGAAGGAAGTGGTCAAGCGCCCCATCGACCCCGGGACCGGGTTGATCGTGGAGCCGGCCTGCGCTTCCGACAGCAGTACGCGCGAGCTGTTCATCGACGGCATGGAGCCGGTGGCGTTCTGCCCCGGCCGGGAAAACCCGCCCCGCAACGGGTTCCCTGCTCAGCAACTGATGGCCGAGCGCGCAGAGGAAGCCCGGGCCGAGCGGGCCGACCAGTTGGCCCAGGCCCGAGAGGACGAAGAGCAGAAGCTCCGCGAGCGGCAGCAGGCCGAGCGGATCGCCCGGGAACGGGAAAAGCAGGAAGACCAGGCCCGTCTTGCCGAGCAGCGTGAACGGCGGCAGGAGGAGGAAAAGCTCGCCCGCATCGCCAAGGAAGAGAAGCGGCAGGAGACCGAGAAGGAGCGCGCCTCGCGCGAGGAGAAGGACGAGAAGCAGGCCCGCCTCGCCGAGCAGCGCCAGCGGGAGCAGCAGGAAAAACTTGCCCGTATCGCGGCGGAGGAAAAGAAGAAAAAGGCCGACGAGGAGAAGCTCGCCGAGCTTCGCGAGCGCCGCGAGCGGCTGGCCCGCGCCGAAGAGGCCGCCGACCGCCGGGAGAGAGAGATCGCCGCTAGGGAAAGGGCAGCCAGGAGGGACACGGAGGACAAGAGAGGCGATCGGGAGAGTGACCGGAGTGACCGGGAAAGAGATCGGGAGGAGTCGCGGATCGCCCGCGTGCTAGATGAAGAGCGGCGCGCCCGGGAAGAAGAGGATGCCCCCCCGAGGCGCCGGGATGAGCCGAAGGAGGAGATTGCCGAGCCCGAGGAGGAGCACGAGGAGGAGGAGACCGCCCCCGCCGCGGAAGACCTCTCCGGCTGGTGGGAGATGACGAACACGATCCAGTCCACCAACTACGCGGACTACAAAGGCCTCCGCCTGGGCTACCGGGTCCAGCTCGAGCAGGACGGGGACCGCCTTGTCGGCCGCGGCCAGAAGTGGTCCGAGAACGGGCGCACCCTGCCGTCGGGGGCGCGCTCGCCCATCACCGTCACCGGCACGGTGGACGGCCGCAAGGTAACCCTTCAGTTCACGGAGCGGGGGGCGAAGCGCTCGACCAACGGCGGCTTCTCCTGGCAGCTTTCCGCCGACCGCACCGCCCTGCGTGGCTCCTTCTGGAGCACCGCCGCGGCTACCAGCGGCAACTCGCTGGCCGTGCGGATGCCGTAGATAGAAGCCGAAAGGACTGCAAGGACCTCAACGACTGCAAGGACGACAAGAATCAGGAGAGCTCGGTCTCTTTGCTGTCCTTGTCGTCCTTGCAGTCCCTTTCGATCTCTTTCGCCAGCTCCACCGCCGACAACGGCGCGCACCCCTCGGCGTTGTTGTTGATCGTGCAGAGGAAGGGGCGGCCTGCCGCGACGGCTTCGCGGGCGAGGTCGGCGACGGCCCTGCGATTGGCAGTGTCGGGAGCGGCCATCCGGTTAAAAGGCGCGTAGCGCCGGCCGGCTTCCTCGTAGGTCATGCCCGGTCCCAGCAGCCAGCGGATCACCGTCATCGGCCCTCGGTGCGAGCCAACGAGGCGGGCCTGGGCACGGATGTCCGGCATGCGCGGGTGGACGTTGTGGCAGTGGCAGGCGCCCACGGCGGCGAGGGCGGCGCCGTACTCGGCCGTCACCAGCTCACGGTTGCGCACCTCGACGGCGTAGACGGGGCCGCGCGGCAGGGCGCCGAGGAAAGCCTCAAGCCGCTCGGCGAACCACGCGGGAGACCCCAGGCTCTGGGGGGCGAACTGGAAGAGGAGAGCGCCGGCTCCCTCCCCCATCCCCTCGACGAACGGAGCGACCACCTGGTCCGTGGCGTACTTGGCATCCAGGAAAAGGGCGTTCTCCTGTCCACGCGCAGAGCCGTAGCGGGCGTGGTCGGGGAAACGCGCCAGCGTGCAGGCCTCATGGGCCTTGATCAGGAAGCGGAAATCGTCGGGCACTGCCTCCCGGTATGCTGCCAGCTCCATCGCCTCGACCGGCGCGTAGTGCGTGCGGTCGACCCCGACACCCCTGAACAATGGATGCCGGGCATAGGCCGCGAGCCCCTCCCGCGCCAGGCGTGATTGTGAATAGGGGCGGTCGTAGACCAGCCCCGCCCATCCGGGGAAGGACCACGTCGAGCCCCCGAGATACACTCCCCCCGGCAACTCCCGGCCGAGCGCCTCGACCTCCTCCGGCTGCGGCGCCGGCCCCACGGCCTGGCGTCCGGGTACGGGCTCCGGTCCGAGGTCGAAGAGGGCGAGCTGGTCGTCAGGCTTGCGGCGGGACATGACGCCAAGTTTATTGCGGAAATGTGGGACGCGCCAGGGGAGGCGTTACGGAAACAGGGAACGACAAACATACGACGGCATCTTTTCCCTTCCGGCCTTGGGTGAGAAGCACCAGCCGGCGGGCCCTGGTGTGGGGAATCGTGGTCGTGGTGGTGATCGGCAGCCTCGTCTTCGCCCTCGAATCGGGTGACCGGGACGACTGGGGCCGGGCTTTCGGCGTGCTGTTCGCCTACAGCCTGCTCTTCTGGGTGACCCTGATCAAGATCTGGTGGACGGGAGGCAAAGCGGCCGTGTCGCTGGATGGCGAGTCCTTCTCCTACCAGCCGCTCCACACTTTCCGCCCGCGCCGCGTTCCCTTCGAGAGGATCCTCGCCTGCAACCCGCGTCCAGGCACCGAAGCCCTCCGCTTCGTGGTCGAGAAGAACGGCGTGGGCCGCGAGCTCTTCCTGAATCTGGCCGTGGTGAAAGGACAGCACCGCTTCCTGGAGCTGCTCGGCGAGCGGCTGGAGGCGGCGGGGCTGGAACCCCTACCCGGCCGCGCAAACTCCTGGCGCCGGCCGGAATGGGACGATCCGGGGATGAGCGCCGGGCCGCAGGTGTGATCCGGCTCGCCAGTATTGATGGTTCCTGCCTCGCGACACCGTGTCCGTAGAGACGTTCCAGGTCGTAACCACAACTGTTCCTTTGGTTATCTCCACCGCGGAACGTCTCTCGGAGAGTATGCCGCTTCGGTGAAGCCTGTCCCAGGCGAGGCAGAACCAAGCCGACATCAAGGGCGTCAAGGGCGTCCGGCGTTGGGCTGGAGCGGCATGCCCTCCGAAAGAGACGTTCCGCGGTCGGGGTGACCCAAAGGAACGGTTGTGGTTACGACCTGGAAACGTCTCTACAGGTAAGGTGGCGCCATAGGGAGGATCTCACTGCCGAGCGTTCCTACCCGGCCGGCGCCTGCGCGTTCTCTCCCTTCACCTTGCGGATGGCATCCTTGGGATGGGCGGCGATGGCCGCCGCCAAGGCTTTGTCCAGCCGGCCGTCGATGCGCACCAGCGTCAGCTCGTCCTGCTCCAGGGTGACGACGAAGAGATTGCGCAGACCGCCGTTCTTGCCGCCGCGGACGAACATCCAGGCCCGCGAGCCCTCCTCCCGCTGGCGCATGGCCATGGACCAGCCGGCCTGAGCGAGCTGGGACTCGAAACGGGTCTCGCCCTGGATGCGGTCGAGGTCCGGCAGGGAGCTCACCTTGTAGGAGGAGACCTCGATCCTGCGGACCTGGTTGAGGAACGCCTGCCCATCGACCTTGCCGGGGGCCATCCGCACGAGCCCGCGCAGCAGGCTCATCGAGACGCGGCCGATGTGGAAATGCTCCTCGCGCTCGAAGCGGGCCTCGGGGAAGCGGCGCTGGATCTCGAAGCTCACCATCTCGGTGGACGGCGCGCCGGCGCAGCCCGTGAGGAGGGAGGACAGGGACAAGGCAGCAAGGAAAAAGACGACTGTTCGCTTCACGGCACGCCTCCGTTCGGAAAGAGTTGTCCTATTCGGGTTTCTTGCCCGGCGGCGGGGCCGGAGCCGGCGTATGTTTGATCTGGGGCAGGTTCAGCCTCTGGCTCAGGCGCCCGATCTGGGCCGGGTCGATCCGGCCGACGATGTTGATCACCACGGCTTCCTGGCCCGGGTCGAGGGTGAGCAGGGTCATCCCGGCGATCTTGCCGTCCACTTCCCTGAGATAGATGTAGGCCTCCTCGCCCTTGTCGCGCATCCGCATCGTGGACTTCCAGCCGCGGTCCTCGAGCCAGCGGACGGTGCGGCCGATCTTGGTGCGGACCGTGGCCTCGTCCATGCCTTTGAGGGGGATGGCCTGGACCGTGATGGATTTCAGGCCCGCCATCAGAGACGAGAACTCCGGATCGTTCTTCGCGCCCGCGGCGATCAGGCTCATCAAAGCCCCCTCGATATTGATCTCGAGGCTGAGCTTGTCTTTGGGAAAAAGGTCGAGCTGCTCGAGCGGCACGTACCCGGGCTGGTCGGTCAGCTTCTGGGCCTGACCGGCGGCGGTGCCCAGGACGAGCAGGATGACTACGAGGATGATGGTCTTGCGCATGTCAAAACTCCTTGTCTTGCCGCAGGCTCGGGATTTCTCCGAGCGATCGGGAGGCGCCTCGGGTAGCGGGCGCGATCAGCCGCTTCTGGAAGACGTCGTCCCGGAGGCCCTGGCCGGCCCGGCGGGTCGCCCTGCCGATGTAGGCGAGGGCGAGCTTCGCCTCCGCCGTCGCCTGGGCGATCTCCTCGGGACTCGGCTGACGGGGCCGTTGAGATTGGAAGAACAGGGCCCCGCCGCCCAAGGCCAGAATCAGCATGGCCGCCGCCGCGGCGATCCGGAGACCCATGGAGCGAGGCCGGGGCACGAAAGGCACGACCTCGCCGCGGCCGGCGCGCTGGACCCTTTCGAGCACCTCCGGCGGGCAGTCGAGCTCGGGCAGGGCCCGCAGCTCGCGCTGGATCCGCGCCGCCAGCTCGAGCTCGGCGGCGCAGGGAGCGCAGCGCTCCAGGTGCGAGAGCAGCCGCGCGGTCTCGTCCGCTGGCAGGTCGCCGTCCACATAGGGCTCGAGAAGGTCCAGCGCCTCTTCGCAAGGCAGATCGTGAGGGTGTCGGTTCATGGTTGCGCTGTCTCCTTCAGTCGTTCCCGCAGCTTGCGCCGGCCCCGGTGAAGATGGACCCGCACGGTGACCTCGGGGATGCCGAGGGCCTCCCCGATCTCGCGGTGCGGGAGGCCCTGGACCTCCCGCAGGATGACGATGCTCTTGTACGGCTCGCCGAGGTCCGACAGCGCCGCCAGCAACCGCCGCCGGAACTCCGAGGCCTCCGCCCGGGACTGCGGGTCGGGCTCGAGCGTCGCCACCTCCCGCGCCTCGTCGTCGTCGAGGCTGGAGCCGGCGGCCATCGGTCCCTCCGACCGCCGCTTGCGCAGCAGGTCGTAGCAGGCGTTCCGGGTGACCCGCAGCAGCCAGGCCCCGAGGCGCTCCTCATCCACCCCCTGCTGGTGACGCCACAGACGAAGCAGGACCTCCTGGGTCACGTCCTCCGCTTCCTCCCGATTGGAGAGAAGATAGCGGGCGAACGAGTAGACCCGGCGCCGGTACCTCTGGGCGGTGTCCTCGAAAGCCGTCAGCATCCAGAAGAGAAGACGGATGGGGAGGCGGAACGTTTCACTGCCGGCTTCACTGCCTGAAGATAAGGTGCGTGCTACCATTTCCTGGCTATGGCTGAGCCTACCGCTAAAATGACTGTCGACGTTCCCGCCTCCGTCAAGGAACGGCTCGCAGCGCTGTCCAGGACCACCGAGCGTCCTGAAGCCGCCCTCGTTACGGATGCCATCAACTCCTATGTGGAGTTGCAGGAGTGGCAGATCACGGAGATCCGAAAGGGGCTCCAGGAAGCCGACGCTGGGGAGTTCGCCACTGACCAGGAGGTCGCTGAGGTTTTTTCCAAGTGGACGAATGCGCGTTAGGTGGACCCGGAGGTCTCTGCGCGCACTCGACGTCATTGCAGAGTACATCGCGCGAGATCGCCCCCAGGCGGCACGCCGGATGGTCGAGCGTATTCGGGAAGCAGTCACTCTTCTATCGAGCCAACCTGAGCTCGGCCGGTCCGGCCGAGTCCCCCAAACCCGGGAGCTGATCGTGGCCGGGACGCCGTTCATCGTTCCCTATAGGGTCCGAAGAGGAGTCGTAGAAATTCTGACCGTCCTGCACGCTGCCAGGACATGGCCCGATCAATTCTGACGGAGCGCGGGAGGGATTGTAGAGCGGCCCGGATCCTCTCGGCCCTTTTCCTCGCCCTCTCCCCACCGCTCGCCGCCCAATCCATCGACCTCGCCATCGACCTCCACGAGTCCGGCCGGCTCCAGGAAGCCCTCCAGGAGTACCACGCCGTAGCCAAGGCCACGGCAACGTCCGACCCGGCGGTCGCGGCGACCGCCTTCAACAATGCCTGCGCCATCCTCATGGACCTCGAGGACTACCGGACGGCGCTGCCCGACTGCCGGGCGGCACTGAGACTGCTCCGGGCCGGCGGCGACCCCGGGACGCTCGGCCAGGCGCTCAACAATCTGGGGCTGGTGCTGGAAGTGCTGGGCGAGCCGGACGAGGCCAAGCGGAGCTTCCGCGAGGCGCTGGCGCTCAACCGCAAGCTCGGCGATGCCGAAGCGCAGGTCATCAACCTGTCCAACCTCGGAGCTCTCGCCGTCTCTACCGGCCGCTACTCGGCGGCCTTGGCTCTCCATACCGAGGCGGAAGCCTTGGCAGCCCGCCGCCAGGGGGAGCCCTGGGCCGCGGAGCAGATCGCCATCGCCCGCCTGAACCGCGGAGTCGTGCTGGAGAAGGTGGGCGCCTACCGGGAGGCCCTCGATCTTTACAAGGGACTTCTAGCCCAAAGCGAGGGGATGGACGAGGCCCGGTACGCTTCCCTGCGGGTCAACACCGGCGTGCTCTACCGCAACCTGGGAGACCCGGTGCGGGCGGTCGAAGACTTCCGTGAGGCGATCGACGGTTATCGGCGGTCGGACGACACGGCGGGACTGTCCAACGCCTACCTCAACCTGGGGCTCGCCGAGCACCTCAACCTGGAGCGCACAGCTCCAGCCGAGGCCGCCTACCGCGAGGCTTTGCGGCTGGCGGAAGCGAGCGGCGACCGCACGGAGGAGGTGCAGGACCTCTTCTATCTTGGACGGCTCCTGCTCGAACGCGGGCGGCTGGGCGAGGCCGAGGCCGTCTACCGGCGCTGCCTCGCGATCTCGCAGGCGAGCGGATCGCCCGAGGGCCGCTGGTCCGCCCGCGAGGGGCTGGGACGGATCGCCCGCGCCCGCGGCGACCTGCGCGGGGCCCTCGGGCACTTCGAGAGCGCCCTCGCCGAGATCGAGCGGGTGCGCGCCGGCATCGCGCGCCCACGCCGGGCCGGATACTTCGGCGACAAGCGGGCCGTCTATGCCGCCGCGGTGGAGACGCTGGGAGCTTTGGAGCTCCGAGAGCCGGGCCGCGGCTGGGGCGAAAAGGGCCTGGAGGTCGTTCAGCGCGCCAAGGCCCGCGACCTGCTGGACGCCCTCGGGCCCGGCCGCCAGCCAGCCACGCCCCTGGGCGCCGCCGCCCTGAAAGCCCGGGCGGGAGAGGGCGCCGTGCTGGAGTACTTCCTGGGGGAGTCGAATCTCTATCTCTGGGTCATCCGGTCCGGCGGCGTCCGGTTCCACGACCTCGGCTCCTACCGGCCGGTCCTCGACGCCGTCGCCCGGGCCCACCACGACCTCTCGGCGGGCTCGGCGCCAAGCCCCGCCGCCGTGACCGCCCTCTCGCGGGTGCTCCTGGGCGCCGCCCGGCCTCTGCCCCGAGGCGATGCGCCCCTTTGGATCGCCCCCGACGGAGCGCTCCGCTACCTGCCGTTCGAGCTGCTGGAAGACCCCGTCTCACCCGGCCAGCCGCTGGTGGAGCGGGTGGCGGTGAGCTACCTGCCGAGCGCCTCGACGCTGGCCGGGCTCGGCGGTCCGGAGCGGCCCGCTGCCGTCCGCCTGCTGGGCATCGGCGATCCCCGGTTGGCCCGCCTCGGCGGACCGCCTTCCCCGCGCGAGCTGCTCGTCGAGCGCTTCGGCCTCGCGCCGCTGCCCGCCGCGGCCCGGGAGATCGGCTCGGTCGCCCGTCTCCTGGGCGGCCCGAGCCTCGAGATCACCGGCGAGCGGGCCACGGAGCGCGCCTTCCGCGAGGGGGTCTCGCGGGGGGCCCGGGTGGTCCATCTCGCCACTCATACCGTGATCGACGAGCGGCCCGGACGGGGCGCCGCGATCCTGCTCACGGCGTCGGGCGACGACGACGGCCTCCTCTCTCCCCAGGAGATCGCCGGGCTCGACGACCGCTCCGATCTGACCGTGCTCGCGGCCTGCCGCACGGCGCTCGGCACCGGCGAGGACGGCCAGGCCCTGGCCTCTCTCACCGGCTCGTTCCTGGCCGCGGGATCGCGGGCCGTGGTGGCCACGCTGTGGGACGTCGGCGACGCCGAGACCGCCGCCTTCATGGAGCAGCTCTATTACGAGCTGGGCCGCGGCCTCCCGCCGGCCGAAGCGCTGCGGGAGGCGAAGAGACGGCTGCGGGCCGATCCGCGCTGGAACCGGCCGTCGCTCTGGGCGGGGTACGTGCTGATCGGGGACGCGCCCGCGGTGGTGCCGCGGCAGATCCCCTGGATGATCTGGATCGCGGGAGCGCTGAGCCTGGCCGCCCTCGCCTTGACGATCTCGAGACGCCGTTCTCCCTCCACTCTCTCGGAAAGAGGAGCGCCGGAGCGGTGAGGCTGGCGGATCATCGGACTTCGATCGCCCCGTTCTGCAGCCGCACGGGGATCTTCCGCCCCCGGCGGTTGAGCAGCCACGTCCCCGCGGGATCGAGCGTGAGCTGCGAGGTCGAGCCGATCGTCGCCGAGGCCGCGATCGGCATCGTGATGGACACGATCGATCCGGGCACGGTGTTGAAGGACGAGTCGGGCGACTTGAAGTCCACCACCAGCCGGCCGGGCTTCGAGGTGTCGATCGTGAAGGTGGACTTGCCGTACCGGGGGTCCAGGCGGACGGTGGGCTTGCCGCCGGCCACCTTGGCGTTCCAGATCAGGGTGACCTTGCCGCCGCTGACCAGGAACGGCTCGGAGGTGTTCACGCTCAGCTCGGCCACTTCCCCCGGCTCGACTTTGTCGCCGTCCGCCTCCAGGAGGAACGGTGCCGAGGGCGAGCGCACCGTCAGCGTGGCGCCCCGGGGCTCCAGGGTGACGGGCCGGCCGCTCGCATCGGTGAGACCGGTCAGGGCCGGATCGAGCGACAGGTCGAACACCTGACCCGGCTTCACCGAGGGGTCGAGCCGGAAGCGGAAGACGGCGAGCGGGCCGTCGGAGGAGTTGATGGTGCCCGAGGGGGACAGGAACTGCACCCGGGCCGCCTGGCTGTCCGGCTGGCCCGTGAGGGTGCCCTGGGCCGTCGAGTCGTTGCGCAGGCTGTAGACCACGGCGCTCAGGAAGGTCAGGGGACGGACCGGCTGCGTGAGCTCTTCCAGAGTGAGCCCGAGAGCCTTCTGCCGGGGAGGACGGCGGACCACGCGGACGGTGGCCTGCCCCTGGCGGATCGGCCGCGGTGCGTAGGTGCGCAGCACGACGGCCACGATGCCGCCCGGCGCGGCGATCGCCGGGTTGATCCGCAGGGCCATCGACTTGTCGCCGCCACCGCCGCCACCGCCGCTATTGCCGCCGTCGTCGTCATCGTCGCCCCCACGGGCGAAGACGGAGCCTCCGAGGAGCAGGAAGATCGTGGCTGCCAGAGCGGCGAGGGCGAAGCGGAATCGAGATCGGTGTGTCATTGCGGTTACCTCCCGGGCGAGGACGGAACCAGCCCTCAGCCACTGTAGCGTCCCGTTCCTTACAACAGCATTACAGCCGCGCGGTCTTCCTCAAGGAGCAGGCCGGGCCCGGAAACGGACCGGCTCCGAGGCGGCGATCCTCGCCCCCGAGGCGTCGAGCGCTTCGACGGTCCAGGTGTAGACGACCGCGCGGTTGAGCTGACGGACGACCTCCGCGGGCAGGAGGGCGGGAGGCGCGGGAACGGCCGCCTCCCACAGCACCGTGTCGTCCACCGTGGAGAGGCGCACCCGGTAGGCGCTCGCCCCTAGCCGCGGCTGCCACCTCAGCTCGGCCGGCACCCCGGCGATCTCGCCCACGGGAGAGACCGCCTCCACCTCGCCGCCGCGCATGACGCTGCCCGTTCCGGGGGCCGGCAGGGGGGGCGCCGCGGTTCTCGAAAGCTGAAACAGCAGCCCGCCGCCGAGGACCAGCACCACGGCCGCGGCCAGCCGCCAGAGGACGGGCCGGGGCGCCGCGGGTTTGCGCGCGGCGGGGAAAGGCACCACCTGTCCGGCCGCCCGCCGGACCGGCGAGGCCGCCTCCAGGCGGCCGACGACGAAGTCCACGTTCTCCCTGCGCGCGGTCTCCGGGCCGGCGTCGAAGAGCCGGGCGAGGTCCCGCTCGGCGGCGCAGGCCGGGCAGCGGTCCGCGTGCTCGTCCAGCCGCCGGCGCTCCGCCGGGGTCCGGTCGCCGGCCTCGGCTTCCAGGAACGCCTCGGGCGGCGGACAGCCGGCCTCTTCACCCGCGTAAGCGGCGCGGAGCCAATCCTCGAGGGACGACGACGGATACGGAGCGGTCATCACAGGGTTCCTCCGGCGGACTGGCGGGCCAGCCAGCGCCCGAAGCGGCGCTTCAGCTTCCGCCCGCCGCTCACGATGTAGGCCTTGGCGCCCGATTTGTTCTCGAGTCCGAGCATCGAGGTGATGCCCGCGAGGGGGACGCCGTCCACGTAGTGCAAATAGAGGACCTTCGCCTCCAGGGGCTCCAGGTCCCGCTCCATGGCCGCGCGGAAGGCCGCCAGGATCTCCCCCTTCTCCGCCATCTCGTCCGCGCCCGGCGAGGGCTCCACCGGCTCCGGCGCTCCCTCCTCGTCCAGCGGGTCCGTCTGACGGCGCCGGGCGGCGATGCCGCGGTTGATGGCGACGCTGCGCGTCACGGTATAGAGCCAGGTCGAGAACCGGCTGTCGCCGCGGAAGGACCCGAGACGCTCGTGGACCCGCAGGAAAACCTCCTGGGCGAGGTCCGCCGCCTCCTGCCGGTCGCCGTTGATGCGCAGGCACCATCCGGCCACCTTAGGGTAGTACCGCCGGTAGAGCACGGCCAGGCAGGCATCGGCCTCGGTGGCATCCGAGGCCGAGCCGCGCGCGCGCTCGATCAGCTCCTCGTCGGTGAGACTGTCCAGGTCCATGAGGGGATCAATTAGGGTGAGCGGCCTCGAAAGGTATGCCCGCAGAATATCCGAGCCTGGACAGGCTGGGCCAGCTACGGGGAAGTTGAGGGCTGCGGTGGTCATCTTGGAGTGAGACAGGCGAGGTGGGTGGCGGGAACAAGAAAACCCTCATCACCCCGGCCCTCTTCTCCCGACCCCTCCCTCCCGCGCCCACACCGGGAGAAGAGGGAGAGGTTAGTTAAAACTTTCTTAAAGCCCCTCTCTCCCGGTGTGGGCGGGAGGGAGGGGTCGGGAGAGAGGGGTTGGGGAGTGAGGGCCCGGCGGCGAGCCGCCGGGCTTCTGGGTTGGGCCGCGTCTACCGCCGGCCGGCGCTGGGCGCCATCGTCTCGCCGGTCTTGGCGAAGCCGGTGACGATGTAGGTGCCGGAGCGCTGGTCCTTCTTCAGCTTGATGATCTGCTTGCGCTCGGCGTCCTCCAGCAGCTCGGAGAAGGTGCTGTAGCCGTAGTAGCCCTCGTTGAAGGAGGGCTTCTTGCGCTGCATGGTCTGCTTGATCATCGAGCCCCAGAGCACGTCCTTGTTCTCGCGGATCAGGGCCTGGATGGACTCGATCATCAGGCTGAAGGCCTCGGCCGTCTTCTTGTTCAGGCCGTCGAGCTTGGGACCCTTCTGGGCGTCGCGCCAGACGTCCTCGTAGTAGATGAACTCGTCGCAGTTGTCGACCAGCAGGTTCGAGGACGAGTTCTTCACGCCGATGCCGATGACGTACTTGTTGTTCTCCTTGAGCTTCGAGACCAGCGGCGAGAAGTCGCTGTCGCCCGAGAGGATCACGAAGGTGTCGAGGTGCTCCTTCGAGTAGGAGAGGTCCATGGCGTCGACCACCATCTTGATGTCGGCGCTGTTCTTGCCCGAGTAGAACTTCTGCGGGATGTCGATCAGCTCGATGGCGGCCTCGTGGAAGGGGCGCTTGTAGTCGGAGTAGCGCTCCCAGTCGGCGTAGGCCTTCTTGACGATGATCTTGCCCTTCTCCAGCAGGCGCTCGAGCACCAGGGTGATCTCGAACTTGCCGGTATCGGAGTCGCGCACGCCGAGGGCGATGTTCTCGAAGTCGCAGAACAGGGCGATCTTGCGCTCGTCGCTCGCCGACCGCTGGCGGTCGGGAATGGAGATGATGATCTCCCGCGTCATCGGCTCGAGCTCGTTCTGCGAGATCACGTAGCTGTCGCTGCCGCGGGAGGACACGCGGTACTGCGGACCGGCCGCGGGGGCGGCGTGGGACTGTGCGGGAGCGTGGACGGGAGCGATCCGCCGCGGGCTCGGGACCGGCGCGGGGGCCGGCTCCTCGTGAGCGGCCTCGAAGGGATCGTCGTCATCCTCCTCGTCGTCCGAGGGCTCGGCCGTGGCAGGCGAAGCGGCCTTGCCGTTGGCGCGGCGCTTGCCGCCCCGCCGGCCGCGCGAGCGCCGCCGGCGCCCCTCGGCCTTGCTCTCGCCTTCCTTGTCCTCGCCTTCCTTGTCCTCACGCTCACCCTCGGAGGCCTCGATCTCTTCCGACTCCTCGGCGCCGCCGTCCTCGTCCTCGAAAGGCTCGTCATCGAAGCGGGCCTCTTCGGAGGTCAGCTCGGGAAACGGCTCGGGAGGCAGCGCCATGGGAATGGGCAGCGAGGTGTCCGACTCGGCGAAGACCGGCGCGGGCGGAGGCGACGTGGGCTCGAGGTACCAGTCGGGCTGGAGGGCCGCCTCGGCGGGCGCCTCGTTCAGCGGCGCCGGTTCCGGGGAGGTCTCGAGGACGGGCTCGAAGGCGGGTTCGGGGAGGGGAATGGGGACGGCCGCGGCCTTCTCCCGTTCCTGATTTTCCTGCTTCGGCTTGTTTCGGTTTTCTTCTTCCTGGCCCTCAGCCGTAGGGCGCATCCACCATGGACTCAAAGGTCTACTCCTTTTGTTCCGAGCCCCGGGAAGGGCTCGTCGGGCATGTCTCGGTCTTCTATCGTGGTCTTCTATCGATCATTCAGGAGCGAGCCTTCAGGCTCGCGGCGAGCGGCAACAGACCGGGGTTGAAGCTCGGGCCACAGCGGGGGGAAAACCAAGGCCGGGGGCGGATTCTACCACAGCGCCCAGGGCTGTACAAATTCTTGAATCGCGGCCTCACTTCGTGGGATCAATCCAAGTCGAACGGCCGGGGGGGAGGTCCCTTGTCAGGGTCTTCCTCGGCCCGGCGCATCGCCTCGCGGAACCTCTCCTCGAGCAGGCGGTCGCGGTCTTTGTGGGCGGCCACTTCCCGCTGGAACACGTCCTCGGCCCGGGACTTGTCCTCGTCGAGCCCCTTGAGCAGGGAGTCGAAGTCCTTGCCGCCCGCGAGCGGCTGCTTGGCCTTGCGGTGGGAGAGGACGGTGCCCGTCGAGACGTCGATCACCAGGTCGGACCCGCAGTCGGGGCAACGGACGGTCAGCTTGCGGTCGTCAGCCATGGCCCCATTGTAGCTACTTCTGGTAAGTTACGCGCCATGTCCGATGACCGCAATGATCGCGATATCGAACGCCTGCCCAGCCGCGACGAGGCCTGGGACCTCCTCTGCCAGTGCACGGAAAAGGACGGCCTGCGCAAGCACGCCCTGGCCGTCGAAGCGGCGATGCGCCACTACGCCCGCCTCTACGGCGAGGACGAGGAGCTCTGGGGCATCACCGGCCTGATGCACGACTTCGACTACGAGCGCTGGCCCGACCCTGAGAACCACCCCTACCGGGGCAACGAGATCCTGACCCAGAAGGGCTATCCCGAGATCCTGCGCACGGCCATCATGGGCCACGCCCCCTACAGCGGCGTGCCGCGGGAGACCCGGCTGGCCAAGACCCTCTATGCCTGCGACGAGCTGGCCGGCTTCGTGACCGCCGTGGCCCTCATCAAGCCCAGCAAGTCGCTCGCCGACGTCGACCTCCATTCGGTCAAGAAGCGGCTCAAGGAGAAGGCGTTCGCCCGCGGCGTCCACCGCGAAGAGGTCTACGCCAGCGCCGAGGAGCTGGGCATCCCCCTCGACGAGCACATCGAGAACGTGATCAAGGCGCTGCAGGCGGAGTCGGAGAGACTGGGGCTGTAAAACAAAAGACTGCAAAGACTCCAGGGACTGCAAAGACGAATTTCTTGCTGTTTTGCTGTCCTTGAAGTCTTTGCAGTCCTTCAGGTCCTTGGTTCTCCCCCCACCTCCTCGATCCGCCGCTCGACTCGCATCGTCTCCCGGAGCGCCGCCGCGATCCGCCGCAGCTCCTCGATCTCCGCCAGCCGCAGGGGTCGACCGGTGCGGGCGGCCAGCCACTGGTCGAGCACCTGATAGCCCCCCACGCGGTACGCCCAGACCTCCGGCTCGATCCCCTCGAAACGCTGCCCCTCGCCGTTCACCACGATCCGCCGCTCGGCCGGATGGTAGGCGCGGCGCGTCACCTTGCCGCTCCCCGCGCCCTCGAAGCGGACGCCGGGGTGGTCCAGCCGGTCCGAGCGGAGGAGGTGGAGGTCGATGAGCACCGCGCCCAGGCCCGCCAGCTCCAGGAACGCCCCGCGGTCCGCGGGAGTGGGGATGCGCGGGAAATCCGCCCGCAGCAGGCCGGCGTACCGGCGCCGGAAGGCGGGGCTGTAGAGCACGGCGTAGACGAACTGCAGGACCAGCTCCGGCGACGGCTCCTCGCCGAGCCGGGAGGCGAGGAGACGGAGGTAGCCCGGCGCGACGTTCGCGGCCCGGTCCGCGCCGTCCAGCCGCCCCTCCTCCGGATACAGATACAGGGGGAAGAGGGTGTTGATGTCGTACGCGCTCACCGCCTTGTGGGCCACGACCGCGTCCGTCACCAGAGCCCCCGGCTCCTCCTTGTGCTGCCGGGGGACGACCAGCCCCAGGTTCCGCCCCACCCGCATGTGGCGCATCACCCGGTCCCTGGCGCGCTCGATCACGTAGTCGGCGTAGAAGATCGTCCGCCGGTCGAACGGCCGGTACAGGATCGGCACGAACCTCTCCTCCCAGCCGGCGTCGGCCCGCGCCCGCCGCATGGCCTCGGCGATCCTCCAGGTCGCCGTCTGCCGCGGCGCGTCGGGGAGGATCTCCGCTTCCCGCGCCTCGCGCAGGAACCGGATCCGCCGCCGCAGCCGCGAGGGATCGGTGTCGACGGCGAAGGCGTCCCGACCGGTGACGATCCCCACCGAGCGTTCGGGGAAGATCTCCGTCAGGGGCACGCCCCGGCCGTACTCCTCCTCCAGGGCGGCGTCCCGGGGCGCGAAGAGGAAGGCGGGGGCTTGCGGCGAGGCCTCGGCCCAGCCGGCCGTCTCCACGTCGTGGCCGCTCAGCCAGCCGAGCTTTGCCGCGCGGCTCCCCCGCAGGTCGGCCCGCAGCACGCGTTTCGCGAGGCCCGGCTTCTTGACCAGGAAGGCCACCGCCGCGCCCTGGAAGACCCCCTCGAAGACGCTGGCATCCACCCCGCCTTCGGCCGAGCGCTCCTTCTTCTTGCCATTGCCGTGGAGATCGAGCACGTAGATCTCGTCGAACGTCGTCATCAGCGACCGGCGCAGGCCCCGGAAGGTGGGGTTGTCGAGATAGCTGTGGTTGGTGACGAAGGCGACGATCCCCTCGCCGGCCTCGTCGATCTTGCGCTGAGCGAAACGGAGAAATTTCACGTAGTCGTCCTGCAGCCACTTTGGGTTCCGCTCCCCGAGCGGCTCGCCGTCCACCTGGTAGTAGCCCTCGATGCGCCGACCGTCCGCGGCGGTATACCCCTCTCTCGGCAGGGCGTCCAGGCTGCCGCCGCGGTTGGCCGAGTGGCCGGACCAGGGCGGATTGCCCAGGATCACCGTCACGGCGAGCTCCTTCTTCACCCGGCCGGCCTCGTGCGATTCGCGGGAGAGGGTGGCCATCCCCGGCAGGCTCGACTGCTCCAACTCCCCCCGTTCCAGGGCGTTGGTGAGATAGAGGTGGAAGCGTTCGCCCTCGCCGAGCGGCCGGCCCATCTCCTCCAGGATCAGGCTCATCTTCAGATGACCGATGGCGTACGGCGCCATCATCAGCTCGAAGGCGTGGAAATCCCGCAGCAGGTGGTCGCCCAGCAGGGCCGGCACGCCCCCGCCCCCCATCTCCGCCCGCACCGACTCGGCCGCGCAGCGGATCGCCTCGACGACGAAGGTCAGCGTGCCGGCGGCGGGGTCGAGGAGCGACACCCCGGGCGTGGCCAGGCCGTGGCGCTTGCCCAGCCGGGTCCGCAGGAGCCGGTCGACCGAGCGCACCACGAACGACACCAGCTCCGGCGGCGTGTAGTACACCCCCCGCCGCTTGCGCAGGGCGGGGTCGTAGCACTGGAGGAACGTCTGGTAGAAGTCGAGCACGGGGTCGCGCCCCCGCCCGCCGTGGAAGTAGCGCTCCAGCATCGAGCGCACGGGCGCCGCGGCGAGGAGGGCCACGATCTCGTCCACGATCCAGCCGATCTCGGGCGGCGGCTCCGCCAGGGAGATGTAGCGGAAGACGTCGCGCAGGATGCCGCTCGCCGGCGGAATGCTCTCCGCCGCCACCCGCCGGCCGAACTCGCCCGCCACCCGCCAGCGGGCCGCCAGCAGGCCGTAGGAGAGCGTCTGGGCGTAGAGGTCCGCGAACTCGCGGAGGCCGAGGCCGGCCAGGAGGTACTCCGAGAACGCCTTGTAGAAGCCGGCGAGGTCCGAGGTCGGTCTGTCCCCCTCTCCAGGCGTGTCCCTTTCCAGCAGGCCGTGGATCCGCTCGGCCAGGATGCGGGTGCGGGACGCCAGTTGCCGGGCGAGCGACGCCGCCGAGGCGCTGGGCGGCGGATCGAACTCGACGAAGAGGTCGAACAGCTCCAGGAGGCGCTCCGGCCCGCCATCCAGGCGGCCGGCTTCCGCGCGGGCAGCCAGGGTCTCTCCCCGGTAGAGCCGGAACTCCCTGAAGTTGGTGAGCAGGAGGTTGGGGAAGGTCCGGCGGTAGCGTTCGAGCTGCTCCGAGCCCGCGATGCGGTCCAGATCCGTCCCCGGCCGTTTCGCCTCCACGTAACCGGCGATCGTCTCTCCCCGCCGGACCTGGAAGTCGAGCAGACAATCCCCCGTTTTTCGGGGAATCAGGGTCACTCCGAGGTCCAGCCGGCCGCGGTGCTCGCCGTACCACTCGAAGAGGTCGAGGAGATGGGGATAGAAGCTCTCCTCCCTGGCCTCCCCCCGCCGCTCCATGTCGAAGATCCGGTCCAGATAGACCAGCAGGACCTCGCGGGGGTCCACCCGGAGATCCCAGGGTTGTCTCAGGAACGAACGAATCGCCACAAGAGGAGCCGTCACGCTCCCCATTGTAGCGGAAATCAGATCTTAATGGCGCGCAACGATTCGCAGAGAGACGAATCGTTGCGGCTGAAGACAACTACGGCTCGTCCTGAGGCTCCTCCTCCACCACTCGCGGCTCCAGGCCCCTCAACCAGCTCAACAACTCGATCACCCGCTCCGGCTCCTGGAGGCGGCTGGCCTGGGCCGCGGCGTGGGAGATCAGCTCCAGGGCCGAGCCGTTCGGCTCGGAATCCTCCGGCAGGCGGGTGACCTCAGGCCGTGCGGCGAGCGACTGCCGCAGGATGGTCAGGCCGCGGTCGAGGAGCGGGCGGAGGATGGGGCGGTCCAGGAAATCGAAACGGTCGGTCACCAGCTCGTGGAGCACGTGGGAGAGGTCCTCCAGGATCTCCAGGCTGTCCAGGGCCTCCGGATGGTCCAGGAGATACTGCAGCCACTGCTGAGCGCGATCCTCTTCCCAGGCGTCGAGCTCCTCCTCCTCGTCGTCAAGAAGCTCGATGTCGTCGAAGTCGACATCTTCCGAGTCGTCCGGCCCGAAGTCCAAAACCTCGGCTTCTTCGTCCTCGTCGTCCTCATCACTACCCGGGAAGGCCTCGAAGAAAGCTCTGTCCCAGCCCGCCTCCGCACCCAACAGAGACTCGGGCGTCACGAGCCGGCCGGCCCCCGGATCGCCTGCCATGTCCTCGATGCCGTAGACGGCTCCCGGAGGCCCTGATGGGTCCAACCGGGCCAGCAGATCCCGCAGCCCCTGAAGCCGGACCGCGACCTCCTTGCCGAAGGAAAACTCGACCTGCGCGGCCTCCGGATCGTGGGCGACCTTGTCGAGGAACTCGAGCCCCTCTTCGGAAATCCTCTCGGGGTTCCGCCGGAAGCGCTCGCGGAAGAACCGCGCCCGCTCGCCGGCCTCCGGCGTGCGCCCCTCGGCCAGCAGCAGGCTCACCTCCAGGGGCCCCAGCGCCACGCTCTCGGGATCGTCCTGCCGGGCCTTGTCGAGCGCCTGCCAGGCCTCTTCCATCTCCCCCTCCACGGCGTGGGACCGGACCAGGCTCTCCCAGAGCACGGCGCGCAGGGCGGGCTTGAGCTGCCGCGTCAGGCGGTCGACCAGCACCTGCTTCTCCTCGTCAAGCTCCAGCAGGTCGTGGGCCTCGAGCAGCGCGTTCAAGGCCGCGTCGTCGCGCTCGTCGAGCCGCTCCGCGCTGTGGAACATCGGCCAGACCAGGGCCAGGGCGCGCTCGGCGTCACCCTCGTCGAGGAAGCTGGTGGCGAGATCGCCGATCAGGATGCGGGGCACCCTGCCCGCCTCCCCCAGCTCTTCCACTTTCTCCAGGGGCAAGCCCTCGATCAGGAAACGCCAGACCCCTTCGGCATCGAAGGCCGGCACGGCGCCCTCCCACCGGGCGCAGCACTTCTTGTATTTCAGGCCCGAGCCGCAAGAGCAGGGATCGTTCCGCTCCGGACGGGGAATCGGCCTGGGGCGGTAGCTGTTGCCCGGCAGCGGCACCGCGTTCCAGAGCGCCCGGCCGAGCTCGGTCGCGACGCTCCGCCGAGCCGGCTCGTCCGGCAGCTCCTCGAAGAGCTCCGGCACGCGCTCGGGCGCCTCCTGCCGCATCCACTCCAGGAACGCCGCGCTATCTTCGGTGCGCAGGGCCTCCCCGATAGCTTCCTTGAGGAAGTCCACGAAATCTTCGGAGATCTCGTCGTCGTCGCTGTCGTCGTACAGATCGTCGTCCATGATGACCCACCTTTCGGTGATATCTTACTTGGAAACGCTTTCGTGGGCCGCAAAGGAGAGTCGGCAAGCGCCCGAGGCGCGCCGTGCTAGGATGAAGATCGCCGCCACAGGAGACACGCCATGGCTCTCGCCGACCTCCGCCGCAAGCTCACGTACGAAGATTACGTCCATTTCCCCGACGACGGGAAGCGGCACGAGATCATGGATGGAGAGCACTACGTGAGCCCGGCGCCCCTCTTGCGGCATCAGCGCATCTCCATGAGGCTGACCGTGCGCCTTATGCCCTTCATCGAGCAGAACGGGTTTGGCGAGCTCTTCGCGGCTCCGGCTGACGTCCTCCTCTCCCTCCACGACGTTCTGCAGCCCGATCTCTTCTATGTGTCGACGCAGCGAGCCAGGATCGTTACCGAACAAAACGTCCAGGGCGCCCCCGACCTCGTGATCGAGATCTTCTCTCCCAGCACCCGCCGCGTCGATGAAGGGATCAAGCTGGACCGCTACGATCTCCTTGGAGTCGAGGAGTATTGGATGCTCAATCCGGTCCTGAACACGGCGAAGATCTACCGCCGGGATGGCAACCGGCTCGTGCTGGTCGCCGAGCTCTCGGCCGTCGCCGGGGACGTCTTCACCACCCCGCTCCTGCCCGGGCTCGAGATCCCCTTGGCCGAGATCTTTGCCTAGACCGCCGGCAGGCTGAAACCGAACACCGATCCCCGGCCCACCTCGCTCTCCACCCAGACCCGCCCGCCGTGCGCCGCGGCGAGCTGCTTGACGATCGCGAGGCCCAGGCCCGCGCCGCCCGTGGCCCGGCTGCGGGAGACGTCGGTGCGGTAGAAGCGCTCGAAGAGGAACGGCAGGTGCTCCGGGGGAATCCCCGGTCCGGTGTCCTCCACCGTGACCGCCACCTCGCCTCCCGCCGCCCGGCCCCGAACGCGGATCGTGCCGCCCGGCGGCGTGTGGGTGATGGCGTTGCCCAGCAGGTTGCGGAGGATCTGCCCGAGCCGCCGGGCGTCAGCGTCGACAGGCGGCAGACCGGACGGCAGGTCCACCTCGATCCGCAGGTCCGCTTCCTCCAGCCGCGGGCGCAGCGCCTTCACCGCCCTCTCGACCTCTCCGGCGAGATCGAGGGGACCGCGCTCCAGATCGAGCTGGCCGGCTTCGGCCAGGGCCAGATCCTGGAGATCGTCGATCAGCTTTTCGAGCAGCTCGACCTCCTCGGCGAGGGAGCCGAGGGCTTCCGGCGTCGGCCGCACGAGGCCATCCTGCAGGCCCTCGATCTGGCAGCGGAGGTTGGTGAGCGGGCTCCGCAGCTCGTGGGCGACGTCGCCCACCAGGTCCCGCCGCAGACGCTCGGCCGTGGCCCGGCGCTCGGCCATGGCGTTGAAGGCCCGGCCGAGGCCGCCGATCTCGTCCCGGCCGCCCACCGCCACCCGGCTGTCGAGATCGCCGGCCTCCATCCGCCGCGCCGCCGCCGTCAGCGCCTCGACGGGACGCAGGATACGGCGCGCCAGGGCGAAGGAGAGGAGGAGGCCCGCCGAGCCGGCGGCCAGGGCGGCCAGCAGCAGCGCCCGGTTGACCCGCCCGAGCAGGGCCGCGGGACCCGGTTGTGCCGCCGGCGACGGGGGCATCGCGATGAGCGTGCCCAGGGGAGCTCCCTCGGGAGAGGCGAGGGCCCGCCGGTAGGGATCGACCAGCCGCAGCTCTGCCGTTCCCTGCGCCGACCGCCGCTCGACCTGGAGACGCCGGCCGCCCTCCTGAACGCGCACGCGCCCATAGGTCCCGGCCGGGCTCGTGGCGGCCACGAACCGGCCCCCGGGGCCCACCAGCAGCAGCTCCCGTTGCAGCCGCTTGCCCGCGGGCCCGAGGATCCCGTGCGCGCCGGCCCAGGTCCCCCGGCGAAGGTGGTCGGCCGTGAGCGCCGCTCCCAGGGCGTCGAGATCGAGCGGCCGCTCCTCGCGGCCCAGAGACTGGTGGAGCTCGACCGAGACCACCCGGCTGGAGAGCAGCGCCACGGCGCCGAGAGCGATCGCCAGCACGGCCGCCACCATCACCAGCAGGCGGAACCGCAGGCTGTGGATCAAAGGTGCTCTCCCGCGAACCGGTAGCCGATCCCGAACACCGTCTCGATCCAGGGCTCGCCGCCCGCCGTCCGTGCCCCCAGCTTGCGGCGCAGGTTCTTGACGTGGACGTCCACCGTCCGCTCCATCCCCTCGTAGTCCCACCCGAACGCCCGCTCTACCAGCTCGGCCCGGGTGAACGCCCGGCCGGGAGCACGGGCCATGGCTTCCAGGAGCCGGATCTCGTGCCGGGTCAGAGGCACCGGCTGGCCGCGCACCGTCACCTCCTGCCGCGCGAGGTCCAGCACCAGATCCCGGAACGGCAAATCGGAAGGTCGGCCGTCCCCGCCCCGATTGTTCCCTTCCCGGTCGTCCCGAAGAGGAGCCCGGCGCAGCACGGCCCGCACGCGCGCCACCAGCTCGCGGGGGCTGAACGGCTTGGTGACGTAGTCGTCCGCCCCCAGGTCCAGCCCGCGCAGCTTGTCCTCCTCGGTCGTGCGGGCCGTCAGCAGGATGACCGGCACCGGCGCCTCGGCCTGCAGCGTCCGGCAGACCTCGAGCCCGTCCACTCGCGGGAGCATCACGTCGAGCACGATCAGGTCCGGCCGCAGCGTCCGCGCCGCCTCGATCGCCTGCCGGCCGTCGAACACCACCGCCACCTCGAACCCCGCGTTCTCGAGGTAGAGCCTCACCGCCGCGGAGGTCTTGCGGTCATCTTCCACCACGAGGATGGTGCGGCTGGCGGGCTCCATGGCGAGCATTATGGCGAGGATTATGGCGAGGATTATGGCGAGGATTGTAGAGGTCCCTACGGATGCGGACCGCCCGCCTTCACCTTTACCGGCCCGTCCTCGTCCACGAAGCCGAACCACCCGCGCACCTTCTCGCCGAGCTTCTCCGCCACCGGCGGGTCGTAGTTGGCGAGCACGATCAGCGTGTAGCCGCCATCCATCTGCTCCAGCAGGGCGTTGCACCCCGGGGCGCCGCCGGCGGCGCCGACGCCGACGATCTTGCGGCCGTCCTTGAAGAGGACGCCGCTCCGTAGTGCGGCATCGAACCGCAGCAGATCGTCCACGGTCGAGTAGCCGCCGCCCGCCGGGCTGCCCTTGAAGGCCGTCTGGAAGAGATTGTTCCGCAGGCCGTCCCCGCCGCGTTTCGTGTAGCCCACGGCCCGGTTCGGCACCGGCTCGTCCAGCCGCCAGGAATCCGTGCTCGCCATCCCCGCGGGCTTGTAGATGTGCTCGCGGACGTAGTCGTAATAGTCCTGTTTGGAAGCGGACTCGACGATAGCCCCCAGCACCACGTAGCCCGCGTTCGAGTACCTCTGGCCTTTGCCCGTCTCGAACTGGAGAGGCTTGCCCGCGAACAGGGGAAAGAGGTCGCGGGGCTTCAGGAACCGGTCCTTGGCCGCGGCCGCGAACTCCGAGGTGAAGATGTCGCCGAGCCCGGACCGCATGTCGATGAGCTGGCGAATCGTCACCTTGGCGGCCACGTCCGGATCCGGATAGTCAGGGATCCATTTGGCGACCGTGTCGTCGAGCGACAGCTTGCCGTTCTCGGCGAGCTGCTCGATCGAGAGACGGGTGAACATCTTGTTGATCGATCCCAGATTGAGCTTCGTCTCCGGGTTGTTCGGCACCTTGAGGCCGCGGTCGGCCATGCCGTAGGCCTGGCGGAAGATCGGCTTCCCATCCTTCGCCAGCAGCACCACCCCGGAGAGCTCGTCCGCCGCCGCCTGGGCCGCGAGCTCCTTCTTCAAGGCGGCCACCACCTCCGGCTCCGTCATCTTCTTCGTTGCGTCCTGAGCCAGGCCAGCCGTCGAGATCATCAGGCCGCCTGCGATCACGGCGGCGGTCCACTTCGAGATTCGGTTCATGTTCTTTCCTCCCTGGAAGTTCACGGAAGGAGCGTAGAGGGGAGTTGTGAAGGAGTGATGAAGGGGATGGGGCTGTGCTATGTTCCCTCCCGACGAAACTCGGGACTCGCTCAGGCGGAACGTGGGACGGCGGCGGAAGCGCGTGCTAGGATGATATCGCGCAAGGAGGCGCGGCATGGCTCTCCCGGATCTTCCCCTCAAGCTGACCTACGACGACTACGTCTTCTTCCCTGAGGACGGGCAGCGCCACGAGATCCTGGACGGAGAGCACTACGTGACCCCGGCGCCCTTTTTGCGGCATCAATCGATCTGCGTCAACCTGGTCGGGCGGTTCGAGCCTTTCCTGCGCCAGAATCCTCTTGGCAAGATCTTCGTCGCTCCGGCTGACGTCGTCCTCTCCACCTACGACGTCGTGCAGCCCGACCTCTTCTATGTATCGAAGCAGCGCGCCAGGATCCTCACCGAGAAAAACGTCCAGGGCGCCCCGGACCTCGTGATCGAGATCCTGTCGCCCCGCACGCGCCGAATGGACGAGGGAATCAAGCTCGAACGCTACGAACAACTGGGGGTAGACGAGTATTGGATGCTCTATCCCGACCTCAAGACCGCGAAGATCTACCGGCGGGACGGCCACCGTTTCGTTCTTGCCGCCGAGCTCTCCGCGGCGGCCGGGGACGCCCTCACCACGCCGCTCCTGCCAGGGTTCGAGATCCCGCTCGCCGGGATTTTCGCCTAGGAGTTACCGGTTTTCGCCCCGAAAGGGGCCCAATTTGAATAGCCCGGTGCTTTAGCGCCGGGTAAGAAGGGCCATCGCTTTTCCTCCGCCCCGAAGGGCCGGTACCAACTTTCCGCTGTTTGAGTGGACGCCACCAAGAGGCACCGCCCCCAGGGGGGCGGATGGAAGAGATGGAAAATGCCTTCCCGGCGCTAAAGCGCCGGGCTATTCAAATTGAGCCCCTTCAGGGCCGAACGGCTGGCGACGGATCACCAAGCCCCTCAACCAGCCGGCGCTGTTTGTCCCGCATAACCTGCCGGCGCGCTTCATCTTCCGAGTCTGACAACTCGTCGCAAGCATGGTTAATGGCTTCAAGAAGAGCTTGGCCTTCAGAAGGCTGAAACAACTCGTCCGCCCCCTGGCGAGGCGTCGATCTTTCTCTCCCCGTCACCAGCTCGCGCCAGCCTGGATCAACCCGGAGGCAGCCTTCCTCCCCAGGGGCCTGGAGAAGAAAAAGCCCTGTCCGAACTGGCAGGCGAGGGCGCGCAGGCGGGTGAACTGCTCGGCGGTCTCGATGCCTTCGGCGGCGACGTCCATGCGCAGGGTGCGGGCGAGAGTGACGATGGTGCCCACGATCTCCGCGCGGTCGTCGCCGGTGCTCATCTCGCTGATGAACGAGCGGTCGATCTTCAGGGCGTCCACCGGCAGACGGTGGAGGTAGCTCAGGGAGGAGTAGCCCGTCCCGAAATCGTCGATGTAGAGCTTGACGCCGAGGCGGCGGAGGGCCAGGAGCTTCTCGACCGCGTCCTCGGCCTGCTCCATGATCGTGCTCTCGGTGATCTCCAGCCGCAGGCTGCCCGGCCGGATCCCCGTCTTGTACAGGATGTCCTCGGTCCGGCTGACCAGGTCCGCCTGCATGAACTGCTTGCACGAGAGGTTGACGGTAACGGCCAGGTGCTCGCCCCCCCAGGGCAGCATCTGCCAGTCCGCGAGCTGGCTGCAGGCCTCCTGCAGCACCCACCAGCCGATCGGGACGATGAGCCCGGTGTCCTCGGCCGTCGGCACGAAGTCGTCCGGGCAGAGAAGGCCGCGCCGGGGGTGCCGCCAGCGCAGCAGGGCCTCGAAGGCGTCGATCTTGCCCGTGGCGAGCGAGACGATCGGCTGATAGTAGATCTCGAACTCGGAACGGTCGATCGCCCGCCGCAGGTCGGTCTCGAGCTCCAGGAGGGCTACCGCCCGGTCGTGCATCTGGTGGTCGAAGACGGCGTCGCGCGACTTGCCGGAGGTCTTCGCGCCGTACATGGCCGTGTCGGCGTCGCGCAGGACCTCCTCGGGGCGGTCGTAGTCGCCGCCCGCGCCCACGGTGATGCCCAGGCTCAGGGTGACGAACACCTCGTGGCCCTGCACCCGGAAGGGCCGCGCCATCTCCCGGTGCAGCCGCTGGGCGACCTGGACGGCATGATCGACATCGGCCACCTCGTCGAGCAGGATGGTGAACTCGTCGCCGCCCAGGCGCGCCACGGTGTCGCCCGGGCGCAGGCAGGATTCGAGGCGCCGGGCGACCGCAATCAGCAACTGGTCGCCCGCCACGTGCCCCAGGCTGTCGTTGACGTTCTTGAAGCGGTCGAGGTCGATGAACAGGACGGCGTAGGTGTAGCTCAGCCGCCGCTTGGCATGGGCGATGGCCATCCCCAGGCGGTCCATGAACAGGGCGCGGTTCGGGAGCCCCGTCAGGGGATCGTGGAAGGCGTCGTGCAGCAGGCGCTCCTCGGCCAGCTTGCGGGCGGTGATGTCCGACTGCGAGCCCGCCATCCGGTAGGCCTCGCCGCCGCCGTTCCACAGGGCCAGGCCGCGGGTGAGGACCCAGCGGTAGCAGCCGCCGCTGTGCAGCATCCGGTGCTCGCTCTCGAAGTCGGGCGCCCGGCCGGCGAGGTGGGCCGAGAGCGCGAGCTGCACCGCCGGCAGATCCTCGGGGTGCACCCGGTCGAGCCACTCCGACGGCAAGTCGCCGATCTCGCCGTCCTCGAAGCCGAGCATCGACTTCCACCGCGGCGAGAAGTAGATCCGCTGCCGCTTGAGGTCCCAGTCCCAAAGGCCGTCTTTGGCGCCGTTCACGGCCAGGGCATAGCTCTCCTGGCTGTCGCGCAGCGCCACCTCGGCCCGCTTGCGCTCGATCGCGTAGCGGATCGCCCGGCCCAGCAGACCGCTGTCGACCGCCTGCTTGACGAGGTAATCCTGGGCCCCCTCCCGCACGGCCCGCACCGCCAGCTCCTCGTCGTCGATCCCCGTCAGGAGGATGAGCGGCAGGTCCGGCGCCTCCTGCTGAATGCGCATCAGGGAGTCGAGCGTGCCTGCCCGGCTGTCGGGCAGCGACACGTCGAGCAGCACGACGTCCACCTTGCCGTTATTGCGCAGAACTTCCACCGCGCGGGAGACGCGGTCGACGGCCGTGACGTGAAGGGGCTTGAGAGCGGTGCGGTCCAGCAGCGTGCGGATGAGACGAGCATCCCCCGGGTCGTCTTCGACCATCAAGACCGTGATCGTTTCACCGGGTGTCATCGCTCGCGAACTCCGCGCTAAAACGCAGCCGGATCAGGTCCGGCCGTGTACACAAGGGCCAACAACTCTGGTAGCTAAGCGACTACGAGGACGCGCGGATCATAACACACAACATTTTCTTGGAGCCGGGTTTTTCCTTTGTCTAAGATACTTTAGCTAACCCTGCGGCAGAGCGGGGAGGGTGAAGAGGAAGTTGGCGCCGCGGCCGGGCTCGGATTCCACCCAGATGCGCCCGCCGTGGCGCTCGACGATCTTGCGGCAGATGGCGAGGCCGATGCCGCTTCCCGGTACTTCGGGGTGCAGGCGCTTGAAGATGGCGAAGACCGACTCCGCCTCGGCGGCATCGATCCCCAGGCCGTTGTCGCGCACGGAGAAGATCCATTCGCGCGGACCCCTGCGGGAGGCGACGTGCACCCGGGGCGCCTCGGGGCCGTGGAACTTGATCGCGTTGCCGATGAGGTTCTGCAGGAGCTGGACGACCAGGGCGGGCTCGGCCTTGATCTCCGGCAGCGGGGAATGGCTGACCTCGGCGCCGCTCTCCTCGACGGCAGCCTCCAGGTTGTCGAGGGCCCGCTCCAGAAGCTCCTCGGCGCGGACCGTCTCCACCCGCCGCTCGCGGCCGTCGACCCGCGAGAGCGCCAGCAGATCCTCGATCAGCGAGCGCAGCCGGCGCGCGGCGCTGATGACGACGTCGGCCAACTCGTCGCCGCTGGGGCCGAGCTGCGCTCCGTAGTCCTCCTTGAGGAGCTGGGTGTACCGCTCCATCATGCGGACCGGCGCCTGCAGCTCGTGGGAGGCCATGGAGGCGAACTGCAGCAGCTCCTCGTTGGAGCGCCGGAGCTGCGCCGACCGCAGGGCCGTCTCGTCCTCCGCCTGCCGGCGGGCGGTGACGTCCTCGACCAGCCCGTCGATCCGGGTGCCCCCGGCGTCGCGGACGACGGCGCCGATCACTTCCACCCAGATCGGCCGCCCGTCCGCCCGCCGCAGCCTCACCTCCCGCGCGGCGCCCGGCACGCCCGGGGCGCCCGCGCCGTCTGCCATCGAGCCCTGCCCCGCCGCCGCCGAGAGGAGCGGCCGCAGGTCGAGGCGGCCGGCGCCCTCGAGGCCCGCGACGCCCAGGATCTGGAGGAAACCCGGGCTGGCGTTGAGCAGGCGCCCCTCGGCCGAGGCGCTGAAGACGGCCACGTGGGCCCCTTCGAGCAGCGACTCGAGCGGCGCTCCTCCGGAAAAGGCGTCGGCGGAGGTGTCGGAGGACGCCGGGGACCGGCGCTTGTCCAGGGCCGAGCGCACGGCCAGGGGCAGCCGCAGGAAGCTGGCCGGCTTCTTGACCAGGTAGTCGTCGGCCCCCAGGCGCATCGCCCGGAGAGCCAGCTCTTCGTTGCCGCTGCCCGTGAACAGGATCACCGGCACCTCGGGCCAGTCCTCCCTGAGCACCGCCAGGAGGGCCAGACCGTCCGCCCAGCGGAGCTCCCGTTCGAGGATCACGGCGTCGAAGCTCCTGCGGCCGCAGGCCTGCGCGAAGGCCGGCGCGTCGGCGATCTCCTCGACGGCGAGCTCCGGCAGCCCGTGCTCGAGCACGAGCCTGGCGAGGGCGCGGTCTTCCGCGTCGTCGTCGAGAAGCAGGATGCAGCGGCGGCCTGAGCGCATGAAGGCCCAACGTATAGAAAGGCGCGAGTTAAATCCACTGATCCCCGGCTATAATTTCTTCTATACCTCTCGATATAGAGCACGGGGGGAACATGGATTTCGAGGATTCCTCGCAAAGCCGTGGCGAACGCCTGAGCCGCGAGATGCTGAAGATCGCGGCCTGGCCCCGCAGCCCCGTCCAGGACGCCGACGCCCTGCTCGCGCGCCTCCTCGCCCAGGTGGCGGGCCTGCTGGAGACGCCGCGCGTCCTGCTGGCCTGGGAGGAGACCGAGGAGCCGTGGTTCTACCTGGCCCACCGGTCGGACGGCGGTGTCGAGCGGTCGCGCGAAGCGCCGCCGAGCGGTCTCCTGGTCGCCGCTCCCCTCGCCTCGGCGAGCTTCCTGACGGACGGCGCGGGCGGCACCTGGCTGGCCACGGAGCATGGGATCGAGCCGTGGCCCGGCGAGCCGGTCGAAGAGGGCCTGCGCCGCCGCTTCGCCATGGAGCGGGTGGCCTCCTGGCCCGTGCGGGGCGAGATCGTCCAGGGCCGCCTGTTCGCCCTCGGCCGCGGGGACCTCGAACGGGACCACCTCGTCCTCGGCGAGATCGCGGCCCAGCGGGTGGCCGCCGAGCTCGACCAGTTCTACCTGACGCGGCGCCTGCGGACGGCCGCCGTCACCGAGGAGCGGGTGCGGCTCGCCTGCGACCTCCACGACGGCATGCTGCAGTCGCTCACCGGCACGGCGCTGCAGCTCCAGGCTCTGGCCCGGCTGCTCGACGACGACCTGCCGGCCGCCCGCGACCAGCTCCGTGAGGTCCAGCGGCTGATCGCCGCCGACCAGCGCGACCTGCGCTTCTTCATCGAGGAGCTGAAGCCGGCGCCCCGCGCCCTCGGCGGCCCCGCCGACTTGCCGCACCGGCTGGCGGAGCTGGCCGACCGGCTGAAGCGCCTCTGGGACCTGAACGTCGATTTTCAACTCGAGGGCCTGGGCGGCCAGCTCTCCGAGGCCGTCGCCCGCCAGCTCTACCGGCTGCTGCGCGAGTCGCTGTTCAACGTCGCCCGCCACGCCGGCGCCTCGAGCGCCCGGGTCGAGGTCGCGCGGCGCGACCAGGCGCTCGACATCACGGTGACCGACGACGGCCGCGGCTTTCCATTCACCGGCCGCTACGATCACGAGGAGCTCACCCGGCGCAAGCTCGGGCCGGTGAGCCTCAAGGAGCGCATCTCCGCCCTCGGCGGCTCGCTCGCCATCGATTCCAATCCCGGCCTGACGCGGCTGGAAATGCACCTGCCGACCTGGGGAGGAGCGAGATGATGCCCGAAACGAAACGCCTGGAACCGATCCGCCTGGTCGTGGTGGACGATCACCCGATCGTCCTCGAGGGACTCGAGCGTCTCTTCCGGCTGGAAGGGGACCTCGAGATCGTGGCCCGCTGCGTCAACGCCCGGGAGGCCCTGGAAGCCGTGCGCCTCCACCAGCCGGACATCCTCCTCCTCGACGTCCGCCTGTCCGGCGGCAGCGGCATCGACGTGCTGGAGCAGATCCGGCGGGAGGGGCTGACTACGCGGGCCGTGCTGCTGGCCGGCTCAGTCAACCAGGACGAGCTGATGGAGGCCCTGCGGCTGGGGGCGCGCGGCATCGTGCTCAAGGAGATGGCCCCCGAGCTGCTGATCCGCTGCATCCGCACGGTCCACGGGGGCGGCCGCTGGCTGGAGGACGACTTCCTCAGCCGCGCCATCGAGGGCATCCTCGACCGCGACGGGATCGCCAGGCCGGGGCGGCTGGCGCTCTCCGCGCGGGAGATGGAGGTCGTCCGCCTGGTCGCCACCGGCCATCACAACCGGGACATCGCCGAGGCCCTGCACATCGCCGAGGGGACCGTGAAGGTCCACATGCACAACGTCTACGAGAAGCTGGGCGTCGAGGGACGGGTGGAGCTGACGATCTACGCCCGGGATCATGGATGGGTCTGAGAAGCCCCTTCGGGGCCGGCCCTCATAACCCCCTACCCCCTTCTCTCCCAGCCTCCCTCCCCGGCCGCCGGAAGAGAAGGGGAATGAAGAAGCAGACAAACTCAGACAAACTTCTCCCTCTTCTCCCGGCGGATGGGGGGGAGGCCGGGAGAAGAGGGCCGGGGTGATGAGGGCGCCCACGGGACGAACGCCTCT
>Ga0126305_10000013_pt1 | contig 80338 bp, 68 predicted proteins | sample Plot26_FD_92536 | JGI IMG/M metagenome (GOLD analysis project Ga0126305, IMG submission 92536) | Serpentine soil microbial communities from UC McLaughlin Reserve, CA, USA - Plot26 | ecosystem: Environmental > Terrestrial > Soil > Grasslands | place: USA: UC McLaughlin Reserve, Lake County... | reverse complement strand
GGCGGCGGCGTCCGCGCGCTCTGGGCCACCGGCGCCAGGATCCCCTCGGTCATCCGGGGGTTGTCGAGCAGCGCCGCCACCACCCGCGGGCTGGGATCGTGCCGGAGCTGTGCCAGGACGCCCGTCCCGGCGCGGCGGGCGAGCGAGATCTTCTCCCCCACGGCCAGCCGCGGCAGCCGGGTGCCCAGATGGAGATCCGCCAGGCGCCGCAGGGTCGGGCGCAGGCGGGCGTCGAGCCCCAGGTCCATGAGGTCGCGCCAGTACAGCCCGGGCACAAAGCGGGCGGCCAGCACCTCCGGCGTGCGCGGATGGAGGGCCAGGTCGCGCTGCACCTCGTAGAAGGCGACCAGCCGGCGCTCGGCGGAGGTGCTCCTGGGCGGCCGGCTGCAGCAGATGGCCGTCGGCGAGAAGATCACCGTCGCCCGCCGCGCCGGCGCCGGCGTCCTCGCGCAGCTCCGCCACGACCCCAGCCCGCGGGTGGTGGCGGCCCTGCTCGACAATCCGCGCATGACGGAGGGGATCCTGGCGCCGGTGGCCCAGAGCGCGCGGACGCCGCCGCCGATCCTGGATCTGATCGCCGCCGACCGCCGCTGGGGCGTCCGTTATCCTCTGCGTCTGGCGCTCGCCCGCAATCCGGCGACGCCGATCGAAGCGGCGTGGCGTATCCTGGGAACCTTACGCAAGCCGGACCTGAAGCCGCTGGCCGCCGACCCTCGGCTGCCGGAGCCCGTGCGGCGGCGGGCGCGCGTCTTGCTGGGGGAAGACCGGTGAGGATCGGCGCCGCGCGGGCAAGGATTTGACCCCGGGGCGGAGCGCCGCGTAGAGTTAGGAGTCGCTTGTCGAGAAACGTGTCCAGACGAGAAAGAGTTCCACCCCATAAGAACGCCGCCGCCCCGGCCGATCCCACCGGGGCTGGCTCTGGCGTCAAGCGCGCGAACCGCCAGCCTCCCTGGGAAAAGGAGGCGGGGCCGGCGGACACCGGCTCGTTCGGCGATTGGCTCCGGCGCCAGCGGGAGATGCGCGAGATCAACCTGCGCGACATCGCCGAGCGCACCAAGATCAGCTTCCGTTACCTCGAAGCCATGGAGGCGGACCGCTTCGACCTCCTGCCGGCGCCCATCTTCGCCAAGGGCTTCCTGCGCGAGTACGCCCGCTACGTGGGCCTCTCCCCGGACGACGTGGTCAATCACTACCTTTCGGTGCACCGCCCGGAGGAGCTGGCCGGCGATCTCAAGGACGACACCAAGGTGCGCAGCAAGCCGAAGCCGGTCGATCCCGGCCAGCCGCCGGTGCGGCGCAACTGGAGCTACGGCCTGGTGCTGGCCCTGGCGGGGCTGATCCTCCTGGTGCTGGTGGCCCTCGCCGCCTGGTTCGCCGACAAGCGGCACGAGGAGCCCTCGAGCTCCAACGAGGCGCCGCCCATGACCGCGCCGCCGCCCGCTCCGGCCATCCAGCCGGCGGCGGCCCAGTCGGCCGCGCCGGAGCCCACCGCGCCGCTCGAGGTCTCCCTCGATTTCACCAAGGACTGCTGGGTGGAGGCGGTGACCGACGGCAAGAACCGGTTCTCCGAGCTGCGGGTGCAGGGCGAGGCCCTCCAGCTCGAGGCCGAGCAGAGCATCCTCCTGACGCTCGGCAACGCCGGCGCCGTGGAAGTCCAGGTGAACGGCTATCCGCTCGATCTGGGCAAGCAGGAGGGGGACGTGGTGCGCGATCTCCTGATCGACCTCAATACCGTCCAGGCGCTGAAAGAAAAGAAAGAGGCGCGCTGACCTTGGCCGACAGCCAGTCCTCTCTGCTCGAGCAGGTCCGCTCGGGGAACCGTCAGCTCCAGCTTCTCGCCGCCGAGGGGATGCTCCCCCTGCCTCCCGAGGAGCTGATCCCCCTGCAGGTCGAGCTCGCTCAAGGCGACGATCTCCAGGTGGCGGAGCGTGCGCAGGAGAGCCTGCGGAAGGTCGATCCCCGGCACGCCCTGCCGTTCCTGGAGCGCCGGGCCGGCGAGCCGGTGCTCAACTGGTTCGCCGAGGAGACCAGCCATCCGGCGCTGATCGAGACGATCCTGCGCCGCCGCGACGTGCCGCGCCGCATCCTGGCCCGGCTCGCCCGGCGGCTGCCGCCCGACCTCCAGGAGCTCCTGCTCCTGCGCCAGGACGCCATCATCGAGGAGCCGGCCATCCTGGAGGCCCTGGAGGAGAACCCCCAGGTCTCCAGCTACGCCCTGCGGCGTATCGGCGAATACCGCGAGCACCTGCTGCGGAAAGAGCGCGGCGCGGCGCCCGCGCCCGGTCTCCCGGAGGAGATGGACGACGAGGAGCTCGTGGAGGCCATCGCCGTCGTCAAGGAGCTGCCCGCCGCCGGCGAGATCGACGAGAAGACGGGCCTGACCGAGGGCCAGATCCGCCAGTTGCCCGTGCCGGCCCGCCTCAAGCTCACGCGCGGCGCGGGGCGCAGCCTGCGGTCCATCCTGCTGCGCGACACCAACGCCCAGGTCGCCGTGTCGGTGATCGTCAACAACAGCCTCTCCGACCAGGAGGTCGAGCTGACGGCCGCCAACCGGTCCGTCGTCGAGGAGGTCCTGGAGACGATCGCCAAGCGGCGCGAGTGGGTGGGCAAGTACAAAATCATGAAATCCCTGGTCCAGAACCCCCGCACGCCGCTGCCGACGGCGCTGCGTTTCATTCCCAGACTGGTCACGCGGGACCTGCGGGATATCGGCCGGGACCGGAATGTTCCCGAGGCAGTGCGCTCGACAGCCTTGCGTTTGTATAGAATCAAGCAGAAATAGGACTCAACAGAGATGGCCAGGGACTTCTACGCCGTCCTCGCGGTGGCGCGCAACGCCACCGAGGACCAGATCCGCCAACGCTTCCGGGAGCTCGCCCGGACCCGCCACCCCGATCGCTTTCAGGGTGCGGAGAAGGCGCGCGCGGAGACCGAGTTCCAGGAGATCACCCAGGCGTTCAACGTGCTGGCCGACTCCGAACGGCGGCGCAAGCACGACCTGGATCTGATCCGTCCCGAGGAGTCGGTCTCGGCGTCCGACCCGCGGCAGGCCTTCCGGGCCTACCTGCAGCGGGGCGTCAAGGCGTACAAGGAGAAGAGCTGGCTGGAGGCGGCCAGCAACTTCGACCAGGCGACGCAGGCCGATCCCCAGAGCGGCCAGGCCTGGCACCACCTGGCCCAGGCGTGCAGCCAGCAGCGGACCTGGCTGACCCGGGCCGTGGCCGCCATCGAGCGCGCCTGCCAGCTCGAGCCGATGAACGTCACGTACCTGAAGCAGGCCGGCCGCATCTGCGCCCTCGCGGGGCAGACGGAACAGGCCGTCCAGTACTATCGGAAGGCGATTCAGTGGGGCGGCGACGACGCCACGGTGCGCCAGGCCCTCGACGAGCTCAACCGCGACTCTTCGTCCCCATCCCGCTGGGGACTCTTCGGAAAGACCGGATGATCGGAAAGACCGGATGATCCTGCGCGTCAAGGCCTGCGGACTCTCGGATGTCGGGCTCACCCGGGCCCACAACGAGGACTATTTCGAGATCGATCCCCTGCACAAGCTCTACGTGGTGGCCGACGGCATGGGCGGCCACAGCCACGGCGAGGTGGCGGCCCAGATCGCCGTCAACTCCATCCGCGACTTCATCGCCAAGACGTCCGACCGCGACACCACCTGGCCGTTCGGCATGGACTCGCGGCTCGAGCGCCACTCGAACCTCCTCAAGATGGCCATGCGCATGGCCCACGACCACGTCCTGCGCGCCATCAGCAAGGACGGCTCGCTCTACGGCATGGGGACGACCGTCGTCGGCATGCTGCTCTCCGGCTCCGTCGCCGCCGTCGCCCACGTGGGCGACAGCCGCGCCTACCGCCTGCGCGACGGCCGCCTCGAGCAGCTCACCCAGGACCACACCTGGGTCAACGAGCAGGTGGTGGCCGGCTTCCTCTCCAAGGAGCAGGCCCGCTCCCACCCGCTCAAGAACGTCGTCACCCGGGCGCTGGGAGGGGAGAGCGAGGTGCTGGTGGACGTGCGGGAGCTCGAGGTGCTGCCCGGCGACTCCTACCTCCTCTGCTCGGACGGCCTGACCGGCATGCTCTCCGACTCCGACATCCGCGACCGCCTCGCCTCCGGCCGCAGCCCCCACGAGATCTGCCGCACCCTGATCAACGACTCCAACGCCCGCGGCGGCATCGACAACGTCACCGTCGTGCTGCTGTCGGTCGAGGAGAACGGCGCCGCCGCGGACGACGAGGGCGAGGCGACGCGGTAGGGAGCTGTCCCCTGAAGATCGCGGTCCTGGGCGGCGGCCCCGCCGGCGGCTCGGCGGCCCTGGCCCTGGCGAGGGCCGGCGTGGAGGTCGACCTCTACCTGCCGGGCCGGCCGGGCGAGAAGCCGTGCGGCGGCGCGGTGCCCGGGCACGTGCTGCCCCGCCTCGCGGGATTCGATCCCTCGCCCCTGCCGGCCGTCGCGAGCCCCGCCGCGGTGCTCGAGAACGCCCGGGGCGGCCGGATCGCGCTGGACCTCCAAGGCATCCGCATCTTCCGGCGCCGGGACCTCGACGGCGCCCTGGCCGAGGCGGCCGTGGCCGCGGGAGCCGTGCGGCGCTCCGCCAAGGCCGAGCGCCTGGACGAGGTCCGGATCACCGCTGGAGGGGAGACGCGGAGCTACGACTGGATCGTGGGCGCGGACGGCGCCCGCGGGCTCTCGCGGCGTTCCCTTGGGATCCCATCCCGGGGAGACAGCGTCGGGCTCGGGGGTTCCCTGTCCGGGATCGAGCCGAGCCGGCTGGTCCTCGCCTTCCCCGGTCTCGGGGACTCCTACGCCTGGATCTTCCCGCGCCCCGGCGGGGCTTCGGTGGGCATCGCCTATACACCGGGCAAGCTGGCGGACGAGGCCGCCCGGGCCGTCCTCGACGCCTTCCTCGACCGCCATCTGCCGGCCGATTGGCGGGACCTCCCCGGGCCGCGCTACCGCTATCCCATCCCCGTCTTCGGTCCCTGGACTCTGGAGGGTGTGCGCCGGGCCCTGGAGCGCCGCGTGCTGCTGGTGGGCGACGCCGCGGCGCTCGCCGACCCGCTCACCCGCGAGGGCATCCGCTACGGCATGCTCTCCGGCCTCTGGGCAGCCGGCAGCCTGATCGAAGGGCGGCCGGAGACCTATGCGGACCGGCTGGAATCGGAGCTCGGCGAGGAGATGGGAAAGGCCCGCCGCGCCCGCGAAGCCTTCTTCGAGAGCCCGATGGGCCAGTGGATGGTTCCCGTTGCCCGGTTCCACCCGGGCATCCGCCGCGTCCTGGCCGACCTGCTGGCCTGCCGCCAGACCTACACGGGGCTCAAGAGGCGGCTGATCGGCGCGGCAATCGGCTATTCGGAGTAACCGTAGCTACTTGCCGTACTCGTAGCCCCGGCGGGCCTTGATCCGGAACTCGGGGTTGGTGGTCTTCACCTGGACCTCCTGGAAGCCCGACTTGCCGGCCGGCTGCCCGCTGGCGTAGCTGAGCAGGTAATAGCCGTTGTTCTCCTGCGCCACCTGGTCGAGCGGCGTCGAGAAGTTGGTGACGTTGAAGAAGTACCGGCCGCCGGTGTCGAGAGCCAGCTTGTTGAGCGAGTCGCTCAGGGTGTGCTCCACGGCGGGCGGCGTCAGGTCGATCGTGTAGGCCGCCACGTTGTTGGCGTTCAGGGCCCGGACCGTCGGCTCGAAGTAGCGCTTGTCCGGGACGTAGCTGCCGAAGGTGTTCTGCCGCCCGGGAAGCCCGAAGGTGAAGAGGAGCAGGTTCTTGCGGCCCCGGATCTCCCCGCCGGCCTCGGCGATCGCCTGCAGGGCCTCGTAGAGGGTGGCCGTCTTGTCGCGCAGGGCCGTGCCCTTGGGCAGGCCGGCCAGCAGCGAGGGACCCTTGCTGGCGTCGATGCGGGAGGGGTAGTTGCCCTCGCGGTCCTTGCTCTTGATGGCGTCGTTGATCGCGGCCACCAGGGCCTTGCGGTCGCGCGTGAAGTCCTGCTGAACCTTGAGCTTCGTGTCGTAGCTCGCTACGGCCACCCAGTCGTTGGGCAGCATCTCGCTCTCCACCCAGCCGCGGGCCCGCTTGGCGGCCTCCAGGCTCTGCGACAGCAGGCGCGGGGCCTCCTGGGCCACGTCCTTCTGGTCCTCGAAGAGGAGGATGAAGTAGCGGTCCTCGGTCGCCTGCTCGGTCTTGACGACTCCCTGGTCGAGGGTGGGCGAGGACTCGAGGAGGCGGCGGTTGCTGTAGAAGGTCACGCCGTTCAGGTCCACCGGCTTGCCGTTCTCCGTCACCACGAAGTCGTTCTTGTCGAGGCCCACGATGACGTTCCCCCTTGCGTCGGTAACCAGGACATCGAGGAGGACCTCGTTGACGTTCACCTTGCCCTCGAACTGGCCCTGGGCCGGGGGATTGTCCTGGGCGTTCTGGGAAAGAGCGGGGCGCCCGAGACCACAGAGCGCAATGAGGGCGAGAGCCGTCATTCGCATGATTCGAGACATTGGTTTCTCCTTTGCTTGGGTCCGGACTTCAGGTTCTTTTTATCGTCCGTCCTCTAGGAACAGCAAGGGATGGGCCAGGATTATTCCGGAGGGCGGAGCCCAGGGAACGTCACCCGGAAAGGACGGTGGTTGTCACTCGAGGAAACCAAAGACCGCAAGGACTGCAAGGACAGCAAAGACTGCAAGAATTCAACGTGCCTTTGATGTCCTTGCTGTCTTTGCAGTCCTTGCGGTCCTTGGTGCTCCAACTCCTATGCCGCCCCGCCCCAGCGCGCGTAGAACCCGCCCGCCTCCGCCGTGGCCCGCAGGGCGTCCGAGGGGCGGAAGCGGCCGCCGACCGAGCTCTCCAGCCGCTCCAGGGTGGCGACGACCCGGGGCAGCCCTTCCTGGTCCGCCCAGCGGCACAGGCCGCCGCGGAAGGGCGGGAAGCCGGTGCCGAAGATCAGCGACAGGTCGACCTCGCCGGCGCTGCGCACCACCCGTTCCTCCAGGCAGCGGGCGGCCTCGTTGACCATGGGCAGCACCATGCGGTCGGCGATGACGCCCGGGTCCGGGTCGTCCACCCGCGGCTGGAGCCCCAGCAGGGTGTACACGGCGGGGTCCGGCTCCTTGCGCTCGCGCCCCTCGTAGCGGTAGAAGCCCTTGCCGTTCTTGGTGCCCAGCCGCCCGCTCTCCGGCACGCGGTCGAGCCACTCGGGCACCGGCAGCCGCTCGGCGAAGGCGTCGTGCAGGATGTGGGCGACCTTGGTGGCCACGTCGATGCCCACCTCGTCCTGCAGCGTGATGGGGCCCACCGGCATGCCCCAGTCGAGCATGGCGCGGTCGAGGTCCTCGATCCGGTAGCCCTCATCGAGCAGCCAGAGGGCCTCCGTCGAGTAGAACATCAGCAGCCGGTTGACCAGGAAGCCCGGGGCGTCCTTGACCAGGACCGGCGTCTTGCCGAGCTTGCGGGTGAAGGCGAAGACGGTGTTCACGGCCGCCGGATCGCTCCCCTCGGCGGCGATCACCTCGACGAGCGGCATCTTGTGGACGGGGTTGAAGAAGTGCATCCCCACCACCCGGCCGGGGTTCGGGGTCTTCGAGCCGATGCCGGCGACCGACAGCGACGAGGTGTTGGAGGCGAGGATGGCGTCCGCCGCCACGTGCCGGGCCGTCTCGGCCATGACCTCCTGCTTGACGCCCATGTTCTCGACGATCGCCTCGATCACCAGGTCCACCGGCCGGAAGCCCGAGTAGTCGAGGGTGGGGTGGATCAGGCCCACCTTCCGCCGCGCCTCGGGCGCCGTCAGGCGGCGCCGCTCGACCTGCTTGTTGAACAGCCCCGCCGCGTGCTTCATGCCGCTCGCCAGCGCCTCCTCGCGCACGTCCTTCATGCGCACGGGCAGGTCGGCCTCGGCGGCGACGAGATGGGCGATGCCGCCGCCCATGACGCCCGCCCCCAGCACGGCGGCCGCACGCACCGGCCGCCCCTCGGCGCCGGGCAGGCCGGTCTCCTTCTTCGCCTCCTCGGTCAGCCGGAAGACGTGGATGAGGTTCTTCGCGGTCTTCGACGTGGCGAGCTCGGCCACGGCGCGGGCCTCGGCGTCGAAGCCGGCCTTGGCGCCGTCTTCGATCCCCACTCGCACGACCTCGATGGCCCGCAGGGGAGCGGGATAGTGCCCCCGCGTCGTCTCCAGGGTCTTCTTGCGCGCCTGATCGAAGAGGATCTTGCGGCCCACCGGGTTCTTCTCCAGCAGGAGCTCCTTGAGGTCGGTGCCGCCTTCGTCGCGCCGGCGCTGGCCGATCTTGGCGAGGGAGAAGTCGCGCAGATTGTCGAGGAAGCGGGCGTCCGGCAGCAGGGCGTCGATCAGCCCGAGCTTGAGGGCCTTCCGGCCGGCCACGGTCTTGCCCGTGAGGATGAGGTCCAGCGCCTCGGCGATGCCGATCAGAGGGGGCAGGCGCGTCGAGCCGCCCCAGCCGGGGAGGATGCCCAGCCGCACCTCGGGCAGTCCCATCCTGGTGTCCGCCCTGTCGCTCGCCGCCCGGTAGGTCGAGGCGAGCGAGATCTCGAGGCCGCCGCCCAGGCAGACGCCGCGGATGGCGGCCACCGTGGGGAACGGCAGCGCCGCCCAGGCCGAGAACAGCCGGTGGCCCATCCGCGAGCCGGCCTCGGCCTCGACCGGGTCGGTGACCCGGGCGATCTCCTCGACGTCGGCGCCGGCGATGAAGCTCCCCGGCTTGCCCGACAGCAGGATCAGGCAGCCGATGTCCTGGCGGGACGCGGCCTCCTCGATCACCTGCTCCAGCTCCTGGAACGCGGCGCGGGTGAAGACGTTGACCTTGCGGTCGGGCGAATCGAAGGTCAGCGTCGCCAGGCGGTCGGCGCCGGCCTCGAGGCGGAAGATGGCGGGCATGCGCCTATCCTCCCTGCTTGTCGGCCTGCGTGTAGAGCCGCTCGATGACGTCGCCGTACTTCTGGTTGATCACCCGGCGCTTGATCTTCTGCGTCGGCGTCAGCTCGCCCGTCTCGAGCGTGAACTCGTTCGGCAGGAGCTCCCAGGCGACCACCTTCTCGAAGCCGGCGAGGCCGGAGTTGACCTGCTCGACTTCCTGGGCGATCAGCGCCCGCACCTGGGGGTTGGCGACCAGCGCCTCGGGGCTCGCGTCGGCGGCCCCGCCGCGGGCGGCCCAGCCCTTGAGGGCTTCGAAGTCGGGCACCAGCAGGGCCGAGAGGAACTTCCGGCGGTCGCCGATGACCACCGCCTGGCCGATGTAGCGGCTGCTCTTGAGCGAGTTCTCGATCGGCGCCGGGGCCACGTTCTTGCCGTAGGCATTGATGATCAGCTCCTTCTTGCGGTCGGTGATCCGCAGGAAGCCCTCGGCGTCGATCTCGCCGATGTCGCCGGTGTGAAACCAGCCTTCGGGGTCGATCATCTCCGCCGTCTCCTTCTCCATGTTCCAGTAGCCCTTCATGATGTTGGGCCCCTTGGACAGGATCTCGCCGTCGGCGGCGATCATCACCTGGACGCCAGGGATCGGCTTGCCCACGGTGCCCAGCTTCACGGCCTGCTTGGTGTTCACGGAGATCACCGGCGAGGTCTCCGACAGGCCGTAGCCCTCGAAGATCGGCACCCCGGCGCCCCAGAAGAACTCGGCGAGGTCGCGCGCCAGCGGCGCGCCGCCCGAGATGGCGAACTGGAAACGTCCGCCGAACCGCTCGACGATCTTCGAGAACACCAGCTTGTCGGCGATGCCGAGCTGGAAGCCCATCAGGCCGGGCGGCTTCTGCCGCTTCAGCCGGTAGGGGAGGGCCGCGCGGCCGAGCGCCACCGCCCAGCCGAACATCTTCTGCTTGATCGGCGAGCCGCCGGCCACCCCCTCCTGCACGCGGGCGAAGAACTTCTCGTAGACGCGCGGCACGGAGACGAAGACGTGCGGCTTGACCTCCTGCATGTTCTGCACGACGGCCGCCACGGACTCGGCGTAGGCGATGCTGCAGCCGGTGATGAAGTAGCAGTAATCCACCATGCGCTCGAAGACATGGGAGAGGGGGAGGAAGGAGAGCACCGTGAACGTCTTCTCCAGGCCCAGCACCGAGAGGCCGGCCTCGACGTTCGAGCTGAGGTTCCCATGGGTCAGCATCACCCCCTTGGGGGTGCCGGTCGTGCCGCTGGTGTAGATGAAGGTCGCGAGCTCCTCCGGGCGGACGGCGCGGGCCCGCCGCTCGAAGTCCGCGGCGTCGTAGCCGGCGCCCTTCTCGAGCAGGGCGGCGAGGGTGGTCACCCGCGGATCGCTCGACTCGCCCTTGATCAGGACGTACTGCCGGACCTCCGGCAGCTCGTCGGAGTGGGAGAGGAACCCCTCCAGGTGGGTGGCCGTCTCGGCGAAGACGATCTTGGCGCCGCAATTATTGACGATATAGGAGGACTGGTCCGGCAGCAGCGTGGGGTAGATCGGCACCACCACCCCGCCGGAGCAGAGGGTGGCGAAATCGACGGTCGGCCAGTGCGGGCCGTTCTCGGACATCAGCGCCACCCGGTCTCCCGGCTGGAGACCCAATCCCAGCAACGCCTTCGACAACCTCCGGACGCGGTCCACCAGCTCCGCCGTCGACATCGGCTGGTAGGTGCCGCCCACCTTCGAGAGAAGGCAGTCCGGCTTGTTGTAGCTCGCCGCTTTGAGGAACAGCTCCGACAGGGTTGTGACCGGCATGAGGGCCCTCCCGCTTGGGTTAGGCCCGCATTCTATCCCAAGGGAGCGGAACGCTCCGCGGGACGTCAAGGCAACGGGCTGGCGGTCCGGACTGGCGCGTTTTTACCGTTCGGAGCAACCTTTCCTTGTAGGGATGGGCTCAGCCCGGCATGCCGCCGTGCCCGAGACCCGCCTCTCGAGGAGTCATCCATGTCTCGTAACCTCAGCCTGCACCGTGCTTTCGCCGTCTTCGCCCTGCTGCTGGCCCTCGTCTTCGTCAGCCTGCCCGCCCAGGCTCGGCCCGTCCGCCCCACCGTTTCGGGCGCCTCGAAGGTTACCGTTGTCGGCGAAGCGGCCTTCGCCTGGATCCGGAGCTTCTTCGCCGGCCTGTGGTCTCAAGGGACGACCAAAGAGGGGATGTCGATCGACCCGAACGGGGCGCTCAGCGAGGAAGGGACATCGATCGATCCCGACGGCCGAACCTAACGGTGCACGGGGACCGGGAATCTCCCCGGTCCCGTTTTTCTTTCAGGTGTCCCGAAATGGTGCCTTCAGGAGACTATGGTTGTTTGAGGAGACACCAAGATGAAGGATCGGGCTGGGACGGAGGAGGAAGGATTGGAAGCCGCTCACCTGTCGCTGGAGACGCTGGCGAAATGGCTTTCGGGGGTGCTGGAGCACGACGAGATGCTCCGTCTGGTAATCCCGCACTTTCTGGCGAGGTGTCCGGTTTGCCGGCAACGGCACGAGGAGATCCTCCGGCTCCAGGAGGAGGTCGGCTACTGGGACGAGCAGGTCGCCGTCATGGAAGGACGGCAGGCCCCGGAGCTCTGGGCTCGGCTGGCGGAACGCAGCTACCCGGATCAACTCCGGGCCGTCGAAGAGGACGAGGAGCTGCACGCCTGGGGACTCTGCCAACTGCTCCTCAGAAAGAGCCGGGAAGCGATCTTCGACGATCCCGTGAAGGCGGTAGAGCTGGCCAACCTGGCTCTGCGGGTCGTCCGCCATCTCAGGGCAGGCTACGACCCGAACTGGGTCAGGGACCTGCGCGCCCGGTGCTTCGCCTATCTGGGCAACGCACGCCGGGTGCTCGGAGAGTTGCGGAGCTCGGAGGACGCCTTTCTGAAGGCCGAGGCTTGCATCGCGCAGAGCATGACGGGCAACGTCGAGATCCGAGCCGAGGTCTCGGACCTGAAGAGCTCCCTTCGGCGAGCCCAGCGGCGGCTCGACGAGGCTCTCGTTCTGGTGGATGAAGCCCTTTCCTTGTATGGCGAAGCCGGAGATGCCCATGGCGTCGGCAAGTCGCTGCTCCAGAAAGCCAAGATTCTCGAGGAGAAAGGCGACCTGGCCGCTGCGATCGAGCTGCTCCGAGAGATAGATCCCGGCCGCGGGTCTCAGCTCTTTTCATATGGGCGGTTCAATCTCCTCTGCTGTCTCATCCTGGCCGACCTTCATCAGGAGGCGGCGCAGCTCCTGCCAGAGATCAAGGGGCTCCTTCAGGGGACGGAGAGGCCACTGGATCTCATTCGTCTCCGCTGGGCGGAAGGGAACATCGATCTCGGCTTCGGCAGGCTCGGTCCCGCCGAGGCCATCTTCCGGGAGGTCCAGAAGGAGTTCCTGGACCGCCACATGGGCTACGATGCGGCGCTGGTCTCGCTCGACCTCGCCCGGCTCTACGCCCAGGAAGGCTGCGTGGACGACCTGAAACGGCTCGCGGCCGAGCTGATGCCCATCTTCGAGTCGCAGGACGTGCATCGCGAAGCGATCGTCGCCCTCCTGCTGTTCCAGCGCGCCTGCGAAGAGGAACGCCTGACCGTGGATCTCGTCCGCGAGGTCGCGACGTATCTCAGGAGGGAGAGAAGAGGGAACGGCGGCTAGCAAAAGGCTTTTCGTGCCCGCTTCTCAGGAGCCCGGTTTTTTCCCGCGGAACGGCGCCCCAACCCATGAGGCCGGCGGATTTTTCGCTGGATCTCGACCGCGACCCAATGGATACGGGATTTTTCTGCTGGGTCGCGGCAGATATCCAATGGGTCGGCGGTTTTTTCTACTGGGTACGGAGTTTTTTCTACCAGAAAAACGCGAGATCCAATGGGTTGGACGCTTTTTCCAATAGGTACGGAGTTTTTTCCACCAGAAAAACGCTTTTTCCAATGGGTCGGACGATTTTTCCAATGGGTACGGAGTTTTTCCTACCAGAAAAACGCGAGATCCAGGGGTCGGACGCTTTTTCCAAGGGGTCGAGCAACCGGATCCAATGGGGCCGAGGTTTTTCTGGCGGACCGCGGCCGCGATCCGAGGTGCACCACCCTGCTGGCGTAAAATGTCGCCGCCATCCATGTGATTTGGCCCTTGACAAGGAGGGTGGTCGCGTTGGAAGATGTCCTCGGTTAGCTGTAAGTCCCTTGGGAGCGCCAGATGGCCTATGCTTTGGAAGCGCAAGTCGCTGCTGTAAGAGTCAGAAAGGAGGCTGCCGTGTACGGAGCCGTTGCCGCTTGTTCTGAGCCTCACGATGAACGCAGGAGTCTGTACGCCACGTCCGGGGCGATCTTCGCGGGTCTCGTCGGAGTGTTCCTTTTCGCCGCCCCCGGCGGAATTCTCGGCGCCCTCTTCGGCGCTCTCGCCGGCGCCGGGGCCGCCCAGACACGCCTCAAGCACGGTGCATGATCGCCTCGGCCGGGGCACCTCAGCTCAATCCTATCGCCGCACGCCTGGATCTCTGGAGCCGGGCGTGTCTGCCCTATGTGACACCCCAGATGTGCTTTCTCGCCGCGCTGGGGATGTTCGCGGTCTTCTTTACCCTCAAGGTCGTGCGCGACAAGGCCCTGCCGTCGGTCGACGACTCTCTCCGCGTCGCCCTGACGACGGTGACGCTGCTCACGGCCATGGTGGCCGTTCTGGGGCTCCTCCTGCCGACTCCGCCGGCGCCGCCGGAGATGAACGAGGGCGTCCTCCGGTCCGTGGGGCTGACCGCCGGGATCGCGCTTTCGACCTATGCCCTGAAGACCTTCGCCCAGGCGTTCTCGAACCGCTCTTGACCGCCGTGCCGTGAGGCGGTATCCTCCCCCTCCTCGCGGTTGATCCTCGGGTGTTACTCGCTCGACCGCAAACTTATCGGGGCGTAGCTCAGCTTGGTAGAGCGCACGGTTCGGGACCGTGAGGCCGGAGGTTCAAATCCTCTCGCCCCGACCATTCCCACTCCAAAATCCACGGATTCACCTATACCTGTCCGGTGGCGTCAGCCGCCCGTGAACGGGTGTATCCCTCGAGGAGAACGAGATGACCGGACGGAGATCAGCCCTGGCCGGCCTTGCCCTTTGGCTCGCGGCAGCCGTGGGCGTGGCGCAGCCGGGCAACGAGTTGCGGGATCAGGTGCGGGCCTACCGCGCGGCGCATGAGAAGGAGATCGTGGGCGAGCTGTCGGACCTGCTCTCCCTGCCCAACGTCGCCACCAAGGTGGCCGACGTCGAGCGCAACGCCGACCGCCTGACGGCGATGCTGAAGCGCCGCGGCTTCGAGGTGCGGCGGCTGTCGGCGGGGGAGGGCACGCCGCCTTCGGTCTACGGCGAGCTGCGCGTGGCCGGGGCGAAGCGGACGCTGATGTTCTACGCCCACTACGACGGCCAGCCGGTGGACCAGAAGGGGTGGGTCTCCGATCCGTTCAAGCCCGTGCTGCGCTCGGGGCCGCTGGGCGAAGGCGTGAAGGAGGTGGACCTCGCGGCCGCCAAGGTGCCGCTCGATCCGGAGTGGCGGCTCTTCGCCCGCTCGGCGAGCGACGACAAGGCGCCCATCGTGGCCATCCTGACGGCGCTCGACGCCCTGCGCGCCGCGGGCCGGCAGCCGGCGGTGAACCTCAAGCTGTTCCTGGAAGGGGAGGAGGAGCAGGGCTCGCCGCACCTGACGGAGATCCTGCGGCGCCACGCCTCCCTGCTCGGCGCCGACGCCTGGATCCTCTGCGACGGGCCCGTCCACCCGACGCGCCGCATGCAGGTGTACTACGGCGCCCGCGGGGTGGCGGGGCTGGAGCTCACGGCCTACGGGCCGGTGCGGCCGCTCCACAGCGGCCACTACGGCAACTGGGCGCCCAATCCGGCGGTGGCCCTGGCCCACCTGGTGGCGAGCCTGCGCGACGAGGAGGGGCGCATCCTGATCCCCGGTTTCTACGACGACGTCCGGCCGCTGAACGAGGCCGAGAAGCGGGCCGTCGCCGCCATGCCCGCCGTCGAGGAGGGGCTGGCGGCGGAGCTCGGCCTGGGGCGGACGGAGGGCGGCGGCGGGCGCCTCCAGGACCGGCTGATGGCGCCGGCGCTCAACGTGCGGGGGCTCCGCTCGGCCGAGGTCGGGGAGGGAGCGGCGAACGCCATCCCCACCGAAGCCCAGGTGTCGATCGACTTCCGGCTGGTGCCGGACCAGACGCCCGAGAAGGTCAAGGAGCGGGTCGAGGGCTTCCTCCGCGCCAAGGGGTGGCACCTGGTGACGGCGGCGCCGGACCGCGAGACGAGGCGGGCCCATCCGAAGCTGGCGCGGGTCTCCTGGTCGCTCGACTACCCGGCGGCCCGCACCGACATGAGCCTGCCGGCCTCGCGGGCCGTCGCCGCGGCCGTGGAGAGGGCCGTGGGCGGGCCTGTCGTCATCGTCCCATGCTGGGCGGCAGCGTGCCGATGTACCTGTTCACGGAGACCCTGAAGGCGCCGGTGATCGGCGTGCCGATCGTCAACCACGACAACAACCAGCACGGCATCAACGAGAACCTGCGGTTGAAAAATCTGTGGGACGGGATCGAGGTGTACGCGGCCCTCATGGCGGAGATCTCGTTGCCCTGAGAGAGGGTTGAAGGACCGCAGGGACTGCAAAGACTGCAAGGACGAAGACTCTCGGTTCCTTGCAGTCCTTGTCGTCCTTGCAGTCTTTGACCTTCGGCTACTGCGGCAGCGCGAAGTTGAACGTCACCACCAGCGAGTCCATGGACATGCCGGTGGTCACCGAGGTGCCGGCGACGGGGCCGGTGGCGCCGAAGAAGGGACCGGTGATCTCGTTCTCGGGGACGTGGTAATAGGCCAGGTCGAGCGTCATGTAGTCCGTCGCCTTGAAGCCCAGGCCGCCCGAGTAGTGGTCCTCGAAGATGGCGGGCGTCTCGACGGTGAAGAAGGCGCGGTCGTCCGGGATCGGGTTCTCGCTGTGGTTGTAGCCGCCGCGCAGGGCGAAGCGGTCGGTCAGCCGGTACTGCACGCCGACCTCGGCCACCATGATGTCCTCGAAGCCCAGGACGTCGCCGAAGCCCTCGGTCTTCTCATAGTTGATCCACTTGCCGTCGACCGCCACGGCCAGCCGGTCGGTGGGCGTCCAGCCGAAGCCGACGATCGCCTGGGCCGGCATGTTGAGCTGGAGCTTGACCGTGCGCGCCGTGCCGAAGTTGGGGAGGTTGGGGTTGGCGTGCGCGGAGTTCCACTCGAAGTCCTCGAACTCCATCTCCGAGCTGTAGGAGGCGCCGAGGGCGAAGGAGGGGGAGAGCTTGTAGTGCACGCCGATGCCGGCGCCGAAGCCCCAGGCGCTGTCGGTGTTGACGCTGGGGAAGAAGCAGGGGCCCTGGGGGCCCGAGCAGTCGGGAGCGGCGAAACCCGCGGGGTTGGCGGTCAGCGAGGCGCGGGCGACGTTCAGCGACAGGCCGAAGGAGAAGGCGTCGGAGAGCTGCCAGGCGAGCACCGTCGGCACCTTCAGGAGCTGGTAGTTGGAGTACACCCGGCCGAAGCCCTGGGGCTGCGGCGAGAGGATGGGGTTGCCGGCGGTCTGCGGGTAGTCGGCGCCGAAGCCGGCGAGGCCGAGGAAGCCCATGCCGGAGGCGAAGCGCGAGCCCTTCTTGTGGTACGTCCAGCCGAAGGCCGGGATCAGCGCGGTGTCGCCGCCCTCGTCGGTCTTGCCGCTGAACGTGCCCACCGGGGTGGCGACCGAGCTCGCGACGGAGTTCTTGGCCGTGTTGTACTCGGCGCTGAAGGCGAAGCGGCTGCCGTCCAACTGGGTGGCCAGCGCGGGGTTGAGCAGCAGGCCGCCGATGGTGTCGATGGGCAGCGCGACGCCGGCGCCGCCCATGGAGCTGTTGACGGCGCCGATGCCGTGCAGGTTGTGGCCGTTGCCCGCCCAGGCGGCCGGAGCGACGAGGGTGAGGGCTAGGAGCAGAGCGAAGCCTTTCCGATTCATACGATCTCCCTGAAAAACGTACGTGAAGCGGGACGCAGCTCGAATATGCCGGGGGCCACCCGGGCTGCAGCCCTTGCGCGACTGAAGAGAAAGCGAAATTATTAGGCCAATTGTATAGCCGAATTTGGCCGGGCTTTCAACCCGGACCGCCGTCAAGGGGTCCTCGGGGCCGCGCCGCGGCTTGCGGCTGGGGGGGGAATTCCCTATTCTACGGCCCACTGCTTCGTTTGAAAGCGACTGATGCGCCGGAGCTCCATGCGCCGCCTCGGAGGCTCCGCGGTGGGGCTCGCCTCATCGGGATGGCCCCTAGCGGGCAGCAGCAAAGGAGAGATCTCAGGATGGACGCAGAGTCGACCTTTCCCGCCATCAGCCCCGGGGAGCCCATGGCTTCGGTGCGCGCGGGGCGCCACACCGAGAACGCCCTGGTCGGCTGGATCTTGGTCGTCGGGCTCACGCTGGCGGGGTATCTCCTGCTGACGGCCGGCAGCTCGGCCGGCGGGCCGGGCTGGCCGCGGCACGTCTTCCTGGGGCTCGGCGCCGCCGGGGTGATCGCCTACGGCCTGTGGGTGTTTCCGTATTTCCGCCGCCTGGAGCTGCGGCTGCCCACGGGGCAGGAGCGCTGGGCGAAGCTCGAGGCCGAGCTGATCACGTCCTTCGAGCAGCTCGGGGCGGGCGACCTGGTGCGCTCGATCGAGCACACGCGGGAGCTGCCGGAGCGGCTGGCCAAGGTCTCCGAGGCGGCGAGCGGGGCGCTGTCCCATCTCGCGCAGCAGATCCAGGACAGCTCGATCGAGGTCGCCTCGGCCGCCGACGCGGTCAACGAGATCGCCTCGGAGCTGGCCTCGGGCTCCTCGCAGCAGGCGGCCTCGGTGGTGGAGATCACGGCCGCCATGGAGGAGCTGGCGCGCACCGCCTCGATGATCGCCGAGAACGCCTCCCGCCAGGCGGAGCTGGCTTCGCGGGCCGAGGCGAGCGGCGACGCCGGCTCGGCGTCCGTGTTCGAGGCGGTCACCGGCGTCGAGGAGGTGCAGAAGCGCATCAGCGCCATCGCCAGCCGGGCCGACGCCCTGGGCACCCGCTCGAAGGAGATCTACCGGGTGCTCGACCTGATCACCGAGATCGCCCAAGAGACCCACATCCTGTCGCTCAACGCCGCCATCGAGGCGGCGGCGGCGGGTGCGGACGGCCGGCGTTTCTCGGTGGTGGCCGAGGAGGTGCGCCACCTCGCCCAGCGCTCCCAGGAGTCGGTGGAGTCGGTGCGCAACCTGCTCGACGAGTTCTCGAGCTCGATCCGCGCCACCATCGTCGCCACCGAGGAGGGCAGCAAGGAGGCCTCGCGGGTGCTGGAGCGCTCGCGGGCCGCGTCGGTGGCCATCGAGGACCTGCGCCGCGCTTCGGGCGACACCTCGCGGGTGGCCCAGCAGATCTCGCTCGCCACACAGCAGCAGAACTCCGCCTCGGACGAGGTGGTGATGACGCTGCGCGAGGTGAGCCTGGTGGTGCAGCGGATGACGGGCGGCCTCAAGAACCTGTCGAGCACGGCGGACCGGCTGAACACCCTGGGCCTCGAGATCCAGCTCCTCGCCCAGTCCTTCCACCTCGACTCGCCGCGCTCCCTCAAGCACCTGGTGGAGGGTTGGGCGCGGCGGCTGGAGGGGGTGCAGGGCGTCGAGGAGAAGGACAAGATGCTGGAGGATCTGGTGCGCAACGCGCCCTTCGTGGAGCTCGGCTACCTGATGGGGCTCGACGGCAGCACGCTGGTCCTGAGCTTCAACCAGGACCTGCTCAACGAGCGCCAGCGCTCGCTGGCCGCCGAGGTGCGCAAGACGGACGTGCGCAGCCGCCCGTGGTTCAAGGCGGTGGCGCGGCACTGGCGGACGACGCTCATCCCGCCCTACGAGTCGATGCAGAACTCGGAGGCCTGCTTCACCGTCTGCACGCCCCTGCTCAACCCCGACGGCTCGGTCGCCGCCGTGCTGGGGATCGACATCAACGTCACCGGCTGGACGAGGATCTGAGGCCTTGAACGAGAGCCTCCAGGCGGTCGACAGCCGCACCCGGCGCGAAGAGGGCACCCACCTGCTGGTGCGGGCCGGCGAGTACTCGTGCGCCCTCCCCCTGACCCTGGTGCGCCGGGTGGTGCGGGCGCTGACCGTCCACCCGCTGCCGGGGGCGGCGGGGGAGCTCGAAGGGCTTGCGGAGTTCGGCGGCGAGCCGCTGCCGGTGCTCAACCTGGCCCGCCTGGTGAGCTCGCCGCCGGGCGCCAACCCTTCTTATCCGGTGACGGTGGTGGTGTGGGTGGGGCCCCCGGAGGCGCGGGAGATGGTCGGCCTGTCGGCGGACGCGGCCCTGGAGGTGGTGCACGTGCCCGCCGGCTCGATCGTCGCGGGCGACGGCGGCTTCGTTCAGGGCGAGGCGCCGGTCGGCACGGAAGTCATCCGCGTGCTCAACCTCGAAGCCCTGGGGAGCGAGCATTGAGCGTCCCGCACGCCCGCGGCTTCCTGCTGCTGCGCCGCGCGGGCAGCGTCTGGGGGATCGCCAATGGCGACGTCGACGGGCTGGCCGCGCGGGGCGCCGGCTACCGCATCTCGGCCGGCGGGGAGATGGTCGCCGCCGACGAGATCCTGGGCGTGGTTGAGAACCTGAACGTGCGTCCGCCGGCGCCGGCGCTGCTGCGGTTCTGGGGGGCCGAGGCGCCGGTCGGCCTGGCGGTGCACGGCCTGCTGCCGGTGGTGGTGGTGGACCCGCGGCGCCTGCCCGCCGCCTTGAGGCTCCAGGACGGTGAACGATTGGGAGAGGAACCGGATGAAGCACGCCGCTGAGTCGACCAACCACGCCCTGACCGGGCTGCTCATCCTCGGCGGCGTCGCCCTCTCGGGGCTGGTGCTGCTGATGGTGGCGCAGGCCGGAGGCGCCCAGACCTGGCCGTTCAACGCCTTCCTCCTGGCGTCGGCCGCCACCTTCGGGATCTACGTCAAAGTCGTCTACCGCTCCCAGCAGAGCCTGCGCGAGCGGGTGGAGACCACGGAGCAGCGGCGGGAGGGGTTCGAGCGGACGCTGGTGACGGCCCTCGACCGCCTGCGCGACGGCGACCTGGTGAACTGCTCGGAGCAGTCGAAGTCGCTGCCCGGCCGGCTGGCGGTGTCGCTCTCGAACGCCACCAACTCGCTGGACGTGCTGGCGCAGCAGATCCAGTCGAGCTCGATCGAGGTGGCCTCGGCCGCCAACGCGGTCAACGAGATCGCCTCGGAGCTGGCGTCCGGCTCCTCGGAGCAGGCGGCCTCGGTGGTCGAGATCACCGCCGCCATGGAGGAGCTGGCCCGCACCGCCTCGCAGATCGCCGACAACGCGGCCGCGCAGGCCGACCTCGCCCAGGCCGCCGAGGAGAGCGGCACCTCCGGCCAGGGCGCCGTGGAGGAAGCGGTGGACGGGGTCGAGGAGGTCAAGAAGCGGATCAGCGGCATCGCCAGCCGGGCCGAGATCCTGGGCACGCGCTCGAAGGAGATCTACCGCGTGCTCGACCTGATCACCGAGATCGCCCAGGAGACCCACATCCTGTCGCTGAACGCCGCCATCGAGGCCGCCGCCGCCGGCGATCACAGCCGGCGCTTCTCGGTGGTCGCCGAGGAGGTGCGGCGCCTGGCCCAGCGTTCCCAGGAGTCGGTCGAGTCGGTGCGCAACCTGCTCGACGAGTTCGCCGGCTCGATCCGCGCCACGGTGGTCGCCACCGAGGAGGGGAGCGCCGAGGCCGGGCGGGTCCTCGAGCGCGCCCGCTCCGCCGCCTCGGCCATCGAGGATCTGCGCGGCGCCTCCTCCGACACGGCCCGCGTGGCGCGCGAGATCTCGCTCGCCACCCAGCAGCAGAACGCCGCTTCCGACGAGGTGGTGCTGACGCTCAAGGAGGTCAGCCAGGTGGTGCAGCGGATGGCCGACGGCCTGAAGCATTTCACCGAGACGGCCGACCGGCTGAACCGCCTGGGGCTGGTGATCCAGATGCTGGCCCAGTCCTTCCACCTCGATTCGCCGCACTCGCTCAAGCACATGGCCGAGACCTGGTCGCGCGAGGTGCGGCGCCGGCTCGGCAACTGGGAGTCGATCGAGCGGCTGCTGGAGGACCTGGTCCAGCGCCAGACCTACGTCGAGTGCCTGTACTTCTTCGACGGCCGGCGCAACCAGACGGCCCTGGTGGTGAACCGCCAGATCGTCGGCCATCGCGAGGTGCCGCCGGCCGTCAGGACCGGCGAGGGCTTCGCCGAGCGCCCCTGGTACAAGGCGGCGGTCGGCGAAGGGCACACCGTCCTGACCCCGCTGTTCAATTCGCTGCTCTCGGGCCAGCCCATCTTCACGGCCGCCTCGCCGGTCTACGAGAAGGATGAGCTGGAAGGCGTGCTCGGACTCGACGTCAACGTGGACAGTTGGACCAAGATCTGATCCCGGGGCGGCCTTGGACGCGGAGTTTGCCGATCTCGTACCCCTCTTCGTCGAGGAAGCCCGCGACCGCCTGGAGCGGCTCGCCAGCAGCATCCCCCATCTGGAGAGCGATCCGCAGCAGGTCGTCGAGGCCAAGCGCGAGCTCCACACGCTGAAGGGCGCCGGCCGCATGATGCGGATCGGCGCCCTCGCCGAGCTGTGCCACGCCGCCGAGGAGGTGCTGCACGCCGCCCGGCCCGGCATGATCCCCCTGCTGACCCGGGTGGTGGACGAGCTGACGTCCCTGGTGGAGTCGGTCTCCCGGGGCACCGAGCCGCCGATCGACGCCGCCCTGGTGGAGATGCTGCGGCTCTCGGCGGACGGCGGGCCCGCGGCCGTTCCCGAGCCGGTACCCGAGATTGTTCTCCGGACTGTTCCCGAAACTGTCCCCGAAACTGTTCCCGAAACTGTCCCCGATTCCCCGCCGCCGCTGCCTGGGCCGCCGCCGTCCGAGCCGCCGCCTCCGGCCCTCCCGGCCGCGAAGACCGTGGCTCCCGGCGCCAGCGGCGACGTGCGGGTCGACACCGGGGCGCTCGACGCCGTGGCCGAGCGGGCGACGCAGGTGCGGATCATGGCGATCGCCGGGCGGCAGGTCGTCGACCGCATCTACGACCTCGCCCGGCTGGCGGAGGACGGGCTGCACGAGCCGCAGCCGACGCAGGTGCTGGCCGTGCTCGCCACCATGCTGCGGCGGGTGGCGGTGGAGCTCGAGGGCGGGCAGCGCCGGCTCATCCGCTCGGCGGAGGAGCAGCTCGAGAAGATGCTCGCCCTGCAGCTCCAGCCCATGCGCGGCTTCATGCTCTCCTTCGCCCGCTACGCCCGGGAGCTCGCGCGCTCGCTCGGCCGGGAGGTCGAGGTGGAGCTCGAGGGCGAGGACACGCGGCTCGACCGGCGGATCGCCCGCGAGCTCGAGGAGGCCCTCGTCCACCTGATCCGCAACGCCGTCGATCATGGCATCGAGGAGCCCGGAGTGCGCGAGGCCCTGGGCAAGCCGCGGGCGGGGCGCATCCGCATCAAGGCCCTGGCGGACGGGCCGAAGGTGCGCCTGGTGATCGCCGACGACGGCGGCGGCATCGACATCCCGCGGGTCCTCCAGAAAGCGGTGGACGTCGGCCTGGTGGACGCGGGCGTCGCCGCCGGCATGGGCAAGAAGGAGGCCCTGCGGCTGCTCTTCGCGCCCGGGTTCTCGACCCGCAAGCAGGTCTCCGAGATCTCCGGCCGGGGCGTCGGCCTCGACGTGGTGGCCAACTCCGTCGCCCGCGTCGGCGGCGAGGTCTTCGTCGACACCGAGCCGCGCCAGGGCACCACCTTCACGGTCGACGTGCCGGTGGCCCGCCGGGGCGAGTCGGTGATGCTGCTGAAGGTGGGGCAGCTCAAGATCGCCCTGCCGTCGTCCGTGGTGCGGCGGGCGACCCGCCTCGACGCGTCGACGGTCGTCGAGCGCGACGGCCGCACCATGGCGACGGTCGCCGGCCGGCTGGTGCCGTTCGTGCCGCTCGCCCGCATCTATGGCCAGCCCGCCGCCGAGAGCCAGCTCCTGCTCGAAGGCGTCGTCTCGGGTCAGCCGCTGGCGCTGGCGGTGGACGACGTGGACGGCGAGCAGGAGGTGCTGGTGCGGCCGATCACCCGGCGGGCCCCCACCGACCGGCTGCTCGAAGGTGTCGCCCTGCTCGCCTCGGGCGAGCCGGTGGGGGTGCTCTCGCCCTCGGTGCTCGCCCAGCGCGAGTACCTGCGGGCCCTGCCGGCGGCCCGGCCGCAGGTGGCGGTGCGGCGGGTGCGGGTGCTGCTGGTGGACGACTCGCTGGTCACCCGCGAGATGGAGCGCCGCCTGCTGGAGGACGCCGGCTTCGTGGTGACCGCCGCCGGCGACGCCGAGGAGGCCCTGTCGCTTCTGGGCGAGGAGAGCTTCGACTGCGTCGTCACCGACATCGAGATGCCGCGCATGGACGGCTTCGAGCTGGCCGCCCAGCTCCGCGGCATGGAGCACTTCGCGCAGCTCCCGATCATCGTCGTCTCCACCCGCGACCGCCCGGAGGACCGCCTGCGCGGCCTGAAGGTCGGCGCGGACGCCTATCTGACCAAGCAGAGCCTGGACGCGGGGGAATTGGTGGACCTCGTCCGCCGTTTGAGCGGGAGCGGACGATGATGAAGTTTCCGATGAAGAACAAGAGGCTGTCGGCTTGATCCGCGTCCTGCTGGTGGACGACTCGCCCTCGGTGAGGGCGGTGCTGCGGCGTATCTTCTCCCGCACGCCCGACATCCAGGTGGCGGGGGAGGCTCCGGACGGCGCCCAGGCCGTGCAGGCCGTGATCGACCTGCAGCCGCACGTCGTGGTCATGGACCTGCAGATGCCGGTGCTGGACGGCTACGAGGCCACGGAGCGGATCATGGCGGTGCGCCCGACGCCGATCGTCGTCCTCTCCTCGCGCGCCAACCGCAACCAGATGCAGATCGCCTTCGAGGCGATGCGGCGCGGCGCCCTGGAGGTCCTGCCCAAGCCGGAGGACACGCCGAGCTGGCAGCAGCTCGCGGAGAGCCTGCCGGAGACGGTGCGCACGGTGGCCCAGGCCCAGGCCGCTCCCAAGGCGCCGCGGCCGCGGGCAGCCGTGCGTCCCGAGACTCTCGCCCCCTCCGCCTCGGCGGCGGAGCTGCGCTGGGTGGCGATCGGCGCCTCGACGGGCGGGCCGGCCGCCATCCGCGAGTTCCTGGACGCGATGCCGGCCGACGCGCCGGTGGGCTTTCTGATCGTGCAGCACATCGCCTCCGGCTTCGAGCTGGGCTTCGCCGACTGGCTCAACAAGGAGTTCACCTTCGACGTGCGGCTGGCCCAGGACGGCGAGGCGCTCCGCCGCGGCGCCGTGCGCCTCGCCCCGGGCGGCTCCCACCTGCGCCTGGAGGCCGGGGGAGTGCTGCGGCTCGATCCCGACACCCCGACGCGCCGCGGCCACCGGCCGAGCGTCGACGAGATGTTCCTCTCCTGCGCCGCTCACTGCCCCCGCGAGGTGGCCGGGGTGCTGATGACGGGCATGGGGTCCGACGGCGCCGAGGGCCTCCTGGCGCTGCGCCAGGCCGGCGGCGTCACCATGGTGCAGGACGAGGCCAGCTCGGTCGTCTTCGGCATGCCGCGGGTCGCTCTGGAGCGGGGCGCGGCCGACGTGGCCCTGCCGCCGCGGGACCTCGCCCGCGCGCTGGCGCGACTGTGGAAGGGGAAGGAGCGGTGAACCGGCGGGTGCTGGTGGTGGACGACAGCGAGGTGACGCGGGCGATCCTCGCCCGCACGCTGCGCACCGCCGGCTTCGAGGTGCTGGAGGCGCGCGACGGCGCCGAGGGGGCCATGGCGGCGCTGCGCGAGCAGCCGGCTGTGGTGGTGACCGACCTCGAGATGCCCACCATGGACGGCTTCCCCCTGCTGCGGCTGCTCAAGGCGGACCCGGCGAGCACCCATATCCCGGTGCTCATCCTCACCAGCCATGGCGAGGCGGCCTCCCGCTTCTGGAGCCTGCGCACGGGGGCGGACGCCTACCTCACCAAGGACTCCCACCCCGGCCAACTGGTCGAGATCGTCGCCCGCCTGGTGGAGGAGGCCGAGGCGGTGCCGCGCCCGGCCGGCCTGGCGGATTCGATGGACCTGCAGGCCCTGGGTCCGGTCGAGGTGCTTGCCCGGGTGGCGCGCCACCTCGACGCCTCCCTGCTCCAGGCCACGATCCTCAACACGCTCCTCGAGCGCGGCATGGCCGCCGAGGACTTCCACGAAGCCGCCAGCGGCGCGCTCGAGACCCTCGCCCAGGTCGTCGACGCCCAGTTCCTGGCCGTGGCGGTGGCGGAGGCCGACTCGGGGATGGTCCAGATCCTCCTCCAGGACCCCGTCGGGCGCGCCGACGTCGAGGCGCTGGGCGAGCGGCTGGCAGGGCGCCTCCGCCTGGCCCCGGGCTCCGAGGTCGAGACCCGGATCAGCGGCGAGCCCGGGGACCTGCCCGTCGAGCTGGAGCGGACGGTCTGGCTGCCCCTGTCGGTGCGCGAGGCCTCCGGGGTCCTGGCCTTCCTGCCCCGCGATCCTCACGAGCTCGCCGCCTCCTCCGGCGCCCTGGTGGGCGGCCTCACCGGCCACCTCGCGCTGGTGCTCGACAACGCCCGGCTCTCTCAGCGGCTGCGCGAGCTCTCGACGCTCGACGGCCTCACCCGCCAGCTCAACCATCGCGTGATCTACGACCGTCTCACCGCCGAGCTGGAGCGGGCGCGCCGCTACCGGTCTCCCATGAGCGTGGTGCTCTGCGACTTCGACCACTTCAAGGAGATCAACGACACCTACGGCCACCTGGCCGGCGACGCCGTGCTGCGCGAGGGCGCGGGGGTGCTGCGGCGGTGCCTGCGCGGCACCGACCTCCTGGGGCGGTACGGCGGTGAGGAGTTTCTGGCCGTGCTGCCGGAGGTGGACCTGGCGGGGGCGCGCAAGGACGCCGAGCGGCTGCGCCAGGGGCTGGCGAACCTGACGGTGCGGCTGCCTGACGGCGTCGAGATACGAGTCACCGCCTCCTTCGGCGTCGCCTCCCGCGACGAGATGGCCAGCTCCGAGAGCGGCGACGTCCTGGTCTCGCTGGCGGACCGCCGGCTCTACGAGGCCAAGGCCGCCGGCCGGAACCTCGTCCGCCCATGAACCAGCCCGCCTCGCCCGTCCAGCAGCTCGTCTCGATGATCCGCGAGGCGACGGGCAACGTCATCCCGCCCGCCCGCGTCAGCTTCCTGGAGGAGGTGGCCCTGCGCCGGGCCCACACCCGGGGCTACCCGGGGATCACCGAGTACGTGCGGGCGCTGGCGGCGCGCGAGATCGAAGCCGAATGGGCCAACCTGATCGCCCTGGTCACCATCAAGGAGTCGTACTTCTTCCGCGCGCCGCAGCAGTTCGAGGCCCTCCGCCAGCAGGTTCTGCCGGTGCTGCTGCGGGCCCGCTCCGGCGCCCGCAGCCTGCGGATCTGGTCCGCGGCCTGCGCGCGTGGGGAAGAGCCGGCGACGCTCGCCATGCTGCTCGCCGAGGAACCCACGCTCGCGGGGTGGGACTGGACCGTCGTGGCCACCGATCTGGACGGCGAGGCGCTCGCCGGCGCCCGCCTGGGGCTCTATGGCGAGCGGGCGGTCTCCCAGGTGCCGCCGGAGCTGCTGGAGCGCTGGTTCACCCGCCGCGGCAAGCTGTACGAGCTCGACGCCGGCCTGCGCTCGCGCATCCAGTATCAGGAGCTCAACCTCGCCCAGACGCCGTTCGCGCTGCCGTTCGGCGAATGCGACCTCGTGCTGCTGCGCAACGTCCTGATCTACTTCCGCCGGCCGCTCCAGCGCCTGGTCATCTCGCACATCGCGCGCCTCCTCTCTCCCCAGGGCTACCTGTTCCTGGGCGCTTCGGAGACCCTCTGGCAGATTCAGGACGAGCTGGAGGCGGTCGATCTGGGCCCCTGTTTCGCCTACCGGCACCGGACGACGCCCAAGCCCGCGCCGGCGCCGCCGGCCAGGAAAGCCGTGGCTCCGGAGGCTCCCCGTGTTCGCGAACGGAGCGCGCCGAGGGTGGCGACGCCCGCCCCGCCGCCGGCTCCGCCCGCCCTCGTCCGAGAGCCGCCCGCCATCCAGCCCCTCGGCGTCCACGAGCGGCTGGCCGCCGCCGCCCGCGACCTCGCCGCCAACCGGGTCGAAGAAGCCGGCCGCATCCTCGGGCAGGTTCTGGGGGCGGATCCGTCCGAGCCGGCGGCCCATGCCCTGGAGGGCTTCCTCAACGATCTGCGCGGGCGCACGGAGGACGCCGTCTCTTCCTACCGCGCCGCTCTCTATCTCGATCCCGCGCTCTTCCAGGTACGTGTTCTGCTGGCCGACTGCCTCCTCCGCCTCGGTCACCGCGATCGCGCCGAGCACCAGTTCCGCGAGGTCCTCACCCTCCTCGCGGGCGGCCGCGAGCGCGCCTTGGCAATGTACGAGGGGCTGCCGCTGCCCGACCGCGAGCGGGCGCAGAAGCGGTGCCGGCAGGTGCTGAAGGGGGGATAGTCGGGCAGGAGCAAACCAAGGACTGCAAAGACACCAAGGACTGCAAGGACAAGAAACTTGTGGTCCTTGATGTCCTTGCAGTCCTTGCAGTCCTTTGCTTCCCCGCCTTCCAGGAGGTAGATTGCCCTCTATGGCCTCCGTCCGACCCGCCGCCGTCGCCGGCCAGTTCTATCCCGGCAACCCCGATGAGCTGAGATCCATGGTGGAGGGCTTCCTGGGCGAGGGTCCCATCCCGAGCGGACCGGCGCCCAAGGCCGTCATCGCGCCCCACGCGGGGTACCTCTACTCCGGCTCGATCGCGGGCAGCGCGTTCCGCTCCCTGGCCGCTGCCGCCGGGTCGATCCGGCGGGTGATCCTGGTGGGGCCGGCCCACTTCGTGCCGATTCACGGCCTCGCCCTGCCGGGGGATCACCGGTTCGCCACGCCGCTGGGGGAGGTGGCGGTCGAGCCGGAGGGCGCCCAGGCGGCCCTTCGCCTGCCGCAGGTGCGGGTGATCCCCGAGGCCCACGTCCGCGAGCACTCGCTGGAGGTGGAGCTGCCGTTCCTTCAGGCCCTGCTCGGGGAATTCGACCTCGTGCCCCTGGCGGCGGGGCAGGCGGGCGGCGAGGAGGTGGCCGAGGTGCTGGAACGGCTGTGGGGAGGGCCGGAGACCCTGATCGTGATCAGCTCCGACCTATCGCACTTTCTCCCCTACGACGCCGCGCGGCGGGCGGACCGGGAGACCGCGGACAGGACCCTCGCCCTGAACGGCCTCCTCCACTCCCGGCAGGCCTGCGGCGCCGTGCCGATCAACGGCCTGCTGGAGGTGGCCCGCCGGCTCGGCCTCACGGCCGAGCTGCTGGACCTCCGCAACTCGGCGGATACCGCAGGCGACCCCGCGAGAGTCGTAGGCTATGGAGCCTTCGCATTCCATGAGCCGGCTTGAAGGCGCGGAGCGCGGCCGCCTGCTCCTGCGGATCGCCCGTGAGAGCGTCGCCGAGGCCCTCGGCCTGGGCGCGGCGGGGGTCTACGAAGATTCCTGGCTGCGCGAGCCGGGCGCCTGCTTCGTGACTCTCCGCCGGCTGGGCGACCTGAGGGGCTGCGTGGGCTCGGTCCAGGCCTATCGGCCTCTCTTCGAGGACGTCTGGAGCAACGCCCGCGCTTCCGCCTTTCGCGACACGCGCTTCCACCCCGTCGAGGCGTGGGAGCTGCCCGAGATCTCGGTCGAGGTCTCCGTGCTCTCGCCGCCCGAGCCCCTCTCCTGCCTCTCCGAGGCGGATGCGCTCCGGCGGATGCGCCCGGGCGTTGACGGCATCATCTTCGAGTGCGAAGGCCACCGCAGCACCTTTCTGCCGCAGGTCTGGGAGCAGCTCCCCGATCCCCAGGACTTCCTGGACCACCTGAAGACCAAGGCCGGCCTGCGGCGCGGCTTCTGGTCGCCCGAGGTCCGGCTGCAGCGCTACGGCGTGGTCAAGTGGGTGGAAGGGGAGTAGGGATCCCCCTTCTCTCGGGTCACTTCAGCATCGCTCTGCGTTCCTGCAGATCGCGGGCACGCAGGAGAACCTCATTGCTGCGGGCCAGCAGCTCGCGGACTCTGGACCTGAGGTGCTCTGAACGCCGCCGCAGGCCCGAGGCCTGGCTCCGGGCATCGGCGAACTTCTGCCTCTGCAAGAGGATCTCGACCTCCCTGGCTTTCCGCTCGGCTTGGGCGGCATGGTGCCGCGCCGCCACAAGGTCGCCGCGGCCGAGCAGCCAGGAGACGTGGCAAAGCTCTCTCAGCAGGATCTGGACGAGCGAGGGGGCGCCTGCCATCCGCGTGCGCCATTCTTCGAGGCGGTCCGTGAGCTTCTCGCAGCCGTGCGTCCGGCCCGTCGCGGCATAGCTGAGCGACAGCTTCAGCAGCAGCACGCACTTCGGCCACTCCTTGGCCCATTCGGTCTCCATTGCTTCGAGGGTAGCACCAGTTGACACCTGTGACGATGAAAGAAATCATGGGCTGGAGAGGGGGGTTGCATGTTTCAAAAGATCTTGGTGCCCATCGATTTTACCGACAAGAACGAAGCGGCCCTGGCGAGCGCGATCGAGATCGCGGGCCGTGGCGACGGTGAGGAGGGCAAGGAGGGCGAGGTTATGCTTCTCCATGTCATCGAGATTATCGAGCACATCAGCTTCGACGAGATGGCGGACTTCTACCGCGGTCTGGAGACCCGGGCCGAGGCCAGGCTCCTCGTCATGGAGGAGAGGCTGCAGAAGGCCGGCCTCCGCGTCCGCCACGACGTCGTCTACGGCAAGCGGGCCGAGACGATCGTGCGCTACGCCGAGGACCACGCCACGGATCTGGTGATCCTCTCTTCCCACAAGGTGGACCGCGACCATCCCGCCCTCGGCTGGGGGACGATCAGCTACAAGGTCGCCATCGTGGTACGTTGCCCGGTGCTATTGGTGAAGTAGGGAGGGAGAGTCCCGTAATGTTCGGTCTTGTGGATCCGGAGAAGTAGAAGGAGGAGTCATGCCCGTTCAGAAATTCCGCCGTGTGGAAGACATGCCGCCGGTCCCCTGGTGCGAGTCTCCGAACGAGGAGTGCTTCCGGAGGATTGCCAAGCTCTGGTCGCGATCCTCCGCCTTCAGCGCCAGGATCTATCCCCGGGGCGTCTTCAAGTTCAGGAGCCTTGAGGAGGCACAGCAGGCTCGTGATCGGGTCACCCAGGAAAATATCGACAGGCTCCGCAGAGAGCGCACACCTCAGAAACCGTAGTACCGCCCCACCAGCGCCCACACCGAGATCCCGAACGACAGCAGGCTGAACAGCGCCAGACCCGCCCCCATACGCAGGGGCGGAATCCGCTCCGCGAGCCGCCGGCCATGGAGGGCCCAGACCGCGGCGGGGACCAGGGGTGTGAAGTACCGTCCCTGGACACCGTCGACGAGCTTGGCGCCGTAGGGCGTCCAGAGGGCGTACTGGGAGGCGCTGATGAGGACCATCGTGGCCAGGATCACGGCGGCCACGAACCCTCTCTGCCAGGGACGGACCTCGATCCCCGGGTTGGCGTCCAGGAAGACGAGCGCGAGGAGGATGCCCAGATAGGCCAGGATGAGCGGCGCCGGCAGCCTGGTGTCCAGCCAGCCCAGCTTGCCCACGAGTTGGGCGAGGTAACGAAGCCCGTGGAGGACATAATCGGCCGCCACCACCTGGAGAAAACGGAGAGGCTGCGCCAGCGCGTCGTGGATCTGCCGGCCCGGATCGACCGCCACGTCGAAACGGATGATGCCCACCGCCCGGGAAGTCGTGACGGCGAAGGCCGTGACGGCGAGCGAGACGGCGGTGTGCAACCCGAGGAAAACCCCGCGCCGCACCTGGGGGAAGCGGACCGCCGGGATCAGGAAGGCCAGGAAGGCCAGGGGAAAGTACGCGGCCTTCGAGGCGCAGAGCACGGCCGAGCTCGCCGTCAGCAGGGCGAGATCGCTCTTTCGAGCCGGTCCCTCGGTCCCCCACGCGAGCTGCGCCACCGTGGCGGCGAGGAGGAACGCCGCGCCGGTCGAGGTCACGTCCGCCGACGCCGAGGCGCGCAGGAATAGGGCCATGGGAGTCAGAGCGATCATCGCCGCCAGCCATTGGAAGGCCGGCAGCCGGCGGACGGCGAAGGAGACCATCAGCGTGCCGGCAATGAGGTTCGCCAGGCGGGCCAGGTAGAGCAACAAGAGCGGAGGAGCGCCGAAGACGCGGCCGAGGGCGATCCCCAGGGCTTGAGGCAGGTAGGGGACGAACGGGTACTGCAGGGTGTTGGGGAACCAGACGGGGACCCGCCGCTCCGGGTCGAGCGGCACCCTGAACGCCGCCAGGATCTTCTCCGGTGCGATTCTCTTCTCTTCGTGGAAGGGGAGGTCCCCCTTGAGCTCGGCACCGATCCTTGCCACGCCGGCCGGCAGATCCGCCCCGGTCCTCCCAGGGCTCGGGATGACGTCCAGACGGCCCTCGCTCACCCGGTAGGCGCGGTAGAAGTGGGAGGGCTCGTCGGGGGCCTGGAACGGCGGCGTGACCGCGGCGAGCCCCAGGCCGAACAGCAGCCCCGCCACCAGGAGGAACCGGTCCGGCCGGGAGATGAGCTCCCTCATCCGGCGGGCGGTTTCGCCATAAGAGATAAGATTCCGCGGATCGTCCGTCTATTCATCCTTACCCCCGAAGGCGGAGTCTAAGCGGAAATCGTCATGTTACGTAGGATCGCCACCACCTACCGGGAAGCCTTCTCGGGCCTCACCCGGCCCGTCTGGCTGCTCTCGCTCGCGACGCTGATCAACCGCAGCGGCACGATGGTGCTGCCGTTCCTGGCCCTGTTCCTCACCGAGAAGCGCGGCTTCACCACGGCCCAGGCCGGCCAGACCCTGGCGCTCTACGGCCTCGGCGCCATGGGCGCCTCGTACCTCGGCGGCTGGCTCTGCGACCGCGTCGATCCGCTGAAGGTCATGAAATTGAGCCTGGCGCTCACCGGTCTCTGCTTCCTGGCGCTCGGCCATCTCGAGGGACGGCTGGCGATCTCGGCCATGATGGTCGTCCTGAGCTTCGTGGGCGAGATCTTCCGCCCGGCGAACCTGGCGGCGCTGGCGGCGGCCAGCGATCCGGGGGAGCGGGGGCGGAGTTTCGCCCTGATGCGCCTGGCGGTGAACATCGGCATGACCCTGGGGCCGACCGTGGGCGGCTTCCTGGCACTGCGCGATTACGGCTGGCTGTTCGTGGCGGACGGCACGACCTGCCTCCTGGCCGCCGGCATGCTCCATCTGACCTTTCCCGGCACCAAGCTGCTGCCCGCCGTGCCCCGCACCGCCGAGGCCCGGGTGAAGGCCGCGGCCGCCTCACCCTGGCGGGACCTGGTGGCGGTGGGCATCTTCGGGCTGATGTTTCTGCTCAACACGGTGACCTTCCAGCTCAACGGCACCTTCCCGCTGGCGCTGCGGGACCTCTACGGCTTCTCGGAGGCGCGGATCGGGCTGGCGCTGGCCGTCAACACCATCCTCATCGTGCTCTTCGAGATGGTGCTGGTCCACTCGCTGACGTCGCGCGACCCGCTCAAGGTGTCGGGCGTCGGCGCCTTCCTGTTCTGCGCCGGGCTCGGCCTGCTGCCCCTGGGGCGGGGCTTCGGCTTCGTCGCCTTCACGGTGATGGTGTGGACGGTGGGAGAGATGCTCGTCTTCCCCATCGTGTCGAGCGCCGTCGCCGACCGGGCGCCGGAGGAGAGCCGTGGCGCCTACATGGGGATGCTCAACCTGTCGTTCGCCACCGCCTTCGTGGTGGCGCCGCTGGTGGGCACCTGGGTCTACGAGAAGCTCGGGCCCGAGACGCTCTGGTACGGCTGCGGCGCCGTCGGCGTCGTGGTCTGGGCAGGGTTCCAGGGGCTGGCGGTGCTGACCTCCCGCAGGGGCCGCCAGGAGAGCGCCGTTCAGCCCCAGGGCCAGGCCTAGACCGGCGGCTCCTCGTGCAGCCGCAGCTTGCGGTAACCGCGGTTCCAGTAGACCAGCGGCGGTGCCTCTTCCTGCGGGACGTTGCTGGCGTTCACCTCGCCGACGTAGATCGTGTGGGAGCCGGCCGGATAGCGGGCGTGGATCCGGCAGTCGAGCCAGGCGAGTGCGTCGACGAGAATGGGAGCGCCCGTCTCGGCCGTCGACCAGTTGCCCATGGCGAACCGGTCCTCGTCCTTCACCCAGGCGAAGCGGTTGGAGAGCTCCGACTGGTCCTCGCCCAGGATGTTGACGGCGAACACCGCCTCCGGCTCCTGCAGCAGGGCATGGGCGTGGTGGCGGTTCTCGATGATGATCATGATCATGGGCGGCTCGGCCGAGACCGAGGCGAAGGCCGAAACGGTGAGGCCGTGCTTGTTCTCGCCGGCCTTGACGGTCACGATGGTCACGCCGGCGGGGAAGTGGCGCAGCGTTTTGCGGAAGTCTTCCGATGAGATCACCGGGCATCTCCTCCATGGGAAGGTGGCGCTCGCGAGAGCGGGACGATTCTCCCACAACCCCCCGAGCGTCACGGCTAGTTTTATGGCACTTGTCTTGCACAACCCATAGTGCCGTACGAGGCCTTTTCGAGGACACCGGGAACACCAAAAATCCAAGAGGGAGGAAGATAATGGGCAAGATCAAGTCGAACGTCAAAGGGGTGTTGAACACCCGCGTGCGCATGGGGCTCTTCACCGTGCCGCTGTGGGTGGTGGGCGCGGTGTTCCTGGCTCGCAAGCTGCGGGATCGCCGCCGCTACGCCTGAACCCAGGATCCTGATTGCCGGGGGCGCCTCCGCCCCCGCGCCATGCCCCCGCCTGATCCATCCATAGTGTACTGAAAGACCCCGTCTCCCTTTACTGCGAAGCGGCATCCATCTAAGCTACGGGCCAGTTCCGTACGCTCATTTGGAGGCTCGAAACAGATGGCCCTGGGGAGATCTCGCGAGAGGTGGTGCGTCCTGCTGCTCGGCATGGCGTTTTGCGGTGGCATGGCCGGGGCTGCCGAAGAGCCCGTGGAAGAGGCGACGGCGGGCCTGAAGCCCCGCCTGGACTGGGGCCTGGAGGCGAAAGCGAGCTTCCGGCACAGCGAGGACAACCGCTTCGTGGTGCCCTTCCCGTTCGATCCGATCATGCTCCCGGTCGGGCAGACGCGAGGCTTTGAGCAGACCGTCAATCCCGGCTCCCACTTCGAGCTGTCAACCGTCAGCCTGTTCGTGGACGCCGTCTGGGGCGACGGCCTCGCCGCCCACGGCAAGATCGACTTCATCGACCTCTACGACCGCAACCCCACCTCGACCGACAAGAAGGTCGACGTCGACGAGGCCTGGATCCGCTTCGGCATCGAGCCCGATCCCGCGGCCCTGCCGGCGCGCGGCGGCGTCTACCTCAAAGCCGGCAAGTTCCCCAAGTTCGAGCGCCAGGACGACCGCCACCTGGAGAGCTACGGCCTGGTCTCCACGGCGTTCAACCGCTTCGAGGACGCCGGCGCCGAGCTGGGGGTCAACCTGGGGCGGCACGTCTACCTGAAGCTCTCCGCCACGGCGGGCAACCCGGTCTTCCTGCGCGATCCCAACGCGCTGGCGGGCGACAACGGCACGCCCGCCCAGCGGCAGCCGAACCCGGACCCGGAGCTCCACTCCGGCGTCGTAATCCTCTACGACGCGGAGATCGAGGACCTCGACGTGGACGGCGAGCTCGAGAGCGGCGCCGCCCTGGGCTACCGCTTCGCCGACGAGGAGGGGCGCAACGGCCTCGACGTGATGGCCTGGGGGTACCAGCGCAAGCTGGCCGAGACGGTGGAGCTCGAGGGCACTTTCTACGGCGGCGACCTCGACCTGCTCAACGGGCCGGTCCCCGCGTCCGCCTTCGCCGTCACGAACGACGACAAGAAGGAGTTTGGCGGCAACGTCTGGCTGTACCTGGGCGGGTTCTCCTTCTTCGGCCAGTACGTGGACCAGAAGCTGGGGGGCCTGCCGCGCACCGGCATCGAGGGCGAGCTCGCCTGGCGCTTCGAGCTGCCGCTGGTCTGGGCGGTGGGCGACCGCCAGCTCTTCACCTACATCTCGCCGGCGGTGCGCTACTCGAAGCTCGACAACAAGTTCAGCAACCCCGTCACGACGCCCAGCCCGAGCTTCTCCTGGGACTGGGAGAAGATCGACGCCGGCCTGCGCCTCGGCCTCTTCTCCGGCATCGACCTGACGGTCGAGTACGCGGACAACCGCTTCATCCTGGGCTCCGGGGCGAAGCGGGAGAACAACGAGCTCCTGACGACTCTGCGATGGAAGATGTAGAGGATGAGGATCCTTGCCCTGGCCCTCGCCCTGCTCGCCCTTCCCCCCCTCCACGCCGAGGAGCTCCGGGGGCGCGTGCAGCTCCTGGCCAAGGGCGGCAAGGGAGCGGCGCGGGGGAGCGACGTGCGCCAGGCGGTAGTCTATTTCGAGCCGGCGAGCCCCGGTCCCCTGCGCCTGCCTGAGACGTCGTTCCAGATGGTGACCGAGCGCAAGGAGCTGGTGCCCCGGGTGCTGGTGGTGCCGCGGGGCAGCCGCGTGCGCTTCCCGAACCAGGATCCGATCCTGCACAACGTCTTCTCGGTCTCCGCCCCCAACCAGTTCGACCTCGGCCTCTACCGTCAGGGGCCCGGCAAGGAGAAGCGGTTCGAGGAGTCCGGCCTGGTGCGCGTCTACTGTAACGTCCACCACAACATGGTCGCCTATATCCTGGTGCTGAGCACGCCCTACTCGGTGTCGCCCAACGCGGCGGGCGAGTTCGTGCTCACCGGCCTCCCCCGGGGACCCGGCAAGCTCACCGTTTGGCACGAGCAGGCCGACTCCTGGACGATGACCCTCGAGCTGCCGCGCAAGGGGCCGGAGCCCGTGGTGGCCGGCGTCGAGATCGTCCGCCCCCTGATCCCCTCCCACCTGAACAAGACGGGACAGTCCTACTTCCGGTCGCAACGCGACCGCTATAACAATTGACTACCAAGGGCACCGCTAGCCGCCGTTCCGGCCTGTCGCTGGAGACCCGGATCTTCCTGGTCACCTCGCTGCTGATCGCCCTTTTCGTGGGCGCGGCGGTCGCCGTCACCTCGGTGCTGCTGCGGCGGATCGCCCGCGACGCGGCGGCGGACTCGCTGAAGAGCAGCGCCTCGGTGCAGTCGGCCTATGAGAAGGAGCGGTACGAGCGGCTGAAGCTGATCTGCGGGCTGTTCGTCTCCGATCCCGCGCTGGTGGCCTACATCGCCGAGGCCGCCCAGTCGCAGGACGCCGCCTCGCTGCTCGACCGGCTGGCGGACGGGCAGAAGGAGCTGGGGTTCGACTTCGCGATCCTGCTGGACTCGAACGGCCATGTCATCGTGCGGACCGACGATCCCCGGGCCGCCGGCCAGGACCTCTCGAAGCGCCCGCTGGTCGCCCGCGCCCTCGTCGACTTCGAGGCCTCCGGAGTCTGGAAGGAGGACGGCCGGCGCGAGGGCAACCGCCTCTACTACGCGGTCGCGGTGCCGCTCAAGGAGCAGCAGTTCACTCTCCTCGGCTACCTGGTGACCGGCTTCGCGATCAACGACATCTCGGTCCGCGAGGTGAACCGGGTGAGCGGCGCCGATGTCGCCGTGCTCGCCAGGAGCGAGCGGGCGCCGGAGATCGTGGCCACCACCCTGCAGGAGCGGACGGCCCGCAGCCTGATGGCGGCCCTCTCCTCGGCCGATCGCAAGACGGGCCGGGAGATGGGCGAGGCCCTGCGGGACGGCCGCGCCGTGCCCCAGGCGGAGCTCGAGCTGGATGGCGAGCCCTGGCTCGTCCAGGAATCGCCGCTGCTCGACGCCGAGGGCAAGCCGGCGGGCGCCACGATGGCGCTGGCCTCTCTCGACCGGGAGCTGGCGGCCTATCGGCAGATCCAGAACGTGCTGCTCGCCACCGGCCTGGCGGCGGTGCTCATCGCTCCGTTCCTCTCTTTCGCCTTCGCGCGGCGGGCCCTGCGGCCGGTGCGCCGGTTGGTCGCCGCCGCCGAGGCGGCACGGCAGGGGGATTACGACCAGAAGACGGACCAGAAGATCGACTCCGACCGCACCGACGAGGTCGGCCGGCTGGCCCGCGCCTTCCACGAGCTGCTGGCCGACCTGCGCGAGAAACGGGACATGGAGGAGTACGTCGGCGAGCTGTCGCGCAATCTCCCGGAGTCGGCGCCGGTCCGCGGTCTGCTGGGGGAGGCGCAGAGCCGGGAGTCGTTGCTGCTCGGCATCGAGCTGCGCCAGTACGCCCGCGCCGGAGCGAACGCCGACGCCCGCGAGACGCTATCGCGGCTGGCAGCGGACCTCGAGCGCGCGACCTCCGCCGTGACCCGCGGCCGTGGGGTGGTGGAGGCGATCTCCGGCCACCGCGTGCTCGCCCGCTTCGAGGGCGACGGCAGGGGGCTGCGGGCGCTGTCGGTGGCCGCCCTGGTGCTGAACGCGGAGGCTGACGCCGACGGCGGCAGCGAGATGCCGGTCGCCGCCATGGCGGCGGGCCGGGTGATCACCGGCCCGGTCACCTGGGGCGAGCGGGCGGAGCGGGCGCTGGTGGGGCTGCCCGTCCAGCAGCTCGAGAGCCTGCTGCGCGAGGCCACCACGGGAGAGCTGCTGCTCTCCCGCGAGGTGCATGAGGAGCTCAAGGAGTCTTTCGAGCAGTCCGGCTACCGGCTGGCCCCGCGCCGCGGGGTGATCACGCCGCAGCCCCTGTACGTCGTCAGCCCCCTGATGCTGTCGCGGCTGACCCAGGAACGCGGGCTGGGGCCGCAGGGGGAGACCCTGGACGCGTCCGCCCGCGCCACGCTCTCGGGCATCTCGCCCGGCGCCCTGCTCGGCAAGCGGTTCGAGATCCTCTCCGTGCTGGGGGCCGGCGGCATGGGCATCGTCTACAAGGCGCGCGACCGCGAGCTGGACGACCTGGTCGCCCTCAAGATGCTCAAGCGCGATCTCTGGGGCGACCGCACCCAGCTCGACCGGCTGAAGAGCGAGATCAAGCTGGCGCGCAAGATCACCCACCCCAACGTGCTGCGCACCTACGACTTCGGCGACATCGAGGGCGTCCCCTACATCTCCATGGAGTACGTGCGCGGCGTGACGCTGCGCTACATGCTAGACCAGACCAACCGGCTGCCGTATTCGGCCGGCCTGCGGCTCGCCAAGCAGCTCTGCGCCGGCCTGGGGGCCGCCCACGCCGTGGGCGTGCTGCACCGCGACATCAAGCCGGAGAACCTGATCCTGGAGCCCACCGGCAATGCCAAGCTCATGGACTTCGGCATCGCGCGCCCGATCGACCGCCTCGCCCCCGGGCAGACCCAGGCCGGCTTCATCCTCGGCACGCCGCAGTACCTGCCGCCGGAGGTTCTCCAGGGGCAGGAGGCCGACCCCCGCTCGGACCTCTACTCGTGCGGCATCGTGCTCTACGAGATCTTCACCGGGGTGCTGCCGTTCGAGGGCCCGACGGCGATGGACATCATGGTCAAGCACCTGCGGGAAGTGCCGGCGCCGCCCAGCGCCCGCTGGCGGGAGATCCCGCCCGCGCTGGAGGCGGCCATCCTCCGGTGCCTCGAGAAGGAGCCCGACCGGCGCTACCGCTCCGTCGCGGAGCTGCTCCACGACCTGGAAGGGCTGAGCGCCTGAGGGTCCTCTGAGCTGGAGGCAAGACATGATCGCGGCAGAATCTGAAATTCCGGTCCCCGGATCCTCGTTCGAGCCCGACCGCCGGCTGGCCGAGTACGAGATGCTCCTGGACATCGGCGTCAAGCTCGCCGCCACGCTCGATCTCGAGACCGTGCTGGAGGTGGCCCTGGAGAACGCCGAGGAGGTCTGCCAGGCCGAGACGAGCTCGATCTGGGAGCTCGACGAGGAGCGGCGGGAGCTCTTCTTCCGCGTCGTGCGGGGCAAGGCCGCGGGGGACATCCGCACCCTGCGGCTGCCGGTGGGGGAGGGCATCGTCGGCAGCGTCGCCTTGGCGGGAGAGGCCGAGGTGGTCAACGACGTGGCCGCCGATCCGCGCTGGCACGGCGATCCCACCGAGGCCTTCCGCACGCGGGCCATCCTCGCCGTGCCCCTGCTCGCCCGGGGCAGCGTCATCGGCGTCCTGCAGCTCCTCAACCCGGTGGACCGCGACCGCTTCACCGCCGGCGACCTGTGGCGCATGCGGCAGTTTGCCGCCATCCTCGCTCCCACCCTGCAGAACGCCCGCCTCTACGAGGCGCAGCGGCGCCAGTTCTTCAGCATGGTGACCGCCCTCGTCGAGGCGCTGGAGAAGCGGGACCCCTACACCGGCGGCCACGTCCGCCGGGTGGTCGCCTACTCGGTCCTGCTCGGCTCCGAGATGGGGCTCGGCCGCGAGGAGATGCGCAACCTGCGCCTCGCCGCCACCCTGCACGACATCGGCAAGATCACCACGCCGGACCGCATCCTCGGCAAGCCCTCGCCCCTCGACTCCGACGAGGTGGCGATCATGCGCAAGCACACGGTGGACGGCGCCTCGATCGTCTCCCACCTGGCGAACACCTGGGTGCTGCCCGGCGTGCGCAGCCACCACGAGCGGGTGGACGGCAAGGGCTATCCGGACGGCCTGAGCGATCCGGAGATCCCGCTCGCGCCCCGCATCATCGCCGTGGCGGACACCTACGACGCCATGACGACCAGCCGCCCCTACCGCGCCGGCCTGCCGCCCGAGAGGGCCGCCGCCGAGATCCTGGGCGCCTCCGGCAGCCAGTTCTGTCCGCGTGTGGTGGCGTCCTTCCGCGCCCTGTTCGAGCAGGGCCGGTTCCACCTCGAAGCCGGGGAGAAAGCGCTGGAGTCGATGTTCGAGCCGGCCGTATAGAGGCGATCGATTGAAGTGATCGATAGAGGCCGATCCATAGAGGCGGCCTGCTATGATCTCCACCGAGGAATCCTTTTCAATTCATGCTGCGCCTGCGTTACATCGTCAACGATGAGGAGCGCGTCGCCCCACTGACCGGCGGCAGGACCCGGCTGGGCCGGGGCGGCGACAACGACGTCGTGCTCGCCGACGTCTCCGTTTCCCGCTATCATGCCGAGATCCTCCGTGAGACGGACGGCTGGTCCGTCCACGACCTCAAGAGCACCAACGGCGTTCAGGTCAACCACGTGCCGGTGGAGAAGGCGCCGCTGCGGCCTGGCGACCTGCTGGGCATCGGCACCTTCGAGGTCCGGATCGAGGCCGACGAGCGGCCGCCGGAGGGACGGAAGCCCGTGACCGTCCTGCCCGAGGAGCCGCTCGAGAAGTTCGGCAACGCCACCATCATCCGGCCGCTCTCCGACTTCGCGGCCGCCTATGGCCTCGGCGGCGCCGCGCCCCTGCCGATCCCCGAGGCCGGCGACGAGGAGTACGTCCGCCGGATGTTCGGCTTCCTCACGCGCCTGGCGCGCGTGCTCACCGTCGCCGAGTCGGTCGACGACGTGCTCTCGCGGGTGCTCGACCTGGCCTTCGAGGCTTTCCCCGTGGACCGCGGGTTCATCCTGCTCTCCGACGACTCGGGCGAGCTCGTCTGCGAGGTGGTGCGGGTCAAGGACGTGGTGCACTTCCGTCCCTCCGAGGAGATCGCCGTCTCCCGCACCATGCTGCGGGCCGTGATGGAGGAGCGGGTGGCGCTGATCACCTTCGACGCCCAGTCCGACCAGCGCCTTTCCGGCGGCGATTCGATCCGCCTGCACCAGATCCGCTCCGCCATGTGCGCCCCCCTCTGGTCGGGCGACCGGATCATGGGCGTGATCCAGGTGGACTCCCCCTTCCAGGTGGGGGCCTTCGGCGAGCGGGACCTCGACGTGCTGACCACGCTCGCCAACTACGTGGCCGTGGCCGTCGAGCGCATCCGCTACGCCCGCAAGGCCGAGTTCGAGAAGCAGGTCCGCACGCGGCTGGAGCGCTACCATTCGCCGAGCGTCATCGAGCAGGTGCTGCGCCAGGGCGACGAGGGCATGCGGCGGCTGCAGACGGCCGAAGCCACGGTGCTCTTCGCCGACCTGGTAGGTTTTACCGCCTTTGCAGAGAATGCTCCTCCCGAGCGTGTGGCGGAATCGATCGACGCTTTCCTGGACCTGTCGGTCGAAGCCATCTTCCGCGCCGGCGGCACCCTCGACAAGTTCATCGGCGATTGCGTGATGGCCTTCTTCGGCGCCCCGGTCGCCCAGCCGGATCACGCTTTACGGGCCGTCCGCGCCGCCATCGAGATCCAGGAAGGGCTGGCCCTCTGGAACGCCGGCCGGGCCGCCGAGGGCCTGCCGGGTTTCCGGGCGCGCGTCGCGCTGAACAGCGGCCCCGTGGTGGTGGGAGACATCGGCAGCGCCCGCCGTGTCGACTACACCGTGCTCGGCAACACGGTCAACGTGGCGGCCCGCCTCGAATCCTCGGTGGCCGAGCCCGACGACGTCGTCCTGGGCCCCGCGACCTACCTGCTGCTGGATGGAGCCATTCCTACCGAGCTCCTTGGCGAGTTCCAGCTCAAGGGGCTCCAGCAGAGGGTCCAGGCCTACCGGGTGATGATGGGGGAAAGGGGCGCCCGGCCCGAATGGCCGGACACCCCAGACGGCTCGAAGTGAAAACTTGGACGAACGCGAAGAATGCGGAGCGATAAAGGGAAATCTAGGACCCTCCGCCACTGCCGGTCCCGCCGCCTCCCGTCCCATCGGTACCGAAATTCGTCGTGAAGAACTGCGAGAACGCATTCTGGATCTGCCCCAGCCTTCCCTCGCTGCCCTGGCTCGAGTAGAAGCTGAAGGTGTTGGCCGCGCTCACCGAGCCCTTGATGTTCTGGAACACGGTGATGGTGGTGAGGAAGGAGTCCTCCGACTGGAGGTCGCCATTGTTGGAGTTCTGCCGGAAGGCCCCGGCCCGGCGAACGTTCTGCAGGAATTCATTCACTTGCGCGCTCGAGAGCTGAACGGCATTGACGCAGTTGCCGGTGCAGCCACCATTGCCGCTGCCGTCGGCATTCGACTGATTCCAGGTCGCCAGACCGTTGTCGTAGATGACCAGGCTGCTGACGTCCGACCCGGTGCCCACACCGTTGCTGGAATCCGTGTCGTTCGTTCCCCAGACGGTGTAGATCAGGACCGGCATCGGGTTGTTCCGCCTGAAAGCGGCGCTCCCCCTACGCCCGTTCACCGATCCGCCATCGCCGCCATTACTCCCTGTCTGAGCCGGGGCGAGCCCCGGAGCGCAGATCAGGAAAACCAAGACCAGAATTCCCAACTTCATCTTACGGCTGCTATTCATTGGTGTACCTCCTTGCGAGTGAGCCGTCACGAGGGCTTCCTTGAAGCAAAAATCAAACCAATGAAGAAGAAGATGGTGCGCGAAAACGGACACCGGCCTGGAGGTCAGGCCGGTGTCCGCGGATCAGAGATCGGGAAAGGCTAGCGGGTGGGGATCGACAGCATCTGCCCCGGCTTCAGGCGGGTGGAGCGGATGCCGTTGGCCTGCTTGATCCTGGTGACGCTGGTGCCGTGGCGCTGGGCGATGCGCCAGAGGGTGTCGCCGCGTCCCACCCGGTATTTCTTGCTCCGGCTGGAAGCCACGGCGACCTTGCTCTTGCTCGACTTGCTGCTGCTCGTCGACTTGGCGACCTGGACCGGCGGCCGGTCCTCGCCGAGGTAGCGCAGGTACGGATTGGGGAAGAGCGTGACGTGGTAGTGCGGCGGATGCTGCTCGCGCGTGGCCTCGACGACCCCCTTCTCCTCGAGCTCCAGCAGCGTGTCCTCGAGCCACTGGCGGCAGGAGGCGCGGTTGCTGCGGCGCAGGTCCGCGGCCATGCCCGTGGGGTGCACCGAGAGGTGCGAGGCGTTGGGGGGCTGGCGCGTCAGCGGCCGGGTGAGACTGGTCACCACCAGGCGCTCGCCGCAGGCGCCGCGGTACTGGTCCGACAGACGCTCGATGAACAGCTTCACCTCCGGCCGCGCGTAGGGGAAGGAGACGTAGTTCTTCGCCAGGATGTAGTCGGAGTTCCCGCTCAGGCGCACCAGCAGGCCCTGCCGGGCAAAGCTGCGGACGTTGGCCGAGGTCCTCAGGTAGGTGAAGTCGTGGTTCCGGGCCTCTTCGTTCTGGCGCAGCAGCGACTCCCGCGATCCGAGGAGGCTCTGGGCGTGGACCAGCGGCACGGCGGCGACGGCAGCAGCCGCGAGGGCGGAGAGGGCCGCAAGGCGGCGAAGTCGGGGACGGGCCGAAATAGTGGAGCTCTGCATGGGCGGCGTCGGAAGACTCATTCCTTTGTTGGCCCCATGCGCCTGCGGCGCGACTGAAGTAATGTAAACAGCATTCTGCTTCTGTGAGGGTACACAGAAACCGGCCTTGTTTCAAGAGGATTTGTGCGGGGTGTGACCATTTTCCCGCCGCTCGGCGGCGGGCATGCGGCTGGACCTATGCCGACGAGCGCCACATCTTGCGGGTGACTTCCCTGTCCACCCGCCCGAAGGGCAACGAAACCGGCGCGCGAGGGCGGGCCAGAGCGCCCCGCCCTCGCGGATTACCCCTTCTTGCTGCGCGAGAAGAAGTCCGCCATCGAGCCGAAGCCGGCGCCGGAGCTGACCGACGACCCCGAGGTGCCGCGGCCCGCGGGCTCGTACTCTTCCCTGGCGCCCCGCCCGCCCCGGTCACCACCCCGATCGCCCCGGTCTCCCCGGTTGCTGCTGCGGTCTCCTCTGGTGAAGCCGCTGTCGCTGCGCTCGCTGCGGTCGCTGCGGTCGGCGGTGGCGCCGCCGCCCACGGCGCCTATCGACAGGGAGATCCGCCGCCGGGCGGTGTCCACCGCCAGCACCCTCACCTGCACCTCCTGGCCGGGCTGGACCGCCTCCTTGGCGTGGTTCAGCCGCCGTCCGGCCCCCATCTCGCTGATGTGGACCAGCCCCTCGAGGCCGGGCGTCAGCTCGATGAAGGCGCCGAACGACTCGGTGCGCGCCACGCGGCCGGTGGTCTCCGTCCCCTCGGGGAAGCGGGAGGCCGCGTCGTTCCAGGGATCGCTCTCCAGAGCACGGCGGGAGAGCGAGATCCGCTCGGGGCGCTTCTCGTCCTTGCCCTTCTCGATCTTGATCACCTGCACCTCGACCTCCTGGCCGACGGTGAACACGTCCTGGGGGTGCGCGGTGCGGCTGTGGCCGATTTCGCTGACGTGCAGCATGCCCTCGATGCCGCCGAGGTCGATGAACGCGCCGTAGGTGGTCAGCGAGGTGACGTGGCCCGTGAGCACGGCACCGATCTGCAGCTTCTCGCGGGTCTCGGAGGCGCGGGACTGCTGCTCCTCCTCGAGGAGCTGGCGGCGCGACAGCACGATGTTGGGGCCCCGCCCGCCGCGGTTGCCCTCCTCCAGCCGGTTGACCTTGAACATGAGCTTCTGGCCCACGAACCTCTGCGGGTCCTCGACGTAGCGCAGGTCGAGCTGCGACAGCAGGCAGAAGGCCCGCATGCCGTAGAGCTGCACCTCGGCGCCGCCCTTGTTGAGGCCCGTCACGAGGCCCTCGACCGGCAGGCCGCTCTCGGCCGCCCGGCGGATCTCGGGGACCACCTCCTGTGAACGCTTGCCCTTGCCGCCGGCCTTGCGCTTGAGCAGCAGGGCGCCCGTCTCCGGATCGGTGCCGGTGACGGTGGCCTCGAGGGTGTCGCCCTCCTTGACGGTGAGATTGCCCTCGGCGTCCTTGAGCTCGGCGGCGGCGATCCGGCCTTCCGACTTGGCGCCGAGATCGACGAACACCCACTCCTCTCCGATGGAGAGGATGCTGCCGCTCACCTTCTGGCCGACAGCCGGGTCGTTGCGCTTCGCCGGAGCCTCCTGCTCGAACTCGGCCAGGATCTGGCCGAAGTCCTCTGTCTTCTCCGGGGCGCCGGCATCCTCGGGCTTCTCCGTAGCGCCGGCATCCTCTGCCTGCGCCGGAGAGCCGGCATCCTCGGCCTGCACCGGAGCGCCGGCATCTTCTGCCTGCACCGGAGAGCCGGAGTCCTCGGCCTGCACCGGAGCACCGGCATCCTCTGCCTGCACCGGAGAGCCGGAGTCCTCGGCCTGCACCGGAGCACCGGCATCCTCTGCCTGCGCCGAAGAGCCGGAGCCCTCTGTGTTCTCCAGAGAGCCGAAGTCCTCTGTCTTCTCCTGGGTTTCCTGATCGTTCATGTCGTCTCCACTCTTCTGTCTTCTTTGGGTTCTTGCGGCCTCGCGCTTGGCGGTGTGGAGCACCGGCTCCGGCGGGCAGCGCATGAAAATATCATGCCGAGAATCTTTTCAACGGATGGGATGCGCCTGGAATTCCGCTCCGCGCCTGGGAAACGCGGTGCTGGAGCTTCCCGTTTGAGGCAGAATAGCAGGCACTTTGAACCGCTCCAAGACCAAGGGACGACGAGAGTGCCCATGAATGCGAGAATTCTGCCTTTTCTGACCGCCTGCCTGCTCGGGGCCGGCGTTGCGGCCGCCTCGACCGCCGCCGAGGGCTCCCGGCCCCTGCCGGAGCCCCGGCTCGATCCCCGGGAGGCCCACCTGACCGGCCTGCGCCAGCTCACGCGCGGCGGCGAGAACGCCGAGGCCTACTGGTCCCCCGACGGCACCCAGCTCGTCCTCCAGTCCAGCCGCCCGCCGTATGCCTGCGACCAGATCTTCCGCCTGCCGGCCGACGGCTCCGGCGCGGCCGCCCTCGTCTCCACCGGCAAGGGACGCACCACCTGCTCCTACTTCACGGCCGACGGACAGCGCATACTCTACTCCTCTACCCACCTCGCGAGCACCTCCTGCCCGCCGGACCCCGACCGCTCCCAGGGCTACGTGTGGGCCCTCTACCCGGATTACGAGGTCTTCAGCGCCCGGCCCGACGGCTCGGACGCCGTGCGCCTGACCGACAACCACGCCTACGACGCCGAGACCACCGTCTGCCCGAAGGACGGCTCGCTGATCTTCACCTCCACCCGCGACGGCGACCTCGACCTCTACCGCATGGACGCGGACGGCAAGAACGTCCGCCGGCTGACGGACACCCCCGGCTACGACGGCGGCGCCTTCTTCTCGCCGGACTGCTCGAAGATCGTCTGGCGGGCCTCCCGTCCCAAGCCGGGCGCCGAGCTCGAAGACTACCAGCGGCTGCTCGGCCAGGGGCTGGTGCGGCCCTCGAAGCTGGAGATCTGGGTGGCCGACGCCGACGGCACCGACGCCCGGCAGGTGACCTACCTCGACGCCGCGTCCTTCGCGCCGTCGTTCTTCCCGACGGGCGACCGCCTCCTCTTCTCGTCCAACTACGGCGATCCGAAAGGCCGGGAGTTCGACATCTGGGCCATCAACGTGGACGGCACCGGCCTCGAACGCGTCACCTGGACTCCCGGCTTCGACGGCTTCCCCCTGTTCTCGCCGGACGGCACGCGCCTGGCCTTCGCCTCCAACCGCAACCAGGGGGCGCCCGGCGAGACCAACGTCTTCGTGACCCAATGGGTGGCCGGCCCGGCCGGCCCTGCCGCGGTGGCCATGGCGGAGACGGCGGCCGCCGATCGCTTCCGCGACGACGTGCGCTGGCTGGCCGACGACGCCCGCCAGGGGAGGGGCATCGGCACGGCGGGGCTGGAGGAGGCCTCGCGCTGGCTCGCCGCCCGCTTCCGCGAGCTCGGCCTCGAGCCGGGCGGGCAGGACGGCGGCTTCTTCCAGAGCTTCGAGGTGCCGGTCGCGGTGGCGGCCCGGCCGGGCACGGCCGTGTCGGTCGACGGCAAGCCCGTCGCCCGCGGCGACTTCCAGCCGGCGTCTTTCGCCGCCAACGGCGAGGCGGCCGGCGAGGTGGTGGCGGCCGGCTACGGCATCACCGCCCCGGAGCTCGAGATCGACGACTACAAGGGCGTCGAGGCGCGGGACAAGATCGTCGTCGTCCGCCGCTTCACCCCCGCGGGCGGTCCGTTCGACAAGCGAGAGGTGGAGCAGCGCTACGGCGACCTTCGCTACAAGGCCTGGAACGCCCGCGAGCACGGGGCCAGGGGGTTGATCGTCGTCGACCTGCCCGCGGCCACGCCGGGCGACGAGGCGCCGCTGCCCGGCCTCGCCATCGACGGCACCCAGGCCGGCGGCGGCGACGCCGGCCTGCCCGTCGTGGTGCTCAAGCGGTCGGCCGGAGCGGCGCTTCTGGAATCTGGGCATCGCGCCAAGCTGACCCTCGACCTCGAGCACACCACGAAGCCCGCCGTCAACGTCGTCGCGATCGCCCGCGCCCGCTCGGCGGACCGCCTGCCGGGGGCGGTGCTGGTGGGCGCCCACTACGACCATCTCGGCCTGGGCGGCTCCGGCTCCCTGGCGCCCGATTCCCATGACCCGCACAATGGCGCGGACGACAACGCCTCCGGCACCGCCGCCCTGCTCGAAGTGGGCCGCCGGCTCGCCGGCGAGCGGGAGCGCCTGCGGCGGGACGTCTACCTGGTGGCCTTCTCCGGCGAGGAGTCGGGCGTGCTCGGCTCCACCGCCCTCACCCGCAACCCGCCCGCCGGGCTCAAGATGGCCGACCTCGCGGCCATGCTCAACATGGACATGGTCGGGAGGCTGCGGGGCAACCTGGTCACCGTCTTCGGCGGCGACTCGGCGGAGGAGTGGCAGACCCTCCTGCCGCCCCTCTGCGAGCGCGGCCTCCTCTTCTGCACCCTGACGGGCGACGGCTACGGCCCCTCCGACCACAGCCCGTTCTACGCCTCGGGCGTGCCGGTGCTCCACTTCTTCACCGGCACTCACGACGACTACCACAAGCCGTCGGACGACGCGGACAGGATCAACGCCGCCGGCGGCGCCCGCGTCGCCGGCCTGGTGGCGGACGTCGCCCTGCTGATCGCGGACGGCACCAACCGCCCCACCTACAAGAGCGCGCCGGCCCCGGCGCCGCGGGGAGACACGCGCTCCTTCGGCGCCTCCCTCGGCACCGTGCCCGACTACGCCGGCGACGGCCGTCCGGGCGTGCTGCTGGCCGGCGTGCGGCCCGGCAGCGCGGCGGAGACGGCCGGCATGCGGCGGGGCGACCTCCTGGTGGAGCTCTCGGGCAAGCCCGTCCGCGACATCAACGACTTCATGTACGTCCTCCAGCGCGCCAAGCCGGGAGAGAAGACCACGGCCGTGGTCGAGCGGGACGGCAAGAAGGTTGCCCTGGAGGTGACCTTCGGGTCGGGAAGGCGCTAGACGCAACCCATTCTTAGAGAGGAAGACCATGCGGAAATGGACTCTGTTGCTCGCCGCGCTCCTGCTGGCCGCGAACGCCGCTGCGGCCGCCGTCGCGCCGGACCTCGTCGAGTACGCCCGGAAGTTCGAGGAGTTCCCCGCCGCCAAGGGGACGGGGAGCGAGAGCGAACGGCTGCAGAAGCTGTTCGACCTCGCCTGGGACTACGCCCTGCACTCCTCCCCGGAGCTCGCGACCTACATCGGACACCCCGGCCTGAACGACCGCTGGTCCGACTCCTCCTTCGAGGCCATCGATTTCGGCCGCACCACCACCCGCAAGATCCTCGAAGCCACGCTGTCCATCGACCGCTCGAAGCTGACGCCGGCCGAGCAGGTCAACTACGACCTGGCCCGCCGCCGCCTGGAGCGGCAGATCGAGGGCTCCAAGTTCCATGGCGAATACCTGGTGGTCAACCAGGTCAGCGGCGTGCAGCAGGGAATCCCGCAGCTCCTTTCGATCATGCCCGCCGCCAACGTTCAGGACTACGAGAACCTGATCGCCCGCATGCGCGGCGTTCCGCGGGTGATCGACCAGACGATCGCCCTGCTCGACAAGGGTCTCGCGGAGGGGGTCACGCCGCCGCGCGTCACCCTGGGCGAAGTGCCCGCCCAGGTCGGCAACCTGCTGGTCGACGACCCCCTGAAGAGCCCGATGCTGCGGGCGTTCCAGAAGTTCCCGGCCGCGGTTCCGCCCGCCGAGCAGGAGCGGCTCAGGGGCGAGGGCGTGCGCGCGTTCAACGAGCAGATCGCCCCGGCCCTGCGCAAGCTCCAGAGCTACCTGGCGAACACCTACCTGCCGGCCTCCCGCGACTCGATCGCCATGAGCGCGCTGCCGGACGGCAAGGCCTGGTACGCCTTCAGCGTCAGCAACGAGACGACGACCAACCTGACGCCCGAGCAGATCCACCAGATCGGCCTCGCCGAGGTCGCGCGCATCCGCAAGCAGATGGACGAGCTGATCGCCTCGACCGGCTTCAAGGGGAGCTTCGCGGAATTCCTCACCTTCCTGCGCACCGATCCGCGGTTCTTCTACGACCAGCCCGAGGACCTGCTGACGGGCTACCGGGACATCGCCAAGCGGATCGATCCCGAGCTCGTGAAGCTCTTCGGCAAGCTGCCGCGGCTGCCGTACGGAGTCATCCCGATCCCCTCCTACGCCGAGAAGTCGCAGACCACGGCCTACTACGAATCGGGCTCGCGCGAAGCCGGCCGGCCGGGCTACTTCTTCGCCAACACCTACGACCTGAAATCGCGGCCGAAGTGGGAGATGGAGGCGCTCACCGCCCACGAGGCCGTGCCGGGCCACCACCTCCAGATCTCGATTGCCCAGGAGCTCGAGGGCGTGCCGCAGTGGCGCCGCTACAACGACTACACGGCCTTCGCCGAGGGCTGGGGCCTCTACGCCGAGAGCCTGGGCCCCGAGCTCGGCCTCTACAAGGACCCCTACTCCAAGTTCGGCCAGCTCACCTACGAGATGTGGCGGGCCGTCCGCCTGGTGGTGGACACCGGCATGCACGCCAAGGGCTGGACGCGCCAGCAGGCGATCGACTACTTCAAGGCCAACGCCGGCAAGGCCGAGCACGACATCGAGGTCGAGGTCGACCGCTACATCGTCTGGCCGGGCCAGGCCCTGGCCTACAAGATCGGCGAGCTGAAGATCAAGGAGCTGCGCGCCTATTCCGAGAAGGAGCTGGGCCCGAAGTTCGACATCCGCGCCTTCCACGACCACGTCCTGGGCAACGGCTCCCTGCCGCTCGACCTGCTGGAGAAGAACGTCAAGGCGTGGGTGGCGGAGGCGAAGGGGAAGGGATAGGGGAATGAGAACGCCAGCCCTGCTGGTGGCCGGGCTCCTGCTCGGGGCCGCCGCCGCTCCGGCGGCCGTCGATCCGGTCCTCGTCGAGTCGGCGAGCCGGATCGAGAGGTTCCCCGCCACTCGGGGGCAGGGGAGCGAGAGCGAGCGGCTGAAGAGCCTCTTCGAGCTCTCCTGGGCCACCCGGATGCGCGAGTCTCCCGAGCTCGCCACCTACCTGGGCTACCCGGGCCTCGACGACCGCCTGAGCGACGCCTCGCCCGAGGCGCTCGAGCTCGACCGCCGGATCTCCCGCGCGGAGCGGGCGGCTCTCGCCTCGATCGACCGCTCCCGGCTCACGCCGGACGAGCAGGTGAGCTACGACCTGGCCGTCCGGCGCCTGGAGCAGGCGGCCGAAGGGGATAAGTTCCATCCGGAGCTCATGCCGATCAACCAGTTGGGCGGCATCCACGGGGACCTCGTGGATCTGCTGGCGGCCATGCCGGCCCGCACCGTCCAGGACTACGAGAACCGTCTGGCCCGCCTGCGCGCTTTCCCCCGGGCCGTGGACCAGACGCTCGTCTGGCTCGGGCAGGGTCTCGCGGCGGGGATCACGCCGCCGCGGGTGACCTTGCGCGACGTGCCCGCGCAGGTCGAGGCCCTGTTCACCGGCGATGCCACCGGCGATCCCCTGAAGAGCCCCGTCCTGGAGTCTTTCCAGCAGATCCCCGAGACGATCCCCGCTCCTGAAAGGGAGCGGCTCCGGCGCGAGGCGTCCCGGATCTTCCAGGAGCAGGTGGCGCCGTCCCTCCGCAAGCTGCACGGCTATCTGACCAGCACCTACGTGCCCGGCGCCCGGGAATCCATCGCGATGAGCGACCTGCCCGGCGGCAGGGACTGGTACGCCTACCGGGTCCGTACCTACACGACCACGGACCTGACGCCCGAGCAGATCCACCAGCTCGGCCTCGCCGAGGTCGCGCGCATCCGCAAGGAGATGGACGGGCTGATCGCCGCCACCGGCTTCAAGGGGAGCTTCGAGGAGTTCGGCCAGTTTCTGCGCACCGATCCCCGCTTCTTCTACGACCAGCCCGAAGACATGGTGGCCGGCTACCGCGACATCGCGAAGCGGATCGATCCCGAGCTGATCAGGCTCTTCGGCCGGCTGCCGCGGCTGCCCTACGGCGTCACCGCCATGCCGGGCTACGCCGGTAAATCCCAGACCACCGCCTACTACGGCAACGGCTCGCTCGCGGCGGGCCGGCCCGGCTGGTTCTACGTCAACACCTACGACCTCGAGTCCCGCCCGAAGTGGGCGATGGAGGCCCTCACGCTGCACGAGGCCGTGCCCGGGCACCACCTCCAGTACGCCCTCGTCGAGGAGCTCGGAGAGCTGCCCGACTGGCGCAAGTGGGACGTCTATCCGGCCTTTTCCGAAGGTTGGGGGCTCTACGCCGAAAGCCTGGGCGGCGAGCTCGGCCTCTACAAGGACCCCTACTCCAAGTTCGGCCAGCTCACCTTCGAGATGTGGCGGGCCATCCGCCTGGTCGTCGACACCGGTCTTCACACCCGGGGGTGGACGCGCCAGCAGGCGATCGACTATTTCAGGGCCAACTCCGCCCGGGCCGATCACGAGATCGTCGTCGAGGTCGACCGCTACATCGCCTCGCCGGGAGGAGCGGTGGTCTACAAGATCGGCGAGCTGAAGCTCAAGGAGCTGCGGGCCTACGCCGAGAAGGAGCTGGGCTCGAGGTTCGACCTGCGCGCCTTCCACGATCGCGTCCTGGGCCGCGGCCAGCTGCCGCTCGCCCTGCTGGAGAAGAGCGTCAAGGCGTGGGTGGCGGAGGAGAAGGCGAGAAACGGCGGCTGAGGATAGACTGAGGACCCTCTGCCAGGAGAGCCCATGGACGTTCAACCGGTGCGCCTCGATGGACCCACGATCCGCCTGGAACCCCTGGTTCCCGAGCACGCGGCCCTGCTGTGGCCGAAGATCGAGCCCGAGCTCTTCCTCCACACCTTGGAGTGGCCGCGGGACCCGAGCCTCGAATCTTTCGAGGATTGGGTGCGCCTCGGCCTGGAGGCGCCGGGCGCGTCCCTCTACACCATTTTCGTCCAGGCCACGGGCGAGGCCGCGGGGATGACGGGCTATCTCGAGATCCGCTCCAGGCACCGGGGCCTCGAGATCGGCCGCACCCTGATCGCCCGCTCGCACCAGGGGACCCGCGTCAATCCCGAGAGCAAGTACCTCCTGCTCCGCCACGCCTTCGAGGATCTGGAAGCCGTGCGGGTGCAGTTCAAGACCGACGTCACCAACCTCCAAAGCCAGCGCGCCATCGAGAAGCTCGGCGCCCGGCGCGAGGGGGTGCTGCGCCGCTTTCAGGTGCGCACCAACGGCTTCGCGCGCGACGCGGTGGTGTACAGCATCGTCGCGGACGAGTGGCCGGAGGTGAAAGCGGGGCTGGAGGCGCGGATGGCGGCGGCGGGAAAGGCCTGAGTCATGTTGAGCGACGACATCGCTGCGTTGACGAGGATCGAGAACCGGCATAAGATCCCTGAAGGAACGACGAGTACTTTATACGTATGCCGACGATTCATCGTGAACGTGGTTACCGCTTCTTTTTCTTCATGGCCGATCGGTATGAGCCGCCGCATGTTCACGTGCAAAAGGGTGACAACACGGCTAAGCTCTGGCTCGATCCGCTAGAATTTGCCTACGTGGAGGGGTTCCGTCGCCACGAGTGCAACGAAATGTTACGTATCACACAGGAGCATTACGACGAATTCCTCCGTGCGTGGTACCAGGTCTTTGGAGGACTGAACAATGAGTGAATTGCGAATTCGAACCATCTCTTTTTCTGATGAAAATATGATTATTCATTTCTCGGATGGCAGGGAGATCGTGGTGCCGGTGAGTTACTTTTCCCGCTTGAAGGCTGCAAGCGGAGCCGACCGGAACCAGTGGGCTTTGATCGGCCGCGGGCTAGGTGTCCACTGGGAATCCTTGGATGAGGACCTTTCCGTCGAAAATATTCTTACGGCTTACAGCAAGCATCAACGGGAAGCGTATGTCCGTAAGATTGCGTCCTGAATTTCAACGAATCGGCTGACTGAACACAAGCACGGCTCATCCGCCGGATTTCCCCATGGCCTCGATTTTCCAGCGGCCACCAGCCTTGGCCTGGGCCGCGATGCCGATCGCGCTGGCGCTGGTCACGGCCCTGGGACGGTGGGCAGGAGCCAACGCGCCGACGATCGTCTCCTTTTATCTGGTCGTGGTCCTGGGCCTCGCGGCCTGGGGCGGATGGGGGGCGGGGGCGACCGCCTCCATCATGGCGATGCTGTGCTTCAACTACTTCTTCCTACCCCCATTCGGCACGATGACGATCGCCGATCCCTCGAACTGGGCGGCTCTGGTCTCGTTCCTGATGGCTTCGACCCTCGCCAGCCGGCTGGTGGCCACGGCCCGGCGGCAGGCCGAGGAGGCTCAGCGGCGCCGGCGAGAGGTCGAAACCCTGGCCATCGAGCGCGAGCGGCTCCTCGAAGAAGCGGCGCGGCTCGCGGCCGTACGGACCAGCGACGCGCTCAAGACGTCGCTGCTGCGGGCCGTCTCCCACGACCTGCGGACGCCGCTCACCGCCATGCATCTCGAAATCGAGAGCCTCGAGCGTCACGTCGCGGACCGGCCCGAGGCGATCGCCAGCCTGCGCGGGCTTTCGCTGGAGCAGGAGCGCCTGGCGCGGCGCATCGACAACCTCCTGTCCCTCGCCCGCCTGGAGGCCGGGGTGGCGAAGCCCCATCCCGAGCCGGTGCCGCCGGCGTCCCTCTTCCGCGCCGCGCGCGAGAGCCTGGCGCTGATCCTTGCCGGCCGGCCCGTCGAGGTGCGGATCGATCCGCTCTGCCCCGACGTCTGGACGGACCCCTCGCTGACCCTGGAGATCCTGGTGAACCTGCTGGAGAACGCGGCCCGCGCGTCGCCTCCCAATCAGCCGATCGAGCTGGCGGCCGGCCGCGATCCCAAGGCTCCGGAGCGGGTGCGCATCGAGGTGTGCGACCGGGGATCGGGGCGCGGCTCCGTGGAAGGCACCTCGGGGGGGCTCGGCCTCCGCATTGCCTGGAGCCTCGCCGAGGCCAACGGCGGCACGTTCGCGCTGCTCGACCGCCCCGGCGGCGGCACCATCGCATGGCTGGAGCTGCCGGCCGCCGCCGAGCCGGAGGAGGTGGCGGTTTGACCCGCGCGGACCCCCTGATCCTGGTGGTGGACGACGATCCGTCGATCCGCCAGATCCTGACCCGGGAGCTGTCGATCGCCGGCTACGAGACGGTCGCGGCGGCCGACGGCGTGGAAGGCAAGGCCGCCTTCGAGGAGCGCCGGCCCGACCTCGTCATCACCGACCTCGCCATGCCGCGGGCGGACGGCATGGCCGTGGTCGCCGCCGTCCGCCGGGTGGACCGCACGCCCGTCATCGTCCTCTCCGTGCGGGGGGAGGAGGAGGACAAGGTCCGCGCCCTGGACCTGGGGGCGGACGATTACGTCACCAAGCCCTTCTCCCTGCGCGAGCTGCTGGCCCGGGTGCGCACGCAGCTCCGCAAGAGCGGCACGGGGCCTGGCGACGAGGTGCTCCGCTTTCCGGGCCTGGAGATCGACCGCGCCCGCCGCACCGTGATCCAGGACGGCCGCGAGGTCCGCCTGACCCCGACCGAGCTCGCCATCCTGGAGCTGCTGGCGGGCCAGGCGGGCAAGCCCGTGACCCTGCGCCAGATCATCGCCGCCGTCTGGAAGGGCGCGCCGGCCACGACCTCGGACACAGTCCGCGTCCACGTCGGCTCGCTGCGGAGGAAGCTGGAGCCCGATCCGGCGAACCCGCGCTATATCGGGACGGAGCCGTGGGTGGGGTACAGGTTTCTTGCGGAGCCGGAAAGCCTCTAGTCCCTCCATCTCGTGATCCGGCGCGGAAAACATTGCATTCAGCCGCCAAAGCCTGAGAAACGGCCGTTTAAGCCTGAGATTCAGGCTCCGAAACCTGAGGATCGGCCGCCGAATCCCGAGATTCAAGCTCCGGAGCCCGAGATTCAGGTTCCAAAGCCTGAGAAATGACCGCCGAATTCCGAGATTCAGGTTCCGAAACCTGAGATTCGGATCCGTATCTACCTGCTTCGGCGCTCGATCTACCTGCTTTGACGTCCGATTTTCGGGCTTTGACGCCCGATCCGTCTTACACCTGCGCCCGGATCGGCAGCACCACCATGGGCACGCCCACCCACTGCAGCCGGCGCTGGATGATCTTCGAGGTCTCGTTGTGCAGCAGGCCGTGGAAGAACCGCTCGCGGCGGAAGACCAGCTTGCCGGTGAAGATGGTCGCCTTGGGGTAGAGCTTCGCCACCTGTTCGCAGAGCACGGCGGCCTCGGAGACGACCTCGGTCCCGACCTCCCAGACGCTGTCCGCCGCGAAGCCCAGCCGGCGCGCCAGGTCCACGTACTTGCCCAGGTCCTCCTCTGTGTGGCGCTGCAGCGCCTCGATCTCCTCCTTGCCCTTGAAGCTGCCGGAGTCGACCACGGCCACCGAGACGAAGATGAACTGCTTGTAGAGGCCCGGGAAGTACCGGAGGATCGAGAGCAGGGTGTGCACTCCGAAGCCGCTGAAGGAGCTCACCAGCAGCACGGCCGTGGGCGCCTTGCAGTCGAGGCTCTTGGGCTGCGCCTCGCCGGTCCGGGGCAGGGTGTCGAGGACATTGTCGAGTTGCCGCAGGCCCTCCTTGGATCGCCGGTAGTGGCCGTGGATGGCGTAGCAGAGCGCCACGAAGAGCGAGGTGAGCAGCACCGTCACCCAGCCGCCGTGGGTGAAGCGCTCGAACACGGTGAGCCCCAGGATGCCCGCGCAGAGCACCAGCGCCACGCCGTGGAGGGCGAGGTGGCGCCGCCGCTTGCGCTCCCCGCGCCGTGCCTTCCAGAAGCGGGTCATGCCGAGTTGGGAAAGGGAGAAGGTGAGGAAGACGTTGATCGAGTACATGTAGACCAGCGTCTGGATGTTGCCGTGGGTGTAGAAGAGCATGGCGAGGGCCGCGAGGCCCATCAGCAGCACGCCGTTCTGCATCGAGAGCTGCTCGGAGAGGGCGGCGAAGCGGTGGGGCAGGTAGGAGTCCACCGCCATGTTCGCCATCACCCGCGGGCCGTCGATGAAGCCGGCCTGGGCCGCCACGACGAGCAGCAGCCCCTCGGAGATCAGGGTGACCAGCACCAGCCAGTAGCCGACGGGCAGGCCGCCCAGGGCCCAGGCGCCGAAGACGCGCTCGGAGAGGATGGCATTCATCGTCTTGCCGGGCGTGTGCTGGACGTTCAGCAGCAGGTAGCCGATCAGGATGCCGCCCGCCGTGAGGGCCAGGGAGACCGCCATGTAGAGCATGGTGCGCTTGCCGGTGGCGACCCGCGGCTCGCGCATGATCTGCAGGCCGTTCGATACCGCCTCGATCCCCGTGTAGGTGCCGCCGCCCAGGGCATAGGCGCGCAGCAGGAGGAGCGCCATGCCGCCCAGCCCCAGCGTCGAGAGCCCCGAGGAGAAGCCCTGGTGGAGATTTTGGGAGACGGCGGGGATCTCGTCCGCGTGCTGGAACACGGCCCAGCCGATGAGCAGGGCATGAGTGGCGATGAAGACGAGGAAGACGGGCACCAGGGCCTGGACCGACTCCTTGACCCCCCGCAGGTTGAGCGCGATCAGCAGGACGATGGCCGCGAACTCCATCGGCAGCTTCCAGACCGTCCAGTCCGGCGGCAGAAAGCTGAAGATGGCGTTGCCGCTGCCGGCGATCGAGACGGTGATCGTCAGGATGTAGTCGATGACCAGGGCGCAGCCGGAGACCACGCCGGTCCTGGGCCCGAGCAGGTGCGAGGCGACCACGTACCCGCCGCCGCCCGTGGGGAACTGCTCGATGATGCTGCTGTAGGACGCCGAGATGATCAGGACGGTGACCGCCGTGGCGACGGCGAGGCCGAGCGCCAGGTAGCTGTGCTCTCCCAGGGCCAGGAAGGCCTCTTCCGGACCATAGGCGGAGGACGACAAGCCATCGGCTCCCAGTCCCACCCAGGCCAGGAAGGCGACGAGCGACATCTTGTGGAGATGGGAGGTGTCCGACGGGTCCCTGGGAGCGCCGAGGACGGCTCTCCGGACGCGCTGGGTGAGCCCCTCCTCCTGTACCTGCGGGGTGGTCTCGGCCTCGATCATCACGTCGAAACTCTAAGGCGGTTCCTGTCCTCCCGGCGGAATCTTTAGAAACTCTTTCGATCTCGGTCCGGAGGCCCCAGGAGAGGGAACGAAATGAACAGCGGCAAACCGACAGGCGCTACAGCTCGGACGTGACTTCGGAGGCAGAGGAGGCCAGGGCGGCCCGGCGCAGCCATCGGTCCAATCGATCAGGGATGCGACAGCTCGAGATCTCCTGCCGTTGCTCCGAGCTCACCTCGACACCGCGCGCTTCCAGGACCTTGAGAATGGCCTCGGCCACTCCCTTGGCTTCGGCCTTGGCCTCCCGCTGCAAAATCGCCGGATTGCTCTTGGCGGCGAGGGCTTCCACTACGGCGTTGTCGGCCGCCGAGGCATCGAGCAGAGCCGCCACGGAGAGCGGCGCCACCAGGCAAGGATCCTCAATTCGCGAATCAGGATCCAACAGGCACCAGCTCTGGCTCTCGGGGGACCATTCGCAGACCCGCTGCTGTCCCTTGACGAAGACCGCGAAGATCCGCCGTACGCCGCGGCGGTGCATCCGCGGGGCTTTCTCCCGGACGTTCCGCTCGTTCTGCTCCGAGACGACCTCGAAGGCGATCTCCTCCAGGTAGCGACCGCCGGTCTCCGGATCGACCCCCTCCTTGAACACACAGGAATCGCTGGCAAAGTCGGAGTCCACGTCGTGCCGGGTGAGCAGATCCGCGGCGGCGGTGTATCCGGAGGCCACGTGGGCTTGGAGGACGTAGTCGAGCATGCTCTGCTGAGTGGCATGAGGCGGTTGAGCCGGGTGGGCCACGACCCGCCGGCCGCCGATGATCTCGTCGCGCGTAACCTCCGGCACCACCAGATGATCGTCTACCCCCGGAAACGGGCCACGGCCCGGCAAGCGCAGGGGGGAGCCCGAGGAGCCGGGAGCTTTGAAGCTGTAGCCAGGGTGGTTCTTCTCGTCCATTGCCGGCATCTTATCAAAGTACGGGGTCGTCGTTCGAAGGAAAGCCCGCGGAGTTCTGCGACTTTGTGGAGTCACGGTTCGCAGTTGCAGTATCCTTAAGACCAATGGGCATCCGCAAGGCCTGGGAGCTTCTCAGCGGCAAGGTGATGGGCTGGGTGAGGGATTTCGTTCTCCTCCTGCCCAACATCCTGGTGGCGGTCGCCGTGCTCTTCGGCTTCTGGCTGATCGCCAGGCTGATGAGAGGCGCCGCGCACAAGCTCCTGCGGCGCGTGTCCCACAGCGAGCAGGTGAACCGGCTGGTGGGACAGGCGGTCTACCTGGCCTTCCTCGCGGCCGGCCTGTTCGTGGCCCTCGGCGTCCTCGGCCTCCAGAAGACGGTGGCCTCCCTGCTCGCCGGGGCCGGCATCATCGGCCTGGCCCTCGGCTTCGCCTTCCAGGACATCGCCGCCAACCTCATGGCGGGAGTCTACCTTTCGATCCAGCACCCTTTCCGCGTCGGCCATCTCATCGAGACGAAGGATTTCTTCGGCGTCGTCAAGCGGGTCCACCTGCGCTGGACGGAGATCCGCAGCGCGCAGGGGCAGGTCGTGCTGATCCCCAACAAGCAGGTGTTCGAGAACGCGATCCAGAACTACAGCGGCACCGGCCACCGCCGGATCGACATCAGGGCCGGGGTCTCCTATGGCGACGACCTGGAGAAGGTCCGGCGGGTCGCGGTGCGGGCCCTGGAGCAGGTCTCGACGCGCAAGATGGACACGGAGGTGGAAATCTTCTTCGAGGAATTCGGGGAGAGCTCGATCGATTTCGTGGTCCGCTTCTGGATCGATTTCACCTCCCACCAGTCCGAGTACCTCCAGGCCCGCAGCGAAGCGATCGAGCGCCTGAAGCGCGCTTTCGACGAGAACGGGATCACTCTGCCGTTCCCCGTCCGCACGCTCGACTTCGGCGTACGCGGCGGCGAGAAGCTCTCCGAGGTGCTGGGAGAGGCCGGCATCGGCGGCGGGCGTCCCGGGACCGGCGGACCGCGGCCGCCCCACTAGAACTAGAGGCGCCGGTAACTTCCTCCCGCCTCCGGCGTACAGAGGTACGAGGAGGCATGCCATGAAACTCACCATCGAGGGAGTGGGGAAGCGGTACAAGGGAAATTTCTGGGGGCTCAAGGACTTCACGCTGGAGCTGGGGGCCGGAGTGCTCGGCCTGCTGGGTCCGAACGGAGCGGGGAAGTCGACCCTCATGCGGATTCTTGCCACGATCACCCGCCCCACCGAGGGCCGGGCGCTGTGGAACGGCACGGACATCGTGCGCTCGCCGGACGGCCTGCGGGCCGAGCTCGGCTATCTGCCGCAGGACTTCGGCGTCTATCCCAATCTCAACGCCGTCGAGTTCCTGGAGTACATGGCGGCCGTCAAGGGCCTCGACCGCGCCGCGGCGGCGCGGCGGATCGAGGAGCTGCTCGTGCTCGTCAACCTGACGGAAGCTCGCAAACGTCCGCTCGGCGGCTACTCGGGAGGCATGAAGCAGCGCATCGGCATCGCCCAGGCGCTGCTCAACGATCCACGGCTGTTGATCGTCGACGAGCCCACGGTGGGGCTCGACCCCGAGGAGCGAGTGAGGTTCCGCAACCTCCTCTCCGACCTCGGCGGCGAGCGCATCGTGATCCTCTCGACCCATATCGTCTCGGACGTCGAGGCGGTCGCCAACGGCATCGCCATGATGGACCGCGGGCGCTTACTCGCCTATGCGGAGCCGGAGGAGCTGCTGCGCCGAGTCGAGGGCCGGGTCTGGGAGTGGGTGATCCCCAGCGCGGAGCTGCCCGCGGCGCGCGAGCGCTGGCGAATCAGCAGCACCGTGCGGCGGGCTGACGGCGTCCACGCCCGCGTGGTCTCGGAGATCCCGCCCGCCCCTGGCGCCGTGCGGGTGCCGCCCAGCCTGGAGGACGCCTATCTGGCCGTCCTCGAAGGCGACCGGGCGCGGGCGGCGGCGGCATGAGCCAGGCACGCGTCCTCTGGCACCTCATGCGCGCCGATTTCCTCGAGCGGGTGCGGCGCTACAGCTTCCTGCTGACCCTCGGGCTGGCCGTCTACCTGGGCTACGTCGTCAGCGTCGGCCAGCTCAAGCTCTGGATCGACGACTCGCGGGGCATCTACAACTCGCCCTGGGTGGGCGTCGTGATGGCGATGGTGATCAACTCGTTCCTCTCGATCGCCGGCTTCTACGTGGTCAAGGGCTCGGTCGAGCGGGACCGGCGGACGGGCGTGGGGCAGATCCTCGCCACCACTCCGATGTCGAAGCCGCTCTACACGCTGGGCAAGATGGCGAGCAACCTCGCCGTGCTCCTGGCCATGGTGGCCGTGCTCGCCGTGATGGCGTTCGCGGCCCAGCTCGTGGCGGGGGAGGATACACGGCTCCAGATGGTCAAGCTCCTGGCGCCCATCCTCGTCTTCTGCGTGCCGGTGATGGCCATCGTGGCGGCGTTCGCCGTGCTCTTCGAGACCCTCCCGGGCCTGCGGGGAGGGCTCGGCAACATCGCCTGGTTCTTCCTCTGGGTGGGCCTGATGCCGGCCTCGATCCTCACCAAGGGATCGTGGGACCTGCTCGGGCTGGGCGCCGTGTCGGCCGACCTCTACCGGCAGACGGCGCTGCGGTACGGCGTGACCAAGCACAGCTTCGTGCTGGGCGCGATGGCCGACGAGCGCGGCAGCAAGATCTTCCACTGGGACGGGATGGACTGGACGCCGGAGATCCTGCTCTCCCGGCTGGTCTGGCTCGGGCTTGCCGTGGGACTGGCGCTGATCGCCGCGGTCTTCTTCGACCGCTTCGACACCGCGCGGAGCTCGGGCCGCGTCCGCAAGCCGCAGGCTGCCCTTCCCGAGCCCGCCGAGGCCGTGGCCGGGCCCGCGCCGGCCATCCACCTCCATCCGCTGCCCGAGGGCGCGCGCCGCTTCCGCTTCTTCGATCTCCTGCGGGCCGAGCTGCGCCTGCTGCTCAAGGGGCAACGCTGGTGGTGGTACGCGGTGGCCCTGGGCCTGCTTATCGCCAGCATCGCCGCGCCGATCCAGTCGGTCCGCTCGGTGGTCCTGCCTCTGGCGTGGCTCTGGCCGATCCTGCTCTGGTCGGCGCTGGGCACCCGGGAGGCCCGCTTCGCCACGGACGGGCTGGTCTTCTCGGCGGCGCGGCCGCTGGGCCGGCAGCTCCCGGCGGTCTGGCTGTCGGGCGTGCTCCTCGCCGTGGCCACCGGCGGCGCCGCCGTGCTGCGGTTCGCCCTCGCCGGCGACTGGACGGGCGTGGGGGCCTGGACGGTCGGCGCCCTCTTCATTCCCACGCTGGCCCTGACGCTCGGGGTGTGGAGCGGCAGCAGCAAGCTGTTCGAGATCATTTTCCTGGTCTTCTGGTATCTCGGACCCATGCAGCGTGTTCCCGCCCTGGATTACGTCGGGGCCGTGCCGGCGGCGGTAAAGGCGGGGATGCCGCTCGCCTATCTGGCGGCGACGGCGCTGCTGATGGCGGCGGCGGTGGCGGGGAGGAAGCGGCAGCTCGCGCGGCTGTAGTCAGCCCTGGCCGCGGAGGCGCTCGATCTCGGCGCGCAGGCGAGCGAGCTCCTCCCGCACCTCCTCGTTGCTCAGGATGGGCTCTCCGGTCTCGGTGTCGATCACTCGCAGGCTTCGACCTTCCCGTCGGAGGGTGACACCCGTGGCTTGGCTCTGGAACGAGGCGTCCGATTCCAAACGGATCGGCTGATAGCGCCCTCGCACTAGGCGGAAGGCCTGCAGAGGCGGGTTCAGATAATCCCCCAGAGGGTCATGGAGGACGTACTCCTCGACGCCGAGCCGTTCGTAGAGATCCTTCTTGCCCACGAAATCCTCATCGCGGGTGCTGTCCGAGGTGACTTCGATGATCAGGCAGGGAGGCCGCCCCTCTGCCCAGACCTTGAAGATCCGGCGTTCTCCCCTGGGGACCCCTTTCACGACGAAGACATCGGGTACGACGAACCTTCTCGGGTTGCCCTCGACGTAATAGAGCAGCATGTCCGCCCCGACGTAGACCTCGGACACGTTCCGAAGGTACTCGCTGAGCGCCTGGAAGAGATACATGATCTCCCGGATGTGGATCTCGGTTTCGCCCATGGGCTTACCGTCGGATTCCGGGTAGTAGACATCTTGCCGGAAAGGAATCGCGGGCATCGGGATTTCCCCTTCTCTAACGGTTGCGGGATCAGATCACGGAGATCTGTCCGAACGCAACCTGTGGGAGACGCCAGTCTAGCACGCACCTCGGATAGGCTATCCCCATGGTCGAAAACCTCTGGAACGACGACGAAGCCGGCAACTACCCGGGCGACCTCGGGCTGCGCGTCTACACCTCGCGCCTCCTGGGACGCGACAAGAGCCTGGTGCTGCACGGCGGCGGCAACACCTCCGTCAAGGTCCGCGAGGCGAACCTCTTCGGCGAGGAGGAGGACATCCTCTACGTCAAGGGCAGCGGATGGGACCTGGAGACGATCGAGGCGGAGGGGTTCGCGCCCGTCCGGCTCGTCCCGGCCCAACGCCTGGCGACGCTGCCGCGCCTCTCCGACCCCGAGATGGTCAACGAGCTGCGCACGAGCATGACCCGGGCCTCGGCGCCGACGCCATCCGTGGAGGCCATCCTGCACGCCGCGCTCCCCTTCAAGTACGTGGACCACACGCACGCCGACGCGGTCGTCGCCGTCACCAACACGCCGGACGGCGAGGCGCGGGTGCGCGAGATCTGGGGCGGGTCCGTCGTCGTCATCCCCTACGTGATGCCGGGGTTCGACCTCGCCCGCCTGTGCGCCGAGAGGTTTCCCGCCGAGGCCGGACCGGAGACGGTCGGCATGGTGCTCTTGAGCCACGGCATCTTCTCCTTCGGGGCGACGGCGCGGGAGTCCTATGACCGGATGATCGAGCTCGTCCGGCTCGCGGAGGAGCACCTGGAATCCCGGGACGCCTGGGCGCTGGGCCCTTTTCCGGAGCCCTCCGGAAAGCCCGATCCCCTGATGGATCCCCTCGATACCGCCCGCCTGCGCCACGACCTCTCGAAGGCGGCGGGATTCCCCATGATCCTCGCGACCCACCGCGACGCGCGCAGCCTGGCCTTCGCCCGGCACGACGCCGTGGCCCGGGTCTCCCAGCAGGGACCGGCGACGCCCGATCACGTCGTCCGCACCAAGCGCCTCCCCCTGGTGGGCCGCGATGTCGACGCGTACGTCCGCGCCTATCAGGCCTATTTCGCGGACAACACTGCCCAGGCGCCGGGGCCGAAGATGATGCTCGATCCGGCGCCGCGGGTGGTGCTCGATCCGGAGCTCGGCCTGGCCACGGCGGGTCGCACGGTGAAGGACGCCGCCATCGCCGCCGAGATCTACCAGCACACGATGGACGTGATCGATCGCGCCGAGCGTCTCGGCGGCTGGCAGGCCCTCTCCGCCCGCCATCTGTTCGACGTCGAGTATTGGGACCTGGAGCAGGCCAAGCTCGCCAAGGCCGGAAGGCCCCCGGTCTTCGCGGGCGAGGTGGCCCTGGTCACCGGGGCCGCCTCCGGCATCGGCCGCGCCTGTGTCGAGTCGCTCCTCGCCCGGGGGGCCGCGGTCGTGGGGCTGGATGTCGACCCTGCCATCGAGGGCCTCCTGTCCCGCCGTGACTTCCTTGGCCTGCCCTGCGACGTGACGGTGGAGGAGGATGTCGCGGCGGCCCTCGCGGCGGCCGTCTCCGCCTTCGGCGGGCTGGACCTGCTGGTGCTCAACGCCGGCATCTTCCCGGCCAGCCGAAAGATCGCCGATCTCCCCCTCGAGGAGTGGGACCGGGTGATGCGGGTGAACCTGGACGCCAACCTGCTGCTGATGCGTCTCTGCCATCCGCTGCTGAAGCTCGCTCCCGCCGGCGGCCGGGTGGTGGTGATCGGCTCCAAGAACGTCCCCGCTCCCGGACCGGGTGCGGCCGCCTACTCGGCCTCCAAGGCGGCGCTCGCCCAACTCGCCCGCGTGGCGGCCCTGGAGTGGGGGAGCGACGGCATCCGCGTCAACGTCCTCCATCCCAACGCCGTCTTCGACACAGGAGTCTGGACCGGCGAGGTACTGGCCTCCCGCGCGGCGGCCTACGGCCTCACGGCCGAGGAGTACCGGCGCAAGAACGTTCTGGGAGTCGAGGTGACGAGCCGGGACGTAGCGGAGCTGGCGGCCGAGCTGTGCGGGCCCCGGTTCGCCAAGACGACCGGGGCGTGGATTCCCGTGGACGGAGGGAACGAGCGGGTGATTTGATTCTGGATTTCCAAGGGCCTACGGAACCAGCAGCACCTTCCCCGTCGTACGCCGCCCCTCCAGGGCCCGGTGGGCCTCCGCCGCTTCGGCCAGCGGCAGCTCGAGGCCGATGCTCAGCCGCAGCTTCCCTTCGGCGGTCCAGCCGAGGACGTCTCCCGCCCGCTGCATCAGCTCCTCGCGGCTGGCGATGTAATGGGTGAGCGAGGGACGGGTGAGGAAGAGCGAGCCCTTGGTGTTGAGGATCGTGACGTCGACCGGCGGCACCTTGCCGCTCGCCTGACCGTAGGAGACCATCGTCCCCCGCGGCACCAGGGAGTCCAGGCTCTTTTCGAAGGTGGACTGGCCGACGCCGTCGTAGACCACCTGCACCCCGCGGCCTCCCGTCAGGCGCTTCGCCTCGGCCGCGAAATCCTGCTCGGTGTAGAGGATGACCTCGTCCGCTCCGGCTTCGCGGGCGATCCGCGCCTTCTCCTCGCTGGAGGTGGTGCCGAGCACCCGGGCTCCCCGCAGCTTGGCGATCTGGCAGATGAGCTGACCCGCGCCGCCCGCCGCGGCGTGGACGAGGCAGGTGTCCCCCTCTTTCAGGGGATAGGTGCTGCAGGTGAGATAGTGCGCCGTCATGCCCTGGAGCATGGCCGCGGCGCCCTGGCGGGAGCTCACGCCCGCCGGCAGCTTCACCAGCCGCGCCGCCGGCACGGCCGCAAGCTCGGCATAGGTCCCATGGACGCCGGTGTAGGCCACCCGGTCGCCCACCGCCACTTCGGTAACGCCGGGCCCCAGGGCCGCCACCGTCCCCGCGGCTTCCTGTCCGGGGATGAAGGGCAGCGCCGGACCCTTGTAGAGGCCGGTGCGGAAGTAGACGTCGATGAAATTGACCCCGGCGGCTTCGACGCGCACGAGCGCCTGACCCTCTCCGGGCTGCGGATCGGGGACGTCCTCCCAGGTCAGGACCTCGGGACCTCCCACGCTGTGAATGCGGATGGCTTTCACGATTCCCCCTCCTCCCGCGAAGAGACTCGCGTCGAAGGAAGGTTATCCCAGAGGAGGGAAGCTCGTCAGTCGCGGCCCGGAGGCTTGACGCCATCCAGCCGCACCCACTGGCTGCAGATCTCCTCGAAATGGCGGGAGTCCTGCGTCGTGAGAGCTTCCTGGCTGAAGCGGTCGATCTCGGCGGGAGGGGTGCCTGCCCGGCGCAGGCCATAGCGTATGGCGCTCACGAGAGCAAAGCGGTTCCGGCTGCGCATGGAGACTTTTATTTCAGGGTACATAGGTCCCATCTCGGTCCTATCCATACCTATAACGTCGCATGTCCGGAAAACGTTTCACCCCGGCCGAAACTTTCCCCACTCATTAGACGAAACCGGGAGGGGAACGGTTCCCCTCCCTCGAGCGGCGGGCTTTAGTGGAACCGCAGGCCGAAGGCGAGCGACGCCTCGGTGTTTTCCGACAGGGTGACCTTGCCCTGAACGTAGGGGCGGACGGCCTGACGCGGCCAGAAGCCGAGTCCGGCGAGCAGGTTCAGGCCCAGGTTGGTCTCGTCCTCCGAATCGCAACGCCGGCAGCCGAACGGCGGATCGATCTGGGAGAAGATGACCGCCGGGCCGCCGCCCAGCCAGAAGCTGTACGAGCGGGTGGTTTGAAGGTCGTAGTGAGCGTCGAGGTTGAGGGTGTACAGGTCGCCGTCGTCCACGAAAACGTACTCGAAGTTGGGGTTGAAGAACCAGCCTCGGCCCAGGAACCGGAGCGGGGTCAACAGCTCGGCTCCCAGGAAGGCGGCGTCCGCGTCGCTGTAGAGGCCTCCCCGCACACCGAAGTCGATCTCGGCGTGGGCGAGCGCCGGGATGAGCAGAAAGAAGCCGGCGAAAGCGAGGGTCCGCGTTGCACGTCCTGTCCTTTTGTCCATGAGGTTTCCTCCTTCGCAGACGGATCTCGAAGCTTCCAGGAGCTTCGGGGGGGAACTTTCGTGCAAGCGATCTGCCAGTGGCGAGGCAATTCACGATTTGGCGATAGCATTGAGGAACATGTCGATCCGCGGCCATCTCTGGACGATCGCTCCGCGTCTGCGCCACGGCGTGCGGCCCCTGCGGCCGCCCGAGCCGCGGCCCTGGCGGACCACGGTGACCGACCCCGTCACCGGCGAGATCCCGGTGACGGGGCTCCTGCGGGAGGTGCCGGGCAGCGAGGACCTCCTGGTGCTGGTCCACGGCCTCGGCGGCAGCACGTCGAGCCACTACATGCTGCGGGCCGCCATGGCCGCCGAGGCGGCGGGCATCTCCTGCCTGCGCGTCAACCTGCGGGGCTGCGACCGGGAAAGCGGCGACTTCTACCACGGCGGCCTCACGGCCGACCTCCACGCCGCCCTGGCCAGCGACTCCCTGCGCGGCTACCGGCGGATCTACGCTCTCGGCTACTCGCTGGGCGGCCACGTGGCCCTGCGCCTGGGAACGGAAGAGGCGGACCCGCGCCTCGCCGCCGTGGCCGCCGTCTGCTCGCCCCTCGACCTGAGGCTCTCGCAGCAGGCGATCGACGCGCCCGCCGTCTGGGTCTACCGCCGCTACCTGCTGTCGAGCCTCAAAGTGATCTACGCCGCCGTGGCCCAACGGCGGCCGGTGCCCGTGCCCGCCGCGGAAGCCGCCCGCATCGGCACCCTCTTCGAGTTCGACGACCGCATCGTCGCCCCGCGCTTCGGCTTCGCGGGCGCCCTGGATTATTACGCCCGCGCCAGCGTGGCGCCGCGGCTGGCGGACCTCCGGGTCCCCGCCCTGCTCCTCAACTCCGAAGCCGATCCCATGGTGCCGGCCCACACCGTCCGCACCGCTCTCGAGCGCGGCGCCTCCTCTCTCGAGGTGCGCTGGCTCTCCCAGGGAGGACATGTGTCCTTCCCGGGAGAGCTCGACGCGGGATTGGGGGTTGGGGTGGGAGTGGACGCGCAGGTGATCGGGTGGCTGCGGGGGGCGGCCACATAGGGCCGCCCCTACAGGCGCCTTCTACGGGCCTACTGCCCGCGAGGAGAAGACCTCGGCCGTGGCAGTCGCGGCATAGAGGTCGGTCGCCGTGATGACGTCGTTGGTGGAGTAGGAGGAAGAGCTTCGCGCGGTGTCGAGGTACCCGGCGCGTTCAGCCGAAACGTTTCGTCAGGGGGGAGGAGAAAAAAAGGATGCCTCCGGTCGGTCGGCCGAAGGCATCGGACGAGGAGGCCGGCCCTGGGGACCAGCCGCGGGGGCCGGCCCGCCATGAGCCGGCTCCCCGCAGCACCGGAAGACACTCTTCCGGCGCTGAAGGGTTAGACGGATGGCTAAGAGTTTTTCCCCGGGCCCCCCGGCCGTTATCCGAGAAATTATGCATGCTCATCAATAATCCAGGACAGGATCAGGCTTCCTGAAGAAGGTTCAGGGTTCCGGCTCGCTTTTGGCGGGATGAAGCACCCCCAATTAGTAAGAGCCAGGTAACGAATGAACGACCCGAACCGCCGACCGCCACTGCCCACCGATGCCGCGCTGGCTCTGGTGTCCTGGCCTTTCCTGTCGTCGCAAGTCCGGTCGAGATGCATTTTGATGTCTGTGGTTCCGCCGCATCGTGCGGAGGACCTGTTTCGTGTAGGAGTGCCCCCATTGCGTGATGGGGGCGCGAAGTCAACTTTTTTTTGACGTCGAGACGTCGAGCTGGAGGCAATCATGAATAGGAAATCGGTTTTCATTGCTGCGACTTTGCTCATCGCCGGGCTTGCGGGAAGCGCAGCGGAGGCGAGACGGTGGGGTTGTTGGATTCAGGCGGACCGGAATGTGAGGATCCGCAATACCGCCAGCAATGCGAGCGCGGCGGTCAGCGATTGGAACAGCTTGACCATCCTCAATCTGTCCTCGGTCAGCTCGGGCGAGGAGACCTATGTCTTCAACGCCAACTCCGGCAACACCGGCTGGGGCGGTCTCGCCAGCATCACCAACTACAGTGGTTGCACCATCCTCCGGGCGACCGCGCAGCTCAACACCTACTATTCGTGGACCTCGAACGCCGCCCGCGGCGTCCACTGCCAGGAGGTCGGCCACACCTTCGGCCTCGACCACTCCAATGACGGCGGCTGCATGGGCGGTGGCTACTGGTACGACATCGGCACCCACTACAGGATCGTCCAAGGGAACATCAACGAGATCGGCTCGATGTACGCCAACAAGAATGGCGACAACCCCGACCACCCGGTCGTTGGCCCCGAGGCGGGCGCGCCCCGCTTCCACGCTTTCTGGGTCAACACCCCCCACACTCTCGGTGAGGCCGCCCGCATGTCCAGCGACGTCGTCGTCGCGACGGCGAACTTTGTGACCGAGGGCGAGGCCATCAAGAGCACCGATCCCGGCGGCGTCGACATCCCCACGGAGCGGGTGCACTTCACCGTCAAGAAGGTCCAGAAGGGCTCTCTCAGCGTCAGCGAGACCTTCGTCCTCTACCAGAACGGCAACCACGACAACCGCTTCGACGAGGACCCGAACTATAAGCTGGGCCACCGCTACCTGCTGTTCCTGACCCCGCGCGAGGACGGCACCTATATGGTGATCGCCCCGGAAGGCCGCTATCAGGTGACCCGCAACGGACTGGTTCCGGCTGTCCATAATGAGAAGAAGAGCTTCGCCGCGGACCTCTACGGCGCCAGCGTGACGGACGTGCTCTCCGACGTGGAGCGCACCCTCGTCCAGTTCCCGCAGCAGTAGTAGTCTCTCGCCTGCATCCAGCGTACGCCGGCGGGGCAATGAAGTCCCGCCGGCGCACCTGAAGCCTCCTTCTTCATGACCTACCATCGCCTGCTGGACCGCCTGGTCCCTCCCGTCCTCTGCCTGCTGGCGGCGATCGCGGCCACCTGGCCCCTCCTGCCGTCCATCGCCAGCGCTCTGCCGCTGGGGACCGAGCATGAGGCGACCGTTCCGCTGTTCAACCTGTGGACCTTGTGGTGGGACGCGGATCGCGTGCCGCACGGCTTTCTCGGGCTCTGGAACGCTCCCATCTTCCATCCGCTCAAAGGGACCTTCACCTTCTCGGAGCCCTTGCTCCTGCAAGGGGTCACCCTCTCGCCTCTCTGGTGGATGGGGGCTCCGCCGGCCGCGATCTACAACCTGGCGATTCTGGGGACCCTGGTCTGCAACGGCCTCGCCACCAGGAGCCTGGCGCTGGCGCTCGGTGCGCCGCGCGGCGTGGCCCTCCTCGCGGCGCTCGCCGGCGTCACTCTCCCCTATACCGCCAAGGTCTTGGGGGTGCTCCCCGTGCTCCCCCTCTTCGGCACGGTCTGGGCGCTGGCAGCCCTGATTCGCTTTGGGGAGAAAGGCGGCTGGCGGCCCGCCGCGCTGGCGGTCCTGTCGTTCGCCGTGCAGTTCCTCGCGGGGGAGCAGATGGCGCTCCTGAGCCTGCCTTTTCTTCTCCTGGCGGGGCTCACGGCGTTGACGGAGCAGAGGTTCCGCGCCCGGCCGGCCGCGACGCTCGGCGCTCTGGCGATCCTTGGGGCCATCGTGCTCTCGCCCATCACCGGCACGGTCAGCTCCTTCCATGAGAAGTACGGGTTCACGCGATCCGAGGAGGTCGTGGCGGCCCTCTCGGCTCAGGCCCGGGACTTCACGACCCGCCCCAGTTCCTCCCGCCTCGCGTTTCCGCCCCGCGAGGACTCCTATGCGGGGGATACGGGGGGGCTCTTCCCCGGCTTTCTCCTTCTCGGTCTGGGGGTGGCAGGAGCTTGGCTGGGTTGGCGCCAGGGGGAGCGGAGGCTCTGGATCGTCTGCCTTCTCGTCTGCTTTGCGGTTGGCGGGCTTCTCGCGCTCGGTCTCAACCTGAGGATCGGGGATTGGCGGCCCTTCGCCAGTCTGCGGGAGGTGATACCCGGCCTCCGCACACTGCGCAGCCCTTTCCGCGCCGTGGCGATCTCCCAGGCGGTGCTCGCGGCGTTGGCCGCGCTCGCCCTGGCCCGTCTCGCCTCCTGGCGCGGCCAAGCCGGCAGGATTCTCGCTCTCGTTCTGGGGGTCCTGGCGGCAACCGAGAACCTCGCGTCTCCTGGCGTCCTGGTGCCGACCCCCGCGACCCCGCGCACCGCCTGGACGAGCTGGTTGCGCGAGCAGCCGGGGAAGCTGGTCGTGGCGCACGTCCCGCTGCCGCCTGGGCTGCACGTCTCCGACTACGAGGTGGAGGCGTGGCGGATGTTCGCCCAGATCGACCACCACCGGCCGCTGCTCAACGGCTACTCGGGCTACTTTCCCTCCGGGTACGGTACGTTCCAGGCGGACATGGATCAGAACTTCCCTTCCGATCGCCTCCTCTGCATGATGGCGCTCGGCATGGGGGTCAACACCCTGATTCTGGACGGCCCCTACCTGGAGGAGCGGCGCGCCCTGTTCGAGAGCGACTCCTTGCGGGGCTTCTTCGGCCCCGGATACAGCGATCCCGGGGTGGTGATCGTGCGCCTGAGACCAACTCCCGCGGCGTGCGGCGTTCCACCCTCGTAGCCCGCAGTGGCCGGGATCGAGGCGGGAAGCCGAGAAGGGGCAGGGAGTGGGGTCGCCGAATGGCAGGGCGTCTCGTAACGAATCAGGTCTTTAAGAGGCCTATTCAAGAGACAGCATCAGACGCCAAGCACCCCCCAACGAGGACCATCATGATTGCCCTGAACCTCTCTCCGAACCCTGCCTATATACCCACCGCAGCCACCCTCCACCACCTCCTCCCCACGGTCTACGACGAGCTCCGGCGCCTCGCGCGGCGGCAGCGCCGGCGGCTGTCGGCCGGCCAGACACTCGACACGACCGCCCTGGTTCACGAGGCCTACCTGAAGATGGCCGGCCGCCCGGAGTGGGAGGGCGAGTCCCACGTGCTGGCCGCGGCGGCCATCGCCATGCGCCAGATCCTCGTCGACTACGCCCGGCAGCGCGCCTCGCTCAAGCGCGGCGGCGGCCAGGCGGCCGGCGTCCTCGAGGACGGGTCCGCGGCCGACGATCAGGCGCGCCAGGTGCTGGCGCTCGACTTCATGCTGCGGGACCTCGCCGCCGTGGACGAGCGGCTGGTGCGCATCGTGGAATGCCGCGTCTTCGCCGGGCTCAGCGAGGAGGAGACGGCGCTCGCCCTCTCGACCTCCCTGCGCACCGTGCAGAGGGAATGGGCGCGAGCCCGCGCTTGGCTGAAGCAAGCCCTGGTGCCCGGAGGCACGCTGTGAGCGCCGCCGGGTCGCTGGCGCTGGACCTCGACCGGCTGCTCGAATCGGGAGGCGCCCTGCGCGGTCCGCTGTTGGACTCCCTCTGCGCCGGCTTCGCCGAGGAGCCGGTGCTGCGCGAGGGCGAACGCGTGGGGCGCTACCGCGTGCTGCGCGAGATCGGCCGCGGGGGGACCGCCGTCATCTATCTCGCCGAGCGGGCCGACGACGCCTTCCGGCAGCGGGTGGCGCTCAAGGTTCTCGACCGCGCCCCGCGCGACTGCGAGGCCTGCTCGCGTTTCGAGCAGGAGCGCCAGATCCTCGCCAGCCTCGACCACCCCAACATCGCCCGCCTGCTCGACGGCGGCGTCGACGGCCGCGGCCTCCCCTACATCGTCATGGAGCTGGTCGAGGGCCAGCCCATCGACCAGTATTGCGAAGAGCGCGGGCTCTCCGTCGACGAGCGGCTGGCGCTGATCCAGACCGTGGCCGGCGCCGTGGCCCACGCCCACCGCCGGCTGGTCGTCCACCGCGACCTCAAGCCGTCGAACATCCTGGTCACCGGCGCGGGCGAGGTGAAGCTGCTGGACTTCGGCATCGCCAAGCTCCTGGACTCCGAGGTAGCCGGGCCCTGGGCCGCGCCCGCCACGCGAACGGTGATGCGCGTGCTCACCCCCGAATACGCCTGCCCCGAGCAGGTGCGCGGCGAGGCGATCACCACCGCCTCCGACGTCTACCAGCTCGGGCTGGTGCTCTACGAGCTCCTGACCGGCCGCCGCGCCCATGGCGTCGCGGGCGGCTCGCTGGCCGATCTCGACCGGGCGGTGTGCGCGGCCGAGCCGCCGCGGCCCTCGGCCGTCGCCCCCGGCCGCGGGCTGGCGGGCGATCTCGACAGCATCGTGATGATGGCCCTGCGCAAGGAGCCGGACCGCCGCTACGCCTCGCCGGCGGACCTCGCGGCCGACCTCCAGCGCCACCGCTCCGGCCTGCCCGTGACGGCCCGCGAGGACGGCCTGGTCTACCGGACGGGCAAGTTCGTCCGCCGGCACCGCCTGGCCGTGGCCGCTGCGGCGGCGGTGGTGGTCTCCCTGGTCTGCGGTCTCGGCGCCGCTCTCTGGCAGGCGGAGGCCGCGACGCGGGAAGCGAGGAAGGCCGCCGAGGTCAAGGACTTCCTGGTGCGGATCTTCGAGGTGGCGAACCCCGACGAGTCGCGGGGCCGTCCGGTCACCGCCCGCGAGCTGCTCGACCGCGGCGTCCGGCGCATCGAGGCTCTGAAAAGCGAGCCCGAGGTGCAGGCGGAGCTGCTGGCGGTCGCCGGCATCAGCTATCGCAACCTCGGCGTCTATGACTCCGCCCGTGCGCTGCTCGAGAAGTCGCTGCGGCTCCGGCGCCGGCTTTACGGTGAGCGGAGCCTCGCCACGGCGGACGTCGAGTCGGACCTCGGCCTGCTGGCCTTCCGGGCCGGTGACAGCGGCCGGGCCGAGGTTTTCCACCGTGCCGCCCTGGCCACCCGCCGGGCCCTGCTGCCGGCGGACGACACCCGCGTCGCCGACAGCCTCGCCGGGCTCGCCGCCTGCGCCCTGGACCGCGACCAGGACGTCGCAGCGGCGACCCTGTACCAGGAAGCCCTGGCCATACGCCGCAAGCGTTCCGGCCCCGTTCACCCCGAGGTGGGCAAGATCCTGAACGACCTCGGCATGCTGCGCCACCGCGCCAGCGACCTGGACGGGGCGGAGCGGCTGTACCGCGAGGCCCTGGCCATCCAGCGCCAGGCCTATGGCCCCGTTCACCCCGAGGTCGCGGACCCCCTCCACAACCTCGGCGCGCTGCTGAAGACCCGCGGCCGTCTGCCGGAAGCGGAGGCGGTGTTCCGGGAGGTGATCGCCCTCGAGACGCGGCTCTACGGCGGGGACCATCCCAGCATGGGCGACAGTTGGGGCTACCTCGGCCACGTCCTGCGTTCCCGGGGCGACCTGGCCGGCGCGGAGGCGGCCTACCGCCGCGCCCTCGCCATCAACCGCGCCAAGCGCGGCGAAGGCCACTTCGCTACCGTCAGCGCCCGCCACAACCTCGGCCGGCTGCTGGTGCAGAGGGGCCTCGCCGCCGAGGCCGAGCCGCTCCTGCGCCAGGCCCTCGCCGGCCGCCGGGCCCTTTACGGTCCTGAATATCGCAAGACGAAGGAGACCGAGCTGGTGCTCGGCGATTGCCTCAGGGCCCTCAATGTAAGCGAGGCGAGGCACCAGTGAAGAGAGGTCAGGCCAACGCTTTCAAGAATCCCCTTGGATCCACCTCTTGTAAGCCTCACGGAATCGATGCTCGTTAGGATTGAGAGAGATAGCCTTCTGAAAAGCAGACTCTATTTCACTTCTTGGGGAATCCAGCCATTGAAGAGTCTTCGCAAGGTCCAGCCAGCACCATGCCTGACGTACTGGGTCTGTCGATAGCTGAATTGCTCTCCGCAGTAGTTCTGCGATTTCCCTGTTGAGTCGATTTTTTATGTCAGCATTCTTTCCTCTCTTGGGCAGCGTGCTCGCCAGTCCGATTTTGGTTTGTGCAAATTCATGAACCAGCCTTGGATCGTCCGGGTTGATCGAATAGGCTTCTGCGAATGAGTGATGAGCGCCTTCAAGATCTCCAGCTCTCTTCTTGAGAATAGCGGCCTCTACTGTATCTTCCCTAGTTCTCGTAACAGGAATACTAGCCAAGACTGCAATAGCGTCTTGTGCTCTCTTCTGATCAAGGAGAAGGCCTGCTAGGCTCAGGAAAGGTTGAGCCATAGTTCCACCTGACTTTGCGTATTTTTCGAGAGAGTTTATGGCTCTCTGGAGATCACCTAAGGCTGCAGAATATTCGATGATCTGTGATACGAGGGCATCTGACGTCTGCTGCCTTTCGAAAGTACGCTCTAAGTGGTCTAGTGCTTGGCTTTTTTCTCCAACAACCCAGAGGTGGCTTGCTTCCCGCTGGGCGTGAAGAACTAAGTATTGAGGGTGAACAGGCAGGGTTACCCTAAAATAGGTGTGATCTTGATCGAAATCAAAGCGGGCATCCGGAGATCCATTTTCACTCATCTTTCGCCGGATTTTGGGAATTCCTGAGCCCCGACCTTCGGCAAGTCGGAGTTCTTTCAGAAAGTCGCCTATTCGCCGGTTGCGTGCAGGTACTGGTGGAAGCAGGGCTCCGGGCTCCAAGTGTTGGAGTTGAATGCCTGGTACTGGGCCCGGGTAACTAATGATCTCCATACGGTCGGGGTAGAGGTACACCTTGACAGGTTCAGAAGGACCATCATAGCCACGATGATAAAAGGCGTTGACGATAGCCTCTTCCATGGCTTCGTACGGATAAGGAACGGTTCTCTCGGCTTCGGCTTGGCCGCGCACTTTTCGGACCAAGGTTCCGCCAAGGCTGTTGAGATAGTCGAGGACGGATTTGATCTGGGTTGAGATCGGACCTCGGAATACTCTCTCTTCGATGAGATCTCCTCCCGCATCGTCGCCGAACTGGACCACTTCGGTCCGTGCTCCGCGGAAGAACTTGTCAGGATCTTCATTAAAAAAGATTAGGCCAACATTACGAGGCACCTCATGGGAATTGATCCTCACGGCGAGGTTCATCAATCGAAAGATCTGGCGATCATCGATGGACGGGCTATGATTGATCAGGTCACTCCTGATATCGTTGAGAAATCGCCTGACCAGCAACGGTGAAAGATCTTCGATACGCGCTTCGAGATTCCGCCGATCGTCGAAAGGCACCTTGGCCGTAAGGGCGATGAGCTGGCGGAGATCCTCTCCTTGTGCCTTGATGGTTTCGGGTCCTCGCCGGATCCAGAATTGGAGAGGGCTCCCGGAGGCGAGGGCCTCGGGTGACTGATAGGGTCTCGTGTCTCCGCCTGGAGCCCAAATGACGAGAAGAGGTACCCCCTCATATTCATAAGGGAATAGAAATGGAAGGTAGTCCGGTACTATTCGCTTGCAGGCCCCTCGCACTTCCTTCTGGAGCTTCTCTAAATCCAAGGTCTGGAGCCCGGCAGGAGGTAATATGGGACGGCCGCCCTCCTCTCGAACACCGAGGATCAGATATCCACCGCCCAAATTGAGGAAGTCATTTGCGAAAGCGCAGACTGTACGAATGACGGCTGGCTTGATGTGCTCGTCCCAGCCGGCCTTGAACTCAATCCGGTTACTCTCGATGGAGCCGCCATGAAGCAGACTCTCCAGATTAATGGGCAGACCGTCGAACGCAGTCAATGGTGTCTCTGTCATTGTGAGTCCATGTTACAAAAGATCCCCGCCAGCCGCTCGATGCCATCCACCAGGCGCGGGCCGGGCCGGCTGAAGCAGCCGTTGGCGTCCACGGGATGGACGCGGCCTCCCCGCACGGCGCGGAGGGCCTGCCATTCCGGACGATCGGCGATCGTCTCGATCTGGGCCGCGGCGCCGGCTTCGTCGAAGCCGCAGGGCATGGCCACGATGACGTCCGGGTCCATCGCCGCCACGTCGTCCCAGGTCAGGCGGGCGGAGTGGCCGCCGGGCTTGCCGACGACGTCGACGCCGCCGGCGAGGTCGATCATCTCGGGCACCCAGTGGCCGCCGGCGAACGGCGGATCGAGCCATTCGAGGGCCAGCACGCGGGGGCGGGGGCGTCCCTCGATCTTCTGCCGGAGGTCCGCCAGCCGCCGCTCCAGATCCTCGAGCAGTCCTGCCGCCTCCGCCGTCCGGCCGGTGATCTCGCCGACGCGGCGGATGTCCGCGAAGACGCCGCCGATCGTCTTGGGATCGAGCGACACCACCTCGGGGCAGCGGACGAGGGGGCGCACGGCGCCGTCCACCTGCGCCGTCGAAACGGCGCACACGGGGCAGAGCTGCTGGGTGACGATGACGTCCGGCGCCAATTCTGCGATCTTCTCCTCGTCGAGCGTGTAGAGGCTGGCGCCGCTCCCCACCTGGGCGGACACGGCGGCGTCCACCTCGGCGGCCGTCATCCCCGGCCGCAGCGCGCTGCCGGTGAGGATCGGCCGGCGCCGGGCCTCCTCCGGAAAGTCGCACTCATGGCTCACGCCGACGACGTTGCCGCCGGCGCCGAGGGCGAACAGGATTTCCGTGCCGTTGGGGACGAGCGAGATGATCCGCATGGCGAGGGAGTGTAGCTGAGGTAAGATACGAAAAACCTACTGTCCCTTATCTCGGAACCTGCCTGGATGAACGACTCCCGGGGCGAAGACGATCCCGATCTGAAACGTGCGGTCTCCGAGCTTCAGGCCGGGGTGCGCGTCGAGAGCAACAGCCGCCTCGTCTTCGAGCGCTACTACCCCTGGGTGCGCCGTTTCTTCACCCGCCTCGGCTACACGCCGCAGGACAGCGAGGACCTGGCCCAGGATGCCTTGAGCCAGGTGTTCCGTCAGATCGGCTCGTTCCGCCAGGAGGGAACGTTCAAATCCTGGGTCTTCGGCGTGGCGGCCAATCGTCACCGCAATGAACGGCGCCGGCTTCACAGCGATAAAAGGAAGGCGGAGGAGGTCTCGATCGACGCCACTTCCGAATCCGGGCTCCGCCTGTACGAGCCCGTGTCGGCAGGGGCCTCGCCCGTCCGGGCGGCCTACGAGGGCGAGCGCCGGGAAGCCCTGATGCGGGCCATCAACGGGCTGCCGCCGCAAATGGGGCGGGTCCTCCGCTTGCGCGTCGATCAGGGGCTCCGGTACCGGGAGATCGGCCTGGTGCTCCAGATCTCGGTCGAGACCGTCAAGGCTCACCTTTTCCAGGCCCGGCAACGCCTGCGAGATGAGCTCGGCGAGGATTTCGCCGACTGGGTGGAGTGAGATCGAGCTATCTTCTAAACCACCCCGCGCCAGCGGTTTCTAGATAAGAATGGATGCACACGGAGAACGCCGCATGCCCGAGGCCATCGATCGACACCCACCTCCGGAAACCCTCGTGGCCTACCACGAGCGGCGGCTCTCCCCCCAGGAGGCGGAGGAAATCCGCGCGCATCTGGCGGCCTGCCCGGACTGCACGACCCAGCTCCTCGAGCTGGCGGTCCTCTTCGACGAAGCGGAGGAGCCTGGCGCCGGCCTTTCCCGCGAAGAGCTCGACGACGCATGGGAACGGCAGCGCCGGCGGCTCTTCCCGGCCGCGGCCCTCCCCTTCGAGGCGCCGATGGCGCCGGTCGTGCCCCTGGAGAGCCGGCGGCCCGCTTCCCCTCCGCGCCGCTCCTGGGTGGCGGCGGCCTCCATGGGGCTGGCCGCGGCGCTGCTCGGCATGGTCGTGATCGCCCAGTGGCGGACGATCGAACGGCTGCGGCAGCCCCAGGCCAACCCGCCCCTGGTCAACCTGGTGCCGGTCGATTCGACGCGGCGCGGGACCCAGCCCGCCGGCGAGCTGGAGCTGCCGGCGGACGGCCGGGTGTGGATGATCCTCAATCCCGCCTCCGAGCTGGGCTTTCCGTCCTACGACGTCGAGCTCGTCGACGCCGACGGCAAGATCGTCCTGCGCTTCGAGGACGTCCGGAGCAGCGAGGAGGACAACTTCCGGCTCGAGGTCCCTGAAGCCGCTCTGAAGGCCGGCGACTACCGGGTCCTGCTCTTCGGCAGGCGGGCGGGCCAGCAGCGCCAGGCGGTCGAGGAGTTCAGGCTTAAAGCCACTGCGCCGTCATCTGCTATGATGAAAAACAACTAGAACACAGCAGACGGCAGCTCGGAGGTTGCGAGGTGGACGGAGTGAGGCGCCATCGCATCACGTGTGTTCTGCTCGCGCTGACCCTCGAATCTCTGGCGGGGTGCGGCGGGAGCGGCAGAGAGCCGGAGGGAGAAGCCCGATCTGCCCATTCGCCCGGGCCGCCGGCTCCTCTCGCGGCGGGCTCCCATCCCGCCGAAAGCCTGTCCCCCGGCTCTACCCGGAGCTATGCCCTGTCCCTCCAGACGGGGCAATACCTGCAACTGGTCGTCGAGCAACTCGGCGTCGACGTGGCCGTCCGGCTCCTGGATCCCGCGGGGCACCTCCTGCTGCGGGTGGATAGCCCGAACGCCAAACAAGGTCCCGAGGAGCTGCTCCTGGTGACGGGCACCGCCGGCCGTCACCTTCTGGAGATCGAGGCTTCGGCAGGCACAGGACGCTATGAAGTCCGGGTCGAGGCTCTGCGCAAGGCGACCCCGGAGGACCGGACGCGGGCCGCCGCCGCGGCGGCCTACTCCCGCGCCCGCCTGCTCGACCGGGGAGGCCAGAGGGTTTCGGCCGGCGCGAGCTACCGGGAGGCTGCGAGGCTTTGGAACGCGGCAGGGGACGTATCCAACGAAGCCTGGTCCCGCTTCCGGCTGGGCAGCCTCTTCGTCGACGATCCCGCCCGCCGGCGGGAAGCGATCGAGAGTCTGGACCTCGCTCTCAGCCTCTACCGGCGAGTAGGAGACCGGCACCAGGAAGCCATGACGCTCTACTTTCTAGGCCGGGCGTGGGGAGAGACGGACGAGGTCGAGCGCACCAGCCGCAGCTACGAGCAGGCACTCGCCCTCTGGAAGGATCTGGGGGGCGGGCTCTTCGACGAGGCCACGTGGCTCAACGATCTGGCGATCGTCCGGGTACGCCAAGGCCGTCTCCAGGACGCCAGCGGCCTCTACTCTCAGGCGGTCGGAGTCTGGCAGAGGCAGGGGAATGGCCGTCACGAAGCCACCACGCGCACCAACCTCGGCTTCCTCTATGCCTACTTGGGCGAGGGCCGTCTGGCCCTGGGCCAGTACCGCCGCTCTCTGGCGTTGCTAGACGTGCAGCCGGAGGCGGCCAGCACGGCGGCGCAGCGGGCGGTGACCCTCAACAAGCTTGGCGACGCGCTGCTCTGGATGGAAGGGCCGGAACCCGCCCTGGCGCGGCTGCGGGAGGCCCTGGAGCTGCGGCGCCAGCAGCACGATATCTCTGGTCAGGCCGTGACGCTCAACAGCATCGGGCTCGCCCAATTGGCGGCGGACCGGCCGCGCGAGGCCCTGGAGGCATTTCGGTCGGCGGGGGGTATCTTCCGGCTGCGCGGGGACGGGCCCGCGCAGGCCGTGGTCCTCAACAACCTCGGGATCGCCTACGAGCGTCTCGGCTATCCGGCGCAGGCACGCGAGAGCTTTGAGCGAGGACTGGCTCTGGGCCCGGACGGCGCGGGCGCGATGGCTGCCATATTCGGGCTCGCCCGCGTGGAACGATCGGAGGGCCGCCTCGACGAGGCCGAACGGCGGATGGAACAGATCCTGGAGCTTGTGGAAGGCGTCCGAAGCCAAATCTGGAGGCCTGACCTGCGTGCCTCCTACCAGTCCACCCGGCAGGAGCAGTATGCCTTCCTCATCGACCTCCTCGCCGAGCGGCACCGGCGTGAGCCGGGGAGAGGCCATGCCGCCAGAGCCTTCGCCTTCAGCGAGCGGGCGCGGGCGCGCAGCCTCCTCGACCTCCTCTCCGCCGCGCGTGCCCGTCCCGATTCCGCGGAGATCCGCCGCCTGAGGAACCTGAGCCGGCGAATCAACGCCCGCCACCTCGATCTACTGACGTCACCCCGAGAAGTCGCGAACATGCCGTTGGAATTGAAGCTTGCCGCCCTGCTGGAGAGCTGGCGGCAGGCGAGCGCGGAGACCCAGGGACCACCTCCCGCCGCCGCGGCCAGCCTCTCCCTGCAGGAGGCGCAGCGCCTCCTCGACGAGGACACCCTGCTTCTGGAGTATTTCCTGGGAGAGGATCGTAGCTATGTCTGGGCGGTGACGTCGACGGCGGTGCGGTTCGTCTCCACTCTGCCTGGCCGCGAGCGAATTGAAGCCGCGTCACGCCAAGCCTACGACCGGATCACCCGCAGCCATTTCCAGACGGAGGAAGTTGCGGCCCGGCAGGCGGCGGCGCTACTCAGCCGAATGGTCCTCGGCCCCGTGGCCGATCTCCTCGATCGGCCGCGGCTGGTGATCGTGGCCCATGGCGCCCTCCAGTCACTCCCCTTTGCC